>Ga0316209_1000025_pt1 | contig 384160 bp, 360 predicted proteins | sample 6monopyrite_MG_FD_204945 | JGI IMG/M metagenome (GOLD analysis project Ga0316209, IMG submission 204945) | Microbial mat bacterial communities from mineral coupon in-situ incubated in ocean water Damariscotta River, Maine, United States -... | ecosystem: Environmental > Aquatic > Marine >... | reverse complement strand
TGTACTCTATTTTTTTCCTCAAGACTTTCAAGGTCTTGAATCGCTGGTTCGATTTCTTTTTCGACATATTTTTTGAAATCGCGAATAGCTTTTTTATTCATGGAATGGTCTCATTTTATTGTCTAACAGTGATATAGACAGTGAGCGGTATTTTGTAGCGATATCATGCGCGCGGTCTATTCATTTGTAATTGTTTGTTATTTTGTGGATAATCCTATCAGGTAAAAGGATTGCCTGCGAGATTTTTTGCTAAAGGAGTGGCATTATGTCTAATGGTTCTGTGTCCCGGTTCTGGGATAAATATATTTCTAAAACAATGGCTTATGGTGTTAAAAAAACATCTGTGCGCTGGTATGTGCGTTATGCAGAGGTCTATATTAAGGCTCATCGAGGTCTTAAGCTGGATCAGCATACCGCTGGGCATGTGGAGAGATATTTAAATAACAAAGGCCGAAAGAATCGGCTTGAGAGCTGGCAATTTAAGCAAATGATTGTGTCTATTAAATTACTATTTACTGAAATGGTGATTTTGCCCTGGGCCAGTACATTTGCGTGGGACGACTGGATAAACCAGTGTGAGACACTTGAAGATGGTCATGGAACGGTTGCTCGTGATTATCAAAAAATAGATATTTCATCTATTGTCAAAGGATCACTTGCAGCTGGCAAAAAAGAGGGTGGGTTATTTAAGCTTGTGTTTGCACAGTATCCGGAGCATATACAAAATATAGTTATTCAAATAAGGGTTATGGATTACTCTATGAAAACAGAGAAGTCTTATTTGGGGTGGTTATTGCGGTTTATAAGGTTTCATGAAATGAAAGATCCTGAGATTTTGAGTGAAACGGATGTGTCCAGATTTTTAGAATATCTGGTTATTGATCGTAAGGTTTCATCGAGTACTCAGTCTCAGGCATTGAATGCATTAGTTTTCTTTTATAAAAATGTTTTAAAAAGAAATATGAGTGAAGATTTTCAGTTTATCAGGTCGAGAAAACCTAAAAGATTGCCAGTTGTTTTATCGCGTTCAGAAGTTAAAAAATTATTTCATTATATTGATAATAATCCGCAAAAGTTAATGGCTCAGTTATTATATGGCTGCGGTCTCCGGCTTATGGAATGTGTGAAATTACGAGTTTTAGATATAGATTTTGATTATCAACAAATTTTAATTCGACAGGCTAAAGGCAAGAAGGATCGTGTGGTCCCTATGCCCAAAGCAGTTATGAGCGATCTAAAGTTTCAGATTGAAAAATCATGTATAGAGCATAGAAGTGATCTGGTGCAGGGTTATGGCAAGGTTTATATGCCTGAGGCTTTAGCAAGAAAATATCCTAATGCCGAGAATGAATTTCGTTGGCAATATGTTTTTCCTTCTAAGTTAATATCAAAAGATCCTCGCTCAGGTGTATATAGACGACACCACATTCATGAAAGTAGTTTGCAGAAACAGATTTTAAAATCTACAAAGAAGGCAGGGATTTTAAAAAAAGTGAATTGTCATTGTTTGCGTCATTCATTTGCTACGCATTTACTGGAGTCCGGTTACGATATTCGCACAGTGCAGGAGTTACTGGGGCATGCGAATGTGTCGACTACAATGATTTACACGCACGTTTTAAATAAACCGGGTGTCAGTGTTAATAGTCCATTAGATATTTTGTAAAGTTGTTAAAGATATTGTGACCAGTCATGAGAAGGATCGCCGAAGACAAAAAATTCAGGGTTAAGCAGGCTGTCTTTGGTGTTATAACTCATGGGCTGCATATTGGTCTTTAGTATTTTTCCTCCCGCCTGTTCGACTATGCACTGGGCAGCGGCGGTGTCCCATTCTGAAGTCAGGCCAAGACGGGGATATAAATCAACTTTGCCTTCTGCGACCAAACAGGATTTTAATGAGCTGCCTACACTAATGAGTTCAATATCACCCAGTTTAGTTAAATAGTCTTTCAGTTTTTCTGTGCCGTGAGAGCGGCTGCCGGCAATAACCGGACATTTAGGTAAGGCTCGAGTTTGAATAATTTTCTGTTGTTCATTTTTATTTATTTTATATGCCTTGCTGTTTTTCCAGGCATAGTAGGTTTGAGCGGTGACAGGCACATAAATGATACCCATTATACTTTTGGTGTTTTCAATCAGCGCAATATTGACGGTGAATTCGTCGTTATGTTTTATAAATTCTCGGGTGCCATCCAGCGGATCAACTAGCCAGTAGCGTTGCCATGTTTTTCTTGTGGCGTATGGAATCTTTGTAGATTCTTCAGATAGTACGGGAATATCAGGCGTCAAATTTTTTAATTGTTCGCAAATTAGTTCGTGTGCAATAATGTCAGCAGTAGTGACCGGAGTCTGGTCAGATTTTTTCTGTATTTCATATTTTTCATCATAGACTTCAAGAATTTTAATGCCGGCCTGTCTGGCAATATTGCATGCCTGTAAACACAGGTTTTCTAAATCAAGTGGTTTCATTATTTGCTTTTCAATAAATAATCACGAACTAAATACAGTGATGCAATGCTACGAGCTTCGGTTAGTTCACTGATCTGTAAAATTTTATCAAAGTCATTCAGGTCAACAGTCTGAGTCTGTAAAGGTTCTGGCTCATCGCCTTCGAGATTTTGCTCATACAGTTCTTCAGCAATAATAATATGGGTGATAAAATCAAGGTATCCCGGTGCAATGCTCATAGAGTGAATATGTGTGAGTCTGTGGGCAGCGTAACCTGTTTCTTCCATCAGTTCTCGATTAGCGGCCTGCTCGATGCTTTCGTTGTTATCAATTCGGCCTTTGGGAAATAACAGCTGGTAGTCATGAGTGCCGACACAATATTCTTTGATCATCAGTAGTGTTGAGCTATCGACTACAGGTACAATAAGCACAGCGCCATTGCCCGGGGCAATAATACGTTCATAGTCTCGTTGTTCATTATTCTGAAATGATAGCGTGACCTGCTCAATAGTGAATAGTTTACTTTTGCTTAGAGTAGAGACTTTGAGTATGTCGGGTTTTTTATGCATAGCTCTATTCTACATGAGGATTGAAATGATTGAGTGGAAAAAAATTAACAGCGTATTTCTGGATTTAGATGGCACTCTACTGGATCTTTATTACGATAATCATTTCTGGTTGGAGCATGTGCCTATTCGTTATGCTGAGCATCACGGGCTGGAACATGCAGAAGCCAAACAGGTCTTAGATGGCAAATATTCCAGAGTATACGGTAGTTTAAACTGGTACTGTGTGGATTACTGGTCACAGGAGCTTGAGCTAAATATTCCTGAGCTAAAGCGAGAAGTGGCGGATAAAATATGCGTGCGACCAAAAGTAGAAGAGTTTCTGCAGTTTTTGCATATGCAGGGTAAGCGTGTAGTGCTGGTCACTAATGCACATCCGGCCAGTGTGGCAATCAAAATGGAAAAAACAAAGCTGGATCGATTCTTTAATAGAATCATTACGTCCCATGAGCTCGCTCACGCTAAAGAAGAAGCGGCGTTCTGGCCTGCGCTGCAAAAAACGGAAGCATTTGAAAATCAGACTACTTTATTTATTGATGATAACTTTGATGTATTAGATGCGGCTAAAAACTATGGCGTTAAATATTTGCTGGCAATAAAAAAACCAGATAGCCAGGGAGAAGAAAAAGAGCATGCACATTATTCTGTACTGGATTCTTTTGATCAAATTATAGAATAAGATTTTTTTCTGAAGGTAATTTTATGGTACAGAATATAGAGCGCAGAAAATTTATCCGCAAACGTGTTCGTATGGCCTGTGCGTTTTCTATGTCTTCAGGCATGATGTTCTATGGCAATACAGTGGATGTATCACTGCAAGGTGTGTGCATGGAAAGCCCTTCCTTTTCATCTGGTTCAGGTGGCCCATTAAATCCGGGCGATAGCGGATTATTAACTTTACGTTTTAGAATAGGTGATAAAGAAGAAAATATGAAAGTGCGTTGCCAGGTTATGCATGTTGCTGCGAATGGAGTAGGGCTGAGTATTCGTTATGCTGATTTGAGTAAAAAAGATCAGGATAATCTGGGTAAGATTATAGCGTCAGGTAAAGCGAATATAGAAGAGGATTAGATCTTCGTAGGAGCGAGTCTTTAGCTCGCGATTATTATAATCTGCAAGCATCGCGAGCTAAAGACTCGCTCCTACAGATAATTTTTTGACCAACGACCTTATTTATCCCATTTCTTAAACCGTTTAATGCAGTAATTTCTCAAAGAATCATAATCATGAAAATAAAGTTCAAAGCCTTCTTCTGACGGAGCATCATATTCACAGTAATCATTAGTGTGTTCTCTGCAAATATCAGGTCTGTTGTCATAAATTCCACAGTCACCATTAAGCTGTAAGTGCAGGCATTTTGTTTCAAATAGCAAAGTCCAGCCATCTTCATCTTTATATACGCGAATATTGTCGTGTGAAATTTGCCATAGCAAAATTTCAAAGTCTGCTTTTGATCTGGGTGTGTCAATATGCTGAGTAATATAAGTGCAGCATATTGATCCTGTGCAAAAGCTGCATTTGGTTTCTGCTGTAATTTTATCTACGGGGATTTCGATTTTATTATTAGGCGTATAAGGTTTTGACATGTTTTTAAAATTTAATATTTAAAATATTAAAGACCAAGCTGATTTAAATTGCCGTTTTGTTTAAAGCGATAAGATCCATTGCTCTGGCGTTTGGCAAACATGGCCAGACTTTGTTTAATATTGGCATTAGCGTTGCTGGCAGGATTGAAATCTAGCTGTAGCCGGTACTGTTTTTTATCGCTTAATGCAATGCTTCCATTAATTGAAAGTGCGCCACCCTTATTTTCTATTTCAATCAACATGCCGTCATTGTCATCGGGCTTTATATTAATTATAACCTGCCCCAGATCAACGGCCTCTACCAGGGTGAGTTTTGCCTGGTGCCATTTAATAGTGCCCGTTGTATCTGGTATTCCATTTCCCGGCCAGGACAATGATTCAATGTTTAAAACAAACTTTCCATCAAGCTCACCAAAGGGCATAGCAGCAAGTTGTTGCACATCTTTTGCGCTCAGCGTGGCACGTAAATCTTTAGCCTCAATGTCACCATTCATATTGACACTGATATGACCAATTATATTTTGTTCTTTTATGCTCGCCTGAATATCGGCGCTTATGCTTGCCAGTAATAACGCGGCAGGATTAAGTGACCATTTTAATTGATCAATACGATGATTCTGTGCCAGTAAGCTGTCTGCCTGACCATTCCAGATGCTTCCCTGAACGCCATAGAACTTTACTGGCAAGTTAAAGTTGTTTTGTGCCAGAGAAATAACTTTAGCTGCGGGGGTGCTGGCCAGAGCAAAAATGAGATAACTGATTATGGCTAAAATAATATAATAACGACGCTTCATGAACTGTCTCGTTCCAGGGTGACACGAACATCCACTGCACCGGGTTTATCATGCTGTTCTATTTTTATATTGCTTGTCTGTATGCTGTATCTAGTCTGCATATCATTTAGCCACAGGATTATCCGATTGAAGTCTGCCTGTTCAAGATCTATTTTTACACCCTTTTTATCGGAGGTCTGTTTCTTAATAAAAGGTTTCATGCCCATGCTTTGTGCGCTACGTTCAACCAGGCTGGCGGTGGACTGATTATCAAAACGTGCAGTTGATTGAATGCCCGCTGATTGCAATGTTTTTATTTCCCGAGTTTTTTCTTTCATCCATATCAGCAGTTGATGCTGTGACTGATAGCGTTGACGCTGGTTTTCAAGATTTGAAAATATTGGCTCCCAGATAAGGGCATAAAGTAAAGTGATAACAATAACAACGCCTGCTGCAATAACCATATGGCGTTCGCGTGCTTCCATGGCGTCAAGGCGTTTTTGAGCGGGTGAAAATAGAGCTGAAAAATCAACCATTCCTTTTATTTTTTCATTGATTATGTCTAAATTCATCCCTGAGCCTCAAGCCGTAAGCGGCCACGGGTTTTATTTTTTTCTACGGAGGTGGACATAACGACTTTTAATTTTCTATTGGCACTAAGCAGATTTTTTATTTTTTCCAGACTTTGTAAAGATTCAGCCTGTAAGTCCATATCGACATACTGACTACGAAAAATAATGCCCCGAATATTTACTTTTTTGTTTTTACTAAATGCGGGCGCAGCATCAGATAGAATCTGTAAAAATAGAGGGCTGGTTTCGCTGCCACCATTGCTCAGTTGTTTCAGTTTGCGTTCCATGCGTTTACGCATATTATTAAATTTTCTGGCAGTGGGGTTGGCGCGTTTAAACTGTTTTTCTATTTGACTGGTGAGCAGCTGATTTTTTTCTTCTAATTGCTGGCTCTCAATGCCGGCTGAAATCATCTGCACAAATAACAGTGTAATAAAAAGAGCGGCGACAGATTTCCACGGTTTAAGTGCCAGATTGCTCTGTCGCTTTGGTGTGTATTCACCCTGCAATATATTGAGTTGTTGTGCGTCTATCAGGTTTTTTGAAAATACTTCGATGGCATGAGACTGATAAGTTTTTATGCTTAATGTTATATCAATGTTGGCAATAAGATCTGCGGCGTGGCTGTCATCTTCTTTGTGGAAGTAGGTAATGGATTCCGGCGTATCTTTCTCGTTCAGCAGAGTGGGCAAAATAACAGAAAGATTATCTCGATCACAGTAATAACCATTGCCATGATCGGTTTTTATTATGCAGCTATTTTCATCAACTAAAATCGACCAGTTATTTTCTGTAAATGGCAGAGCTAAAATATCGGCACTTAATACACTAACAAAAATGCCTGCCTCGCTGAATTTTTGCAGGCTATCTTCCAGCAATGATCTATCTATAGAAATAACAGGTATAAGTTGATCACTGGTTTTTTTGCCCAGTGCAAAATGCATGTCATCTATATCAGTGGCAAGCTGTTCTTCCAGTGCAAAAGGTACGGCCTGTGCCTGGCGTTGTTTATTCTGGCCGGGGATATTAACAGTTTCAATATTTATACAGGCTGAATCAATGAGTACAGTGGCGTGTTTGCCTTTGGCAATAGTGCTGATGTTATTAAAGTCACTGCGCTCAGGCTGGCTTAATATTTCACCCTGTTCATTAATGTGTGTCCAGTAAATATGCTGTTGTTGAGGGCTGTAATAAATAACTAATGTATCAGCCATTACCATGCCCCCTGTGAGCGGGATATAACGCGCAATGAATTGCCATCATCATTGCGATAAATAATGCTGTATAGCGTGACTCGCCCACGGGCAATTTCTGCAATTGAAGTTAATAAGAAATAATTTGTTTTAACAAGCATATTACTGGCTTTAAAATTTTTATTGCTGCTATTCTGTTTCATAAATTTTTCAAAATCACCAATATCTTCAAACGGCTCGCTTTTGCCCTGTGCGTCTATTTTCCGTCGCTCCATGATTTTATCTATATCTTCATCTTTTAATTTGGCGTCGAGTGATTTTAGCACTTCCTTTGATGCTGTGTTGACATTGATGGCCGTGGCCACGGGTAAAGTCACAATATAGGGTCGTAGAGTATTATATATTTTATCTTTTTCAAATCCCTTAATTTGTCGCAGTTCGCTGGGGCTGGTCAGTAGCGTGTTGGCTGCCCGATATGGCTTTTCCAGACCGACATAATAATCGCTCTCAGCTCCGCCGGGGATGCTGCTTTCAAGGTCTGCATCCAGCCAGTCAACAATGGCATTGGCCATGTCTTTGTTTAACTTCAGCTCAACCAGCAGGCGTTGAAGAAGTTTTAGATCCTGTTGCTGAAATTTACTATTAATGGCTTTGGAGAGGTTGTTGAGATTAAACTTGCCCTGCAAGTCTTGCAGATATCCGGATATCTGGCCACCTTCTACAGGATTGGGCGGTGCTTTAAATACCCAGTATTCATCCAGACTGTCATACTTGCTGTCTTTTGCATCCTGAGTTAATGCCGCGATAGCAATAATTTCGCTGCCCAGTGCATATAGGTAGGCCTGCTCATTTTGAATGATATTCTGGGTGCGGCTGATATCCAGATTTAATTTTTTTAGTAGAGAGGCCGCCAGTATCGAAGCCAGTGCCACGATTAAGATGGCAGTGACCAGAGCAACGCCTGTTTGTCGATACAGTGTAATTGAACATTTATTCACATCAACTCCCCGCAGGCACTCTAAATACTCGGGTAATCTCTCCCCAGTCGTTCATTTCTAAAGTGATTTCTATTGCCAGAGGTTGAGGTTTGTTGATTGCGGTCGGGTCTGAATTAGCGCGTGGCCAGCTGTCATTCCAGTTATTGTTTTTATCTAAAAAACGTAGTTGCACATCTTTTAAATTATCCATCAATATTGTTTCTACTACCTGATTGTCCTGTGCTCGATCAACGTTAAGCCAGTTCAGGCGAATAAGTTTATCTTCATCAAGTTTGTAGGCGACGCGTTGCAGATGACTGCGAATTAATTTGGCAGGATTACGCCAGCCATTACGAGTAAACTGAATCAGTAAATCATCACCCTGGCCGGCAGATAGTTTTAATAATTTTCCACCCAGCTCATCGGATGCTTCACGGGCTGTGATCTGTTCGAAGTCACGGTGTAGTTTGGTCATGGTGAGCTGTAGTTGATTGAGACGCAACATAGAATTTTCTGTTTGCGTTTTACTTTTTATAACCGAGTCCAGCCCACCGTAGGCGAGTAACGATAGAATGGCAAAAATGGCCATGGAGATTAATAATTCAACCAGAGTAAAGCCAGCTTGAGTCATAAATTTTAAATTATTTTCTTTGGCGTTCATTTGCGTTTTCTTTTGCTCTAGCTAATGACCGGATCAGGGATTCAAATTTGTTGAAGATTTTTTTAAATTGCTGAGGTAGGCCGTCAGTTTGGTCAGGCGATGTTCGCGATCCGCATCCAGATAAACACTAAGTTGCACCTGTCGAGTTAGAGTGGATGGCTTATTAGTAAATGGATCAATAACTTTTAAAACCTCACGTGTCCAGAACCATTCGAAGTCAGCCATCTCAGTTGATTTATCTGTTTTTCCCAAATCAGGCCACTGGCTTTTAACCTGTAATAAAGCGATTTCGTTCATCGCAATATAATGCGCCAGAGTTTTCTGTTTTAAAAAGCTGGCGCTATAAGTGTGATTGCCCGATGCTTTTACCAGAGAGCCGAGTGCTATAGCAATAATAGTTAAAGCCACCAGTACTTCAATAAGGGTAAAGCCGGAGCTGTGTGCACGAGGCTTACTCATCTGATTTTACCAGTTTGTATTGTCCATTGAGTGTGCCTTTAATATCAAGATAAATATCTTCACCGGGAATACGAATTCGAGCGCTAAAGTCTGGGGTGAGTTCGCCACTGGAAAGTAAAAAAATCTGCGGTTTTATTTTCTGTTCTTCTATATTATTAGCTATGTTATTTGCATTGTTTATATCGTCAGGATAATTATTATCGCTATTAAGCTTGCTGTTAATTAAATTGTTTTTTTCTTCCTCCTGCTGCTCTTTTATTAAGCGTGCTTCATCGCTGGCACTATTGAGAGTGACGTCAATGCCTTCAATAAAAAGTTCAAACTCCATATTGTTTTCAAGTTCTCTCACTGTTAAGTATTTATCAGTGGTCAGGTCAATCCATCGATCTTTTACCAGAGTCATAAAACGATAACCGGTTTGATGAAATCTTACCCCGTATTCTTCAGCGCGAATAACCGATTGCTCATGGGCAAAGCGCAATAAAGATTGTATTCGAACGGCTTCTTCTTTAATTTTATCTTCTGCTGTGCCAAAAGAAACATTAATTAATAAAATGCCAGCGGTCAGGCTAATAATAAATACAACCACTAATAATTCGATTAAGGTAAAACCGCGGGGTGATGTGTGGGTGAAGGACATGACTTGAACCTGATCGCGACCTGAAGATCACTCCTGCCGTTCAATTATATTGCAGGAGCGATTTGTGATTTAATTATCCCAGTTGCCAATATCCGCATTGGCATCTGAGCCGCCTTCTACTCCATCTGCGCCCAGAGAATAAATATCCACTTCACCATGTTCGCCGGGGCTAAGGTATAAATAATCGCGCTGCCAGGGATCTTTACGTAATTTTTTTATATAGCCGCCTTTCTGCCAGTTAGCTGGAGCAGGATCGGATGAAGGCTTGGTTACCAGAGCTTCAAGACCCTGGTCGGTTGTTGGGTAGGTGAAATTATCCAGCTTGTATAATTCCAGTGCGCTCTCTAATGCGCCTATGTCTGTCTTCGCTTTCTGAATTCGTGCAGTATCGGTTTTGCCTAAAAATTTAGGTGCGATAATAGAGCCGAGCAGGCCTAAAATAACAATCACGACTATTAGTTCAATCAGGGTGAAACCCTGTTGCCGAAGTGTTGTTTTGCTATGGATCACAGAAAGCTCCATGTGTATTTAAATTAAGATAGAATTGATCTAACTATAACAGATTTGTGCTTAAAAAATATGCGAAAGCTACTGACAAAATGGCAAACAGTTCACACATACTGGCTGGGTTTATTTATCTTGAGTGTGCTGCTGCAGGGGTTAAATCTGGTAGACGTGATGCGATTTGACCGTGGCGTTATTTCTCAGGGGCAGTGGTGGTTATTATTAACCGGTAACCTGGCTCATCTTAACTGGAATCATCTGTTACTAAATATGGCGGGGCTGGCACTGGTGGCGGTATTTTTTAGCGCGTATATGTCTGTGCTGTCATGGTTGGTACTGAGTCTGTGGTCAGCATTGCTGGTGGGAGTGGGATTATATTATTTTAATCCGGAAATATTCTGGTATGTGGGTATGTCCGGGGTATTGCATGGTCTGTTTGTGGTGGGAGGCTGGTATGAATTCCGACGCTTTAAAGCCAGTGGTCTGGTGTTGCTGACACTGGTTACGGCCAAATTAATATGGGAACAATATGCAGGTGCTTTGCCGGGTTCAGAAGAGATGGCAGGGGGGAGAGTTGTGGTGGATGCACATTTGTATGGGGCGATTGCTGGGGTGGTGTTTTTAGGGGCGAAGTCGTTAGTCGTTCGTCGTTAGTCATTCGTCAAAAGCCAAAAAATATCATTCATCCCGAGCGCAGCCGAGGGATCTTGACTACCCGGGTAGCAAGATCCCTCGGCTGCGCTCGGGATGACAAAGAAAAACAAACTGCGATACTCTAATGACTAATGACTAATGACTAATGACTAATGACGGCTCTTACTGCATCAAATCATTCATATCAATAATCGGCATAAGAATCGCCATCACAATCATCAACACAATCACCCCCATAAAAACAATTAACAGAGGTTCAAACAATCCCATAAATGTACCGATTGCCGCTTCCAGTTCTCTTTCCTGCTGAACGGCTGCACGATCCAGCATATCTTCTAAATTACCACTGCTTTCACCACTGGCAATTAAATGCAGTGTCATTGGTGGAAATAATTTACTGCGTTCCAGTGCAGCATGAATACTTGAGCCTTCGCGTACCCGACTGGCTGCATCTTCAACTGCGGCACGCATGGGCAGGTTTTCAATAACCGGGCCGGCTAAACTTAATGCCTCCAGCACTGGCACACCACTGGATGTCAGTATGCTTAAGGTGCGAGTAAAGCGTGCAGTGTTAAGGCCACGAACCAGTTTGCCTACTACCGGTAATTTTAATACCAGTTTATGAAATTTATGTTTGTTAGCGGGCAAATCTAAAAAACGTTTTATGCTAATAACTAAAACGATCAGGCCGATGATTAATAGTAAGAAATAATCTCTAAAAAAATCACTGATAGCAATCATTGCGCGAGTTAGAAATGGCAGTTCCTGCCCGGTGTTATCAAACACATCTACAATTTGTGGCACCACATAAGTTAACAGGCCAACAATAACCAGCAGTGCGATAACGGTTAGCACCGCAGGGTAAATGGTTGCCTGAGCTATTTTCTGATTCAGCAGCTGTCGGCTTTCTGCGTAATCGGCTAATCGATCCAGCACCGTATCAAGATGACCAGACTGTTCGCCTGCAGCCACCGTTGAGCGATATAAACCAGAAAAAACTTTTGGGAAATCTCCCAGGCCGGCTGCGAGTGTGTGACCTTCGAGCACTTTTGAGCGGATCGCAAAGATCATCGCTTTTATGCGCGGCTTTTCGGTTTGTTGTCCCACTGCAGACAGAGCTTCATCCAGTGGCAATGCCGCGCGCACAAGGGTAGATAACTGGCGAGTAAATAAAGCTAAATCTAATGCGCTGATGCCACGACGATTGCTAACCCGAGCGGGGGAGTTTTTCTGTTTTTTATCCTGGTTAGCTGCGGTTTCAATTTGCAGCGGCATCATACCTTTGTCGCGTAATATCTGACGCACCTGACGCGGCGTGTCACCTTCAATCACGCCTTTTTTTTCTTTGCCTTTCGGGTCAAGAACAATGTATTCGAATGCTGCCATAACAATAAGAGAAAAAATTAAAGAAGTATCAAAAGTGTAGAGCCACAAAATTCTATTTTTTATTTGCGTGAATTTGCGTCTATTCGCGGAAAAAGCTTTTGACTTTTCTTTAATTCTTAAGCCTAGTCCTCCCGCGAAACCCGCAATACTTCTTCCAGCGAAGTCATGCCTTCAAGTACAAGGCGTGCACCATCCTGACGTAAACTTTTTGAATAGCCACGGGCATATTTTTCCATTGCCTGTTCGCCTTTGCCGTCGTGAATCATATTTTGCAAATGATCATCGATAGCAATTAATTCATACACTCCGGTGCGCCCGGCGTAACCCAGTTGATTGCATTCAGCGCAGCCTGTTGCCTTGCAAATTATCGGTGGATTATTTTTTTCTACACCCAGCCATTCACACTCTGTTGTTGTAGCCTTATGTTCCTGTTTGCAGTGAGGGCATAGAGTGCGTACCAGACGTTGAGCTAATACACCAATTAAGCTGGAGGCGAGTAAAAAAGGTTCGACGCCCATATCCCGTAATCGGGTAACCGCGCCAATGGCGGTATTAGTATGCAGGGTCGATAAAACCAGGTGGCCGGTTAAACTGGCCTGCACCGCGATGGATGCGGTTTCTAAATCGCGAATCTCACCAATCATCACCACGTCTGGATCCTGACGAAGAATGGCGCGCAGTCCGCGAGCAAAGGTCATATCGACTTTAGAGTTAACCTGGGTCTGACCTATGCCATCGAGATAATATTCAATGGGATCTTCTACCGTGAGTATATTTCGACTTTTATCATTGAGTCGGGTAAGGCCTGCATAGAGTGTGGTGGTTTTACCTGAACCGGTGGGGCCGGTAACTAAAATAATACCGTGGGGGCGATGCAGTAAATGATCGGTGGCATCCCGTGCTTCTTCGGCCATGCCCAGATGCTGTAAATCCAGTCGGCCTGCCTGTTTGTCTAATAAACGCAATACAATACGTTCGCCGTGACCCGACGGCAAAGTTGAAACACGTACATCAACGGATCGGCCTGCGACTTTTAAAGAGATGCGGCCATCCTGAGGTAAACGCTTTTCAGCTATGTCCAGTTTGGCCATGACTTTTATACGAGAGATAACCAGTGGTGCAATATTTTTTGGCGGTTGCAAAATTTCGCGCAGCACACCATCCACACGAAAACGAATACGCATACGATTTTCAAAAGCTTCGATATGCACATCAGATGCATTAATTTTTATCGCTTCAGATAATACTGCATTGATTAATTTAATAATCGGTGCGTCGTCTTCGGCTTCCAGTAAATCTTCGGGTTCGATGGTTTCGGCGAGCTGATCTAAATCCAGTTCATCGCTCACGCCTTCCATTACCGCCATCGCCTGATCGCTGTCCTGCTCATAAGTTTGAGCCAGCAATGCATCAAACTGTTCATTACTGGTTTCGCTAAGATTTATGGGGCGACCAACAATGCGGCGTACTTCGGTTAAAGTTTGTGGATTAATTTCTTCACGAAATAAAACCTGTACTTTATCCGGGTCGATCTGACCAAGTAATACACCATGGCGTTTGGCAAAAGCGTAGGGCAGGCTCTGGGTAGAAATGTGGGTGCCAATTTCCGCCTGATCAGAGGAAATTGTCATATTCATCATCCCAAAGGTCTTCGTCATCATCCTGTTGTTGCTTGATGATTTTCTGTTCGGCTTTTTCCGGATTGTTCAGTTTGCTTTCAGGTTTTATGCCTGCAGGGGCAAGGTTTTCCAGCGCAGGCAGTAACGGAGTTTTTTCATCTCCCAGTAAACCAAAACCACTTTCACCCGCTTCAATTTGTTGTGCGCGCAGAAAATTATATTTTTCATTGGTGTGATACAGTGCCGCCGCTTTATCGCGCAGAATTTTAGGCCGCATAAAGATCATTAAATTTTGCTTTTCTTTGGTAGTGCTGTGTGAGCGGAACAACCAGCCCAGTAGAGGCAGGTCACCCAGAATGGGCACTTTCTGTACCTGGTCTCGCATGGTGTCATCAATGAGTCCACCTAAAACTAATATCTCTCCATCTTCTACCAGCACCGAGGTTGTTAATGTGCGTTTATTAGTAATGATATCGGACGCGCTGGTGCTGGCAGAAATGCTGGATATTTCCTGATCAATATCGAGTTTAATGGTGTCGCCATCATTAATTTGCGGCGTGACTTTTAAGGTAATGCCCACGTCCTGTCTTTGAATGGTCTGGAATGGATTGGTTGTACCATTACCAGCCGTTGTTGCTGAGCCGGTAATAAAAGGTACGTTCTGGCCGACAACAATTTTGGCTTCCTGATTATCTAAAGTCACAATGCTGGGAGTGGATAAAATATTGGTTGCAGAATCACCGTTTAGAGCTTTAAGCAAAAAAGCAAAACGGGTACCATCATCACTGCCTACGCCGATGGTCATGCCGTCGCCGATTGCAGAAGCGGGGTTTGCACCCAGTAAACCAAGAATGCCGTTGCCGCCACCGAAGTTGGCAATGCCAACTGGTACGGCGCCCTGATCCGCTCCCTTTTTGCCCCCCAGTACAAATTGTGCACTGCGTTCTTTGGCTTTGTTATTAGAAATTTCAGCAATAATGGATTCAATTAAAACCTGAGCTCGGCGAATGTCCAGCTGGCGGATAATAGATTTCATGCGGCGAACAATATCCGGGCCGGCGGTAATAATAATCGCATTGGTGGCTTCGTCAGCCTGAATATTAGTATCTGTTTTACTGGCGGATGCTTTAGGCAGCTTTTTAGTTTTTTTAGTCTGGCCTTTCTGTACACCCGTTAAGATTTTTACAATATCAGCTGCCTTGGCGTATTTCAGATAAATAACATGAGTATTACCATCGCCATCTTCAAGCGGGGTATCCAGATGGGCGATGGTGGCTCGAATTTTTAATCGGGTAGAGCGTTCACCGCTCATTAAAATGCTGTTAGTGCGATCATCCGCCGCCAGTTTTACTTTTTTAGTCTGTGGTGTTTTAGCACCACCCGCAGAGCTGTGTAGAGAATTAAGTATGCGTACCAGTTCCTGAGCAGAGGCATGCTTTAGCGGAATAATTTCAAGCTCATCACTTTCTGGTCGATCAATGCTGCGAATAATTTGTGACAGACGTTTTATATTAGCGGCATGGTCTGTAATGATTAGTGTATTGGTTGGGTTATAAGCTGCAAGGTGGCCCTGCTGAGGTACCAGAGGTCTTAAAATAGGTACCAGCTGGGATGCCGGCACATGGTTCAGGGTGATAACTCGGGTAATTAGAGAGTCGCCAGTATATTTGCTGCCTCTAACAACAGGCAGTGGCCCCTGCTTGGCATTAACCTGGGGTACTATTTTTATAATACTGCCCACTGGAACAGCGGCATAACCATGCACCTGCAAAATAGACAGAAACACTTCATAGACTTCTTCTTCCGACATGGTTTTGGCCGACACAATGGTGACCTTGGCCTTAACTCTGGGATCGATAACAAAGTTTTTGCCGGTGAATTTGGAAACAGTGCTGATCAGCGCGCGGATATCCGCATCTTTCAAATTTAATGTAATTTCAGCTGCCCAGCCATAGCTGGAGAACAGTAACAGAGCGATAAGCATCGCACAGCTATGTTTGATTGACTGGCCTGTGGGTTTGAAAAAAGTGCACAACATCCTGTGGAAATCCTGATTCATTATAATTTATCTGTATATTAGGGTATTTCAAAGCTTAAAGGTATTTCAGCCCCGTTGCGTAATACCGTTATATTAACCTGTTTTGCACTTTGCAGCGCGCGCAGTGCCTTTAAACCGTTAGCCGGGTTATTCAGTTTGACGCCATTAATGCCAATAACTACATCCGATGGTTTGAGACCAACCTGATCAAACAGGGCTCGATCCTTCTGGGGTTGCAGACGGTAGCCCCGTAGCTTGCCATTCTCGTTATAAGGAATGGGGATTGCATATTGTCCAAAAGAGGTTGGGTTCTTGATGATTTTTCTACGAATATTGCCCAGTACCTGCCCAGGGGTGGTAGGTTTTGAGGCTCCGTGGCCATGACTCCCGGTTTTAATTAAGGTGTTAGTGCTGAATTCTTTGGGAAGTCTCAGAGTTTCAAGGCGACCACTGCGCTCAAGAATAATTCGATCAGGGTAAATTTCTCTTACCGTGGCACTGGATACCTTGTCGCCTATGCCATAAATATCTTCTTTGCCTCGCTTGCCCATAGAGATAATTGCGCTGGCATTATCCATTGGGTTGGCCGCCAGCACACCTTTAAGTATCAGATTTAATCGAGTATCTGGCGCGACGGTTTTAGTGGCTTTGCTGATAACTGCTTCGTATTTTCCAAACAGATAAGCCTGGGGGATTTGCTGGATTTTTATCTGCTGCTCAGATTGCTGGCGCGAACCATGAATCACACCTGAGTTTGCTGGTGCAGCCTGTGATTCTTTTTCAGCAGGTACCAGCAACCAGCTAAGCTGTGCCAGTGTATAGCTGATGGAGAGTATTAGCAGGACATTAAACAGCACAGGCAAAGATTTATTTATCTTTTGCCAGTCCAGAGATTTGGGTAGTCTGTTTATCAAGGTATTCATTTATATAATTCTAAAAGCTTTAGTCGGCTATTCTGGCTGATATTTGTAAATATTTCATCTGTAGACTGCCCAGGTAAAAGTAAATTCTTTAATAGAGTGATAAAAATTGAGGTGAATTTTTTGTGGCCATAAAAAAGCCCGGTAGAAACCGGGCTTTTTCTGATCAGGTTTAAATAATTAAACCATATCTTTCAGGCCTTTCAGAGCCAGAACTTTTACAACTTTACGAGCAGGTTTAGCTTTAAACATCATCTCTTCGCCAGTGAACGGGTTGGTGCCTTTACGGGCTTTCGTTGCTGGTTTTTTGATGACCTTGATTTTCAGTAAGCCTGGCAGGTTAAAGAAGCCGGGACCACGAGGTTTAATGTTTTTCTCAATGAGTCCAGACAGGCTATCCAGTACCGCCGTTACTTCTTTACGACTTAACTCTGTTTCGTCCGCAATGTGATTCAGAATCTCACTTTTAGTAGGTGGCTTTTTAACGGCACCAGCCGCAACTTTTTTCTTTGCAGCTTTTTTCTTCGCAGCTTTCTTTTTAACCGCCATGCTCAGGATGCTCCTATGGTTGTTCATTTAATATGTTAAATGGTGAATAATGTGCTTAATAGTACGCACTTTATTACTGTAGGAGATTGTTAGTGCTTTTGTGCTGTAATACAAGCGTTATTTTAAATAAAACATATAAAATATGAATGAATTTACTTATTTAACAGCATTTGCCATAGGCCTGATGGGTGGCGTTCACTGTATTGGTATGTGTGGGAGTATTGTCGGTGCATTGAGCTTCAGTGCAGGCTCACAATCACATACCACTCGTCTGGTATTAATTAAAACACTGCTGGCATATAATTTTGGTCGATTATTCAGTTATACCCTGGCCGGTGGCTTGATGGGCAGTGTTGGCTGGATGATATCGAACTGGTTACAAATTCATCAGATACAATTAATACTGCAGTTATTAGCCGCGCTGTTTATGTTACTGCTGGGTTTGTATCTGGCTGGCTGGTGGACAGTGCTGGTGCATGTAGAACGTGCTGGAAAATTTATCTGGAAATTTATTGAGCCACTGGGTAAAAAATTCCTGCCGGTGACATCAATGCATCAGGCACTGGCGCTGGGAATTTTATGGGGGTGGTTGCCCTGTGGGCTGGTATACAGTGTTCTGGTCTGGTCGGTGTCTGCTGGCAGCTTTGAGCAGGGCGCTTTACTGATGTTGAGCTTTGGTATGGGCACACTGCCGAACTTACTGGCAATGGGATTGTTTGCAAATAGATTAAATCAATGGATAAGAAAAACTAAAGTCAGACAGATTGCTGGTGGAATGGTTATGGTGTTTGGGTTTTGGCAGTTATATTTATTAGCCAGGGTTTAATGTTTGCTACTAATAATCAGCAGTGGAAGTTCAAAAGCTTTTGACTTTGACTATCCCCCCAGTAGCATTCCAAAAAGATAAAGAATACTTTGCTGCACAAACATAATGGCGATAATGGCAAAAATAGGGGACAGGTCAAAGCCGCCCATGTCAGGTAATAATTTTCTAAAGTGTTTTAATACTGGCCAGGTGATGCTATTCAGTAAGCCAACAACTGGGTTGCGAGGGTCGGGATTTACCCAGCTTAAAATGGCCTGAATAATAATGGCGTAAAGAAAAATTGAAAGTACAAGATTAATGGTTTCAATAAAGCTTTTGATAATAAGCCAGTCAACAGGCAATACACCGTATACTACAAGGGTTTTAACGACTTCCAGTAGCAGCACAATAACCAGAGTTGCCATGTCTATTCCCCATAGGCTGGGAATAATTCTACGCATGGGTTTCACCAAAGGGTTGGTGATTTTAACAATAAACTGCGACACCGGATTATAAAAATCAGCGCGCACTATCTGCAAAATAATTCTCAGCATGAGTGCTGAAATATAAAGTTGCAGCAAAATATCTATTAAGAATACAAAGGGATTCATTGGTCTTTACCTAAAATTTTAGCCAGTTCAGTGGCGCGGTCACGTGCTGCGGTGAGTGCGCCATCGACCAGTTTTTCAAAGTCATTATTTGTAAAATAATTTATCGCCGCTTCAGTAGTGCCACCTTTTGATGTGACTTTATTACGTAGAGTAGCGGGGGCGTCATCGCCTTCTATTGCCATACGAGCAGCACCTAAAGCAGTTTGCAGTGATAGTTTCTGTGCGCTTTCAGCATCCAGCCCCAGTTTTTCACCGGCTTTTTGCATGGCTTCGATAAACAGAAAAAAGTAGGCGGGACCCGATCCGGAAACGGCGGTGACTGCATCTAATAATGATTCTTCATTAACCCAGAGTGTCATACCCGCAGCAGAAAGAATATTTTCAGCCACGTTTTTCTGCATATCATTTACTTTTTCATTAGCGTATAAACCGGTTGCGCCTGCCTGCAATAGTGCGGGGGTATTGGGCATGCAACGCACCAGCGCACATTGCCCGCCTAACCAGCGATCTATATCTGTGCTAAGAATGCCGGCTGCAATAGAAATAATTAAAGGTTTTTTATTTTGTACTGTGTCAGCAATGTCGCGACACACCTGTTGCAGAATTTGTGGTTTTACCGCAAGCACCACTACATCACTGCCGGCTATGGCCTGGTTGTTATCTGTACTGGTGTGGATATTAAAGGTTTGCTTATGCTGCTTTAGCTTATCCGCATCCGGTTCGGCAACGGTAATCTTATCCGCTGGATGCTGGTTAGCAATAAGGCCGCCAACTAAACTGGCTGCCATATTGCCGCCGCCGATGAATGTTATATTTGTAGACATTTGAAAACCGATGGTTTTAATTGTTAGTGAAGTTTACAGTATCTTTTTTTAAGTCGTAAGAGATAAGTGATTCGTCATTCGTCATTCGTCGTTGGTCGTTGGTCGTTGGTCAAAAGCGAAAAGCCAAAAAATATCTGTCATCCCGAGCGAAAAGTTTGTCATCCCGAGCGCAGCCGAGGGATCTTAACTACCCGGGTAGCAAGATCCCTCGGCTGCGCTCGGGATGACAAAATATAAAAAGTATGCAAGAATTTTTGACCAACGACCAACGACCAACGACCAACGACCAACGACCAACGACGTCTTTTTTAACGCCCACCAAAAATAGCTGTACCAATCCGCACAATCGTCGCACCCTCCGAAATGGCTGCTTCCATATCATTGCTCATGCCCATAGACAAAGTATCCAGCTCCAGGCCATTCGCATTAAGTTGTTCAAAAGCTTCACGCAATGGCCTGAGAATAGCTCGTTGCTGTTCAAAGGTTTCCGCTTTTTCAGGAATGGCCATCAGGCCTCTTAATTTCAAATTGGGCAGCTGCGCTATTTCCCGTACCAGTTGTGGCAGTTCATCGAGACTCATGCCTGATTTGCTGGCTTCATTATTTGTATTAACCTGTAAGCAGATATTGAGCGGAGGGAGGCTGTGCCCACGTTGCTCACTCAGGCGCCTGGCGATTTTTAATCTATCTACACTGTGTACCCATTGAAAATGAGCGGCCAGCTCCCGGGTTTTATTCGATTGAATGCTGCCAATAAAATGCCAGTTAATATTAGTTAAAGCCTCAAGTTGCGAAATTTTTAGTAGTGCTTCCTGTAAATAATTTTCACCGAAGTCTCTTTGCCCGGCTGCGTATGCCTGTTCAATTAATTCAACGGGTTTGGTTTTACTTACCGCCAGCAGCTTAATTTGTTTGTTTGCAACCGCATATTTATTGCTATAGTTTGCAATCTTTTGCTGGATTTGCCTGATATTCTCTGCAATATTAATGACTTGTGGCATAGTGTTTGAGTCTTGTTGAGTTTGATCCATCATAAGTATGATTAGAAAAGCTTTAGTTTGGATGCTTTTATATAAAAAATTGACTATAAAAAGGCATTATAAAGCTTAATTTCACCACAGCATATTCTACGGGGAGTTTTAATGGATATCGCACAGTTACTGGCATTTGGCGTTAAAAATGGCGCATCGGACCTGCATTTATCGTCTGGCCTGCCACCTATGATTCGTGTTGACGGCGATGTGCGCCGTATTAATGTTGATGCAATGCCCCATGAGCAGATTCACGCCATGGTGTATGACATCATGAATGACAAGCAGCGCAAAACATTTGAAGAATACTGGGAGTGTGATTTTTCATTCGAAATCCCGGGTCTGGCTCGTTTTCGTGTTAATGCCTTTAATCATAATCGTGGTGCGGGCGCGGTGTTTCGTACCATCCCATCGAAGATTCTTACTTTAGAAGAATTAGGTGCGCCAAAGATTTTTGAAGAGATTTCTGAAACACCTCGTGGCATTGTGCTGGTTACCGGGCCAACCGGTTCGGGTAAATCCACCACTCTGGCTGCGATGGTGAATTATGTGAATGAAAATGATTATGGTCATATTTTAACCATCGAAGACCCGATTGAATTTGTACACGAAAGCAAAAAATGTCTGATCAATCAGCGTGAAGTGCATCGTGATACTATGGGTTTCAGTGAAGCCCTGCGTTCAGCCCTGCGTGAAGACCCTGATGTTATTCTGGTGGGTGAGATGCGAGACCTGGAAACCATACGACTGGCTCTGTCTGCGGCAGAAACAGGTCACCTTGTATTTGGTACTCTGCATACCAGTTCAGCCGCCAAAACCGTTGACCGTATTGTGGATGTGTTTCCAGCCGCTGAAAAAGATATGGTGCGTGCGATGTTATCTGAATCATTGCGTGCAGTAATCTCACAGACATTGATGAAAAAAATTGGCGGTGGTCGAGTCGCAGCTCATGAAATTATGATTGGTACACCAGCCATTCGAAATCTTATTCGTGAAAATAAAGTGGCACAAATGTACTCTGCGATTCAAACAGGTCAGTCGATTGGCATGCAGACACTGGATCAGAATCTAAAAGAGCTGGTAGAGAAAGGCATAGTAACAAAAGATGAAGCTGGAACTAAAGCGATGAATAAAGAGAATCTTTAATTCGCATGACTGGCTTTAAAAAAATAGTATTTAGAAAAAACACAGGGGACAGGAATGGATAGAGATAAGGCCATTCGATACATGCACGATTTATTGCGTATGTTGGTGCAGAAAGATGGATCGGATTTATTTATAACGGTAGGCGCATCACCATCAATGAAAATTGATGGAAAAATGACGCCACTATCCAATCAGACATTGTCTCCTGCACATACTCAAACACTGGTGCGTTCAATTATGAACGATAAGCAGCTGGGTGAATTTGAAGCCAGTCAGGAAGTTAACTTCGCTATCAGTTTGCCAGGTGTTTCTCGTTTTCGTGTAAATGCTTTTACCCAGCGTGGTTCAATGGGTATGGTATTGCGTGTTATTAAATCTGAAATTCCAAATTTTGAGGAATTAAATTTACCCAGTGTATTAACAGATATAGCCATGACAAAACGAGGGCTGGTTATTTTTGTAGGTGCGACCGGTTCTGGCAAGTCTACATCGCTGGCATCTATGATCGGTTATCGAAATAAAAATAGTTACGGTCATATAATAACTATTGAAGACCCGATTGAATTTGTGCATCAGCATCAAAACTGTATTGTTACTCAGCGGGAAGTGGGAGTGGATACAGATAATTATGAAATAGCTTTGAAAAATACTTTACGACAGGCGCCGGATGTTATTCTGATCGGTGAGATTCGAGATCGTGAAACTATGGATTATGCTATTGCTTTCGCAGAAACAGGCCACCTGTGCTTATCAACATTGCATGCTAATAGTACCAATCAGGCACTGGATAGAATTATTAACTTTTTCCCTGAGGAACGTCGTCAGCAATTATTAATGGACTTGTCATTGAATCTTAAATCCATTGTTTCGCAACGTTTGATTCCACTTAAAGGTGGTGAAGGTCGGGTGCCTGCAGTTGAAATTATGTTGAATACACCATTGATGGCTGATCTTGTTTTCAAGGGCAAGGTTCATGAAATGAAAGAGCTGATGAGCAAGTCAAATGAGTATGGTATGAAAACTTATGACCAGGCTTTGTTTGATTTATATGAAGAAGGTTATATTACTTATGAAGATGCATTAAGAAATGCAGATTCAGTCAATGATTTACGTTTACGTATTAAATTGCAGGGCAAAGAAGCCAAAGGTCAGGATTTACTGGCAGAGGTTGATGATATAAAAATGGAAGTCAATGAAGATGATAATCCGCACAGTCGAATACGTTAGTAAATAATCACCACGAGTAATTTTATGAAGCTTGATCCCTATTTAAAATTAATGGCAGAAAAAGGTGGTTCAGATGTATTCTTTACCACCGGCGCGCCGGTAAGTATGAACATTGAAGGTGTCATGCATCAGGTAGGTAAAACAGCGCTTGAGCCAGGCATGGTTAAAGAACTGGCTTACAGTGTTATGGATGACACGCAGCAAATGGGTTTTGAAGCCACCATGGAAATGAATCTGGGTATGTCACTAAAAAACGTAGGCCGATTCCGTATTAATATTTATACTCAACGCGGCGAAGTCTCTATGGTTATTCGCTACATTAAGGCTGATATTCCAAGTATCGATGATTTAAATCTTCCAGAAAAATTAAAAGATCTTGTTATGGGGAGAACCGGGCTGGTTTTAGTGGTGGGTTCAACCGGTTCAGGTAAGTCAACATCACTGGCTGCAATGATTAATCATCGCAGTATAACTATGCCGGGTCATATACTTACTATTGAAGATCCCATTGAATACATGTTTAATCACAATAAATCTATTGTCGGCCAGCGCGAAGTTGGACTGGATACATTGTCGTATGAAAATGCATTACGTGAAGCCATGCGTGAAGCGCCGGATGTTATTATGATTGGTGAGGTGCGTGACCGTGAAACTATGGAAGCGGCGATTCAGTATGCGGATACTGGGCATTTATGTTTAAGTACATTGCACTCAGTAAATGCTAACCAGACTCTTGATCGTATTATCAGTTTCTTCCCGCCCGATGCACGTAATCAGATTTTAATGGACATGTCGATGAATCTCAGCGCCATCATTTCTCAACGTCTGGTTGAAGGCAAGGATGGTAAACGTATTGCAGCTATAGAAATTTTAATTAATTCGCCTTATATCTCTGAGCTGATTCGTCGCGGTGATTTCCATGAAATAAAAGAAATCATGGAGAAAGGTGAAGCGGACGGTATGCAGACATTCGATCAGTCTCTTTATCGTTTATATAAAGCAGATCAGATTGATCTTGAAATGGCATTATCTTATGCAGACTCAAGAAGTAATCTTGAATGGAAAATCAATTTTGGCGGCAGTACTGATAGTCTGGATCATGCAAGAAAAGATGAGACTTTAAAATTTTCAGCGCCGGATGATTTGCCTGACGTGAAATAAGAATATTTTCACCAAAAATATTAATTACCCAGATTGCTCTTACAGATTTTTTTAAGCAAAAAACCAGTAACCAACTGCCACTGCCGCAACAAAACCTGTAGCATCTGCAATTAACCCCACCTGTAGTGCGTAGCCGGTTTTTTTAATGCCCACCGCGCCAAAATAAACTGCCAGCACATATAAAGTGGTTTCTGTTGAGCCAAACATAATGGCAGCAATTTTTACAATAATAGAATCTTCACCGTGTGTTTGAATAAGATCAGCCAGCACACCTACGGAACCACTGCCCGACATGGGGCGAATAATGGCCATAGTTAATGTTTCTACGGGGATATCTAAAAAAGAAAACAGCGGTGACATTAGCGCAAGCAGAATATCCATAGAGCCACTGGCACGGAACATGGCAATAGCAAATAATATAGCAACAAGGTAAGGGATAATTCTAACTGCAGTAGAAAAGCCTTCTTTTGCACCTTCTACAAATTCTTCATAAACCGCTACTTTTTTATACAGGCCATGACTGATAATAAATAAAATCAGTAGAGGGATAACCAGCGCGCTTATATGTTGCATATTAAGCTCTCATCCGCAGATAAATTTTTGCACTAAAAATAGCCGCAATGGTTGAGCAGGAAGTGGCTAAAATAATCGGCAGCATTAATTCGCTAACCTGCATACCCATAATGGCGATTAAGGTAACCGGGGGCAGTAATTGAACACTGGATGTATTTAATGCCAGAAACATACACATTGAATGACTGGCTTTTTCTTTGTGCTGATTCAGTTCCTGTAACTGTTGCATAGCTTTAATGCCAAGGGGGGTCGCTGCATTACCCAGCCCCAGAACATTGGCTGCTAAATTCAGGCTTATACTGCCCAGTGCAGGATGATTTTTCGGGATTTCAGGGAACAGCCATTTTAATAAAGGCCGAATGAATTTTACAAAAATAAAGATTAGCCCACTCTTTTCAGCAATTCGCATCAGGCCTAGCCATAGCGCCATTATGCCGGTCAGACCAATAGCCAGCTTAACTGCAAATTCAGCCATATCAAAGGCGGCCTGGGAAATAGCGCGCATTTTTATCCAGTGAACCTCTGGCAATATAAATTGCACTTTGTGGTTGTCGGCGACGATAGAAATTAACTTTGCCTGCAAACTGGTTTTGTTTTTACTGGTCTGATGCTGAGCAATGCTCAGCCAGAGTTCGGGTAATGTGTTATTTGCAGGTATAATCAGGCTATTATGACGTTCGAGTTTTTTAATGTCTGCGCTGATACGCTTATCATTATAGTGAAGCAGGATGGATGAGCTATCAGATGTGGTGGAATAATTCAGTTCAATAATAGTGTTATTTTTGTAGCGGTTCGACCACTCATCATTCAGGTCATGACCCAGAGCCAGTACAATACTGATAATAATAAGGCCAGACCAGATAATATTTAGCATATTTATTATTTAATAAGTTTTCAGGAATCGTATGTTTAAAAAAAGTATTTCTCTATTGTGTTTGTTATTGGCCTTAAATGCAAAGGCTGATGAAAGTTCATCATGGTTAAAAACGGTAAAAAAAGTAGCCGACTCGGTGGTAACTCTGCGTGTGGATGCGACCAGAGCCTTTGATACCAGTATGAACAGCAGCTCCCAGGCTACAGGTTTTGTGGTGGACGCAAAACGTGGGCTGATATTAACCAATCGACATGTGGTTCAGTCTGGCCCGGTAACTGCACTGGCTCTGTTTTCCAATAGAGAAGAAATAGAACTAACGCCTGTTTATCGTGATCCCGTACATGACTTTGGTTTTTTTAAATATAACCCTGATGATTTAAAATTTATAAAGCCCCGCTCATTAAAATTAAAACCTGAAAAAGCGAAAGTGGGTGCGGCGATAAGAATAGTCGGTAATGATGCAGGCGAGCAGCTGTCGATTTTAGCTGGTACGTTGGCGCGATTAGATCGCTCCGCACCTTATTATGGTCGTGGACGATATAATGACTTTAATACTTTTTATTATCAATCGGCCTCCGGTGTATCGGGTGGTTCTTCAGGCTCACCTGTTATTGATATTAAAGGTGATGTACTGGCACTTAATGCTGCTGGCAGTGTTAAAGCCGCATCCAGTTTCTTTTTACCTTTGGAGCGAATCAAACGAGTTTTAAAATTATTGCAAAAAGACAAACCCGTTTCACGGGGCACATTGCAAACAACTCTTTCTTATAAACCCTATGATGAAGTTAGACGATTAGGTTTGCGAGCTGAAACAGAAGCTCAGTTACGAAAAGTAAATCATGGCGTGGGATTGCTGGTAGTGCAAATAAGTGTACCCCAGGGGCCAGGTTATGGCGTGTTAGAGTCAGGTGATATTTTGCTAAAGGGCGGCACGTCAAAAAATAAATTAAAATGGATACGCCGCTTTGATGAATACGAATCCTTGCTCGATTCTAATGTGGGTAAAATAATACATTTATTGATTGAGCGTAATGGTCAACCTGTAAATGTTGAATTAAAAGTACAGGATTTACATAGCATAACACCCGATGAATATATTGAATTTGGTGAAGCTATTGTGCATAACCTTTCTTATCAGCAGGCCAGGCATTTAAACAGACCTGTAACCGGTATTTATGTGGCGCAGCCAGGGTTTGTATTTTCATCGTCAGGCATTCCTCGTGGTGCAGTTATTTTAAAAGTAGATAATAAAGATATTCGTAATCTTGATGACTTTGAGAAAGTTTTATCATCGCTTGCAAATGGCCAGCAGGTATCGGTTCATTTTATTACCTTTAAAGAAAGCAAGCGCATGCATGTTTCAATAATGAATATGGGGCGCCACTGGTTTGCATTAAAAAAATGTAAGCGAGACGATATTAAAGGCTACTGGCCATGTAAACCATTGCAGCCAAATAACAGTATTTCTAAAATTAAATCCGCTAAAGTTGATTTTATTAAATACAGAGACAGTCGAGCAGAAAAATTATCGTCTTCTATTGTTTATGTGCAATTCGATCTTCCCTATCAAATAAATGGCATACAGGAAGCACATTATGGCGGCGCAGGTTTAGTTGTTGATGCAGAAGAAGGTCTGGTGATAGTGGATCGAAATACTGTGCCTGTTGCTATGGGTGATGTTCGAGTTGTGTTTGCAGGAGCGGTAGATATTCCCGCGCAGGTATTATTTGTGCACCCATTACATAATATGGCAGTGGTGAAATATGATCCTGAGCTATTAGTTGATACAGAAGTTGAAGCAGCAACTTTAGAAAGTAGAAAGCTGGAGCAGGGTGATGATATCTGGCTGGTGGGAATAAAAAATGATCATAGTCTGCTGGTTGAAAAAAAGAATGTGGCGGCGATTGATTCGTTAGAATTTTCTATTCCAAAAACACCAAAATTTAGAGAATATAATCTTGATGCGATCAGTTTAAATAATGCACCCTTTAGTCGAGGCGGTGTATTAGCGGATAAAAATGGCGATGTTGTTGCTCTATGGTCAAGTTTTTCTTATGGGGATGGTGAAGAATATAAACAGCATGAGTGGGGCGTGCCTGTTGATCTGGTTAAAGAGTTGCTGGCGCAGTGGCATTGTTGTAAATCATTTAAAATTAAATCGCTGGAAGTTGAATTATCAACTTTAACTATTGCACAGGCCAGAAAACTGGGGCTGAGTGATGAGTGGGTAGAAAAATTACAGGACACAGAAAATAATAGACAGGTGCTGGCTGTATCACGTCGTGTGGGTGGTTCAGATGCACATAAAAAATTAAAAGAAGGCGATCTGATATTAGCCATAGATGGCGAAACAGTTTATAACTTCAGAGAAGTGGAGCGAGCCACACAAAAAGATAAAGTTGAATTAACCATTTTGCGCTCTGAAAAAGAAATCAAATTAACAGTGAATACTGCAGATTTAAGTGGTCAGGGAGTAGAAAGAGCTTTGCAATGGGCTGGAGCATTAATACAGAGCCCCCATCGAGCGATTGCCGCGCAACGGGGTATTGCGCCAGAAGGTGTTTATGTGTCTTCCGCATGGCGAGGTTCGCCTGCGAATCGTTATGGGTTACGTGCAGTGTTGCGGATAACTGAAATTGAGAATCAGAAAATTTCAGATCTGGATGAGTTTATTAAATTAATTAAACAGTATCGTGATAAAAAATATATCCGCATTAAAGCAAAAGATTTAATTGACAGAGAAGGTATTATTACCCTTAAACAGGATTTACGTTACTGGCCCACACGGGAAATATATCGAGAGAAAGGAAAGTGGCATAGTCGGCAGCTTGATTAATTAATGACTGTTTATAGTCAGGAGCCGAAGTTTAAAAGAAAAAGGCATGTTGTCCGCAAATGCACGCGAATGAACGCAAATAAAATATAAACATGAGATTAGTTATTACCCCATATTCTGTCATCCCGAGCGCAGCCGAGGGATCTTAACGACCCGGGTAGCAAGATCTTCGGTAACTGCTCCTGCGTTACTCTACTACCTACGTCCATGTAGGCACCTCGGCTGCGCTCGGGATGACAGAAATATGAAGCAACTTCTGAGTTATGTTTTATTCGCGTTCATTCGCGGACAAACTGCTTTTGACCTTAAGCTTCCGCTTCAGGATAACAGCAGACACTAAGCAGAAAAAACTACATCACCCTGCACAAGGGTATGAGTGACCCTGCCTTTAAAATTCCAGCCATTAAATGGCGTATTTCTACCACGACTCTGCATATTTTCTATATCCAGTGTCCATTCTTTATCGGGGTTGATAATGCAGATATCCGCTGGCATGCCATCACCGAGGTTGCCTGCATTAATACCGAGTATGCGCGCAGGTTCGCAGGTGAGGCTGGCAATAATCGTATTTAGATCAAAGCCATCATCGAGTAATTTAAGGCTTAGGGGCAGCAGGGTTTCCAGTGCAGAAATGCCCGGCTGGGTTGAGGGAAAGGGTGCCAGTTTTGCATCCAGCTCATGGGGCTGGTGGTCTGAGCAAATGGCGGTGACTATATTTTCTGCAATACCACGGCGTAATGCTTCTTTATCGCGCTGGTTTCTTAATGGCGGTAGCACATGACAGTTGCTGTTAAAACTGTTGATATCAAATTCGGTTAAGTGAAGTTGATGTGCGGCGATATCTGCGCTGATATTTAGACCTTTGTTTTTTGCATCTTTAATCAGTTCAATGCTGCGTGCACAGGACAGTCGACAGAAGTGTGCGCGCACTCCGGTTTCTGCAATGAGTTCCAGCTGGTGTGCAATGGCAGCAGTTTCGGCGGCGTAAGGTATGGGGGGCAAACCCAGACGAGTCGCAACCGCACCTTCGTGAGCGCAACCCTGATTACTTAAGTAGTGATCATTGGCTTCAATAAAAACAGTCATGTTCTGGGTGGCGGCGTATTCAAATGCGCGGCGCAACACTAAAGAGTTTTGTATTGGCTGTCGCGCATTACTCAGCCCCACGCAACCGGCGAGTTTTAATGCGGCCATTTCGCTTAAGTGTTCGCCTTTTAATTTGGCAGTGAGTGCGCCTAAAGTGACCACATTGGCGTGGCCTGTATTACTGGCCTTGTGATGAATTAGTTCGACCACAGCCGGTTCATCAATAACCGGATCGGTATCCGGCGGAATACATAAAGTGGTAATACCTGAAGTGGTGGCGGCAATGGATTCTGAATGGATATCGGCTTTGTGTTCCTGCCCCGGTTCTCGCAGCCGCGCACTTAAATCAACAATGCCGGGAATCACCCAGTGGTTTTTTGCATCAATGGTTTGTTCTGCTTTAAATCCGGCAGGTTGTTTTGTGGTGGATATGATTTGGCCGTTAGAGATAAAAATATCGGCAACTTCATCTCTCTGGTTGGCGGGGTCAATCAGGTGGCCATTTTTTATAATTATACTCATCATCTGGCCTCCGATTTTTTCTCGCTCTGATTATGACTGCCAAGAGTCATAGACATCACCGCCATGCGGACTGCAATACCGTAAGTCACCTGATTAAGAATCACCGAGCGATCACCATCGGCAACCTGTGAATCAATTTCAACTCCGCGATTAATGGGGCCGGGGTGCATTACAATGGCATCGGGTCTGGCTACTTTTAGTCGCTCTTCGGTTAAACCGTAAAGCTGAAAATATTCCTGTTCACTGGGCAGCAGTGCGCCCTGCATGCGTTCTTTTTGCAGTCGCAACATAATAATGACATCAGCATCTTTAATGCCGGATTCAAGGTCGTGAAAAACTTTTACGCCCATTTGCTCAACATCTTTTGGAATTAATGTGTGCGGAGCGACCACTCGTACTTCGCCGGTGTTTAATGTATTGAGTGCGTGAATTTGCGAGCGCGCAACCCGGGAGTGCAAAATGTCGCCGACTATGGCCACGGTTAATGCGCCAAAGTCTGCGCCTTTATTGCGGCGAATGGTGAACATGTCCAGCATCGCCTGAGTCGGGTGAGCGTGGCTGCCGTCGCCTGCATTTAACACGCTGATGTGAGGGGCAACATGATTGGCAATAAAATGTGCGGTGCCTGAATCGGCGTGGCGAACAATAAACATATCACACTGCATGGCTTCAAAATTGCGTAATGTGTCGAGCAAAGATTCACCCTTGCTGGTGGCCGAGGTGCTGATATTAATATTCAGTACATCCGCAGAAAGACGTTTGGCGGCCAGTTCAAATGTGGTGCGGGTTCGGGTGCTGGCTTCAAAAAATAAATTCACAATAGTTTTGCCCCGCAGCAGCGGTACTTTTTTAACCGACTCATTCACTCCGGCAAAACTTTCTGCGGTATCCAGAATTTGAGTGAGCACATCCGTGCCCAGACCTTCGATGGTTAAAAAGTGTTTGAGCTTGCCATTTTTATCTAGCTGGATATTCCATAAATCCTGGCCAATAAGATGGTCGGTTGGGCGTGTGGCTTTGTTTACCATTATGTTTGCGAATCCAGACGTTTAATTTCCCAGGCCAGAGGCGTGGGGCCGGTGAGTTTAATCTGTTCATTATCATGCAGCTCAAGATCCTGCCCAACCACATCTGCCTGCACCGGCAGTTCACGGCCTGAGCGTTCTATCAGGCAGGCCAGGGTGATGGATGCCGGGCGACCATAATCAAATAATTCATTCATCGCAGCGCGAATGGTGCGACCGGTCTGTAAAACATCATCGACGAGAATAATGTGGCAGTCTTCAATCTGGGCGGGTAGTTGTGATGACTGCACTTGCGGGTTCATGCCGATGCGGGAAAAGTCATCGCGATAAAAGCTGATATCCAGGGTGGCCAGCGGTTGTTGTAAATTCAGTTTTTGATGCAGCTGTTCAGCAACCCATGCGCCGCCGGTATGAATGCCGACCATAAGAGGATCTTTTATATCTCGGGTTTCTAACAGATTGGCCAGGTCGGTCGCCAGTTTTTCCAGCAGTTGATCTGGTTTTGTCGCAAGGGTCATGTGTTTTGCTCCAACCAGCTTTGTACAATGATTGCCGCGGCTATTTTATCAATCTCTTGTTTGTTGTGCTGGTTTTTTTTTGTTAAATGTTGCTCGGCTTCAAATGACGTTAAGCTTTCATTAATCAAATGTACAGGTAAATGAAAGCGCCCCTCTAGCTGGCGAGAAAAGCGCCGGGCTTTTTCTGTCATTTCGCTGTCGCCGCCATCTAAAAATAAAGGCAGGCCAACAATCAGTGCATCGGGCTTCCACTCTTTAATTATTTTTTCAATTTCATTCCAGTCTGGTTTCTGGTTAATGGCGTTAAGTGTCGTTAATGGCGTGGCACTGGCGGTAACTGTCTGGCCGGTGGCAATGCCAATGCGGCGCTCTCCGTAATCAAAGCCGATGACGGATTGAATGTTCATCAGTCAGGCATGTCCTGCATCGTTACTAAGCAGTGAAAGATCAACGCCCATTAATTTCGCTGCCTTTTCCCACATTTGATCGGCGGAAGTATGAAATAAAATTTCTTCATTTGCGGGGCAGTTTAGCCAGGCGTTCTCAGCTATTTCGGCTTCCAGCTGACCTTCTGCCCAGCCGGCATAACCCAGTGCAATAATGACATCTTTCGGCCCTTCGTTATGGGCAATGGCCATCAGTATATCGCTGGATGTAGTGACAGAAATAGAATCGGTTACTTTTAAGCTGGAGCTCCAGTGGCCAGAGGGTGTGTGCAATAAAAAACCTCGATCCATCTGTACCGGGCCGCCAAGATATATATTCTGATTATTAATTTTTTCATTGTCAGAAGTGATATTGAGCTGATTAAAAATTTCACTCAGCTTAACATCGGCAGGCCGATTAATGGTGATGCCTAAGGTGCCGTTTTCATTGTGTTCACAGATGTAGGTGACAGATTGGGAAAAATTAATATCCATGAGACCGGGCATGGCAATTAAAAAATGGTTAGTGAGATTAGTAACTTCTGAGTTCATTACTGCTTAAAAATTCCCAGCTGCGTGTTATATGAATAATATCAGCCTGAGCCTGTAATTTTTTAGGAAAAGGATGAAAGGGTGAAGCCATTTTAACTATGCGTTTTGCCGCATCGTCCAGTACCTGATGACCCGATGATCGCCGCAGATCTATTTTATGCAGGCTGCCGTCGGCATTAATAACCACGTCCAGTATTAATGTGCCGCTTAGTTTATTGCGTATCGCCTGATCGGGATAATCCGCATTACCCAGGCGTTCTATTTTATCTATCCAGTTACGCATATAGGTGGCAGCAATATATTCTTTGGTACGTGAGTTGATAAATTTTTCTTTTGGTTTCTGTGAGTATTGCTGAAACGTTAAGCTCAGTTCTTCAACCAGGCGGGCTGGCATTTTATTATGCTTTTTAGTTTCGGTAATCTGTTGCTTTGTGTCTTTATCGGTGTTTTCTTTTTGCGTCTGTATTTTATGGCTGGATTTTTTTTGTGTAAGCCGTAAATCTTTTTTGTTCTGTTTCACTCTTGGTTTTAAATTGACCGATTGCTGCAGGGCAATGCCCGGCTTCTGTGATAACGAGGGAGCAGAAAACATATCAGTAGGCCGCACCTTATTTTCGCTGCTGCCTCCACCATCCTGAGAAATCTGTGCCAGATACTCAGCTTTTTCAACTGCTGATTTATTAGCAGCATTAATCAAAATAACATCCAGGGAGGGAGGTATTTTCTGTTTGGCTGAGGGCGAAGAAATAAAAGTGACGCCCAGAATAAGAATGCCGTGGAAAAGAATAGCAAAAAACAGTGTCATGCCAAGTCGGTCGTTGGCATTGACAGTGGGCGTTACTACTTGAGTCGGCATAGTCATATTATAGCGGGGGTGTGACGATTAGGACAGGTGCATTTTGTGATGTAAATTGCAGTCTTTGTTTCATTTCGGGGGTGACGTAAATATCTCCTTTGCTATCGATTAGCATGACCTGTTTCAGTTTTAGCTTTTTTGCAATTTTAAGCCACTGCTGCGGCCCGGCAATAAACAGTGCGGTGGCGGCAGCATCGGCAAGCCCGGAGTTTGTGTGAATAACGGTGACAGACTGAGAGCCTTCAGCGGGGTAACCTGTGCGGGGATCCAGTATGTGGTGATAGCGTTTGCCTTTATACATATAAAAACGTTCGTAATCACCGGAGGTAAATACACTTTCTTCGCCCCGAGTTTCGATGCTGGCAATGATGTCATTTTTTCTGGGGTGACGGATCCCAATGCGCCAAGGGCGATCGCCATGTTTGCCTATGGCTTTTAAATCTCCGCCGGTATTGATAATGGCATGTTTAACGCCGGATTTTTTAAGATATCGAATGCTCTGATCAATGGCGTAACCCTTGGCAAAGGCACCAAAATTTAACTGCACATCTGGATTCGAGCTGCGGATTTGCACACCCTGAAGATGTAGGTCAGACATTTTGGGATTGCTATCAACCAGTTGTTTAATACGTGCTGCATCGGGTGGTTTGATATCCGCTTCATCGGATTTATGAAAACCCCAGAGATTAATTAACTTGCCGATGGCAGGATTAAATAAATTATCGGTGGCTTCCGCCAGTTTTATAGATTCATAAATAAGCGGAATAACAGAAGGCCCCGCGCTGAATTTTCTTTCTGTAGGCAGCAGATGATTAATGCGGCTCAGGGAACTGTCAGCCCAGGGAGTCCACACATCGTGGAGCAATTTAAAATCGGCATCCAGTTCTTTAAATAGCTTATCGGCCAGTGCTTCATCTACATCATAAAGAGTGACATCAATGACAGTACCAAAGCTGAGAATGCTGTGATGAAACTCTTCTGGTTTTTTTTCACAGGCAGACAGCGCGTATACAAAAATAAGAGCATACAAAGCACGAAACCCAACAGCCCCTGTTTTTATTTGCGTGTATTTGTGTTGCCTACATGGATGTAGGTAAGGGGCGTGAGCAGGGATGCGGTAGCTTTCATTTGCGGACAAAATGCTTTTCATTGTTTCAGGCTTTCAAGACAGTCCATGAGTTGTGTGCCGATATCAATATTAAACTGTGCATCAAGCTCTCGAATACAGGTGGGGCTGGTGACATTGATTTCAGTTAAGTAGTCGCCGATGACATCAATGCCAACAAAAATAAGCCCCATTTTTTTAAGCGTGGGACTCAGTTGCTGGCAAATCCAGTGTTCCCGTTCATTTAGCTCCATCCCCACACCCTGGCCACCTGCCGCCAGATTTCCCCGGGTTTCCCCCGGGGCAGGTATGCGAGCCAGTGCATAAGGAACGGCCTCACCATTGATCATTAAAATACGTTTATCTCCCTCGCTGATTTCAGAAATGTAGCATTGAGCCATGGTGGTTTTCAGGCCTCTATTGGTGATGTTTTCCAGGATGACGGAAAGGTTAGGGTCGCCAGGTGTGACTCTAAAAATAGATTCACCGCCCATGCCATCCAGGGGTTTAAGGATGACATCCTGCTGCTCCTGCACAAAGCCTCTCAGCTGGGATGGGTCGCGGGAAACCAGTGTTTTGGTGCAGCACTGGGGAAATTGCAGGGCAAATAACTTTTCATTGGCATCCCGCAGACTTGATGGCTTATTGACCACAATGGTGCCGGTCTGTTCTACCTGCTCCAGTAAATAGGTGGTGTAGATGTATTCCATATCAAAGGGTGGATCTTTACGCATCAGGATAAAATCCAGATCGGACAGGGCAGTGATCTTTCTGGGCTCAAGCTCAAACCAGTTTGATGCATCATCCTGCACCTTAAGTATCTGGGAATAAGCAAATACAGTATCGTTGTCCAGATAGATATCTGCCTGTTGCATATAGTGAATTTCCCAGCCTTTTTTCTGTGCCGCCAGCAACATGGCAAAACTACTGTCTTTGTAAGTTTTGATGGACTCAATAGGATCCATAACTATGCCCAGTTTGTGTGTCATGCCTGAATCAGCCCTGTTGTGGTAATTGGAATCATGTCTGAATTGCTTATTTTAGCTAATTATAGACATAATTTGGTGTTAAAATCTTTAAAATCAATAGTTTATTATGCTAACCTTAAGGTTGTACTTAATATTTTGAATGTAACTGCATTATTTTCGTGTAAGTTTTGTTTGCGAAACAGCAAAACATAAGCTACATTCAAAATTGATTGAGAGTTAAAAAATTACCTGATTGGGGATGAACAGGACACTTATGGCAGATGATTCCGCGAGTATTTCTGGCCTGAAAGTCATGGTGATCGATGATAGTAAAACGATTCGCCGGACCGCAGAAAACTTATTAAAAAAAGAAGGTTGTGAAGTCGTCACTGCTGTGGATGGCTTCGAGGCGCTGGCTAAAATAGCCGAGCATAAGCCCGATATAATTTTTGTCGATATTATGATGCCCCGACTTGATGGCTACCAGACATGTGCACTGATTAAGCATAATCGCATGTTTAAATCTACGCCGGTGATAATGCTGTCGAGCAAAGACAGTATTTTTGATCGTGCCAGAGGGCGGATTGTGGGTTCAGAGCAATATTTAACCAAGCCTTTTACTAAAGACGATCTACTAATAGCAATCAAAGAGCACACGGCTCATTAAAAATAATTACACCAGAGTCTATCGCTGTTGAAAGGTAAATAGACATGGTTTGGAGTAAATAGAGAATGGCAAATATTCTTATTGTTGATGACTCTCCTACTGAAGTTCATGTGTTTAAAACCATGCTGGAAAAAAATGGCTACACAGTTTCAGTTGCGGTAACGGGTGAAGAGGGTATTGAGCGAGCAAAAGAAATAGTACCGGATCTGGTTTTAATGGATATTGTTATGCCAGGCATTAACGGTTTTCAGGCAACCAGGCAGTTAGCGACCAATGATATTACAGCGAACATTCCTGTCATTATTGTTACCACAAAAGATCAGGAAACAGACAAGGTCTGGGGAATTCGTCAGGGCGCTAAAGATTACATTGTAAAGCCGGTTAAAGAAAAAGATTTAATTGACCGAGTGAAATCAGCGCTTGCTGGTGGTTAAATATTTTTTATGAGTGATCCGTTTCAAAGGTTACAGGAAATAGAGCAGCTGTGTAGTGATAGCGCAGAATTATTGCCTGACCTTGATAGCCATAAAGATGACTGGGCAGGAATAGGGTTTACTCTTGGTGATATTGAACTGTTATCTACTATGGGTGAAGTAACAGAGATACTTGATCCGCCAGAATATACGAAAATCCCAGGAGTAAAACCCTGGATGGTAGGTATAGCAAATGTGCGCGGTAGTTTGCTGCCATTGATTGATTTAAAAAGTTTTATTATCGGTGAAAAAGTACAGAGCATAAAGAAAAGTCGTGTGCTGGTTGTTAATCACAGTGGTAGCAGCACGGGATTAATTGTAGACGATGTATTAGGTATGAGGCATTTTGCTCTTAGTGAGCAGGTTTTTGAATTGCCTGAGGTGGAAATTTCGTTGAAGCCTTTTATTACGCAGGCATTTCAACGTGATGATAAAAACTGGCCTGTATTTAGTTTTAATGCATTAGTAGAAGATGAGCGATTTTTACATGCGTCACTATAGCGTGCCTTACTTAAAAACGCTTAATTAAAGTTGCCAGAAATATACTGGTAGTGTGGAGAAGAAAAAAATATGAGCGCAGCTAAACGCAACCCGTTTTCCATTGGTGTAATCAGTAAGCCAATTTTGGTACTGGGCTTTATTCTGGTTATATCAATTCTATCGATGGGCGGTAGTTTATGGTATGCGGCGACCCAACAGGCTTATCAACAGCAATACATCGATATTGTTTCAGAGCAGAAATTATTATCGCAACGTGTAGCAACACTTTCACTTGAGTCGGCCGCAGGCAAAGCATCAGCATTTGGTCAGCTGGAAAAATATAAAAACCGGTTTGATGAAACGTTACAGGTTTTTACTTCAGGTGATTCCATATCACAGCTTCCACCATTGCCTGATTCAGTTAATTCTGAGCTTGAGGGTGTGCAGGATGTATGGGTGGGTAATACATCGCAGAGAGATAAAAGTTATCGCGCCAATGTTGTTCGAATACTTGATGGCAGGGTGCCCATTTCAGAAGTAAGTGAATTCGTATTAGTTATCCAGGAATTTATTCCCCAGCTATTGTCTTTTTCTGAAGAAGTTGTGGATTTGCTGGTTGAGCGTGGCCTGGATTCACATGTTGTATTTATGGCGTCGCGTCAATTGATGTTGACTCAGCGGATTGAAAATAATATGAACCGGGTTCTGGCCGGTGGTGAAGGTGCTGCCGCAGCAGCGGATAGATTTGGTCGAGATGCATCGCGTTTTGGTAGCGTACTTGAAGCTATGCTTAAAGGTTCAAAATCTTTACGTATTAAAAAAATAAAAGATCAGGTTGTAAGAACCAAACTACGTGAAGTTGCCATGTTGTTTAGTTCAGTGAGTGATCACGTTGAAGCTATTCTTGAACTGTCGCCCGATCTGTTTGATGTAAAAGGCGCGGCCGATAAAATTAATATTTTAAGTTCTGGTTTACTTGCTTCTGCAGAAGCTCTGGAAGATGGCATTGTTAATCATGGTAAATTTCTTAACATTGTTCGTTGGGTAGGATTTGGTGCTGGTGGTTTAGCGGTAATAGCTATTATCTTCGCCGGTGTGTTGATGGTACGTGACTCTGGTGAACGTGAGGATGCGGCACTTGAACAAAACAGGCGAAATCAGCGAGCGATTTTACGACTACTGGATGAAATGGCCAACCTTGCGGAAGGTGATTTAACGGTACACGCAACCGTAACCGAAGAAATAACGGGAGCCATCGCCGACTCGGTCAACTACGCCATCGACGCTCTGCGTTCACTGGTAACCACTATCAACACGACTGCGGTGGAAGTATCTGCTTCGGCTGAAAAAACCCAGGCCATTGCATCACGACTCACCGATTCATCGGCGCATCAGGCTCGTGAAATTGCATCGGCCAGTGCGGCGATTACCGATATGGCCGACTCAATGGAAAGTGTATCCAAAGATGCAACCGGCTCGGTGGATGTTGCACATAAATCACTTGAAATCGCGCAGAAAGGTGCGGGCATTGTACGAAGAAGTATTAAAGGAATGGATACCATTCGTGAGCAAATTCAGGAAACATCAAAACGTATTAAACGACTGGGTGAATCATCCCAGGAAATCGGCGATATCGTTGGGCTGATTACTGAGATCGCGGATCAGACGAATATTCTGGCATTAAACGCTGCGATACAGGCGTCAACCGCGGGTGAGGCCGGACGTGGTTTCGCGGTGGTTGCGGATGAAGTACAGCGACTGGCGGAACGTGCGGGTAATGCAACCAAGCAGATTGAAGCTCTGGTTAAAACTATCCAGACAGATACAAACGAAGCGGTTAGCTCAATGGAAGCCAGCACAACCAACGTGGTAAGCGGCGCGAAAATGGCCGAGGATGCGGGTGAGGCTTTGATTGAAATTGAAACAGTATCCGATGAACTTGCAGAACTGATTCAGGGTATTTCAAACTCTGCAAGTAAACAGGCATCGGTTGCGATGGACGTTTCTAATACGATGAATGTTATTCAGGAAATTACTCTACAGACATCCGAAGGCACAGAAGAAACATCGGCTTCTATCGGTAACTTAAGCGAACTTGCAAATGAATTACGTAAATCTGTAGCAGGCTTTAAGCTACCAGATAGTGATGAGCAAGTTGAAACAGTCATATTAAACGGTTAGTGGTTGCTGATATATCATGAAGACAGAGGATACTGTTGAATACAATTCATTACGTTGGGTCAAGAAAGAACTTGATCTGATATTAACTGAGGCTCAAATATCATTATCAGCCTATATTGAAGATAATGATGAAGCGGATCGGTTACGAGAATGTGTTGATCATTTGCATATGGTTCAGGGAACATTGCAAATGGTTGAGCTCTATGGCGCAGCACAATTAGCTGAAGAAATGGAACACGTTGCTGTTGCTGTTTTAAATAATAAAATTGAAAAAACAAACGACGCCTATGATGTATTGATGCGTTCTATGTTGCAGTTGCCGGACTATCTTGAAAGTTTACAGGCAGGCAGCAAAGATGTGCCGATGATTTTATTGCCACTGCTGAATGACTTGCGTGCATCCAGAAATGCAAGTTTGTTATCTGAAAATGTTCTTTTCTTTCCTGATGTTGAAAACGAGTCTGAGTCTGCAACTGATTTAGATGAGACTGCTGAACCCGGTAAGCTTTTACCGTTAGCTAAAAAACTTCGCCCACATTATTTAATGGGTTTGCTGGGCTGGTTTAAAGGTGAAAAAATTCGTTCAAGTTTAAGCCGAATACTGGCAGTTCTTTCTGAGCTTGAAAAAAATACTTCAGACCAGTCCACGAAAAGATTATGGACAATAAGCGCCGCCCTTATAGAAGGTCTGTTAAGTGAAGGGATTGATGGCAACGTTAGTATAAAAATGATTCTTGGTCATGTAGATAGAAGCATAAAGCAGCTGCTTGATCAGGGTGAAGAAGAGTTCGCGTCTAATGTCCCTTCTGATTTATTGAAAAATCTTCTTTATTATATAGCGCGCATAAATAAAGATTCAGAACGTGTTGCGAATGTAAAACAAACTTATAAATTAAATGAATTACTACCTGATGATGCTGCGCTGGAAGAAGCTCGTTCTGGATTAGGCGGACTAAATACAGAATTATTGAAGACAGTTTCTCAGGGCATTCGAGAAGACATGCTTGAGGTTAAAGATGTTCTGGAGATTTTTGTGCATTCAGAATCTCGTGATACAGGCAAGCTTGAATCACTTCCTGATTTATTGAACAAAATAGCAGATACACTTGCAATGCTCGGCCTGGGCGGTACAAGAGAAGAAGTATTAACTCAGAAAACAAAAATAATACAACTTGTTGATGGTTCACTGGAAGCTTCTGAAGAAGAAGTAATGAATATAGCAGGCGTTTTATTGTCAGTAGAATCGCAGTTAAATAATTTTATTGCCAAACGTTCTGTGTCTGATGGTAAAGAGAATAAACCAGCTCGAGTCGGTGATCTTGATGGCATGCCAGAGGCAGAGTATCTTGAAGTTCTTTCGGCTGTCATTAGAGAAGCGTTACAGGATTTCAGTGAAGCTAAACAGGCAATACTAAGTTTCATAGAAAATAGTGATGACAAGGATTTATTAAAAATAGTATTAAAACGCCTTGAAGAAGTTAAAGGTGCAATGTTTATGCTGCCAGTTAAGCGACTGGAACCACAGCTTGATGCAATTACAGATTATGTCGGCAAAGTATTGCTTGGCAGTGGTCAGATTCCAGATCAACAGCAACAGAATGATCTTGCTGATGTTGTGACCAGTGTCGAATATTATCTTGAAGCTATTGTGGAAGGTCGTCCAGATCTTGAACTTACATTTAATTCAGGAGAGGCATCTGCCAGAAAATTAGAAGACATATCTTCTGGTTATGACGAACTTACGGAAGAAGTAATAGATAAAGTTGCACCGGCTAAAGTAGCTGAAGAAGCAGTTAAAGAATCAGGTTCTGAGATCAAACAGAATCAGTCACCCGCACCGGCAGAAGTCGTTGAAAGCGACAGAGAAGAATACACCATCTTAGGTGATGACGCTGATGAAGAAATACTGGAGATTTTCATCGAAGAGGCACTGGAAGAACTTGCGTCTCTTAATGAGCAGGTGCCTCACTGGGTAGGGAATCTATCAGACGAAGAAGCACTCATGACCATAAGACGCTCCTTCCATACATTAAAAGGAAGTGGCCGACTTATTGGGGCTCAGCTAATTGGTGAGTTCTCATGGGGCTTTGAAAATATGCTGAATCGAGTGATTGATAAATCTCGTCCGGCAAATCAGGATGTTTTTGATATTCTGGCAGAAGCGCTGGGCGTTCTGCCACAGTTAATTGAGCAGCTTAAAGGAAATCGAGAACCCATCCCCAATGTCTATGCCTTAATAGACAAGGCGGATGCCCTGGGAAAGTGGTGCAAACCTGAGCTTGAAACTGAGGTAGAAGTAGAACAGGGAGAAACTTCAGAAAAAGAACCAGAGATAGTAGAGTCAGATTCAATAGAGCCGGATTTAATAGATGCAGGTCTGGATGAAATTCCAAAAGAGCTATCAGCAGAAGAGCTAATTGATTTAGACGAGTTAAGCATTGAAGAAGATGCAGTAGATAAACTAACGAGTGCCGATGCTACTGAGCTGGATCTTGCAGATGATACCATTGAGTCTGATGATGATTTCGATATCGATCTGACAGAAGATTTAGAAGCCCTGCAAATGGCTATCTCACCTGATGAAGCTTCAGATTCTGAAGACTTGCTGAGTGAGAGTGATGATTCAATAAATATGGATGAGCTGGTTTTAGATGATACAGCCAGTGAAGCTGATATTAGCGCTGATGATTTAGTAGAAGAGCAGGAAACAGTCGCTGAAGTTATTTCAACAGAAAAAGAAAGCACCCTTGAAATCCACATTGATCCTGTATTATTTGAAATATTCAGAGGTGAAACTGAGAGCCATCTTAATCAAATACGAGATTTATTAAGCAGACATAACAGCGGTGAAGAGCAGCTGGTGGCAGGGCCTGATTTAATCAGGGCACTGCATACTTTATATGGAAGTGCGCGCACAGCCGAAGTTGAAGAAATTGCGGTGCTATGTGGTGGAATGGAAAAGTCTGCTCGTCTTCAGCAGGACTGTGAATCAATAGAGTTCAGTGAAGAAGGTGTTAACCTTCTTGATGATTTATGCCAGGTAGTGGGTTCGATGCTGGTTTCACTGGCAGATCCTGCTAAACGTCTGCGCCCGGATACAGATCTTTTAAATAGAATTAAATCATTTAACCAGAGCCTTAGTGAACAACAGACGGGTCAACAGTCCGGTGCTGCTGAAAATTTAACAGCTTCTGCAGGCGATGACTCACTGGTATCTTATGGCGAAGTTGATGAAGAGCTGGTAGATATATTTCTGGAAGAAGCGGAAGAACTTCTGGATGGTTGTGAAAACAGTTTGCAGAGATGGAATAGTAACAATGATGATACTGAAAGTGTTAATGATCTCCAGCGGCAGCTGCACACTCTTAAGGGTGGCGCACGGATGGCAGATCTTGCCCCTATTGGTGACCTAACTCACGTTCTTGAATCTTTAATTATTGCTGTAAGTGAGCAGCGAGTTGAATTTTCACGTGACATGTCAAATCTTTTGCATGAATCAATGGACAGCCTGGCGGATATGCTGGCTAAAGTAAAAACCAGGCAACCTGTATTAGCAGCGACCGATTTAATAAACTATCTTGATGCTTTACGCAGGGGCGAGAGCATAAAAAAAAAGGTAGAAGAAAATGAAGGCGAAGAATCAGAGATAGAAATTTCTCTTGAAGATAAAATCGGTGTTGATGAGTTAGACGCGTTTGTTACAGAAGAATTAAATGAAGAAACAGATATAGAGAAGTCTACTTTTTCTTTAGAAATATCAGAAGATGCATTAGGGACAAAGAAAGAAGAGGAACTGGAATTAGTCTTTGAAGAAGATGCAATTGCAGATGAAGCAGAAGCAGAAGAGCATGATGTTGAAATAATTGAAGAACTGGAAATAGAGCCAGAATCAGAAATAAAACTAGAAGAAGTAGAAATAGAAATAGAACCATTAGAAGAAATAGAACCAGAACTAGAAGAAATAGAATCAGAACCTGTCGTTGAAGCTGAGATAGAACAGAATGAAACAGGTAGTGAAAGTTCAGGTAAAGAAAAAACATCTATCTCCATACCTAAAAAATCACCCCAGAAAAAAACACAGGAAGAACCATCCAAAGGCATAGCCCATGAACAGGTGCGAGTGCGTTCAGATTTACTGAATGATCTGGTTAATCATGCCGGCGAAGTCAGTGTTTATCATGCACGCATGGGGCAGCAGGTTACCAATTTTGCATTTAATCTGGCAGAGATGGATCAGACGGTTATTCGCCTGCGTGAACAACTAAGAAAACTTTCTATCGAAACAGAAGCCCAGATTCTTTCCCGCTACGAAAAAGAAACCGATCAATACGATGCTGACTTTGATCCTCTGGAAATGGATCGATTCTCAACCATGCAGCAAATATCACGAAGCCTGCAGGAAACTGTATCTGATATGGAGAGCATTAAAGGCATTCTTAGTGAAGATGTTCGTGACTCTGAAACATTGTTATTGCAGGAATCACGAGTAAGTTCAGAACTTCAGGAAGGTTTAATGCGTACCCGCATGGTTCATTTCGGTGGCCTGGCATCAAGGCTACGCAGAATTGTCAGACAAACAGCCAGAGAGCTGGATAAAGATGTTGATCTGGAAATTATAGGAGAGACATCTGAAGTTGATCGCACAGTATTAGATAGAATTATAGCGCCACTGGAGCACATGCTGCGTAATGCCGTTTCTCATGGCATTGAATTACCTGAAGATCGACTGACCGTGGGTAAAAAAGAAGTGGGTATTATAACTATCAGCGTTGATCGTGAAGGCAGTGATGTCATGATCAAAGTGGTTGATGATGGTCGTGGTATTGATATCAATGCGGTACGCAGCCGTGCTTTGAAAACAGGTCTTCTCGATAGTGATAGCAAGCTTAGTGATCATGATGTGCTGCAATACATTATGGAGCCAGGGTTTAGTACAGCAGAAAAAGTAACGCAAATTTCTGGCCGTGGTGTCGGCATGGATGTTGTTGACAGTGAAATAAAACAACTGGGTGGTGTGCTTGAAATAGATACCGTTCAGGGCAAGGGAACAACATTTATAATACGACTGCCATTAACTCTGGCCATTAATCATGCGCTGTTAGTAAACGCCAGTGAGGATGTTTATGCTATTCCACTAAACAGCATCGAAGGTGTTGTGCGTTTATCAGGGCCAGAACTGCAACAGTATTATGATGGTGAAGGCAGCGGTTATGAGTTTGCCGGTACCACCTACGAATTAAAACATCTTGGTTATATATTAACAGGGCTACAGGCTAATTATTCCAGAAATATGCAATTGTATCCTGTGCTGCTTGTTCACGTTGGTGATCAGCGAGTGGCTTTGCATGTGGATGACCTGCTGGGTCGTCGAGAGGTAGTAGTAAAACCAGTCGGCCCTCAAATCAGCAGTGTTCGCGGTATATCCGGTGCAACCATACTGGGTGATGGTCGAGTTGTTTTAATTATTGAAATGAACGCACTGGTACTGGGTGATTCATTGTTCCATATTGAACAGCAGCAGGAAGTGGCTATTGAACAGCCAGTAATAGAGCAGCAGCAAATAGCGGAAGAGCATGAGACAGTAGTTATGGTGGTGGATGATTCAATAACCATTCGTAAAGTAACTGAGCGCATGTTGTCACGTCATGGGATTAAAGTTATTACTGCCAAAGATGGCATAGATGCAGTTGCACAGTTACAGGAACAAATACCAGATGTGATGTTGCTTGATATAGAAATGCCCCGTATGGATGGCTATGAAGTGGCGACCCATGTCAGAAACGATGAGCGATTAAAAAATCTGCCTATTATTATGATTACCTCACGAAGTGGCGCCAAACATAAAGAAAAAGCAATGGAAATTGGCGTGAATAAATATTTAGGTAAGCCATATCAGGAAGATGATTTAATGGCAAACATTAACGAATTAATTGGTTAATAATAGATGTCAGCAGAACAGGTAAAGTGCGTAATGTTAAACATCAGTGAAGATAAACTGGTGTTCCCTAATGCGGCGATAGCAGAAATAGTGCCGATACAGAATATAATTAACGTTGCCAACAAACCTGGCTGGATGTTGGGCTATCTTGACTGGAGAGGTAACTCGGTACCTCTGGTGGCATTTGAAACATTGGCCGGAGTACGCATGCCCAGTCTTGCCAGTGGTGATGTTAAAGCTGCTGTACTGTATTCAGTTTCGACAGATAAAGAATTTCCTTTTATGGCAATTTTAGTGCAGGGTGCACCTAAAGTAGTAGAAGTTACGCCTGTGGATATTATGTCCAATAAAGAAGAAATACACCATCCGGCTATTGAACAAAAAGTTATGATGTTTGAAGAAGATGCCAGTATTGTTGATCTGGAAAAATTAGAGCAGTTAATCAAGTATATAATGTCGTAATCAATCGGTTGTAAAATCACCCCATAGAGTCTGCAATGCTGAAATAGCCGCAATGGCTGCTGTTTCAGTTCTTAAAATCCGTTTACCTAAAAGCACAGTGTTAAACTGCTTTTCTAATGAAAGTTCAATTTCATCCTGCGTTAACCCACCTTCAGGGCCAATCAATAAAGTGATTTCATTTGTGTCAGGCCTGTATGATGAGAAGCCTGAAGTTGCGTTGGGTTCAAGCGTTAATCTTAGTCCGTTTAAAGGCTGAAGTAATACATCTTTTAAAGTTACTGGTGATATGAGCTCAGGTAAAATATTACGCCCAGACTGTTCGCATGCGCTAATTATAATGCCCTGCCAGTGACGAAGTTTTTTTTCTCCACGTTCAGCTTTTAAATTAACTACGGTTCGCTGACAAATAACAGGAATTATTTTACTAACTCCCAGCTCGACAGCTTTTTGCATGCACATATCCATTCTGTCACCTTTGGATATGCCCTGTAATAAAGTGATGCTAAGGTCTGATTCTCTATTAACTTCTATTTCTTGTTTAATCTGAGCGAATACTTTTTTTCCCTGCAGCGAGAGTGACGCAGGATATTCATAGCCATTGCCGTTAAAGAGAACAATGGTATCTTTATCTTTAAGACGTAAAACCCGAGTTAAATGATGGCATGCCGTTTTTTCCAGCTCAATATCATTGCCAGCATTCAGGGTGGTATTTTGATATATGCGTGGGCTTTTCACGATTAATAAAATCAGGGATTAATATTTTGCCAGATTTTTAACGTAGGCTCAGCCTGATTAAGAGAATAAAAATGCAGGCCAGGTGCTCCAGCATCAATCAGTCGCTGACAAATTTCACTGACAATATCGGTGCCAAAATCTTTAATTGAATCCAGGTCGTCATCAAAACCTTCTAATTGTCTGAGTATCCAACGTGGAATTTCAGCGCCACACATATTTGAGAAGCGTAAAAGATTAGTATAATTGGTGATGGGCATAATGCCGGGAATGACTGGAATATTAACGCCTGATTTTTCACAGCGATCAACAAAGCGGAAATAGGCATCAGTATTATAAAAATACTGGGTAATTGCGGTAGTCGCACCAGAATTAACTTTATGCACGAAATTATCGAGATCATCTTTTGCGCTTTTTGCCTGTGGATGAACTTCAGGGTAAGCGGCTACTTCAATATCAAAATGATCACCGGTTGTTTCTCGAATAAAACTTATTAGTTCATTGGCGTAGGCAAACTCTCCGGCGGATGCGCCTTCAGGTATGTCTCCGCGCAGGGCAATAATTCGTTTTATGCCCTGCTTAATATAGTCATCAAGAATTTTAGAAATTTGTTCGTGTGTAGAACCAATGCAGGTTAAGTGAGGGGCTACAGGTAATCCAGAAGCCTGGTGAAGTTGTTTAACGGCTTCAAAAGTTTTTGACTGTTCAGACCCGCCCGCACCATAAGTAACTGAAAAAAATTCAGGCTGCATACCTTCTTTTAGTTTCAGGCTATTATTGCGAAGATTTTCCATACCCTTATCTGTTTTAGGTGGAAAAAACTCACAGCTGTATATTTTTGGAAATTTCTTTTGTGATTTCATAACTAATTTTTTTAGTTTTTTACGCAGAGTATAGAAACACGATGGGCAAGTTTTAAGCTTGCTCATCGTATTTTCTGTGCAGTTTATTTAGTAGCGGTAGTGGTCTGCTTTGTACGGCCCATCTACAGATACATTGATATAGTCGGCCTGTTGTTGAGATAGAGCAGTTAAGTTTGCACCAATCTTTTTCAGATGCAGGCGAGCTACTTTCTCATCGAGCTTTTTAGGCAGAATATAAACCTGATTTTCGTAGTTGTCGCTATTCTTATAGAACTCAATCTGAGCCATTACCTGATTGGTAAACGATGCGGACATAACAAAACTAGGGTGACCTGTAGCACAACCCAGATTAACCAGTCGGCCTTTGGCAAGAATAATAATACGTTTGCCATCAGGGAATATGACATGGTCAACCTGTGGTTTAATTTCTTCCCACTCGTATTTTTCCAGCGATGAAATTTCGATTTCAGAATCGAAGTGGCCAATGTTACAAACAATAGCTTCGTTTTTCATGGCAACCATATGGTCGTGATTAATAACATTAACATTACCAGTAGTCGTCACGAAGATATCACCCATTGATGCAATTTCATTCATTTCAACTACGCGGTAACCTTCCATCGCTGCCTGCAGTGCACAGATAGGGTCAATCTCTGTTACCCATACAGTTGCGCCCATGCCTTTGTATGCCTGAGCACAGCCTTTACCTACATCACCGTAACCCAGTACAACACAGATTTTACCGGCAATCATTACATCAGTTGCACGCTTGATGCTGTCAATTAAAGATTCACGACAACCGTAAAGGTTATCAAATTTAGATTTGGTTGCTGAATCGTTTACATTCATTGCAGGGAATAATAATTCACCTTTTTCCTGCATTTCATAAAGACGATGAACACCAGTTGTAGTCTCTTCAGTTACGCCTTTAACGCTGCCAGCAATTTCCTGCCATGTGTTTGAGCCATCACTGATAGTGCGACGTAAAACATTAAGAATCTCTTTGTATTCTTCATTGTCATCATCTTTTGTTGCTGGAATAGCGCCAGCTTTTTCAAACTCAACACCTTTATGAACCAGTAGTGTTGCATCACCACCATCATCCAGAATCATATTAGGTAATTTGCCATCAGGCCACATTAGGGCCTGCTCAGTACACCACCAGTATTCTTCAATGGTTTCACCTTTCCAGGCAAAAACCGGAATACCCTGTGCAGCAATTGCAGCGGCAGCGTGATCCTGAGTAGAGAAAATATTACAGGAAACCCAGCGTACTTCTGCACCCAGATTTACAAGAGTTTCAATCAGCACGGCTGTTTGAATGGTCATGTGTATGCTGCCCATAATGCGGCAACCTGCCAGAGGATTCTGGCCTGCGTATTCTTCGCGTAATGCCATCAAACCAGGCATTTCGATTTCGGCTATAGAAATTTCTTTGCGGCCCCAGTCTGCAAGAGACATGTCGGCTACTTTGTAGTCAGTGAAGTTGTTATCGATAACAGCGCTCATTAGTTCAGCTCCTAAAAGTGAAAAATAATAAGCGCAGTTGGATGTTTCTGTGTATCTGTACCAAGCCTGACAGACAAAGTCTGCTGCAGCGCTCCTTGGTTCAGCTAGAAGTTAGTTAAGGTTTCAGTAGATTAAAGACCCGCTGCATTTTTAAGTGCATCTGCCTTATCTGTTTTTTCCCAGGTGAAATTGTCTTCTTCGCGACCGAAGTGACCATAGGCCGCAGTGTCTCGATAAATTGGTCGCAGCAGATTCAGCATAGCAATCAGGCCTTTAGGTTTAAGGTCAAAATGCTCACGCACCAGTTCGACAATGCGATCATCACCCACACGGCCAGTGCCGAAGGTTTCAACAGAAATAGAAGTCGGCTCAGCCACACCAATTGCATAAGAGATCTGAATTTCGCATTTATCAGCGAGGCCAGCAGCGACGATATTTTTAGCTACATAGCGACCGGCATAAGCGGCAGAACGGTCAACCTTAGAGGGGTCTTTGCCAGAAAAAGCACCGCCGCCGTGACGTGCCATGCCGCCGTAGGTATCCACTATTATTTTACGACCAGTCAGGCCACAGTCACCCACAGGGCCACCAATAACAAAGTTACCCGTTGGGTTAATAAAGTATTTAGTGTCTTTGCTGATCAGGTTTTCAGGCAGGATGGGCTTAATAATTTCATCCATTACCGCTTCACGCAGAGCATCAAGTCTGATATCTGGAGAGTGCTGGGTAGAAAGCACCACGGCATCAACCGCTACAGGCTGGCCATTTTCATAGCGGAAGGTTACCTGACTTTTAGCATCCGGGCGTAACCAGCCCAGAGTGCCATTTTTACGTACTTCGGCCTGACGCTTCACCAGCTGGTGGGCATAAGTAATGGGGGCGGGCATAAGTACATCGGTTTCATTACAGGCAAAACCAAACATTAGACCCTGATCGCCAGCGCCCTGTTCCAGCTCGTCGCCTTCGCCTTCATTAACGCCCATAGCAATATCGGGAGACTGCTTGTCTATCGATGTGATAATCGCGCATGAATCGGCATCAAAGCCCATTTCAGAGCTGGTATAGCCAATATCGCGTACCGTGTTGCGTACGACTTCCTGCATATCTATCCAGGCTTCTGTGGTAATTTCACCGGATAATACGACCATGCCAGTATTAATTAAGGTTTCGCAGGCTACACGTGCTTTAGGGTCCTGCTCAAAGATGGCATCCAGAATAGAATCTGAAATCTGGTCGGCTACTTTATCCGGGTGGCCTTCTGAAACGGACTCAGATGTAAATAAATGGCTATTTGACATGGTTATAATTCCTCGGTGTCGATCATCCAGTAGTACCAGTGGGCTTTATGAGGAGTGCGAATAACGCAATGCCGAGATGTTAGATCTGAGCTCACTCTTTAGCCAACTGGAGACTAATAAAATGAGCGCAGTTCGTATATAGACGCACCGAGCCTGACAGAGAGATCTGCTGCAGCGCCCCTCAGTGCGGACAGAGATTATAGACCAAAATCTGAAAAATGGCTAATGAGTGGAGATTACAAACTAAACACAGAAAGTTGGTCGTTAATTTACCTGGGGATGTGTATATATTGTAGGAGCGAGTCTTTAGCTCGCGATTTTAGACGGCCACAAAGATCGCGAGCTAAAGACTCGCTCCTACAGAGCTATTCCTTTGCTGCATACAGCCCAGAAAGCTCAGTCTTTTCTTCTGCTGATAAACCCTCGGTTTCACTTTTTAATAACAGAACTTCAAGCCGCTGTTCGCGATATTTTAGTGAAAGTTGTTTAATGGCGTCCTGCAGTAAATTAATCCGTTGTTGTTCTTCGTCAACGCCAGGAATATTCCATTGCATCAATTTTACTAAGGAAGATTCTTCTGCAGTGTCGCGCCATCTTTCCAGCAGTACCGAAGGCGAAGTATTTTCTGTCTGTAAAATAGTTTGATGCAATTTATAAAGTAATCCGATGCCAGGAATTTCAGATTCTAATAAGTGATCAGGTATTTGAAATTGTTTTGAGCATTCAGGATATTGCAACAATAATGCTATGGCCAGGCGAGCAGGGGTGTTGGTGATTTTATAACGATCCTGTCTGTTTGATTTTTGCAGCTGACGATTTTGAGATGATGTACTGTCAGGTAAATGTTGCTGCATAGATGAAATGCTTAAACCCACTCGTTTAGAAATTTGCTCAGTTAATAATTGTTTGAATACGCCGTCAGTCAGTTTTGCAATTAACGGTTTAGTCAGTTCAGAAAAACGCGCGCGACCATCCATTGAACTTAAATCAATCTGGGATGCTAAATTATCCAGCATAAAATCAGACAGCGGCGTGGCATTGTGTAAGCGTTGTTCAAAAGCCTGCTGACCTTCGGCTCTAATCATGGAGTCCGGATCTTCACCGTCGGGTAAAAATAAAAACCTTGCCTGCACACCATCACGTATTACGCCTAAAGTATTTTCTAAAGCACGCCATGCGGCTTTTTTTCCGGCGGCATCACCATCAAAGCAGAAAATAAGTTCGGGGACTATTCTAAACAGCTGCTTAATCTGTTCATCTGAACAGGCCGTGCCTAAAGTGGCAACCGCATAGGGTACGCCATGTTGAGCAAGTGCAACCACATCCATATAGCCTTCAACAATCACTATATGTTTTAATTCTCGAACCGCCTGTCTGGCTTCGTACAGGCCATACAGTTCCTGACCTTTATGAAACACCGGTGTTTCGGGAGAGTTTAAATATTTAGGTTCACCCTGATCTAAAATCCTGCCGCCAAAACCAATCACTCTGCCGCGACGATCACGAATAGGAAACATAATTCGATCACGAAAACGGTCGTAGCATTTATCAGCGGATTTTTCGATAATTAAACCCGATTGCAATAAAGCTTTTTTCTGCTGAGATGTTTGCCCCAGTTTCTGTAAAATAAAATCCCAGCTATCAATAGCATAACCAATACCAAAAGTTTTACTGATGTCACCACTTAAGCCCCGGCCTTTCAAATAATCAATAGCCTTCTGGCTGGGCTTAATTTGCTGCTGATAAAGCTGACTTGCCTGATCGAGAATTTCATAAATAGATTTTTTATCATCATTTTTCTGCGGATTATAATTACCCTGTTCCCGAGGTACTTCCATATGATAATCGGCAGCCAGTGCTTCAACAGCATCAATAAATTCCAGCCGCTCGTATTCCATAATAAAACTGAGTGCAGTGCCATGAGCACCACAACCAAAGCAATGATAAAACTGCTTGTTTTGACTAACCGTAAAAGAAGGGGATTTTTCGTTATGAAAAGGGCAACAGGCTATATATTCTTTGCCGCGTTTTTTTAATGCAACGCGTGAATCGACTACATCTACAATATCGACTTTATTGATTAAGTCATCGATAAATTGTTGGGGGATGCGGCCGGCCATATTTGAAATTAAGCTTTAACTTCAAAAGCATATTGATCCGCAAATAAACGCAAATGAACGCAAATACTATGATATAAAAAATTGCGTTTATTTGCGTTCATTTGTGGATCAATACTTTTAGCTTTTCATCAAAAAGCGATCAATCTGTTCAGCTGCCTGACGACCTTCATTGATGCCCCAGACAACCAGTGATTGTCCACGGCGACAGTCGCCCGCAGCAAATACACCTTTAACGCTGGTAGCGTATTCACCGTAGATTGCCTGATAGTTTGAGCGATCATCCTGCTTAACGCCCAGTGCATCACTGATGTAATGTTCAGGGCCAAGAAAACCCATAGCCAGAAATGCCAGATCAGCTGGCCATTCTTTTTCAGAGCCGGCGATTTCCTGCATATTCCATTTGCCGGTTTCTTCATCGCTCTGCCATTCGACTTCAACGGATGTAACGCCAGTAAGATTACCCTGATCGTCACCAGAAAAATGTTTGCTTAAAATGCAATAAGTTCGTGGGTCTTTGCCCTGTACCTGACTGGCTTCAGCATGACCGTAATCTACACGGTAAATATGTGGCCAGGCTGGCCACGGATTATTTTCTGCACGTTGCTCAGGCGGTACGGGCATGAGTTCAAAATTAACCACCGATTTACAACCGTGGCGCAATGATGTGCCGATGCAGTCAGTGCCGGTATCGCCGCCACCTATAACCACAACGTTTTTATCTTTTGCAGAAATATAGTTGCCATCTTCTAAATTAGAATCCAGCAGACTTTTGGTATTAGCGGTTAAAAAATCCATTGCGAAATGAATGCCATTTAAGTCACGACCTTCAACAGGTAAATCACGGGGCGTGGTGGCACCGGTTGCCAGTAATAGCGCATCGGTGTTTTGCATTAATTCTTTTACATTAATGTTATTGCCAACGTCCGCACTGGTTTCAAATTTAATACCAGCATCACGCATTAACTGTACGCGACGATCAATCAGGCTTTTCTCCAGTTTCATATTGGGAATGCCATACATAAGCAGGCCACCAATACGATCGGCGCGTTCATAAACGGTGACTTCATGGCCGGCTTCATTTAGCTGTTCAGCTGCCGCTAAACCCGCAGGGCCTGAGCCGACAATTGCAATTTTTTTACCGCTGCGACTGGCTGGAGTTTTTATTTTAATCCAGCTTTCATCAAAGGCACGATCAACAATAGCGCATTCAATATTTTTAATCGTCACCGCAGGTTCAATCACACCTAAAACACAGGCGCCTTCACAGGGAGCCGGGCAAACACGGCCAGTGAATTCAGGAAAGTTATTGGTCAGGTGCAAACGTTCATTAGCTTCCTGCCAGCGGCCGTTATAAACCAGATCGTTCCACTCGGGAATAAGATTATCAACCGGGCAACCTGTTTCAGACTGGCAAAATGGAATACCACAGTCCATGCAGCGAGCGCCCTGAGTGTTCAGATGCTCTTCTTCATGTGCGGTGTAAATTTCACCAAAATCTTTTAGACGTTCGCTTACGTCGCGATAAGGTTCTGTTTTACGTTCGAATTCTTTAAAGCCTGTTACTTTACCCATTTCTTTCTTGCTAACCTTTTTTAAAAAGATTTAACGCAAATGAACGCAAATGGCGCAAATGGACGCAAATAAAAAGATATGTAGAGTGAGTCTTTTTATTTGCGTTCATTTGCGTTCATTTGCGTTGTTCGCGTTTTCTTTTGCTTCTAATTAAACCTTAAGCAGCATTCGCTTTTGTTTTCTGTTCTTCAAGCACACGTTTGTAATCCGTTGGCATGACTTTCACAAACTGACTTAATGCACCATCCCAGTCATTCAGCATACGACGAGCCACTTCAGAGTCTGTGTACTTAAGATGATTCTCAATCATGCATTTTAATTCGGCAATATCTTCATCCGCAGAAACCGTTTCCAGTTCTACCATGCCCATATTGCACTTAGTGGCCAGGTCGCCCTGGTGATCCCAGATATAAGCCACGCCACCACTCATGCCCGCTGCAAAGTTACGCCCAACTGAACCCAGCACTGCAATGCGGCCACCGGTCATATATTCACAGCCATGATCACCAATGCCTTCAACAACCGCATGAGCGCCGCTGTTACGCACGCAGAAACGTTCGGCGGCAATGCCACGGAAATAAGCTTCGCCGGAAGTTGCGCCGTATAAACAGACATTGCCTACCAGAATATTTTCTTCAGCAATAAAGGTGCTGTTCTTTGCCGGGTAAACTATAACGCGCCCGCCACTTAAACCTTTGCCAACATAATCATTGGCATCGCCTTCAACTTCGATGGTGATGCCTTTGGCTAAAAATGCGCCCAGTGACTGACCCGCTGAACCGGTTAACTTTATATTAATGGTGCCATCGGGTAATAATTCAGCGCCGTATTTTTTCGCCACTTCATTAGATAGCATAGTGCCAACTACACGATTGATATTAATAACCGGTAATTCAATATTAACTGGCTTGCCATTTTCAAGTGCGTCTTTAGATAATTCGATTAACTGATTATCCAGCGCATCTTCAAGACCGTGATCCTGTTTAATGGTTTGATGAACTTCAACATTTTCGTGTGGCTTTTCTGCCGGCGTCAGCAACATGGCTAAATCAATGCCGCTCTGTTTCCAGTGTGACGATTCTGTTGCAGGCTTTAAGCAATCCACTCGACCAATCATTTCATTGATGGTGCGGAAACCCAGCTCGGCCATAATCTGGCGCAGATCTTCTGCCACCATAAACAGATAATTAACGATGTGTTCCGGTTTACCTTTAAATTTCTTGCGTAGTTCTTTATCTTGCGTTGCGATGCCAACCGGGCAGGTATTGAGATGACATTTACGCATCATCACGCAGCCTAAAGTAATTAAAGGTGCGGTAGCAAAACCATATTCTTCTGCACCGAGTAATGCGGCGATGGCCACATCGCGACCGGTTTTCATCTGCCCGTCTGTTTGAATCACGACGCGAGAACGCAGGTCATTCATAACCAGAGTCTGATGAGTTTCGGCCACACCTAATTCCCAGGGCAGACCGGCGTGTTTAATAGAAGTAATGGGTGATGCACCAGTACCACCGTCGTGGCCGGCAATCACAATGTGATCGGCGTGGGCTTTGGTGACTCCCGACGCAATGGTGCCAACGCCATTTTCTGCCACCAGCTTAACGGAAATGCGCGCAGCTCGATTGGCATTTTTTAAATCGTGAATAAGTTGTGCTAAATCTTCGATGGAATAAATATCGTGATGGGGTGGTGGACTAATTAAACCCACGCCCGGAGTTGAATGGCGCAGACGCGCAATTAAATCATCTACTTTAGTGCCGGGCAGCTCACCACCTTCGCCGGGTTTTGCGCCCTGTGAAACTTTAATCTGTAATTCATCTGCATTGGTTAAATAACTAATGGTGACGCCAAAGCGACCGGAGGCAACCTGTTTAATCGCCGAGCGACGCGAATCACCATTGGCTTCCGGTGTCCAGCGATCTGCATCTTCTCCGCCTTCGCCAGTGTTTGATTTGCCGCCTATGCGATTCATTGCAATGGCTAAAGATTCATGAGACTCGGGTGAAATAGAACCAAAACTCATAGCGCCAGTAGCAAAACGCTTTACAATTTCTTTCGCCGATTCCACTTCATTAATATCAATGGCAGCACCGTTAATGCCCGATTTAAAATCAAGCATGCCGCGCAGAGTGCAGTTTTTAGTGTCTTCATTGGCGAATTTTGCAAATCGATCATAAGCACTTTTATCGCCGGAGCGTGCCGCCTGTTGCAGAGTAGAAATGCTTTGTGGATTCCACATATGTTTGTCGCCACTGGCGCGCCAGTGCATATCGCCCTGATTAGGTAATACGCTGACATTGGCTTCACGCTCGGCATAACCTAGCGCATGGCGGCGCATGGATTCTTCTGCCAGCACTTCAAGACTCACTCCCTGAATGCGACTGGCGGTGCCATCAAAGCAACGGGCAATCACATCGTCGGCCAGACCCACAGCTTCAAAAATCTGTGCGGCTTTATAAGACTGCAAAGTGGAGATGCCCATTTTGGCAAAGACTTTAAACATGCCTTTGCCTACAGATTTACGGTAGCCGGCAACAATTTTCTCGTCGGTATCGTAAACATCTGCATCCAGTAAACCTTTGCGTTGTGCATCCCACAATGCTTCGAAAGCAAGATAGGGATTAATCGCATCAATGCCGTAACCGGTGAGCAGGCAATGGTGATGTACTTCGCGGGCTTCTGCCGATTCCAGTACTAAACCAATGCGGGTACGCAAATGTTTTGCAACCAGATGTTGATGCACCGCACCGGTGGCCAGTAATGCGCTGACTGGAATACGATCTGCGCTGACATTGCGATCAGACATGACAATTAAACTATGACCATCGGCAATGGCCTGAGTGGCTTCATCGCAGATGCGATTCAGTGCACTGGCAAGACCAGCGGTACCTGCGGATTTATCGTAGGTGAGGTCGATGGTTTGTGTAGTCCAGCTGCGGAAATTCATGTGCTTGAGCGCAGCCAGTTCTTCATTGGTAATAATAGGGTGGGGAATCAACAGACGATGGGCATGTTGCTCGGTTGATTGCAGAATATTTTTTTCCGGGCCAATGTAGCATTGCAGTGACATCACCACTTCTTCACGAATGGAATCAATGGCAGGGTTAGTCACCTGAGCGAACAGCTGTTTAAAGTAGTCGTAAATCATGCGCGATTTATCTGACATACAGGCCAGTGCTGCATCATTGCCCATAGAGCCCACAGGGTCGCGACCTTCTTTAACTAAAGGCAGTAACATAAACTGCATGGTTTCAGAGGTGTAACCAAAGGCGCGCATACGAGGCAGTAAAGTTTCCTGATTAAAACCGTGAGGTTCCTGACCGGGTTCCAGTTGCGACAATGCAATGCGCTGATTAGATAACCACTGATGATAAGGTTGTTTGGATGCAAATTCGTGTTTCAGTTCTTCATCGGGAATCATCCGACCTTTATCAAAATCAATCAGGAACATTTTGCCCGGTTGCAGGCGGCCTTTTAATTTAACGTTATCCGTATCAACCGGTAACACACCCACTTCCGATGCCATAATCACGCGATCATCGTGGGTTAAATAATAACGGCTGGGGCGCAGGCCATTGCGATCCAGAGTGGCACCGATATAACGGCCATCGGTAAATACAATGGATGCCGGGCCATCCCAGGGTTCCATCAATGCAGACTGGTATTCATAAAATGCGCGCTTTTCTTCCGACATGCTGGCGTCATTCTGCCAGGCTTCGGGTACCATCATCATCACCGCTTCCTGCAGACTGCGGCCACCCATAAGTAAAAATTCCAGCACATTATCAAAACTGCCCGAGTCAGAAACATCTGGCTCAATTACGGGCAGCACACGTTTAATATCTTCGCCAAACAGATCGCTTTCTGCTGTGCCTTCACGGGCGGTCATCCAGTTGGCATTGCCCAGACGGGTATTGATTTCACCGTTGTGGCTCATAAAGCGCTTGGGTTGGGCGCGATCCCATGATGGGAAGGTGTTGGTCGAAAAACGTGAATGCACCATAGCCAGATGAGAGGTAAAATCATTCGCCGATAAATCGGTGAAAAATGTCATCATTTGATCCGGGTTTAACATGCCCTTGTAAACGATGACTTTGGTGGACAGTGAGCAGTAATAAAACAGCTCGGCCTGTTTGATATTTTTATCGCTGCGAATAGTGTGGGTGCTGTGCTTGCGTAAAATATACAGTTTGCGCTCAAAATCATCGGCGTCGATATCATCGGCCGCAGCCACAAATAACTGCTCCATGTGGGGCATGGCATGGCGAGCGGTGGCACCAACGTCTGCCTTAATTGGATCAATGGGCAGTTCGCGCCAGCCAATTAAGGTCTGGCCGGATTGCGCTATTAGTTCATTGACCAGTTTTTTACAGGCTGCACGCTCGGTTTCATCCACCGGTAAAAACACATTGCCCGCGGCATAACGGCCTTTTTCAGGCAGGTCGATATTAAATTCTTCTTTAGCAACACGATTAAGAAAGGCGTAGGGCAGGCCAGTTAAAATGCCCGCGCCATCACCGGTATTGGTTTCGCAGCCACAGGCTCCACGGTGCTCCATGCGGCGCAGAATGTGATCCGCATCTTCAATAATCTGATGGCTGGGTTCGCCTTTAATATGGGCAACAAAGCCGACACCGCAGTTCTCGGTTTCATTAGCCGGGTCATACAGGCCCTTTTTGTCGGGTAAACCATATTGATTAAAGACTGTGTTTTTCTTGCTCATGCCTGCCTCTGAATACCCGGGAGCGCCCAGATAACTGTGTATATTCTGATATCCCGTGGTGATGCGTGTGCGTACGGGGTCGGCTATTTTAGCGGAAGCTGGAGCTAAAAAAAAGCAAAGTCACAGGTATTTAACGGGGGGCTGGGAAACACTGAAATTGTCGGGGTTTATTTATGAAATTCAATGACTTAAGTTTTTGTGGGTGGAGAAGGATCGAGTTTCTTAATGTGGGGAGTGGTTAGAAAGTCAAAAGACTAACGCAAATGAACGCAAATGAACGCAAATAAGCGCGAATGTACGCAAATAAAGCCAGGCTTCAGGTTCTATCTTTACAGTCTGTCATCCCGAGCGCAGCCGAGGGATCTTACTACCCGGGTAGCCAAGATCCCTCGGCTGCGCTCGGGATGACAGAAATAGTCGGGATGACAGAAATAGTCGGGATGACAGAAATAGTCGGGATGACAGAAATAGTCGGGATGACAGAAATGGTCGGAATGACAGAAATGGTCGGAATGACAGAAATGGTCGGAATGACAGAAATGGTCGGGATGACAAAAAAAGTCGAAACGACTGCAAAAGCTGAACGGCTGCAGCTCTAAGGTTTAATAGATTTCTGTATCGCGCCGATATTTTTAATCCACGGCTTTGATTTCTTTAAATCGCCAGGTAGATTTTGCAGTGCCTGTCTGGCGGTATCCTTATTGGTATAAATCCCATACACCAGCACATACCAGGGCTTGCCACTGAGTTCGGTTTTAAACCATGCGCTGTTCTGGTTTAGCTTATGCTGTCTGGCAAACTTATATAAAGACGTGGGTAGCCGCGCGCCCATTAGTTGCAAAGTCCAGTTGCTACTGCTTTGTTGCATAATCCAGTCAGGGTCATGCAGGCCTAAAGAATTTAATTTTATTAATTGGCTGTCCAGAGGAGCGGGTTTTTTCTCTGCTATTTTTTCAATAACAGGTTTGGGCGTTACAACTTCTTTTGCGGGTTCTTTTTCTGTTTTAGCAATCTCTGGTTCAATAAGAATTTCTGCTGGCTCTATTATGGGCGTAATTATATTTTCTGAAGATGCTGTGTTTTTACCACTATCTAAATTATCGTCGGCTATGATAGCGATTTTTTCTTCGCCCTGATTCTGAGCATCAGTAGCGGGTGAAATTTCATCATCTGATGTGATATTGGTTTCAGCATCAGCATCAGCAGCAGGATTAATTTCAACTGCATGGTCTGTAAACGGTGCATCGGTCACCAGAGGTTCGGTTTCTTTTATATTTTCTTCGACTGATTCTGCTTCGGTTGCAATAGCTGCAGTGTCATTCTGTTCAGCAGAGTTCTCTGCTGGCAGAAAAAAATAAATACCGATACCGACAATAATAATTGCCGCCAGACTGGCGAATAAAATAACCGGGCGCATTAATCTGGAAGTTGAACGACTTCGTTTTTTTGTTGCGCTTTCAAGCTGTGCGACAGCCTGTTCCATGATTTGTAAAGGCGAGCCATTACTCTTTTTAAGAACAAGTTTCATTCTGTCATTATCAAAATAATCTTCACCTTGATAACTAACAGCCTGTAGACGTTTTGATATCAGGCCATGAGCCTGAGTAGTGGTATAAGCTGGCATCTCCTGAACATAAAGCTGATTATGTTGCAGGTTGCTTATGGTTTCTATGGTTTTCGCCATGCCACTGTTGGCCAGCATAAGAATTTTAAGTTTAATATCATTCTCTGCTTCGAGCTGTTTCTGATAACGAAGCAATTCCTGAATGGTGGTATCTGCCAGAACATGGGCGTCGTCTATCACCAGCACAGGAGTTTGATCAAATACCTGTAAGCGTTTTAAATTTTCATCAAGATGTTCGGCTTCATCTTTGTCTTTTAAATGAACTGAAATAGTTTGCTGAATTTCTGTAAGGGTAAAGGTAGCAGATGCAGGCAGGGATATTAAAAAAAGATTATCTGCATCATTCTGTAAAAGTTTTCTGAATAAGGTTGTTTTACCACTGCCGAAATCGCCTTCAATAATAAGCAGTAAATCACTAAACTGAAGATGGTGCTTGGTTGTGTCTATTAACTGTTCCAGAATAGTGTCTGAAAAAATAGAATTGCTGGATAAAATAGAGGCCGAAAAAGGCTGTTGCGACAGGCCAAGAGATTCCATTGCTCTGTCGCTCAGGCTTAATTTGTTTGTGTCGTTCTGTTTTTGCTCGGCCATTGTATATTCGGTTTTATGGAATCAGGTTAACAAAAGATAACTGTCTTGGGTTAAAGATGCGTTCGTATTCTACTATGGCATAGCGGTCGGTCATGCCTGCGATATAATCGGCAATGCCTCTGGCCATACCCTGTTCTCCGTATTTTTCTTTTAAACGAAAGCAATGTTCTTTTGCCTCGGGAGGGAGTATTTTATGGTCTTCCATAAAGGCTTCAAATAATGCGCTCAATACATTTTCCGCTTTTTTTGTCATTCGCACAACACGGTAATGGCGATATAGTTTTTCTCGTAAAAACTGTTTTAGTTCCAGATTCTTTTTGCGGGTTTGTTCGCTGAACTGTATCAGATACTGTTGCTGTTGCCGAGCTTCGTCCGGGTGTTCTGGGTTCAGGCTGGTTAATGCCTGTTTGCTGGTTTCAATTAAATCCACCACCATATTATTTATAATGCGGCGAATGATCTCATGAATCTGTCGGCGCTCATTTAACTGTGGATAAAGTTTCTGTACTGTTTCGTACTGTTCTCTAAACGCTTCTATTTCTGTCAGTTGTTTTATTGTAATCAGCCCATAACGCAGGCCATCATCTACATCGTGATTATTGTAGGCAATTTCATCGGCAAGGTCACAGGTCTGAGCTTCGAGGCTGGCCTGATTTTTAGCTAAAAAACGTTCACCCAGTTCACCCAGTTGTTTAGCGTCTTTAGTTGAGCAATGTTTTAGTATGCCTTCCCTTGATTCAAAAGTAAGATTGAGACCACGGAACTCGGCGTACTTTTCTTCCAGTTTATCCACCACCCGAAGTGACTGTAAATTATGCTCGAAGCCACCGTACTGTTTCATGCAATGATTAAGTGCATCCTGACCTGCGTGACCAAAAGGGGCATGACCAAGATCGTGAGATAGCGCAATGGTTTCGGTTAAGTCTTCGTGCAAATGCAGTTCACGTGCAATAGAGCGTGCGATTTGTGACACTTCTAAAGAATGAGTAAGTCGGGTGCGGAACAGATCGCCTTCGTGATTTACAAATACCTGAGTTTTGTATTCCATGCGTCGAAAGGCAGCGCAATGAATAATGCGATCACGGTCTCGTTGATAATGATTTCTATGCACTGGCGCGGATTCTTCATGCAGGCGTCCCCGTGAAGTCTTCTGACTGCTGGCATAGGGTGCAATATTTTGAAGATCGTAATCTGCTGGCATGGCTAAAATACGTTAAAAGTTTTGACGCAAAGTTGCGAAGATGCAAAGGGAGTAAAATTAGATTGTTTCACTGCTGTCCCGTTAACTCGTCATTACTACGCAGGCAGGAATCCAGTGACCCTGAGAAGCCTGCAGACGCTGGATACCTGCCTGAGCAGGTATGACGATATTGCATTTTGGTTTTCGTGTTTAACATTGTATTTGCAAGATGGACTTTGTCTAGCATTGATTATCCTAACAAACTTTGCGGTAAAACTTATTAATAACTTTCAGCCAGAGTTTCTAATAATAAACTTTCTTTGTAATTACTGGTAACCACAGCGTGGCCAATCGATTTAAATAAAATTAGTTTTAATACGCCATCAATGACTTTTTTATCCAGTGACATCAGTTCAACAAAACGCTCAGGCGTCATTTTGTCGGGGGCGGTTACGGGTAAATGAGCGCGCTCCAGTATATTAATAACACGTTCTACATCCGGCTGTTTTATCCAGCCCATTTTTTCTGACAGGCGCGCCGCTATGACCATACCACTGGCCACCGCTTCACCGTGTAACCAGTTGCCGTAACCCATGCCAGTTTCAATAGCGTGTCCAAAAGTATGCCCCAGATTGAGCAGGGCGCGCTGGCCACTTTCGCGTTCGTCTGCGGCCACCACTTCGGCTTTATTGCGGCAGGAGCGTTCAATGGCGTAGGCCAGGGCATCCGGGTCGCGATCAATCAGATGATCGATATAGTCTTCCATCCAGTCAAGAAAATCCAGATCCCGTATCAGGCCATATTTAATCACCTCAGCCACACCTGAGCTGAGCTGGCGATCTTCCAGTGTATTTAATGTGCTGGTATCGGCAATCACCACTTTGGGCTGATAAAATGCGCCGATCATATTTTTGCCGAGGGGATGATTCACTCCTGTTTTGCCACCCACAGAAGAATCCACCTGGGCAAGTAGCGTGGTGGGAATCTGAATAAAACTCACGCCTCGCTGGTAAGTGGCAGCGGCGTAGCCGGTAATGTCACCAATCACTCCGCCACCCAGTGCAATTAAGGTGGTGTTGCGATCAAATTTATTGCGTAACAGACAGTCGTAAATGGTGTTCAGGGTATCCAGGTTTTTATATTCTTCACCATCAGGCAGCACCAGGGTTTTGTATTTTAATCCGCTCAGTGCCGCTTCGACCTTATCCATATATAAAGGGGCAACGTTTTCATCGCTTACAATCAGTGCGCTATTGCCAGTAATGTACTGGGTCAGCAGTTCGTGGTGGTCGAGCAGATTTTTACCAATACAGATGGGGTAGGAGCGTTCGCCGAGGTTTACTTTTAATGAAATCATAGGGCAGCATTATGCTGATAAGATTTCAAACGATCAAGGATTAGCTTCACAACGGAGTGAATAGATTTATTACCGGTATCAATTATGATATCAGCGGTTTCACGATATAGCGGTTCACGGGTTTTCATTAGTTCTCTTAGTGTGGCCACTGGGTCTGCGGTTTGTAATAGCGGGCGTTTTTTATCGTGGCGGGTGCGGGCAATCAGGTTTTCAATATCACTGTGTAAATAAATAACCGTGCCGCGGGATTTTAAATGATCGCGGTTGGTTTTATCTATCACCACACCGCCGCCAGTGGCCAGCACAATGCGCTTGCGCTGAGTGAGTTCATCAATAGTGGATTGTTCGCGCTTGCGAAAACCTGCTTCGCCTTCTTTATCAAAGATCAGTGCGATATCTGCACCGGTGTGTTCTTCTATGGCGTGGTCGCTGTCGATAAAATCAAGATGAAGTTTTTTAGCAAGCTGACGTCCCATAGTGGTTTTGCCTGCTCCCATGGGGCCAATGAGGAAGATCTTTGTAAGCATAAATAAACAATTTTAATATGGCGTTACTGTTGTTGTTCTTCCAGAAGGTGCTGTGGTTGTGATGGTTAGACCGTAGGCGTTTGATGTGCCCCATAGGATACTAACAGAGTAACTAGAACTGTTATCCTTAAAAGTGGGGGCAGTGGCTATTGTGCCATCAATAGGTGTAACACTAAGAGTTGTACCTGTGGGCAATAGATTGCCATTTACATCTACAAGACTAAAAGTGATATTTGAGGTACCACCACTTGAAGGGGCGGCAGTGCTTGTGAATAAAAAAGGAGCAGCAGTAAGGGGTGTTCCTGCGGCAAAGTAAGACCCAGACATAGTGAGTAAACCACCTGTTCGTACAATTACAGGTGTAGGTGTACAGGCTGCGCCATTTTGACATCTTGGGCCATTATATAAACCATCGCCAGCATCATAAGTGCCATTTCCATTAAGATCTACAAGTTCATCTCCTAGATTAAAAGTACCGCTATTATCTGCATCGACATACGCATCTGTTAAATCATTTGCGCCGGGAAAGGTATCGCCTGCATCAAATAAATCGTCACCATTGGTGTCAATAAAAGATTCTTCACCTGATGTATAAGCAAGAATATAGGCTTGGCCATCATTTATAAATGCAGCTGCATTTGTTGGTCTGGGATCCTGGCCTATCCATTTCACTGTGCATGCGCCATTAGTAACAGTGCATCCAGATTTTTCAAGTGCGCCTCCAGTTGTTTTGAAGTTTACAACAGTGCCATCAGGAACAGCGAAGTTATTTCGATCTGCAACGCGTATGGTTATATCGACAGTATTGCCTTCCAAGCTCCATGCTTCAGGCCTTAGCTCAGAAAAAGCAATAGAAAAACTATTTTGATCAGGGATAGCAGCAGGTACACCAGGGTTTAAGTTTGCCCCTGTGCCAAAAGGGCTATCTCCAGAAGAACAACCAAAAAACAAACTGGTTGTTAGTAATATAAGTGTTAGTTTTGTATTCATAAGTTTACTCCGAACTATCTCGTTTAATTTTCATTAAGTTTAATCAGTTATTAAAAAAGCTAATTAAAAATTGAGAGAGTCCTTAAGAATTTTAGGTGTAACAAACACCAGCAGTTCTTTTTTCTCTATAGATTCCAGACTTTGTCGAAACAGGGCGCCAATTAGTGGCAGGTCACCCAGCACAGGTACTTTGTTTATTTCATTACGGGTTTTATTTTCAAAGATGCCACCCAGCACAACTGTGTCGCCATTATTAACCAGCACCTGAGTAGACACTTCCTGAGTGTTAATACTTGGGATATTGGCAAATACCTGGCCTACATCATCTTTGGTGACATTGAGATCCATAATAATGCGATCATCCGGTGTGATTTGAGGTGTTACTTTAATGCTAAGCACCGCTTTTTTGAAAGCCACTTTAGTCGCGCCGCTGGATGCAGCAGACAGATAGGGAATTTCTACACCCTGTTCTATAAAGGCTTCATTTCTATCAGCTGTAACCACTCGAGGGCTGGATACTAATTCACCATTTTCTTCGGCCTGTAAAGCAGAGAGTTCAAGGTCAAGCAGATTGCCGCCGCTGAGTATGGAAAAGGCGATGGCGCCGGCTGCACCTATTACCGGCATATCTACATTCAGGCGCTCTGTGCCACCCACCGAAATAGGTAAGGGGTTGCCATTGGTATTGATATTGGTAATAGCAGTGTCGATTGATGCTACATTTGCATTCAGAGAACCCGAAGTGACCTGTGCACCGGTTGCGCCATTGGCTCGAACATTGGTTGCGCCAAATCTTACGCCCAGTTCTTTATTAAAGTTATCGGTTGCAATAACGATTCTTGATTCAATTAATACCTGGCGTATGGGAACATCCAGTTTGTTTAGAATACGTCGAGCTTCAGAAATAATTTCTTCTGTATCTTTAATGATAAGTGTATTAGTGCGTTCATCAATAATGACACTACCTCGAGCCGATAATAAACTTTGTGTGCCTTCTTCATCTGATGAACTAAATAATGTTGCCAGGTCTGTTGCTTTTGCAAAGTTGATTTCAAAATAAGCACTTTGTAGTGGCGATAACTCGACTACCTGTTTATGGGCTTCAAGATCCAGTTTTTCCTGTGCCGCTATTTCTTCGCTGGGTGCGATCAACATAACGTTACCGGATAATCGTTTGGATAAACCTTTGGCTTTAAGAATAATATCCAGTGCCTGGTCCCAGGGAACATTTTTTAAACGTAATGTTAAATTGCCATCCACTGAATCACTTACTACTACATTGAGGCCGGTAAAGTCAGCAATTAACTGTAATACTGCACGGATTGGGATGTCCTGAAAGTTTAGTGATAAGCGTTCGCCAGTGTAACCAAATTTTGATTTTCTCTGTTCTTCCAGATCGTCTTTGGAAACAGGAATGAACTCAATAATAAAAGTGTTACCTGTTTGATAGGCGATGTGTTCAAACTCTTTTATGCTGGGTGTAATTTCTATGCGCGCCTGACCATCCTGTTCAAAACTGTCGATGGATTTTACCGGTGTGGCGAAGTCGAGCACATCAAGACGTTGGTGCAGGCTATCGGATAAACTGGCATTAACAAAATTAACCACAACCTTGCCAAATTCTTCACTTATATCCATCGGAATATTAGATTCGGTGAGCTTAATAATAACTCGGCCTTCACCTTTTTCGCCGCGGCGGAAATCAATATTTTCAATGCCTTTGCCGGTTGCGCTAACACGTTCTTCTGATGCATCTATTGGGCTAGAGCCGCTACTGGGTGATGTGTTTGACGCGGTAGCGCCTTCACTATCTAAAACAATGGACACTTCATTTTTAATAGTGCTTATTTGATAGGGTACAGTTTCTGTCAGATTAACAATGACACGAGTTTTATTTTTAGCTGTAATTGCAGTAATGGATTGAGCGATGCCTACGCCTATTTCCTGTTTGCGCTTGGGCAGCTTGCTAACCGTGTTATTAAAATCAAACGCAATTCTTGCCGGGTTATCGATGGTAAAACTCAGTGGGTCTTCTGTGTCCTGGCTGAGTTTTATATTAATCTGTATACGATTGCCGGGAAGCGTTGAATAAGTGATGGCTTCAATGGCATTCGACTCGGCATAGGCCTGATTACAGGCCAGATAAAGCATGACCGATAATACTGCCATACAATGCCTGATGAATTTTTTTTCTGTTTTCATAATTAGTGCTTTCTTCATAATGGCTCCATACAGGCCTATTCAGTTCCTATGGCCAGGCCTGCTTCACGTTCTATGTAGCCGCCCAGTCCATCCGGTATGATTTCAGTAATGTTTATTTTTTGTTCAGAGACAGCAACAATCTGACCTTCGTTTTTTCCGATGTAATTGCCTGTTTGAACACGATGAACGACATTATTTGGATCTTTAACAAGCCCCCATGTCTGTTCGTTCTGTACCAGTATGCCTACCATTCTAAGTGTATCCAGAGGATAGGTTTCTAATGCTTCTCTTGGTCGAGTCTCGTTACGCTTAATGCCAGAATTACTGGCGCTTTGCCCATCCACATCTGCTTCAAATGTTGATTCAAATGGGTCGCGTAACTCTGAAGCTTCATAACTGAAGTTTCTATAAGGCTCAAACTGAGGTAATGGTTTTACACTGCCGAGGTGTTTGGCTTTTGTTTCGTCAATGTAGCGATATAAATCACTATTGTCCTGGGTACAGCTCACTATAGACAGAGATAGTGCTGTAAATAATAAAGTTCGGTATTTTTTATAAGATGAATTCAGGTTCATTTTTATGAGCCTCCCTGTTCATCTAAATATTGATAAGTTACAGCAGTCACTTCCATATTTAACTTGACGCCTTTTTTCCCTTCCCGAGAAATAGTTATATTACGCATATTTACAATACGAGGCAGTGCGGCTACACCACTCACAAAACGGCCAAACTGATGAAACCGTCCGGTCACTTTTAGTTTTATTGGGAATTCGGCGTAGAATTCTTTTGGACTTAAGCCTTCGGGTTTGAAGTATTCGATTTCCAGACCACTGGCTATACCTGTTTGAGAGATATCAGTTAACAGGGATTCAATTTCTGTTTTATTGGGTAGTTGTCGTAATAAAGCGCCGAAAGAGCGTTTCATTTCATCAAGCTGTTGTGTGTATGCTTCCAGATTAGCAGCTTTAGACTGCTTTTTATCAAAAACGGCTTTTAAATCCTTTTCTTTTTTTTCTGCTTTTTCCAGTTCGTCCATTTGATTGGTTGTATCCAGATAAATACCCAGTCCCCCCACTGTCAGGCAGGCAAGTAATATGACGATAACTTTTACAATTGCTGGAGCCGCGCCGATTTTTTTGATGTCGTTGACATCAATATTGGAAAGATCAATTTCATTAAGTTTGGCTAGATCCATTTATTCTTCCCCTTTCTTCTTATTTGGTGCTGATTGGGAAGCCGATAAGATAAATTCACTGCCACGCCCGTCTTTGCGTTTACTCTGTATCACTTTCAGTTTGGGAGAGGTCATCCATTCTGAGGCATCTATATTTCTCATATAAGCTGAAACACGACCATTTGATTCAGCCAGGCCGGTAATGGTAACGTTATTGCCTCGTTGCTTGATGTTATTAATGTGCAGGCCTTCAGGAATTGTTTTAACCAGCTCATCAAATAAATGCACAATCTGTGGGCGTTTTTGTTGTAACGACTGAATGATTTCCATGCGAGACAATAGTTTTTCTTTAGTTTCTTCCAGATCTTTAATTTTTAACAGTTCTACATCAAGGCGAACTATTTCCTGATCAAGAATTTTATTGCGTTTGTCCTGGTGGCTAATTAATCGATTCATATTCACATGAATAAGAGCAATAATCGCCAGAGTTAAAATGATAGATATAATGAGTAAAGTGACAAATTGGCGAGTTTGTTCTTTGCGAAGTTCTTCGCGCCAGGGTAATAGATTAATTTGAGCCATTAGTTAAAGCTCCTCATGGCCAGACCACATGCAATCATGAGAGCAGGGGCATCATTACTTAATGCCTGAGCATTTACTTTGTTGGATAACTCCATATTTGAAAACGGGTTAGCAACAATGGTCTTTATACCCAGCTGGGACTCAATTAATTCATCGATACCGGGTATAGAGGCGCAGCCTCCTGCCAGGGCGATCATATCAACGCTATTTTGCTGACCCGCAGTATAGAAAAACTGCAGAAAGCGGCTGACCTGTTGAGACATAGTTTCTTTAAAGGGCTCTAATACTTCGGGGATATAGTTATCAGGTAGTCCACCTACTTTTTTGAGGCGCCCGGCTTCTTCGTATGCCAGACCATAGCGGCGCATAATTTCTTCTGTTAGCTGTTTGCCACCAAAAGACTGCTCGCGGGTATAAACTAATTCATTGTTCTCCATGACATTTAAACTGGTCATGGTTGCACCCACATCAAGCACCGCGATAATGAATGAATCGTCTTCGTCATCATCGGTTTCAGTCTGTGCATCGGGGATGCTATCAGGGTTGATTAGCGGGGTTATATTTTCAATAGTATAAGCTTCGACATCCACTATGCTTGCTGTTAAGCCAGCAATTTCGGCAGCTGCAGTACGTAATTCGACATTTTCACTTCTGGATGCAGCCAGTAGCACATCTACGGTTTCAGGGTTGCCAGCGGTTTCACCCAGCACCTGAAAATCCAGATTAATTTCTTCTAATGGGTAGGGAATGTATTGATCGGCTTCCATTTCGATCTGTATTTCCATGTCGCTCTCTGATAATGATGCAGGCATGGTAATAACTTTGGTGATAACAGCGGAGCCGGCAACAGCAACGGCGGCCTGTTTGCATTTTGTGCCAGAGCGTTTAACCGCTTTCTGTAAGCTCTCGCCCACGGCCTCGACATCCTGGATATTTTTTTCTACCACGGCATTAGCAGGCAAAGGCTCAACAGCCAGACTTTCGACTCTGTAGCCTTCATTGGTTTCAGATAGCTCTACCAGTTTCACTGACGTTGAACTGATGTCTATACCTAATAATGTCGGTTTTTTGCGTTTCAGTTGAAACACGCGCTGTCCTCTTATTTCATTGGTGCTTAGATAGTTATAGCACTTTTATGTGTATTTGCATCAAATATTAGCTGTAAGTATCGAATAATACTAGTCTATTTTTAAAATCATGTCGCCTGATTTGAATTCTGGGGCTATAATTTTGATGTTTTCGCTGGTCTTCTACAGGCAGGGAGAACAAAAATAGTCATTTGAGTGGCGGCATTTTGTTAAATATTCAAGCACTTATTAGCTTAGAATATGAATACAAAAAGGAAAGTCGTTCGCTATGTCTTTCATGTATTACTTTAGCAGTGCTGCAAAGGATTAATGTTAATAATATGCAAAAATATCTGAAAATTCTTCGAGTCAGTTCCAAAATTTTCTTTTCGGTGCTGGTTTTGGGTCTTACCGGCCTGCTGGTACTTTACCTTTATCTTGAGCCAGAATTACCATCTGTTGAAGGTCTGAGTGATATTCAGTTGCAGGTGCCTCTGCGCGTATTCAGTAAAGAAGGTTCTCTGATGGCAGAATACGGAGAGAAGCGGCGCACCCCAAAAGCGATAAAGGATATTCCAGAAAAATTAAGGCAGGCTTTTTTAGCCGCAGAAGATGACCGTTTTTATGAGCATCCGGGTGTGGATTATCAGGGCATATTAAGGGCGGTGGTTCATTTAGTTAAAACCGGAGAGCGTGGTCAGGGTGGCAGTACCATTACCATGCAGCTGGCTAGAAATTTTTATCTGAGCCGGGAAAAAACCTTTGCGCGCAAATTTAATGAAATTTTTCTGGCGCTAAAAATTGAACAGCAGTTAGAAAAAGACAATATTCTTGAGCTTTATCTAAATAAGATTTATCTGGGTAATCGAGCCTATGGCGTTTCTGCTGCCAGCCGAGTTTATTACGGCAAAGATATGGAAGAACTCAATCTGGCACAGATCGCCATGATTGCCGGTTTACCCAAGGCACCCTCTCGTTATAACCCTATTATTAATCCGGAGCGCGCGATCCTGCGTCGAAACTATGTGCTGAACCGGATGACAGTTCTGGGATTTGTATCTGAAGCGGATGCACGCTGGGCAAAAGCTCAACCTGCCACAGCGGGGCTGCATGACTCGCCTATTGAAATATCCGCCTATTATGTGGCCGAAATGGTGCGCTCCGAGATTTCACGCCAGTTTGGTGAAGATGCCTATAACAAAGGTCTGCGAGTTTACACAACCATAGATAAAAGATTGCAGATGGCAGCCAACAAAAGTGTGCAGCGGGGATTGCTGGCCTATGACGAGCGTCATGGGTATCGTGGTGCAGAACAGCATATTGATCTTAACCCTGTCGCTGAAGTGGCAGCAGAAGAAAATGAAATACCTATTGAGGTGGCAGAAGATGCGCTACCAGAAAAAAGCCCACAGGATGCACTGCTAGATAATTTATCATCGTATGGCAATTTGCTGCCCGCAGTGGTGATAGAAGTAGGAGAACAGGATGCGCGGCTTTACCTCAAAGGCGGGCGCTTAATTCATCTTGGCTGGGAGGCGATGTCCTGGGCGAAACCCTATATCGATGTAAACAGTAAAGGAGCCGCGCCTGAAAAAGCAGAAGACATAGTTAAAGCTGGTGACCTTGTGCGTATCTATCGTGATGTTGATGACAACTGGCGGTTGGGTCAGATTCCAGAAGTACAGGGAGCACTCACTTCTGTTTCACCTTCGGATGGCGCGATTAGAGCACTGGTGGGCGGCTTTGCTTTTCATCAAAGTAAGTTTAACCGGGCGACTCAGGCCAGACGCCAGGCCGGCTCAAGCTTCAAACCTTTTATTTATAGTGCAGCGCTGGCAAAAAATTATACTGCGGCCTCTATTATTAATGATGCACCGGTGGTGTTTCATGACCCGGCGCTTGAAGGTACCTGGCGACCTGAAAATTACAGCGGTAAGTTTTATGGCCCTACGCGCCTGCGAGTGGCTCTGTTTAAATCAAGAAATCTGGTTTCGATCCGGTTACTAAGAGCCATTGGCGTTGCTTATGCAAAACGATTCGCCGCTAAATTCGGCTTTGATTCGAGTCGTCTGCCCCATGATTTATCCCTGTCTCTGGGAAGTGGGGAGTTGAGTCCATTAGAGCTTTCTACCGGCTTCTCAGTTTTTGCCAATGGTGGCTATCGAATTAAACCCTATTTTATTCAACGTATTGAAGACTTAAATGGAAAGGTGTTATTTGAAGCTGACCCTGAAGTGGCCTGTGCAAGCTGTGTGCTAAAAGCTCGAGGTGGAGTATTGCCGGGTACAGAGTCTGCACTAATCGTTGATGCGGGCGTTAATCAGGTTGGTGCTCTGGAAAGTGAAGGCACTAATGAAGATGATGCACTAGATACAGGTTTACCTAAACAGGCAGAGCGGGCGCTTGATGAGCGCATAGTTTATATTATGGGAACGATTCTGCGGGATGTTATTAACAGGGGCACAGGTCGCAGGGCCAGAGCATTAGGTCGCTCAGATTTGCACGGTAAAACAGGCACCACCAATGATCAGAAAGATGCCTGGTTTAATGGCTTTAATCGTTCACTGGTTGCCACGGCCTGGGTGGGGTTTGATCAGCAATCGCGCTCTCTGGGTAATTATGAAACCGGTTCCAGAGCGGCTCTGCCTATGTGGATTGATTTTATGCGTACCGCTTTGCAGGGTGTGCCGGAAGAAAAAATGCCTACGCCAGATGATATTGTCAGTGTAAAAATTAATGCAGAGACCGGTGAGCTGGCCAGTGCGAAAGATAAGAATGCTATTTTTGAAATATTTCGCACAGAACTGGCACCAAAATTACAGGCCGCTCCGCGCATTAGTAATGATACAAACGATGCTCAGGTGATTCCTGAGCAGTTGTTTTAGGGGTTAAAATCTGGGCTATTTCCACAGGTTTTTTCTAAAGAGTAAAAGCTTTTTTTCGCAAATGAAAGCTTCCGCATCCTGCTCACGCCTCTTACCTACATCCGTGCAGGCAACGCAAACAAACGCGAATGTTTTTGTTTGTGCGCCGTAGGCGCGCTACACTCAATATTAAGTTTTTGATTTTATTTACGTGTGTTCGCGTTTATTTGCGGAAAATGTTGATTTTTTTGAATTAAAGGTGATAAGGCGCACTAAGCTCATGCACCGCATCCACCAGTGCCGCCACATGCTCAGGGTTAATATCCGGCGTAATGCCATGCCCCAGATTAAATACATGACCACTGCCTTTGCCATAAGCTGCAAGAATTTTAGCGGCTTCTTTTCTAATCACTTCAGGGGATGCGACTAAAGTAGTTGGATCCATATTGCCCTGTAGTGCAACCCGATCCCCCACCTGTTTTCTGGCCGCTGCAATATCTGTCGTCCAGTCCAGTGCCAGTCCATCGCAACCCGAATCCGCCATTTCATTGAGCCACATGCCGCCGCCTTTGGTGAATAAAATAACCGGCACTTTGCGGCCATCATTTTCACGGGTGATGCGCGATACTATATCTTTCATATAATTTAGTGAGAACAGCCGATAGAGTTCAGGTGACAGATTGCCACCCCAGGTATCGAAAATCATTAATGCCTGTGCGCCGGCAGCGACCTGTGCATTTAAATATGCAACCACTGAGTCGGTAATTTTGCTCAATAAAAGGTGCGCCAGTTTGGGATCTTCAAACAACATGGCTTTGGTTTTGCTAAATGTTTTGCTGCTGCCGCCTTCTACCATGTAAGTCGCTAGAGTCCAGGGGCTGCCGGTAAAACCAATCAGCGGCACGCGGCCATCCAGCTCACGGCGAATGGTGCGTACTGCATCCATTACATATTTTAATTCGTCTTCCGGGTCTGGGTTGGGCAGATTTTTTATTTGCTCGGCGGTGCGTATCGGGGTTTTAAATTTAGGCCCTTCGCCTTCTTCAAAATACAGACCTAAACCCATAGCGTCGGGCACAGTTAAAATATCGGAAAATAAAATAGCCGCATCCAGATCAAAACGTTCCAGTGGTTGCAGGGTGACTTCGCAGGCTAAATCAGGGGTGGAACACAGGGTCATAAAGTCCCCCGCTTTTGCGCGAGTGGCTTTGTATTCGGGTAAATAGCGACCGGCCTGGCGCATAATCCAGATGGGTGTGCGGTCTACTGGCTGTTTAAACAGAGCTTTTAGAAAACGGTCGTTTTTTAATGGAGACATAATCTTTCAGTGCTATCAGGTTGGATTCGCAAGGCCGATTGAATGAAGGCTGCGGAATAAGTGTTTGAAAATAATATTTAATGCGGTGCAGCGGATATTAATTATTAAGCGGCGTTGAGACGTGACTTAATTTTTCCGCTTACCGCGCCCATGTCGGCTTTGCCCTGCATCTGTGGTTTGAGCTTGCCCATCACCTTGCCCATGTCTTTTATGGAAGCCGCACCGGTGGTGGAAATAGCGTCTTCAATCATGGCGTCGATTTCTGCATCACTGAGTGCTTCGGGCAGGTAATCTTTTAGAATGCCGATTTCGAAAACTTCCTGCTCCAGCAAATCATCTCGTCCAGCCTGCTCATATTGAGTGGCAGATTCACGGCGTTGCTTGGTCATTTTATCCAGCACCACAATGATTCGATTATCATCCAGCTCGATGCGTTCATCGACTTCAATTTGCTTGATTGCAGACAGCATCAGACGAATCACGCCCAGACGGGGTTTGTCGCCGCCTTTCATGGCTGCTTTCATATCATCCGTAAGACGTTGCTTTAAAGGCGCGCTCATATTCGTGAGGTTATTGATTAACGACGACGATGAGGATTACGAGTCAGACGTTCTTTTTCTTTTGAAAGCTTCTTCATATTGCGCTTAACCGCAGCAGCAGATTTACGCTTGCGTTCAGTGGTGGGCTTTTCATAACATTCGCGACGACGAATCTCTGTTAAAACACCTGCTTTTTCACATGAGCGTTTGAAGCGGCGAAGAGCAACGTCAAATGGCTCGTTTTCTTTAACTTTAACTTGTGGCATTAATTAAATTCTCGTTATTTGGCTTTACTGGTTTGGCTATAAAGCGCCTATGTTTTACAATCCTGACCCATTACGGGCTATTTAGCCGCGGGATTATATCAGTTTTTCAGGAATTACCAAATAGATTCCTCAATTTCCCGGCTCAGAAAGTCAAAAGATTAACGCAAATGAACGCAAAAGCCGCAAATGAACGCAAATAAAACATGCTTTTACACTATTCAGCTTGATGGAGATTTATGATTGTTTTAGGTATTGAGTCCTCATGTGATGAAACTGGCGTTGCCATTTATGACTCCGAAAAGGGTTTGCTCGCCCATACATTGCACTCACAAATTGAGCTGCATGCAGAATACGGAGGGGTGGTGCCCGAGCTGGCATCACGGGATCATATTCGTTATTTACTGCCACTAACTGAGCAGGTTTTGCAGCAGGCGGGCATTACAAAACAGGATATTGGCGGCATCGCTTATACCGCAGGCCCCGGCCTGATCGGGGCTTTAATGGTGGGCGTGTCGGCAGGTCGAGCCATGGCCATGGCGTTGGGCGTGCCGGCGGTGGCGGTGCATCATATGGAAGGCCATTTGCTGGCACCCATGCTGGAAGATGCGGCGCCCGAATTCCCTTTTATTGCTTTGCTGGTATCTGGCGGTCATACCTTACTGGCGGAAGTGCAGGGCATTGGTCAGTATAAAATACTGGGTGAAAGTCTGGACGATGCGGCGGGTGAGGCCTTTGATAAAACCGCTAAAATGCTGGGTCTGGGTTATCCCGGTGGGCCGATATTGGCGAAACTGGCTGAACAGGGTGATGCCAGTGGTTATAAATTTCCGCGACCGATGTGCGACCGCCCAGGGCTGGATTTCAGTTTTAGCGGCTTAAAAACCTTCAGCTTAAATACCTGGCAAAAAGAGATTGAGCAGGGCAATGAAAATGAGCAAACCAGAGCCAATATCGCCCGGGCATTTGAAGAGGCGGTGGTGGATTCACTGATGTTGAAATGCCGCCGGGCTATTCGGCAAACAAATATTAAAACCCTGGTGATTGCAGGTGGGGTTGGTGCTAATTTGAGACTGCGTGAATCTTTGCAGGCAATGGTGGCAAAAGAGCAGGGTGAATTGTTTTATCCGCGAATTGAATTTTGCACAGATAACGGGGCGATGATTGCTTATGTGGGTTGTTTGCGATTGCAGGCAAAGCAGTTTGAGCCGCTGGTGATTAATTCCCGAGCGCGTTGGCCTTTGGATGAGCTAGCTGAAGTTTAAACGTCAAAAGCTGTTTGTCCGCGAATGAACGCAAATAAAATCAACATAGGATGTGATTTTATTCTACAGCCTGTCATTCCGAGCGAAACCGAGGAATCTTAACGACCCGGGTAGTAAGATTCCTCGGCTTCGCTCGGAATGACAGAGGGTTGAGTAATACCCACTCCTGTCTTTATGTTTTATTTGCGTTCATTCGCGTGTATTTGCGGACAAAAATGCTTTTATCTTTTAGCCCCAATCTTATTCTCTTTACCCGCCAGCAAATTCTGCACATTACTCTTATGCCGCCAGAACAAAATCAAACTCATCAACGCAGTGCTCGCCGCCATTTCAGTCGAGCCGGTAAAATACCAGATCTGCACAGGAGCAAACAGAGCCGCCACCAGAGCAGCCAGTGAAGAATATTTAAGCCCAAACGCAACCAGTAGCCACACAGCAATCGAGCCCAGTCCTGCCATCCAGCTAGTGCCCAGCAATACACCAAGCAGCGTGGCCACGCCTTTGCCGCCTTTAAATTTATAATACACAGGGAATACATGACCCAGAAATGCACACAGGCCAGTAATCGCTATGGCTATGGATGACGCATCAAGTAATACTACCAGCAGAACGGGAATCACCCCTTTGAGCATATCGCCAATCAGCGTAATGGCCGCGGCTTTTTTGCCTCCGGAACGCAATACATTGGTTGCCCCCGGATTATTTGATCCTGTGGTGCGAGGGTCGGGCAGTCCCATCAGTTTGCAGGTGATAATGGCGGTTGACAGTGAACCCAGTAAATAGCCGAACAGGGCGTAGGCGAGTATCAGTATAATAGGCTGTTGCAGTGTATCCACGGACGGTTTTTTTAAGCGATTAGAATGGCGAACATTACCATTGCCAGATGATTCTGGCAAAGGCGAGAAAGTGAAAGAAGAAAAAATAAAAATTATATTTGTGCATGGCTGGGGTATGAACAGTATGGTCTGGCAGCCACTGATAGACAATCTGCCTGACTGGATTGATGCCGAGTGCATAGATTTGCCGGGGCACGGTGCAGCCAGCCAGCAGGTTTTTAATTCACTGGATGATCTGGTCGCAGCACTGGCTGAAAAAGTGAGCCAGCCTGTTATCTGGGTTGGCTGGTCTCTGGGTGGCCTGGCGGTGATGCAACTGGCATTGCAATATCCTGAAAAAGTTAAAGCGATGTTGCTGGTGTCCAGCTCCCCCTGTTTTGTGCATAAAGCAGACTGGTTGCATGCGATGGATGAAAGTGTGTTTGATGTTTTTGCAGACGAGCTGGAAAAAGATTTTTCAGGTACAATCCGTCGGTTTTTAACTTTGCAGGTACGGAGTTCAGAAAGTGGGCGACAGGTGTTAAAAAGTTTGCGTGAAAAAGTGCTGGCGCAACCGCCGGCGAATATCGAAGCATTGCGTGCGGGATTAAATGTTTTAAAAATAGTTGATCTACGCAATCAGCTAAAAAATATAAAGCAGCCTGTTAGCTGGGTTTTAGGTGGCCGTGACACGTTAATTAAATCGACTTTATCCACGCAGTTAAAATCAATCACACCCACTGCAAAAATTAAAGTATTTGAACAGGCAGCCCATGCGCCTTTTTTATCTCACCAGCAGCAATTTAGTGAGCAGTTAATTTCATTTGTTAAAGAAGTTTTATAATGCACCCCGGTTTTAAAGCCTTAAATCATATTGAAAAATATCGTATTCAAAAACATTTTGATGCCAAAGCAGAATGTTATGAATCGTCTGCTGTATTGCAGCGTGAAGTATGTGATCGCATGCTGGAGCGTTTGCATCTGGTTAAATTGCAGCCTGAAAAAATTATTGATGTGGGCGCAGGAACTGGCTGGGGTGTGCAGGGTTTAATGAAACACTATCGTTCAGCGCAGGTATTGGCTCTGGATTTATCTATGGCAATGTTAAGTCGCAGTAAAACTAAGGGTGGCTGGTTGCGTAAGCCGAGTCTTATCTGTGGTGATGCTGAGTCGATAGCGATAGCTGATAACTCAGTGGATATTATTTTCTCCAGCCTCATGTTGCAGTGGTGCGATGCAGAAAAAGTTTTTGCAGAATTTCATCGAATTTTAAAACCCGGCGGCATGTTAATGTTTTCCAGTTTTGGCCCCGATACATTAAAAGAATTACGTCATAGCTGGAAACAGGTGGATAATAAAATTCACGTAAATTCATTTGTTGATATGCACGACCTGGGCGATGCTTTATTAATGACCGGGTTTGCAGAGCCAGTGATGGATATAGATTTAATGACACTGACTTATGAAAATGCAAAAGATGTGATGCTGGATTTAAAAAATATCGGCGCGAATACGCCAATGAAAAATGAGCATCGTGGTTTAATTACGCCACGAAAATTTCAACGTGTGCTGAATGCCTATGAAACGTTTAGAGTGGAAGGGGTAGTGCCTGCGACTTATGAAGTGGTGTATGGGCATGCGTGGAAAGCGGAAGCCTCTTCGACTGAAAAGTTAGAGAGGAAAGAGTTTTCAGTTTCGTTTGATAAAATAAAATGATGATTGAGTGGCAACTTTTGTTCTGAAGCGGTAGTTTAAGATTAGAAGCAGTTTGTCCGCAAATGAACGCAAATAAAATAAACGTAGGATGTGATTTTATTCTACAGTCTGTCATTCCGAGCAAAGCCGAGGAATCTTAACGACCCAGGTAGTAAGATTCCTCGGCTTCGCTCGGAATGACAGGAGATTGGGTAATACCCATTCCTGTATTTATGTTTTATTTGCGTTCATTCGCGTGCATTTGCGAACAAGATGCTTTTTTATGTAACTTAAGCCTCAAACGAAGACTTCATTTTTTTCATCGCATTTTTTTCAAGCTGCCTGATACGTTCAGCAGAAACCTGATACTTGTCGGCAAGTTCATGCAGGGTGGCTTTGTTTTCATCATCCATCCAGCGAGACATTAAAATATCTTTACTGCGATCATCCAGTTGTTCCAGTGACTCAGTGAGTATCTGTAAGCGCTGGCCATTCCAGTCATCCTGTTCCAGTTGTTTTGCTGGGTCATTCAGTGGGCTGGCGACATAACTTGATGGTGAAATGTAGCAGTCATCGTCATCGTCTGATGAATTATCGAAGGCCACGTCATAATTACTTAAACGCGCTTCCATCTGCAAAACGGTTTCGGGTTTAACTCCCAGGTCTTTTGCAACACCTTCCACTTCTTCCTGACTGAACCAGCCCAGACGTTTTTTAGAGCTGCGTAGATTAAAGAATAATTTACGCTGTGCTTTGGTAGTGGCAATTTTAACAATGCGCCAGTTGCGTAGTACAAATTCATGAATTTCGGCACGAATCCAGTGCACCGCAAAAGACACCAGACGTACCTGACGATCAGCTTTAAAACGGCGAACCGCTTTCATTAAGCCGACATTGCCTTCCTGTATTAGATCAGCCAGTGGCAGTCCGTAACCCTGATAACCACGAGCAATGCGTACCACAAAACGTAAGTGCGACATAATGAGTTCCTGTGCTGCATCCAGGTCTGCATTATCCTGTAGACGCACACCCAGGTCATGCTCTTCTTTAGCGGTTAGCATAGGAATAGTATTCACTCGCTGGATATATTGATCCAGACTACCGCTGGTAATCGGCAGGTGATTTGTAGCAAGAACCAACTCGTTTGACATGGTATTCTCCTGAAATTCTAATTTCATTTTAGCACTCTTAAAATCAGAGTGCTAATTTTTATATTAGTTCCAGCTAATCTAGGGATAAAGAGAGGAAAATCAGGGCTGATTTACAGGTTTACGGCGTATGAGTCATTCTGGTTTAGCGCCAGATACTGCTGTCTCAGAGTTAGCAGGGTATTGATTCTGGCGATAAGTAGCGCTTCTTTTACCGGTTTTTCCAGCACATCATTAGCCCCAGCGGAGAAAATCATATTGAGCCCCTTAGGGTCTTCATCATAATTGCTGGAAGTGGTCACCAGAATGGGCAGCTGCTCATATCCCAGCCCCAGCCCGTGGCGAATTTCACGGATTAAGTCTCGACCCGACATATGGCCATCCAGCTGAATATCCGTTAATAGCAGGTCAAAGGGCTGTATGTGATTACTGGAAAAAGATTTCTGGATATTCAGCAGAGCGCTTTCTGCATCGCGGGCCAGCAGGTAATTATGGCCGTTTTTAGTAAGAAAGTTTTTTACCGCCTGTGCCACAGTGGGGCTGTCTTCTACATATAGAATATTGCCAGAAATATGGGCGCGAGGAGATCTGGCGCTAAGAAATGACAGGATATATTTGACCAGCTTTTTCTGCCCCAGTTTTTTGTCGAAATAGCCATTTACATACTGACAGGCAAGGTGCTCATCAAAAATACCGGTGTTTTCTCCGGAAACCACAATCAGCGGGGTGCTGCGAACATTAAGCTCTACACGGATTTTGTTAACGACATCATGACACTCGATGCCCGGTAAATTACGTGACATGGTAATAAGATTATATTTATTACGTTTTAGCAGGTCGAACGCAGCGTCGGCTGAGTTGGCAATGTCAACTATCACATCGCTGATATGTTTACTTATCAGTTTGGTGATAATGGCCAGTGCCGTATCCGAATGATCAATTAGTAAAACTCTTTGTTGCTGGGGCATAAAACTTAAGCTCGCCTGAAGCTGATTTTAGTCATAATTATATATATTAAAGTGCCATATTCATGGTTAATAGAGAAGGCGCACCATCCACAAAACATGGCACTTGGTCAAATATAGCCGCTGCAGTCAGAGTTTAGCTGGGCTCAATTTCATGCAGATGACGGCTCACCGCCAGCCAGGAGCCAAGCAGGCCGAGCAGTGAGCTGAATGATATCAGCATAAAACCTTCAGCGAAGCTCAGGCCGCTAAGCTGGAAATCGCTGTTATAGAGTAGCGCCAGTTTGCTTACAGAGCTTTCCAGTATGCCCATAGACAGGCCGGTTAGTATCCAGGCAAAAATGCCACCACTGATGCCATACCAGAGTCCGGTGTATAAAAATGGGCGTCGAATAAAGGCATTGGTTGCGCCTATCAGTTTGGTGACTTCAATTTCTTCACGACGATTCTGAATATCTAATCGAATGGTATTACCCACTATCAGCAGCACTGCCACGCCCAGTAACAGTGAAATAAGCCAGATGCCTTTATGGGCGATTTCCAGCATGGAGTAGAGGCGTTTTACCCACTGTAAATCCAGTTGAGCTGTGTCTACTCGTTTGAGATTTTGCAGTTCTTTTACTAAATGGGATATTTTATCAGGGCGCTGTTTATCAACTTTGGGTTGCACTGCCAGCACATGGGGCAGGGGGTTTTTGCCCAGTGAATCGACGGCATCACCAAAGCCCGAGATTTTCTGAAATTCTTTAAGCGCCTTGTCTTTATGAATGAATTTTACTTTTTCAACATCGTTATAAAGGCTGATTTTGTTGGCCAGTGCCCGCGCCTGTTTTTCACTGACATTGCTTTTAAAAAATACTGAAATCTGTGTGCTGTTATCCCAGCCAACACTAATATGGCTAATATTATTCAGACCTGCATACATGCCAGTAGGAAAAGCCAGAGCAATGGCAATAACTGCAATGGTCATTAATGACGACAGAGGATTACGCGACAGCACGCCCAGGCTGGCAATTAAAGTGCGGGCGTGATGAATAAAATACGCTTTAACCGGCGCATTTCTGGCCAGTTGATTTGAGTCAGACTTCGCCATCGGCGGTCTCTTTTAAATCATCGTGAACCAGCACACCCTGGTCCAGACTAATTACCGGGCTGCCCATCTGCTTAATTAAATCCAGATCATGGCTGGCAATTAATACGGTCACGCCCACCTGATTAAAGCGTGCAAACAGTTGCATAATTTCTCTGGATAATTCGGGGTCAAGGTTGCCCGTAGGCTCATCGGCCAGCAACAAAGAGGGCTTGTGAACAATGGCGCGGGCAATGCCCACCCGTTGCTGTTCACCGCCGGATAAAGTGATGGGCGCCACTTTTTCTTTTTTAAGCAGATCAACCTGATCCAGCGCTGCGCGAACCCGCCTGCCAATTTCTTTGTGCTGATAGCCGGCAATAATTAATGGCAGCGCCACATTATCGAATACAGTTCGATCATAAAGCAGGTGATGATTCTGAAAAATAATGCCGATATTGCGGCGAATATAAGGCACTTTATTATTATGAACGTGACTGAGATTGACGCCATCAAGAATAATATTGCCGTGGCTTGAGCGTTCAATCAGGGCAATTAATTTTAGCAGGGTACTTTTGCCCGCGCCGGAATGCCCGGTTAGATAAGCCATTTTTCCACGGGGCAGATGGAAGTCGACATTGCTTAATGCTTCATGTCCACCGGGGTAACGTTTGTAAACTTGATCAAAACGAATCATGGGTTGTTATATTGCACTAAGTTTTGTTTTTGTACAAAAATATAATTTTAAAGTCGTTAGTCGTTAGTCGTTAGTCGTTAGTCGTTAGTCGTTAGTCGTTAGTCGTTAGTCGTTAGTCGTTAGTCGTTAGTCGTTAGTCGTTAGTCGTTAGTCGTTAGTCGTTAGTCGTTAGTCGTTAGTCGTGGGATTTAACATAATATCTGTCATCCCGAGCGCAGCCGAGGGATCTTAACTACCCGGGTAGCAAGATCCCTCGGCTGCGCTCGGGATGACATGAAAAAAGAATAAGTCATACTCGTTGAAGACGAAAGACGAAAGACGAAAGACGAAAGACGAAAGACGAAAGACGAAAGACGAAAGACGAAAGACGAAAGACGAAAGACGAAAGACTCAAGACGCCTCTTTATCTAATAACGCATCCACAAACTCCCCGCTATGAAATTCTCGCAGGTCGCCAATCCCTTCACCCACCCCAATAAACCGAATCGGTGTGCCCAGTTTTTTAGCAATGGCAAATAAAATTCCGCCCTTAGCTGTGCCATCCAGTTTGGTGAGCGCCAGCCCGGTTAAACCCATCGCCTCATTAAACTGCTGCGCCTGAGCCAGGCCATTCTGGCCAAAGCCCGCGTCCATAACCAGCAGAGTTTCATGGGGGGCAGATGCATCGAGCTTGCCCATTACCCGTTTTATTTTGATTAGCTCATCCATTAAATTGGTTTGAGTGTGTAGCCGCCCGGCGGTGTCAGCAATCACCACATCGATATTTTTTGCCTGTGCAGATTCAATGGCGTCATAAATAACGGAAGCAGAATCGGCACCTGTGCCCTGTGCTATCACTGGTATTTCATTGCGCTCACCCCAGGTTTGTAGTTGTTCGACTGCCGCTGCTCGAAAGGTGTCACCGGCGGCCAGCATTACAGAGTGCCCCTGATCCTGAAAGCGTTTAGCCAGTTTGCCAATGGTGGTGGTTTTGCCCGCGCCATTGATGCCGATAACCAGAATCACAAACGGTGTTTTATTTTTATCGATAACAAGTGGTTGATCGACAGCTTTAAGAATGGCCTGCATATCGTCGCACAGAGCTTCGAACAGGGCTTCGGGGTTATTCAGCTCTTTCCGTGAAACCCGTTGAGTTAAGTTGCCGATAATTGTGCTGGTGGCTTCAATGCCAACGTCGGCCATCAATAAGCGGGTTTCAAGTTCTTCGAGCAGGTCATCATCAATGGTTTTTTTGCCGAGCACCAGATCAGCCATACCATCGGTGAGACTGTGGCGGGTTTTGCTGAGCCGGTCTCGCAGGCTGGAAAACACGCCCTTCGATTCTTCTTTTAGCGGATAATCAGTGAGTGGCACATCCAGTTGAGCAGCATCCAGCTGAATATCGCTGGTCTGAGCTGAATCCTCAGTCGCAGATTTATTTTCGACTGCGGGGTCTGCTTTATCTTTTTTTCGACGTAAAAAACCAAACATATTTTCTCAAACCAGATGTTTATTAAAACTAGTGGCAACTAAGGGGTTTATATCAGAGGGTGCTTATCCTATCATCGTGCTGAACTAAGGTTAAGTGAATAACTCTTAAGGGCACCTCTATTAATTGATTGTACCCTCTGGCTTTGCACCCTGTTCAGAATCAAGGCTTGTTTTCGAAGGCATGCCCACATTTATATGCATGAGCCTGGTGAGAAAATATAACGCAGAGTCTGGACAGGGTGCAAAGCCCCGTAGGGCGAGACCTGAAGCATGCATCTGCCGCGTTGCAAACCTTGGTAATGGAATAACCATTACGCTGCGGTTCGCGCCTTGCAGCTGCACGCTTCAGGTCTCGCAGAGGGCATAATCAATTAATAGAGGTGCCCTTAAATCAGGTTAACAAATTTCCAGTTGGGGAAAATATATGAATTTCAGGTTAATTTTGCCAGTGCTACTGGCAACACTGACAGCGTGCCAGCAACAGACGGTTAAAGTCTCGCAGCCAGAACAGTCTGCAGATGCGCCAGTAAAAAGCTATATGCTGGATAACGGCATGAAGATTCTGGTGAAAGAAGATCATCGATCACCGGTGGTGGTGTCGCAGGTCTGGTATAAAGTGGGCGGCAGTTATGAGCATCAGGGCATTACCGGCGTGTCTCACGCGCTAGAGCATATGATGTTCAAAGGCACAACTCGCCATAAGCCCGGAGAGTTTTCTGAAATTATTGCCGCCAATGGAGGCAGTGAAAATGCTTTCACCGGTAAAGATTACACCGCCTATTTTCAACGTATCGCCAGTGACCGGCTGGAGCTGTGTCTGCAACTCGAATCAGATCGCATGCGAAATCTGGTAATAAAAGAAGATGAGTTTAAAAAAGAAATTGAAGTCATTAAAGAAGAGCGCCGCATGCGTACAGATGACAAACCCACTTCATTAACCTACGAACGTTTTAATGCCGTCGCCTTTTTAAATTCTTCTTATCATCAGCCCATTATCGGCTGGATGGAAGATTTAAATACCATGACGGTTGAAGATTTAAGTCAGTGGTATCAAACCTGGTACGCGCCCAATAATGCAACGCTGATGGTGTCTGGTGATGTAAAAGCACAGGATGTATTTGCGCTGGCGAAAAAATATTTTGGCCAATTAAAATCATCAGAAATTCCAGCGCTTAAATCTCGTCTCGAAGTTAAGCAACTGGGTGAGCGTCGCATTACTGTTCGAGCGCCAGCCAAAGTGCCTTATTTAATGATGGGCTATAAAGTGCCCGCATTAAAAACAATGATTGAATCTCAGCAGGATAATATCTGGGAAGTGTATGCTCTTGAAGTTTTAGCCGGCGTGTTAGATGGCGGTGATAGCAGTCGATTCACCGCATCGCTGATACGCAATAAAGAAATCGCCTCTGCTGCGGGTGCGGGATATGACATGTATGGTCGTCAAAATAGTTTATTTATGCTCGATGGTACGCCCACTAAAAAATCCACTATGAAAAAACTGGAGCAGGCGTTAATAGCTGAAATTGAAAATATAAAAAAACAGCCACCCAGTGAAAAAGAACTGGATCGAGTAAAAGCGCAGGTAATGGCTGCTGCAGTTTATGAACAGGATTCAAGTTTTTATCAGGCCATGCAACTGGGTATTCTCGAAACCGTTGGTTTAGGCTGGCAGATAAAGCAGGATTATTTAAAGAAAGTTCAGCAGGTAACCGGTGAGCAGGTGCAGGCAGTAGCAAAAAAATATTTAATAAAAGATCAGTTAACCGTGGCTTTATTGGATCCGCTACCAATAGAAAGTCGTGTGGTAAGAAAATACAAAGGAGCAGTGCGTCATGGCCGTTAAGATATTAAGATTGTTATTATTGCCCTGTTTGTTTTTTGCAAAAAGTGCATGGGCCGTGCCCGAAATACAGCACTGGCAAACAGACAATGGTGCTCGAGTTTATTTTCTTCCCGCTATGGATTTACCTATGCTGGATATAAATATTGTATTTGATGCAGGCAGCGCACGAGATGCAGGCAAAGCCGGGCTGGCATTATTAACCAATGGCATGTTATCGGAAGGTGCAGCAGGTAAAGACGCACAGTTTCTGGCGGAACAGTTTGAAAATGTTGGCGCGAACTTTGGCAACGGTGCGCTAAAAGATATGGCCATGTTGACGCTACGCAGTTTAACCGAAGAGCGTTATTTAAATCCGGCACTAAAAAACCTTAAAAATATTTTAACTAATCCAGATTTTCCCGAGACCGCTTTTAATCGCGAACTTGGGCGGATGAAAATTTCACTCAAAGCGCGCAGACAATCACCTTCGTCTGTTGCAAGTGAGGCATTCGTTAAAAATTTATATGGTGATCATCCCTATGCATCACCAACCGGTGGCACAGAAAAAAGTTTAAACACTATGCGCCTGGCAGATCTTAAAGCCTATTATAAAAAATATTATGTCGCTAAAAATGCAGTGGTGGCTATTGTCGGTAAAGTCACTCGGCAGCAGGCTGAACAGATAAGCAAAGATCTATTTTCTGGTCTGGCCGCAGGTGAACGAGTGCAGCCCTTACCCGAAGTAAAACCATTAACAGAATCAAAAACAATCCGCATTGATTTTCCTTCCAGACAAAGCCATATTTTAATGGGGCAGCCTGGCGTGAAGCGCGGCGATAAAGATTACTTTACTCTGTATGTGGCAAACCATCCCTTTGGTGGCAGCGGCTTTGCATCGAGATTAATGGATGAGGTGCGAGAAAAGCGTGGACTGGCATACAGCATTCACAGTTATTTTTCGCCGATGAGACAGCTCGGGCCTTTTCAGTTAGGTTTGCAGACGCGCAATGATCAGGCGCAGCAGGCACTGGATTTAGTTAATGCAGAGCTGAAAAAATATGTTGTCGAAGGCCCGAAGGCAGAAGAGTTAAATGCCAGTTTAAAAAATATTACTGGTGGTTTCCCGCTGCGAGTTGATAGCAATAAAAAGCTGGTGGGTTATCTGGCAATGATTGGTTTTTATGATTTGCCGCTGAATTATATGAATGAATTTGTGGGTAAAATTAAATCAGTTAATATTGAAATGATTAAGGATGCGCTAAAGCGCAGAGTGCAGCCGGATAAAATGCTAACTGTAATTGTGGGCGCGCAGACAGGCAGTGATACCACAAAGACACATTAATATTATCGAATCTGCTTATGGCCGCTGAAACCAATGGCAAAAAAGCAGCCGGTCGATTGCGGATTATCAGTGGCCGCTGGCGCAGTCGGCAATTGCCCATCCTCGATCTGCCCGGCCTGAGACCGACCACAGACAGAGTCCGTGAAACTCTGTTTAACTGGCTGCAGGCTGATATCCCCGCTGCTTATTGTCTGGATTTATTCGCGGGCAGTGGGGCACTGGGTTTTGAAGCCGCATCCAGAGGTGCGAAGCAGGTGACCATGCTTGAGCTGCAGCCTGAAGCTTATAAAAAATTATGCGATAATAAGCAGATTCTGGCTGCGGATAATATTCAATGTGTGCAGCAGGATGCGACTCAATGGATAAAAGCAGTCGAAAGGGTTGAGGGGCAACAGTTTAATATTGTTTTTCTTGATCCGCCTTATGCCAGTAATTTGTTAGCACCGGTTTGTGCTTTGCTGGAGCAAAGTGCCATTCTGGCAATGGATGCAAAAATTTATATTGAGCATCCCGCGCAACAGGCATTGCCTGAGTTGCCTGAAAACTGGCAGATAATTCGTGGTAAGAAAGCAGGTCAGGTGGGTTATTATCTGATTAATAGAAAGTGACACTGATATTTAGATAACGTGGTACGAAATTTATTTTCGTTATTCCGGTATGTTTTTGAGCTGGAATCCAGCGGCTTTAAAATAGACAAAGTCACTGGATTCCCGCCTACGCGGGAATGACTACGCCCGTGAGGTTTTTAATTTGCGGGCATACGTTTAATGATTTAACAGGTTAAAAATATATGACAGTAGTCGCCGTATATCCAGGAACATTCGACCCCATCACCAATGGTCACAGTGATCTGGTTGAGCGAGCCTCGGGTCTGTTTGATAAAGTGATTGTTGCCATTGCAGCAAATCCGAGCAAGACGACGCTATTTAATCTCGAGCATAGAGTAAAAATGGCAGAAGTGGTGCTGGCGAAGTATCCCAATATTGAGATTTGTGGATTTTCAGAGCTGCTGGTGAATTTTGTGCATAAAAAAAACGCTAATGTTATTTTGCGTGGTCTGCGAGTAGTATCCGATTTTGAATATGAAATGCAGCTGGCCAGTATGAATCGACATCTGGCGACAGATATTGAAACCCTGTTTTTAACACCATCGGAGAAGAGCAGTTTTATTTCATCTTCGCTGGTAAAAGAAATCGCTTTGCATGGCGGCGATGTTTCTGAGTTTGTGCATCAGAGTGTGGTCGTTGAATTGGCGGCGATAAATAAGTAGTCAGAATAAATTAATTAAAGTAAGTAACTAAACGAGAAGTGCCGGAGCTTAAAGAATGGCGTTAATAATAACTGAAGAATGCATCAACTGTGATGTTTGTGAACCTGAATGTCCCAATGAGGCGATTGCCGCAGGTGATGAAATTTATGAAATCGATCCAAATAAATGCACCGAATGTATAGGTCATTACGATACACCGCAATGTGTAGAAGTGTGCCCGGTGGACTGTATTCCAAAAGATCCTGAGCACGTGGAAAATGAAGATGAGTTAATGGAAAAATATAAAAAACTTACGGGTGAAGGTTAGTTTTTAAATTCCTTAATATGCAGAGCGTAATGAAAAAAATCATTTTTGTTTCTATTCTATTTCTTCTTGCGTCATGTGAAACCCATGAAAAAACTGAATCGGTTACGGCAAAACAGCCAGCCGCTATTGCCACTGCACACCCGCTTGCCACTAGCGCCGGAGAAGAAATTCTGGCAGCAGGAGGTAATGCATTTGATGCAGCTGTGGCCGTCACCGCAGCACTGGCAGTGGTAGAACCTTATAGTTCAGGTATCGGCGGTGGTGGCTTCTGGTTGCTGCACAGAGAAAAAGATAATTTTCAAATTATGATCGATGGGCGTGAGCGCGCACCACTTAATGCTCATCGTGATATGTATCTGGATGAGAATGGTCAGTTAATTAAAGGTGCATCAATCAATGGTGCAATCTCTGCAGGCATTCCAGGTGTGCCTGCGGCAATGGGGCATCTGGCTGAAAAATACGGTCGCCTGTCTCTGTCGCAAAATTTACAACCGGCGATTCGATATGCAAAAAATGGTTTTGCAGTGGATGAGCATTATCAACGCATGGCTGGTTTTCGCTTAAAAGTTTTGCAGTCTTTTGTTTCATCTGCACAGATTTTTTTACAGAATAACAAAGTGCCAGAAAAAGGCTTTATTATTAAACAGCCTGATCTGGCCAACACACTCAGTTTAATCGCTCGTAATGGTGGAGATGGTTTTTATAAAGGTGAGCTCGCAGAGAGAATGATTGCCGGTGTGCGTCAGGCAAAAGGTATCTGGACTTTAGAAGATCTGGAAAAATATAAAATAATAGAGCGCGAGCCCATTCGAGGGCAATATAAAAATATGAGCATTATTTCTGCTGCACCACCGTCATCAGGTGGCATTGCACTGGCCGAAATATTTAATCAGCTATCTGCCTACCCCTTAACTAAAATAAATAAAATGCAACGCACCCATTTTATTGTAGAAGCAATGCGTCGAGCCTATAGAGATCGAGCAGAGTTTCTGGGCGACACAGATTTTGTAAGTGTGCCCGTCAAACAGTTAATCAGCAAAGATTATGCCGCAGGTTTAATTTCAACCATTCATCCTCAAACAGCAACGCCAAGTAAAATACTGCCGGGTATTTTAAAACCGGAGCAGGGCAGAGACACTACGCATTTTTCAATTATGGATCATGAAGGCAATAGAGTGTCGGCAACCCTGTCTATCAATTATCCATTTGGTTCCTGTTTTGTCGCGCCCGGAACCGGCGTGTTATTAAATGATGAGATGGATGACTTTTCTGCCAAGCCCGGTGAGCCTAATGTTTATGGGCTGGTGGGTGCAGAAGCCAATGCAATCGAGCCGGGCAAGCGCATGCTTTCAAGTATGTCGCCCACATTTCTTGAAACTGAAAATCGCATTGCCATTATTGGCACTCCCGGTGGCAGTCGAATTATAACCATGGTGTTGCTGGGCTCGCTGGCTTTTCATGAAGGCGCCAGTGCCAGTGACATTGTTAATCTGCCAAGATTTCATCATCAGTATTTGCCCGATAAAATTTTCTATGAAAGCGATGCGCTAACAAATTTAACTGCCAGTAAGCTTGCAGCAATGGGGCATAAATTAAGTGCCTCAGATGATACATGGGGCAATATGCAACTGGTTATCTGGAACAAACAGAAAAAAATCATGGATGCCGCATCAGATGCCAGAGGTTTGGGCTCAGCCAAAGTACTGCATTAATAACAGTTCTGAAATTAATTGAGATTAAAAAATATGTCCGCAATAAAAATTGGTGTCGTCACCGCATCTGATCGTGCCAGTGCAGGTGTTTATGAAGACCTGTCAGGTCAGGCGATAATTGATACCTTAAAAGATTATTTAATATCAGAATGGGAGCCAGTGTATCGAGTGATTCCCGATGACCAGCCTGTGGTTGAAGAAACATTAATTGAGCTGGCAGATAAAGAAGGTTGTAGTTTAATTGTCACCACCGGCGGCACCGGCCCGGCACCGAGAGATTTAGTGCCAGAAGCGACAGAGAATGTGTGCAATAAAATGATGCCCGGTTTTGGTGAGCTGATGCGGCAGGTGAGTTTGCAATATGTGCCAACAGCAATTTTATCGAGACAGACTGCGGGAATTAGAGGTAAAAGTTTAATTATTAATTTACCGGGAAAACCAAAATCAATTCGTGAGTGTTTAGATGCAGTTTTTCCTGCTGTGCCCTATTGTGTGGATTTAATTGAAGGGCCGTTTCTGGAAGTGGATGAATCGGTGATTAAGGCTTTTCGGCCTAAAGCCAAATAATTTTTTTAGAAAGTCAAAAGACTAACGCGAATGAAAGCTCCCGCATCCTCGGCAATTGCCCCTCGACTTTGTCTCCTGAGTCGTTCTACCTCCTGCATCCATGCAGTCGTGCATTGCCCTACTGCCGTACTTCCTGCACATATGCTCACGCCCCTTACCTACGTCCGTGTAGGCAACGCAAAGTCCGCAAATGGACGCAAACAAAAGAAAATAAATTAAAGTATTATTCGGTGTTAGATCCCAGATTAGGAAATAAAAAAATCCAGGAGAATCGGGGTTAGAGAGTAAATTTCACTAATTTTAGAGAAATCTGTGTTCTGACCCCGTTAGATTCTTGAATGACTTGTATGGTTTTTTCCACCCTATAATAACCTCTTACCAGATTTCAGGTTTATTAAATGCTTCTACACAAAATGAATTACCTGCAATGGGTTCAACTTTATCACCAACCAATGACTGAGCAAGCCATCCTTCTGGCTGAGACAGTTTAAAAGGAGCTTTTGCCGTTTTTTCGGTAATTTGGTTAAAACCTACTTTCGAATAAAAATTAGGATCGCCATAGGTAAATACTATGCCTACTTTATTTTTCTTTAAATGATCAATACCAAAGTTAATTAGCTTTTGGCCAATGCCTTTTCCTTGGTAGTCTGTATGTATGGCAACAGGAGATAGGAGAAAAGCATTATCTTCACTTTCAAATGTTAATCTTGTGAAAAAAATACTGCCGATAATATGTTCATTTTCAGTGGCAATAAATCCATAAAGGTCTTGAGTGTCAGTAATAGTCATTATGTCAGAAGTTAAATTTCCTATTACCATACCTTCTGATTGCCCTTCTGTGTCTGTAAAGACTTTTATGAATAGCTGTTTGATTTCCTCAGTGTTACTTAATTGAAATGGTAATAGTTTCATTTTGTTTTCTTTTTAAGGTGATTAAAATATATCTTGTACTTATCTACAATTCAGCTTTAGACGCATAACGTTTTACGTAACCGGATTGCAAGTCCGCGTTTACGCTGAATATATTAAAAACAACACATAGATATATAAAGTTCTCGTCAGAATACAAAATGTTCCTTTCCTTATTGAACAATTAGATATATTAACCATGCAACTAATCCAATAATAGCGAATAGAGCCACCCAGCGGATAATACGTCGAGCCAAAACGCCAACGACTAAACTAAGTATAGTAATAGATGTGTAGGCAAACATTTCTGACATATAACCATTAGGACCTATATACTCAGTTGTTATTATTACGGCTATAGGGGAGTTGCTATCTTGCAATAGGCCTAGTCCGTACATCACTGCACCAACGAATGCCAGCACGCTTAACATTGACCACCAACTACTAACTAATTCCAGTTCACGATTTTTATGTTCATCATTACATGAACCAATATTATCGTTACTATTATCTATAACATCTCTATATCCACGCCCTAAACATCGAGGACATGAAGACTGTTGCGAGCCATGATTAACTGATTTGTGAAGTTCAGCTGATGAATAATGATGCCTTAAAACACTTCCTGTACCTTTGCACTCAGTGCATGTTTCTTTTTTGAAAGACAATCTGGCACCCCTGGTATTTCAATGTTATTAAATAAACGATCATTAGTAGTACATTAAATAATTATAATTACTTAATGAACACAATTGTGCAGAATTATTGATTTAGTACAATAAAATTACTAACCATTGCTGTAATCACATAACGTTTGAGTTGTGGGGATTTTGTGAAGCGCAGCGTAACAAAATTCCCATACGAACGATTTGTTATGTGTGTTAATTGTTAATCTCTATCTATCTCAAAATTATTTAGTATATAAGAGCCATGTTTACCGCTGAATGTAAAACTAGAATTATCATAAGGAGAGTCGCCGTACTTCCAAGTGGTGCATGTCCATTGGTTTGGTGACATACCGCAAACTGATGAACGGATACTTTTTGGCTCACCGAATACTGCTAATATTTTATCTGAACTCATGCCTTGATGTATCTTCAAAATATTTTCCGTCGTAAACGAAGAAGGTAAGGCCGATGTTGGATTAGTGATGCATGATGACAACAACAAAGATGCAATGATAATAGAAAATAGGCTAGAGACTATATGCATATTGAGTATACCTTTGTTTTTTAACACATAACGAGACTGTAGAAAAACTCATAAATAGTTGGTTTTAAGTTTTAAAATTGAAATTGTAAAAATACCTACTCATATATAAAAGTATTGCGTACTCAAATGATCCTGTAAATGCCAGGAAAACAATGAAAGTTTTATTCGTGCATAGTCTAAAAAACTTTAACTGCTTATATCGCCTCACAATTTAACGACATGTCAAATCAGGGTTTTTCTACAGCCTCAACGCCCAGCATCAATGGCAGGCGAAAGGGGGCATGTATTTTTGCTCCGCAAAAACCATGACGCTTTTGACTGTCGATTGGATGCATTTGTTAGCTGCCCAACTTCCCTCATAAAGCCTTTTACAAAGTGACCAACTTTCAGCAGAAAAATATAACATAAACTTTTAAATGAATAGAAATTCATTATTCTCAGCCATTTAAACCTTAATTTCCATATACGATACGTCTTCAATCTTGCGCAGTAAAGAGTCCATTTGAAATACTTGCCTTATTGATAGGATTGGCTATTTTTACAACACTTCACGCTGCTTTCGATGCTAGATAAATAAAAATTCGTGCAGTATTTCATTGTGATCTACTGGCGAATTTTGGGTTTTGTAGTGAAACCGTGGTCTGTCCCCGAGTATTTATTTTGGGCAGCGCAATAGTAAAGCAACTACCGCCGTTAATATTATTCCTCAGGGTTATATCGCCACAGTGTGATCGTGCAACTGCTCTAGAGTAACTTAACCCTAGGCCACAGCCATCATTAGTACGACTGTATTCACAACGGAAAAAGCGGTCGAATACCCGTGACTGTTCATTTTTTGGAATACCGATGCCGGTATCAATTACCGCAATTTCAATATTTTGATGGCGGTCAGTTAAGCTAATGTTTATCTCACCGCTATCTAAGGTATATTTTATGGCATTGTCTATAAGATTTGCGAGCATACGCTGAAGATTTTGCATATTGCCATAAATATAATAATTATCTTCTAGAAAATAAGTTAGCTTGATATTTTTTTTCTCAGCGATGGTTTCAAAAAGTTCGCAGGCATCTTCAATTAGTTGTGAGATATTTACTTTTTGTTTTGGTGGCTGATTTGCGCCAGCCTCAGCCTCTGCAATATCCAGTGCTGAATTAATCATTTGTAATAATCGATCGCATTCTTCTATGGTATCCGATGCGGCAGATTTGAATTCTTTGGGTGTGTTTTCATTTGACAATGCGGTTTCTGATATCACTCTTATGCGTGCCAATGGGCTGCGCAAATCATGTGCAATATTGTCAGTCATTTCTGTTAGCTCAAAAATCAGCGTTCTTATTCTGTCGAGCATGGCATTAAATGTATTTACAAGTTGCGCAATTTCATCATCTTGTGCAGAAACAGAAACACGTCGGTCTAGTTTGCCTTTTTCAATTTCAGAAGCAATACGACTCACTTCTTTAATGCCTTTGACGGCATGGCTCGCCATTAACCAACCAATGAAAAATGCAATAGGAATAACAATTAAAAACACGCCGATAAAAACATTAGACAGTGATGCCATTATTTCTTGTTCGTTTTCTGTTGATTCGCCTGTATGCAATAATAAATTTGGTGCAATTAAGCCATGAACGGTCTTAGCTTCGTGTTCTGTTCCCGGAATATTTATAGACTGATAAATAATTTTATTTGTAGAATATACCTGTTTGATAATGTGTTGACTGTCAGGTAAAATTTGCCAGTGATATAAATCAGAGCTGTAAATTAAAATGCCTTTTTTATTAAATAGTTGAAAAAATATTTTTTGTTTATCTTCTAATTTCATGTCGTGCATTATTTCTTGCTTAATGCCATCTAGCCCCGATTTTTGATACAACATTTGAAACTCAGTAATGCCTTCAATAAGGTCCTCTTTCATGTTGTGGTCTAAAGTTTTTTTGAGTGAAAAGTATGATGCATAAAAAGCGATTGATATTAGAACAACAATAATCAAGGTGTACCAAAAAGTTAATTTGAATGCTAATGTGTTAGGAAGATGAAACATATTTATTTTTTAAAAACGTAACCTAGGCCGCGTATAGTATGAATTAAAGGGGTGTTAAATTTTTTATCGACTTTGTCTCTAAGTTTACTAATACGTGCTTCTACAACATTGGTTTGTGGGTCGAAATTATAATTCCATACACGTTCCATAATCATCGTTTTAGAAACAATGTTTCCACTATTGCGCATAAGGTACTCCAATAGTGCAAACTCTTTGGGTTGTAGATCTATACTTTTTCCTTCACGAACCACTGTCCGAGCTAATAAGTTAATTGATACATCATGAATAGTTAAACACGTCGCTTCGTTAGTGTTATCGGATCGTCTTAAATGCGCTTGTATGCGCGCTAATAATTCACTAAATGAGAAAGGTTTAATAAGGTAGTCATCGCTGCCGCTTTGTAAGCCTTTTACACGGTCATCAACAGATCGTTTAGCACTAACAATAATAACCGGTGTTTTGATATTTTGTGCGCGCATTCTTTCTATGATTGATAAGCCATCAAGCTTAGGCAGCATAAGATCAATAATATCGATATCATAGCTATTGTTAAGTGCCAGATCTAAACCTTCAATTCCATCAGTCGCATGGTCGACACAATAGCCGGCTTCTTTTAATCCCTTAATAACAAAATTAGCAATGATTTGATCGTCTTCAATGAGTAATATTCTCATTACAACAAGTTCCCGTTATGTTTTAAAATCGCATAATTATTATTTTTCATACTAACACTTTAGGTTCATTGCCGATGAAAAGCTTAAGGCGCTTGTCATTTTCAGCAATAAATCAAAACGTATACGAGAGCCCAAATCTGGCTTGGACAGCATCTTCAAAACGGTATGTCGACCCAGTTTCATTTCCTAAACCATCCTCAAAGGTTATCGCTCTTCCCGTGATTTTCTGAAGTGAAAATGACACATAACTTTCATGTGAAAACTCATATCTAATTCCAGCGCCAAACTCTTTGTATGAATCTTCCACATATCCACCTTGCATTCCGGCTACTGCCACTGGGCTATTGTCAGAAAGCCTAACGGCATTAGTACCGCCTTCATTATAAAAAAAAGTAGTTGATACTTGTCTGGTGAAGTGATATGACATATTTATTTCAGGAAATTCATCATCTAATTCCGCTTCACCCGACCACCCGTCTTTTTTGTCATGGTTCCACTCGATTTCTAATCCGACTCCAAGCTCTAATTCGCCCCCAGGTGCATCTTGATATTCTGAACTAATGCTGAATGTGTAAGACCACTCTAACGATGGCTCATAAGTGATATCGACTCCCATTTCATATTCTCTGGAGCCACTCATTTCTTTTTCGAAAGAAGATTCGACGTCAAAAAAATAATTGAGTTCCCAGTCACCTTTTTCTTGTTCATAACCGATACCAAATTGAAATACGTTGAAAGTGCTCCAAGGAACACGGTTTGTGCCTGAAATAAAAGGTGCGGCTTCTGAGTTTGCCCAATTGTAATTCCATTGCTCAAAACCATAGGATATGGACATTTCATTTTTTTCATATTCACCCTCTATAGCGACGCCAGAGGTGCCAACTTGTGTATTGCCGTTATTTAGTTTTGAATCACCGATGGCAAATATCTCTGCGGATATATTGGTTTCAACATGGCGGGCGCTGTGATGAGGAGGGTGACTAACACTCTTTTCCCAATCAGATGCATCGGCAAAAGCATTTGATGGAGGGGTAAAAACAAAAACACAAGTAAGTGAGAAAATATATTTGTTATATATTCGACGTTTCATAATATTTAACCTTAATAAAATATTTTTGCTAGAAGACATATATGTATTTGACAAAAAGACTTTATAAGGCTTAGATTACCTATATATAACCTGCACATTACCAAATGGTAATCCTAAAAATTGAAAGCGTAATTGCTTTTTAAAACCTGATGCCACTTTCAGGCTTGCGCCAAGATTGGCTATTTTACCCATAAAAATAATGCAAAACTTTTCGATTTATACGCACTAAACAGCGCAATTCGGCAAAATCTTCGGGAAGCTAGACATAATGATTCCCCTTTAAGGGAGCCAACTCGCCACAAAGGCGAAATCACCGAACCAAAAAAATCAGCTCCAGACACCAGCCCAACTAATCAACAAAACAATACTCCACACCCTCAACCCACCCACGTTTAGATAACGGATTACTAGTACAAAACCTGGCAAACTCATAATCCACAAACCGATAAGCCAGATCCTCATCCCGCCCATCAGGAATCCCCAGCCGGGTAGTCTGAATAACCCGCTCAATCCGAGCCTCAATATCGTCAAAATAAAAACACCCAGCATCAAACCCCCGCTGATCCCAGTCCACCACTTTCAAATCCAGCGACCGACAAAGCAAAGTCTGCCCCGAGCATAATTTCTCAACCGCTCTAACCTGCCCGGATGCAGCAGGGTTGAGCGCCTGCATAATATTGAGTGCATCCGGGTGGGTGTGCTTATCCTCATGGGCAAAGGCCGATTTAATCAGTACCGCATTGCCAGCACCTTTAGTGCTGACATTGAGCGAGTCATTGCCGCGGGCATAATACATATAGATAGTGCCGGCGGGCATAAACAGAGCTTTGCGTTTCGGGGTTTCGCCCAGTGACGCGTGGCTGCCTTTGTCTGCAAGGTAATAGGCTTCGGTTTCAATAATGCGCGCCGCCAGCCACTGCCCCTTATATTTGCGGCGAATAATACAGCCGAGCAGATCTTTCGCCACGCTGCAGGCGTCACGATTGAAGAAGGATGGTTTTATCATGGGCATATTTTTTTAGGGAATCTCTGGTTAAGTCTGAGTCGAACATGTTGCCGGTTAAAATATGCTGGTTCAAGGCGTCCTCTATTAATAATCTAGGACACGTGAGCGAGCTATTGCGAAGTTTCACAACGAAGAAACAGCGTATTTTAATCGCAAGATGTCGACTCATGACTTAACCAGAGGTTTCTTGTGGTTGAATTATTAAATAGAAGCCTTATTTTACCTGTTCTACTTATTTTTGTTGATGATGAATTTAAGGGGGCATAGAATACACACACAATTTATTCTCCCCCCCCTGTTTAATAATTAAAAGGAGCCTGTTATGGGTGTACTAGTTGGTCGCGAAGCGCCAGATTTTACTGCCGCTGCTGTTTTAGGTAATGGCGAAATTGTTGATGCATATAATCTTAAAGATTCTATTAAAGGTAAATATGCGGTTATTTTCTTTTATCCACTGGATTTTACTTTTGTATGTCCATCAGAGTTGATTGCATTTGATCACCGCCTTGAAGAATTCAGCAAGCGCGGAGTTGAAGTGATTGGTGTGTCGATTGATTCTCAGTTTACTCACAATGCGTGGCGTAATACGGCGATTAATGATGGCGGTATTGGTGCGGTTAAATACCCGTTGATTGCAGATGTGACTCACTCAATCTGTAAAGATTATGATGTTGAACATCCTGAAGCCGGTGTGGCTTTCCGTGGTTCATTTTTGATTGATAAAAACGGCATGGTACGTCACCAGGTTGTTAATGATCTGCCTCTGGGGCGTAACATTGATGAGATGTTGCGTATGATCGATGCACTGCAGTTTACTGAAGAGCATGGTGAAGTGTGTCCTGCTGGCTGGACTCAGGGTGATAAGGGTATGGATGCTTCGCCTGATGGTGTGGCGAGTTACCTGGCTGCTGAAGCGGATAAGCTTTAAGTTAAACTGTTTAAAGTTTTATTGAAAAGGCGCATCTGTTTAGGTGCGCCTTTTTTTGTGGGGAAATGAATAGTTGTGGTTGCTGGTAGAGAAGGTCAAAAGCATTTTTCCGCAAATGAACGCAAACAACGCAAATAAAATAAATGTAGGTGCAGTTTTATTCTACAGTTTGTCATCCCGAGTGCAGCCGAGGGATCTTAATGACCCGGGTAGTAAGATCTTCGGTAACCGCTCCTGCGTTACTCTATTACCTACGTCCATGTAGGCACCTCGGCTGCGCTCGGGATGACAGGGTGTGGGGCAATACCCGCACCCTGTATTATGTTTTATTTGCGTTCATTTGCGGAAAAATGCTTTTGACTTTGAAGTCCCACTTCAGAATATCAGCAGTTATTCTGCATTATCACTCAAAGCCCACTTATCAATAAGCTCAAACAGTTGATGATCGAGAACAGGTTTGGTTATACAGGCATTCATTCCCGCATCTAAAAAACTTTTTTGCTCATGGGGCAGGGCGTGAGCGGTGAGTGCAATGATCGGTGTGTTTTCACCTGTTTTTTTTGCGCGCACTTTTTCTGTTACTTCAACGCCATTGAGTCCCGGCATGCGTATATCCATTAGTATTAGATCGAATTTATTTTTTAATGCTATATCCAGTGCAGCATTACCGTCTTCTGCTTCTGATGTGGCGATGCCTCGTTGACCGAGCAAGGTGGTAATGAGTTTACGATTAATGGCATTGTCATCGGCCACCAGAACATGCAGGTCTCTGTATTGATTAGCAGGCTCAGATTTTTTTTCTTTTTCTGTAGACTGCGGTGCCTGTGTTGTTTCTATTACAGGAATATGAAACCAGAATATTGAACCACTATTATGGTTGTCTTTTACACCAATATGACCCTGCATTAACTCAACCAGCTGTTTTGAAATGGCCAGCCCTAAGCCTGTTCCAGAATCGGGTTTATAAATAGAATGATTGGCCTGGGTAAAGGCGTCAAACAGACGGTTCTTTTCGCTATCGGCTATGCCTTTTCCAGAATCAATTACCTCAATCATTAATTCATCGATGCCAGTGTTGTTAATTTTTAATGCATTTAAAGTAATTGAGCCTTTGCTGGTAAACTTTATAGCGTTACCAATTAAATTAGAAGTAATTTGTCTGAGCCGTAATGGGTCGGCAATAATGTTGTCGGGCAGGTCGTCGTCGATATGATATTTAAGTTCAAGATATTTAATTTTAGCGGCGGCTGAAAATAATCGAACAACAGAAGACAGGCATTCTCTGATATTAACAGGCTCTGTCTGTAATTCCATTTTACCTGATTCTATTCGAGAGAAATCCAGGATGTCATTAATAATGGTTAATAAATCATTGACAGAAGTATTGATGGTATCAACATATTCAGATTGTTTTTCATCAAGGCTTGTTTTTGCTAATAGATTAGTAAAGCCAATGACTCCGTTCATGGGAGTGCGAATTTCATGGCTCATATTCGCCAGAAAAAGACTCTTTGCTCTATTAGCCTGCTCGGCCTGTTCTTTTGCTTTTATCAAACCTTCTTCAGCCAGTTTTTTAGCGGTAAAGTCTCGGCCAGTTCCTTCAATGCCAATTATGTTGCCCTGCTCATCAAGCAGAAAATGTGCATTGGTTGACATCCAGATAGTTGAGCCGTTTTTGTGTCTTAAAGTAATGGGGTATTGCTCGACATGGCCATCGTTGTTAGCCAGTGCTTGCAGAAAAACATCACGATGTTTTGGATTAATATAAAAATCTGTAATTTTATGGCCAATAAGTTCTTCAGGCTTATATCCCATTAGAGGTTCAACCGATGATGAGACAAATATGATAACGCTGTCTGTATCTGTTCGATAATAAGTGTCCTGAAGATTATCCAGTATGCCTTTTGATTCGCGTTTTGAAGCACGCAGATTTTTTTCAATAATTTTATGGCTTTCTGATTCATTGATTAGAACAGTGATATTTTTTTTAAGGCGACGGGATGTTTTAAGCCACAGTGATGTTGTAATAATAGTGGTGATTATAAATATAATCAGTAATACGATCAGGGGCGCCATTGTATTATGTCCTTTTAATATTTATGACACGATAACTGGTTTTGGGTGTTTCAATAAAATCATAGCTGGCTACATATTAGAAATTTGATGTAATAATAACAGTTTGCTCGTAACGATGCTTTATTTCTTTGTTGTCCTGATTGTGTTTTAAGGTCTGGGGGAGTGGGTTACCATTGCATGGTTTTGGCCACATCATCAAAAAAACTGTTTGAATATTGTTTTTCAGGATCATAATACATCGCAAATACAATAAGCGAAGTTAGCAGTGTAGCAAATAAAATAGCGCTTATTATTTTGCCGACAGTGAGGTCTTTATTTTTTCTGCGTTTTTTCATCTGGAATACTTGTTCTGGTTCTGGTTCTGGTTAATAAGCCTATGGTATTCAGTGCTAAAATCAAGATTTTATGCTGTTTTTTTTCAGTAAATAATATCATGACTGGCAATGAGAGCAATAAAATGTAGAGCGTTGCTGTTGAATAATTCGTTTTATCGGTTGCAGGCAGATAGTGCAGGGTTCATCTGTTTTACCATACACATGTAAAAACTGCTTAAAATAACCCGGCTTCCCATCATGGTGAGTGAAGTCTTTCAGTGTTGTGCCACCCTGTTTAATGGCCTGACTTAAGATTGTTTTGATGGTATCGGCTAAAACCTCATAACGCTGCCGTGATATTCGACTGGCCTGTCGATTGGGATTTATTTTTGCAATAAATAGAGATTCGCAGGCATAAATATTTCCTACGCCAACCACAATATGGCTGTTCATAATAAATGACTTAATGGATGCTTTACGCCTGCGCGAACTTTGAAATAAATATTCACCGGTAAATTCATCACTCAGAGGTTCGGGTCCCAGGTCTTTAAGAAGTTTGTGTCTGTAAGCATCTGCACGAGTCCATAGTACCGAGCCAAAACGCCGGGGATCGTGCAGGCGTAAACTTTTACCATTTGAAAACTGAAAATCAATATGGTCATGTTTTCCCGCCGCTGTTTTATGCTCAACGATATGCAGGCTGCCCGACATGCCCAGATGCAAAATCGCTGTGCCTGCTCTGGTTTTTAATAAAATATATTTACCGCGGCGCTCAATGGCCTCAATGGGTTGATTAATGATATCTTTTTTCAGGCCTGCTGATATGGGCCAGCGCAATTTCTTCTGCCGTATAATGACGTTAGTAACGGTCTGGTTAAGTATGTGCGGTGAAATGCCACGGCGACTGGTTTCAACTTCAGGTAATTCAGGCATGGTAATGGCTGGCTATGGTTTGGTAAAAGAAAGCAGTTTTTCTTTCTGGCTGATATCGAGATGATATTCAATATTTAGATCAGTGCGTGCCAGAATAAGCCAGGGGCTAGTGTCGGTAATTTTGAATTTTATCGTCTGTTTATTCTCAAGTTCAATAATTATATTGCCCAGTGTTTTTCTCTCCATAATGTGATGTACAGCAAACGCTTTTGCATAGCGCCAGTTTTGTAGAAGGGTCTGTATCTGGTCGGCATCGGCAATATTTTCAGGTTTTGTATTCCAGCTGTTAGCTGATTTTATAAGCTGCATATCAGGCAGTGTTATATTTTTAATGGCTGCGTTCTGAGGCAGCAATGAAAGATCAACAAAGCTGGTGGGCTGCGAACTAACTAGAGGATATAGCTCATCGAATAGAAGATACATTTTATTATTAACCTGCAGGTAACGCATGGCATTAACGGGGCTGGTTTTGCCAAAGTAAATATGGGTCTGATCAAACTGGATATGCGCTCGGGGAGGTTGCAGGCCGTAAGTTTTCAGATCAACTTCATCTATGTTGTATTGTTTATCTATATTTGTATTAAGTAATGCGAGCAGGGTTTTAACTCTGAATTCATTGGCGAGAACATTAAGTGGTTGAGTCATTCTCCAGACATTATTTTTTTTAGTTAAAACAATATTCTGATTTTCTCGATAAATGGTGATTTCACTGATGTTGTCTTTATTGACTTCTGTAAGTGGAATATAAGAATCGTTTTTGTCTTTACCTGATAAAATTAAACCGATTAATACCAGCAGAATAAAAAAAAGAACCAGATTGGTAACGAGTTTTTTCTGCATTACTGATTGCGACGTTTAAACCAGATAAATACACCGGTAAATATTAACAGGCCGGGCAGACCTAATAAAAAACCAAAACCGATGACGGCAATTTCTATATCAGATAATTCAAGCTTAAAATCGGGCGCAGATTTCGTATTAATAGAAATAAGCTGTTCGTCTCTACTTAACCAGTTCATGATATTAAATGTGAAATCTAAATTGGCACCCTGACCCAGATTATTATTAGACAGAAAGTCACTGTCGCCGACAACCACAATACGTTGCTGTTTGTCTTTTTCACTTAAGGTTTTTTCCAGCGCCAGGCCTATAGCTAATGGCCCCTGAGTGTCGCCACTTTTTTTATCATATTTTACATCGAGTATAAATCCCTGAGTCTCTGCCCAGCTGGTGTCCTGAGTCAGCAGTAAAGGCGTAGTATTCCAGCCGGATTCTGGCTGCACATTGATTGCCGCTGCGGTAATAAATAAAGTGAAGTTCTGCATCTTTTTAGTAATGGCGTGCATTTTGTAGCTAATGATGGGCAGCTTTGCTGGATGGCTTAAACGCAGCACTTCGCGTAATTGTGGATTGGTGTCCACTACTACACCTTTAATGAAATCAATTTTCAGAAAGTCCATTATGCTCTGAAATTCATTTGATACGCCAGGGTCCTGTAGCCATAACATATTGCCGCCCTGTTTTAAAAAATCAGTAATCTGTTCGATTTCTCCGGGCAGAATTTTATTACCGGCGCCGGCGATAATTAAAGTGCCGTCTTCTGGGGTAATCGTGTCGCGTAAAAGATTTAATCCGCGCAGTGCAAAACCGCTGGTCTGTAATTGATGGGTAAGGCTGCTGTAGCCAATGGCAGAGGTGTCGGTGGGATTGCGTTCGCCGTGCCCCTGCAGAAAAAACAGTACCGGGTTTTTATTTCGACTTAGGCGCAGCAGTGCATTGCCCATATTCTGTTCGTTAAGAACACTAATGATTTCCTGGCGCTTATTATGGATGATCACAGTCTGGCCGTAACCCGTAATGCCATCGAGTTTGGCCTGTTCTATATCCAGATCTGGGTTGAGTAATTTAAAGCTCAGATCATTTTTATGCTGCTGGTAACGTTTCAGTATTTCAGTGATAGCCTGTTGCAGACTTATATCATCTGTCTGATAACTTCGAATGGTGATTGGGCCATGAATGTTTTTTAATAATTCTATGCTGTCATCATTAAGTGAATTGCGTTTGCCTGCAGTCCAGTCACTCTGTATTGTGTATTGAGTGCTGAGCCAGGCGAGGGCAGTGATAATGGATAAAAGCAAAGCAATAAATATTAGATATTGTATGCGGTACTGGCGGCGAAATTGCTGGGTGATTTTCATATCGTCTACTTACTTTTGTAATCTCTGGGCATCCATATGATGAATGCTAAGAGTAATAAAAGTGACGATCAACAATAAATAATACATAACATCGGTGCTGCTAATAATGCCGCGATACATATTTATACTGTGGTTAAGCAGTGACAGATAACTAAATAAACTATTGCTGTCGGTCGATGTGCTAATGCCTATAAGCCATAACATAGAGATCACGCCGTAAGTGCTAATGGCTGCGATTGCCGGAGTGCGAGTGAGGGATGAAAAATAAATACCGATGGCCGCCGTTGAAAATAGCAGCAGGCTCAGACCCAGTAATCCGGATATTGTTTTGCCTATATCAATCTGAGTGCCCATTAACAGGGATAGTGGCATTAAGCTAATAGTTAATACCATAATCAGAATGAAGATTAATAATGCCAGGTATTTTCCCAGAATAATTTCTGTCATAGAAACAGGGGACGACATAAGTAACTGTAAACTTCCACTTCGGCGTTCTTCGCTTAAAGATTTCATACTTAGTAAAGGAATAATCCAGATTATTTTTAATGCGGATTCATAAAAAAGATTAGCCACCACAATATCTGTTACCCCAAGAGTATTTTCTATATTAATCAGTTTGGGTTGCAGGCTGAAAAAAACATCAATGAGATTAAGAAATTTCCATGCAGAGATAAATATTATTATCGCCAGAACAATCCATGCCAGCGGTGATAAAAACAGGCTGCGTAAATCTCGAAGGGCAATATTTAATATCATGCTGCACATTCCTCGCCGGAGGTCAGCTCAATAAAAATCTGTTCCAGTGTCTGCTGTTCTCTGCATAATTCCTGTAGTCCCCAGTCCTGCGCCACCGCGGCACTAATAATAAGCTCACCCATAGGATGTTCATCTTCTGGCTGCAGTCGAAAACGTCCCTCGCCTAAATCGATTGCATCACTTATGCCTGCCAGTGCCTGTAATTGTGTTAGCGGTGGTGGCCGATCAAAGCTAACCAGTAATGCGCCATTTTGTGCGGAATTATTTATATTTGACATGCTGTCACTAAACACCAGTTTGCCCTGATGAATAATCTGCACTCGATTACACACAGCCTGAACTTCGGGCAAAATATGGGTGGATAAAATCACCGAATGTTGCTGACTTAATTCTTTAATTAAATCACGTATCTGTCTTACCTGTATCGGGTCAAGTCCCACTGTGGGCTCATCAAGTATAACCACCGCAGGCTGATGAATAATCGCCTGAGCTATGCCCACTCGTTGCTGGTAGCCTTTGGATAAATTACCGATAATTCTGTGCTGCACTTCGCTCAGGTCGCAACGTTGCAGAGTCAGGTCAACGGCCTGTTTAATATTCTGTTTTTCAATACGTCTTAATTGCGCGCAAAAAATTAAGTATTCATTAACTGTTAACTCGGGATACACAGGAGGTTTTTCTGGCAGATAGCCGAGTTGCTGCCTGGCCTGCCTGGGTTGATCGAGTAAATCTATATCATTGATTAAAATACGACCAGCTGAAGGAGCGAGTACACCACTGAGCATTTGCATGGTCGTGGATTTGCCCGCGCCATTGGGACCAAGAAAACCGAGCACGTCACCCTGTTTTAATTCAAAGCTTAGATCTTGTACCGCATATTTGTCAGCGTAATAGCGATCAATGTTTTCGGCGTGAATCATGATTTCAGTCATGGATGAATAGTATCAAAGTTTCGAGCCGGGTCTACATTTTGTTATGATTGTTAAAGATAAAGATCCAGGGGAAAAATGGGTTGTAGGAGCGAGTCTTTAGCTCGCGATGATTGCAGGTTGCTAAAATCGCGAGCTAAAGACTCGCTCCTACAGAAATATCTGCTATTCGTGTTGAATTCATAATAGTTAATAAAGGCGATACTAATGCAATCAGGCTGGTTAGGGGTGGATACCGGAGGCACATTCACTGACTTTGTTTTTTTCGATGGTCAGTCGGTAAAAATTCATAAAGTATTATCCACGCCCGCAGTGCCCGAGCAGGCCATTTTGCAGGGCATAGCTGAAATGGAATTACAGACTCAGGGTCTGATATTGATTCACGGCTCGACGGTGGCGACCAATGCGGTGCTCGAAGGCAAAGGTGTGTCGATTGTTTATATCACCAATAAAGGTTTTGCCGATGTAATTAATATTGGTCGCCAGGCTCGCAAACAGCTTTATGAATTAATGCCGGCGGCGCAAAAAAATCTGCTTGAACACTCTCATTGTTTAGAAGTGGATACACGTTTATCTGCACAGGGCGAATTGCTTGTGCCTTTATCCGATGCAGAATGTCAGCGACTGCAACAGCTATTGAAAGATTTATCACCCCGGGCGGTGGCGATAAATTTATTATTTTCTTTTCTGGATGACCGGCAGGAAAAACAGATTGCAGCCTGTGTGCCCGATAATATATTTGTCAGTCGTTCATCCGATGTGCTGGCTGAATATAAAGAATACGAGCGTGGCATGGCCACCTGTTTAAATGCCTATGTCGGGCCGCTGATGCAGGGCTATTTAAATCGTCTGGATCAGGCAACAACGGGGGCAGGTGTTTCGGTTATGCAAAGTTCAGCTGGCACCATCGATGCACAACAGGCCGGGCAGCATGCGGTGAATTTATTATTGTCCGGGCCTGCGGGTGGCTTAAAAGGCGCACAGTATGTGGCGGCGCAAAGTGGCTTTGAAAATTTACTGACGTTTGATATGGGTGGCACGTCAACGGATGTGTCGATAATTGAAACAGAAATTGCTTTAACCACCGAAGGTCATATTGGCGATTACCCCGTTGCTGTGCCGATGGTGGATATGCACACCATCGGTGCTGGCGGTGGCTCAATTGCCCGACTCGATGCCGGTGGTATGTTGCTGGTGGGGCCGGAGTCGGCAGGCGCGGATCCCGGCCCTGCCTGTTATGGCAATGGCGGTAAACAGGCAACGGTTACCGATGCTAATTTATTATTGGGACGATTGCAGCCCGGGGTATTTTTAGGCGGCGAGATGCAGCTGGATAAATCCGCGGCCAGCAAAGCCATTGCCTCACTGGCAAAGCAATTAAATATAAGCATAGAGCAGGCAGCGCAGGGCATTATTGAAATTGCTAATGAGCATATGGTGAATGCGCTGCGGGTGATGTCTGTGCAGCGAGGTTATGATCCGGAAGATTTTTGTCTGGTTTCATTTGGTGGTGCAGGTGGTCTGCATGTTTGTGCGCTGGCGAATGCATTAAGTATGTCGAAAGCTCTGGTGCCCGTTCACTCTGGCGTGTTATCGGCGCTGGGTATGCTGGTGGCCGCACCTTCAAGACAGAAATCTCGCACCATTAGTCGCCTGTTAAATAAATGTAATGCAGCAGATTTATTAAAGCAGTTGCAGCAACTTGAGCAGCTGGCGATAGCGGAGTTAGCAGAAGAAATTGTTATCGCAGAAAATAATAAAAATCATGCATCGCAATATTCTGTCGATTTAAGATACAAAGGTCAGAGCTTTGCTTTAAATTTACCCTGGTCAGATATTGAATCAATGTCGCTGGCTTTTAATCAGTTGCATCAAAAGCGTTACGGGCATGCAATGGAAGTGGATATAGAACTGGTAAATATTCGCGTGGCCATTACCGCAACCGCGCCACCTTTTAAGTTGCCGAAATTAAGTTCGGATTCATCCGTACAAAATTCATTAATTAATAGTGTGGCTATTTATGGTATTAAAGAAAATGTAAATGTGTATCAGAGAGAAGGGCTTGTTTGTGGTCAGCTTATTGAAGGGCCTGCATTGATTGTAGAAAAAGTATCGACTACGTTTGTAGAACAAAACTGGTGCGGAAAAATTGATTGTTATGGAAATATTTTACTTGAGCGTAAGTTGAGCGCTGTTTGTGGGTGACTGTTTTTGTTCTGAAGCGGAAGCCTTAAGGTCAGAAGCAAAAAATTAACGCAAATGAACGCAAAGAACCGCGAATGAACGCAAATAAAACATAACACAGAATTAGTTATTACCCCATATTTCTGTCATCCCGAGCGCAGCCGAGGGATCTTGCTACCCGGGTCGTTAAGATCTTCGGTAACCGCTCCTGCGTTACTCTATTACCTACGTCCATGTAGGCACCTCGGCTGCGCTCGGGATGACAGAATATGGAGTAACTTATGTGTTATTTGCGTGCATTCGCGTGCGTTTGCGGACAACATGTCTTTTCTTTTAAACTTCCACTCCTGACTATCAGCAGTCATCACTAAAAAGCCCACTTATACCGCGCTTAAAATTTCGCGAGTCCAGTTGATGGCTTCTATATTAATATCCGATAAATCATTGGTGGATAAATCAGCAAAACGAATATTAATCCAGTCAGAGGTTTCCTGCGCCAGAGCGCAGTTTAATGCATCACCCAGCTCGCCTTCGCGATTGAGCAGGGCGGCAATAATATTATCTGCAAGCGGTAGCGGTGTGATTAATTCTTCCAGACTCTGATCCATTAGTAAATCAAGAGCGGAAAACATACCCACGGTAAAATAAGAATCCAGAGGTTTAAGCTTTGCTCTGCTGGCCAGTAGCTCGCAGGTTTTTGCGCGCAGCATAGCAATTTCAACCTGACCACGAGGTTTGTCGTCCATGCCGGTTAATGCCATCATCGATGCCCAGGTACACAGCTGCTTGCGACCCAGCATAACAATGGCGTGGTGAATAGATTCAATTTTACTGGCTCTGGAAAAGAAAGCCGAGTTCATTAATTTTAAGATGCGATAACTTAAAGACACATCTTTGCTGATGACATCATCAATGGTGTCGGTGTCAGTATCCGAGTTATGCAGTGTGGCCAGCAGGCTCATCACACTTACCTGATTAGCCGCCAGACTTTTGCCAGCAATGACTTTGGGGCGGCTTAAAAAATAACCCTGAAAATAATCGATCCCCAGGTCGCGGCAAAAATCATATTCATTATGATCTTTTATATGATCTGCCAGCAGAATGGGGTGAAGTTTTTTGAGTATTTTAATATGGCTTGCCAGCGTCGCCTGATCCAGTGCCTCTATATTTAAATCAATCATGCACGACATTTCGGTAAGTGGTTGTAATTCTTCGTGTATCAGATAATTATCTATAGCCAGTCTAAAGCCTTCACCAGTAAGTCGTTGTGCGCCTGCAATGACATCGTCATCAACATTAATGTAGCCCGGAATTTTTAAGATAACTTTATCTTTTGGTAGCGGCAGAGTTTCATCGGTGCGTAAAAAACGCTCGGCCAGTTTAATAAAGGCGATATTATTATTTACCAGCTTGTCGATGCCAATTTCGAGAAAGGCATTAATGATGACCTGAGACGTGGCTTTATCCGCATCGAGCTGTTCTTCTTCTTTACCCGATAGGCTGGATCGGGACATTAGCTCATAGGCATAGATTTCCAGATCGCGGTCATATATAGGTTGTCTGCCAACAAAAATTTCTGACATATTTTATCCCTGAAGATCACCGTAAATATTAGCTGGTGTTTAAGTATAGTTATTCAGACAATAAAAAACCCACATAAAAGTGGGCTTTAATTATTAAAATAAAACAGACTTAAGCCGGTATTATTTAATTTTTGCTTCTTTATACATAACGTATTTGCGAACCACAGGATCAAACTTTTTGATCTCCATTTTTTCAGGCATATTACGTTTGTTTTTATCAGTGGTATAAAAATGACCGGTACCCGCTGATGATACTAATTTAATTTTTTCGCGCATATTATGTCTCCTTAAACCTTCTCGCCACGAGTACGCATATCTGCTAATACTGTGTCGATGCCTTTTTTATCAATAAGACGCATACCTGATGCAGAAACACGCAGTCTTACATAACGTTTTTCACTTTCAACCCAGAAACGATGGTTGTGTAAATTAGGCAAAAAACGGCGACGCGTTCTGTTTTTCGCGTGCGATACATTGTTACCTGACATTGGGCGCTTGCCGGTGACCTGACATACTCTGGCCATGAGTGACTCCAGTTAAATTCTTAAAAATCTATCTTAAGGGGCCTGTTGGGCATTTTTGCACAACAAACTCCGTATATCCGAAAGGGGCGTGATAATAACGGATTAGGCGGGTTGAGACAAGTGATTCAAGAGAAATTGGGGGATATTATCCGGCTTTTGCTACAGACGGGGATTAACGGGTATAGTAGCGCTGCTTTCCCCTGAGAATAACCGCCGGAGAACAAGGCATACGATGGATATAGTCTACATACGAGATTTACGCATAGAAACCATTATTGGCATCTACGACTGGGAGCGGGAGACCCGACAGACCGTCAGTCTGGACCTGGAAATGGGCACAGATATCAGCAAAGCCGCCCAATCTGACAATATTGAAGATACGCTGGACTACAAATCCGTAGCCAAGCGCCTGATTCAGTTTGTGGGTGACAGTGAGTTTCAGCTGGTAGAAACCATGGCAGAACGCATTGCCGATATAGTGCTGAATGAATTCAATGTGCCCTGGATGAAACTCAGACTGAGCAAACCCGGTGCAGTAACCGGCTCACAGGACGTAGGCGTGATTATCGAAAGGCAGCAATAGAGTGGCCAGAATTTACATTAGTCTGGGCAGCAACATTAACCGTGAGGCCAATACCCGAGCTGGAGTGGATGCGCTACGCCAGCAATATGGCAGCTTGCTGTTGTCTTCGGTGTATGAGAGCGAAGCGGTGGGCTTTGATGGTGATAGTTTCTACAATATGGTGATTGCACTGGAAACCGATGACGATGTATTTGCCGTTGCCAGCACCCTGAGAGCAATAGAAGAGGCCAATGGCCGGGATCGCAGCTCTCCCAAGTTTTCCTCTCGAACTCTGGATCTTGATCTGTTGTTGTACGACGACCGGGTAATAAATGAACAGGGGTTGCAGTTACCCAGAGATGAAATTCTTAGCCGTGCTTTTGTGTTGTTGCCGATATTTGAGCTGGCACCGAATTTGCAGCATCCTGAAGTGCATAAGTCCTATGCTGAATTGTGGCGAGACTTTGATAAAAGCAAAGAAGTGCTGGAAGCCGTGCCCTTTAAATTTGATTAGCGTAGGAGCGAGTCTTTAGCTCGCGATGATCCCAGCCTGCAAAAAACGCGAGCTAAAGCTTCCGTATCCTCGGCAATTGCTCCTCGACTTTGTCTCCGGAGTCGTTCTGCCTCCTGCATCCATGCCCCTACTACCGTACTTCCTGTACATATGCTTACGCCCCTTACCTGCATCCATATAGGCAAAGACTCGCTTCTACGTAATATTTTAGATCACTGCTGTCCCGTTAACCTTTTTGGACATTATCTTCAGGATTGATACAGCAGACTATGAACGTACGTCTATTAAATGAGACATGAAAATAGCAAACTACAAAATCGTCATCTCCGAATGCTTGTGTCGGAGATCCAGCGGCTTTAAAGCCTGCAAAGTTACTGGATTCCCGACACAAGCATTCGGGAATGGCGGGTACCTTAAGTTAACGGGACAGCAATGATTTTAGATATTTAAACTACGCCCACCATCCACAGGAATCACCTGTCCGGTAATGTAATCCGCTTCACCAATTAGAAATCTAACCGTATTGGCAATATCTTCAGGCTTGCCCTGTCGCTTTAGCGCGGTACGCTGCAGAATAGCCTGCTGCGTCTGATCATCCATTTCACTGGCCGGCCACATAATGGCTCCGGGGGCGACACCATTAACTCGAATCTCCGGCCCCAGTTCCCGCGCCAGTGACTGGGTGAGCATAGCCAGTCCCGCCTTGGCCGCACAGTAAACAGGGTGCTGCTTCATCGGGCGAAAACCATGCACATCCACAATATTCACAATACAGCCCCGGGTCTTCTGTAAATAAGGTGTTGCCGCCTGAGATAGAAACAGGGGGGCTTTTAAATTGCTGCCCATTAAATCATCCCACTGAGCATCGGTAATGCTGCCCACCGGCGTGGGGTAGAAACTGGAGGCGTTATTTACCAGAGCATCCAGCTGTCCCCAGTATTCAGCGGCTTTTTGAACCAGTGATGTCAGTTCATTTATATTGAGCAGGTCAGCCTGCAGGGCAATGGCCGAATCAGCTCGGTGAGCATTGAATTCATTGCACAAATCCTCAGCTTGCTGTCTGGAGCCACGGTAATGAATCACAATATTCATGCCGCTGGCGTGCAGCGTACGAGAAATTTCTGCGCCAATGCGTTGGGCAGCTCCGGTTATTAAGGCGGTTTTATTTTCCATAGTGGTAGAATGCCTGCAAATACAAAGTTTACAAATTGTAGCACTAATGCAAAAACTGGATTTACCTGAACCCACCGCCGAAGAAAAACAGCATACTCAGAAAATGCTGGATTATATAAAACAGCAAATTGAGACAGCCGGTGGCTGGATTGATTTTGCACATTATATGCAACTGGCTCTGTATGCGCCGAGGCTGGGTTATTACAGTGGCGGTCAGCAGAAATTTGGCGAGAGCGGTGATTTTATTACTGCGCCAGAAGTCTCCCCTCTGTTTGCACAAACACTGGCAAAACCGGTTGCTGAAGTTCTGTCTAAAATGGCTGGCGGTTGCGTGATTGAGTTTGGTGCCGGCTCGGGCAAATTGGCCGCTGATCTGCTGGCTGAGCTACAGCTGCAAAATGCCCTGCCAGAAAAATATTTAATTATAGAACTCAGCGCCGAGTTAAAACATCGTCAGCAACAAACCCTGCAACAATACATTCCTGAACTGATTGATTGTGTGGAGTGGCTGAATGCTTTGCCAGAAAAACCATTGAATGCAGTAGTGCTGGCCAATGAAGTGCTGGATGCCATGCCGGTGCAGCGTTTTGTAAACACTGCACAGGGCATGCAAACTTTGGGAGTTGGTTTGTCAAATAATGTTTTGCATTTTACTGAAGCAGCAGCGAGCAGAGATTTAGCCCATAGCGTTAAGCATATTGAACAGGATATCGATCGTGCTTTCAGTGAAGGCTATACAGCAGAAATTAATTTAAATATTCAGCCGTGGTTGCAGTCCATTAGTGACATACTCAATCAGGGCGCGGTTTATTTAATTGACTATGGTTATCCGCGCTCCGAATACTATGCTATTGAAAGACATATGGGCACAATGATGTGTTACTACCGCCATCGTGCTCTGGAGGATGTTTTTTATTTGCCAGGTTTAATGGATATAACCGCTTTTGTTGATTTTACCGCTGTGGCAGAAGCAGGGCTAGAAGCAGGATTTGATATTAATGGTTTTACTTCACAGGCCAATTTTTTAATTAACTGTGGTCTGGCGCAACGAGTAGAACAGCAGATGTCTGATGATATTAAAAAACAGATACCATTAGTGCAGCAAATGAAAACTTTAACTTTGCCCAGTGAAATGGGTGAACGATTTAAAGTGATGGGGTTAAATAAAAACCTTGATATGATAGTGCCCGGTTTTGAAATGAGAGATTTTAGAAATCGGTTATAATAATTAAGTGCCAATTTATTAAGCAGAAAATATTCTTATTAAGAAAAAATACTGTCATCCCGAGCGCAGCCGAGGGATGACAGTGTAAAAAAGTAAAGCATAAAAAATTAAAGAGAAATTATGGATTTTATTCAAATATTTATTTTAGCAATAGTGCAGGGCTTAACTGAGTTCTTGCCCGTTTCCAGTTCAGCACATTTAATACTGGTGCCTATTTTATCTGGCTGGCAAGATCAGGGGCTGGCATTCGATGTAGCAGTGCATGTCGGCACCTTAAGTGCCGTGGTTTTATATTTTCGCAAAGAACTGATTAAAATGACCAGTGCGTGGTTTGCTTCAGTTGCCGGTAAAGGCCTAAGCCCCGATGCGAAACTGGCCTGGGCTGTTTTGTTCGGTACTATTCCAGTAGGTCTATCAGGCCTGTTATTTAAAGATTTTATTAGTGAACATTTACGCACTGCTTATGTACTGGCCTCTGCTACATTAGTGTTTGCCCTGTTTCTATGGTGGGCAGATAAAACCGGTCGCCGGCAGCGGGATGAATATTCAATTAACTGGAAAGATGTATTATTTATTGGTGTGGCTCAGGCGCTGGCATTGATTCCCGGTACTTCAAGATCCGGTGCGACCATGACTGCCGCTTTAATGATGGGCTTAACTCGCCAGGCTGCCGCACGGTTTTCTTTTTTATTATCCATTCCCGTTATAGTTCTGGCCGGAGGGCTGGAAGCAAAAGATTATTTAGCTCACGCAAGTTTAGATGATATGCAGCCATTAATGCTGGGTGCTTTATTATCGGGCGTAAGTGCGTATTTTTGCATACATTATTTTCTTAAATTGCTGGAACGAATTGGCATGCTGCCATTTGTGATTTACCGACTTGTGCTGGCAGTATTTTTATTTGTGATGTTTTATTAATGGATAATCATTATTTAAAATATAAAAATCTGTGGCTGTTTATAGGCTATGTGCTTATTGCTTTTGTTGTATATCAGACGCTCACTGCACACCCTGTAAGTGCAGGCGTAGAGATTTCAGATAAATTTTTGCACACCGTAGGTTATTTCGTAATGATGGGCTGGTTTGTGCAAATCTATCATAGCAAACGACAAAAATTTTACTGGGCGGTATTTTTTATTGCTATGGGCATAACAATGGAGTTCTTACAGGATCTGAGTGGTGTTCGGTTTTATGAAGTCAATGATATGCTTGCTAATGGTTTAGGTGTGTTGCTGGCATGGGGTTTGTCAGCCACAGGGTTTGAAAATTGCATATTAATTTTTGAAAAACATTTTCTTAAAGTTTAATAATAGAAAAAAAGTGCAGGGGATGGCTCTTCTTATTATTACCCATCAGGCATGTGCTCTATTTTGAATCCCAGTAATGTTGCATTTCAAAATAAAGAAAAGAAGCAGTCCAGGTAATTAGCACCAGCCCGGTTAATGATTCAATACCGGTTAAGTAGCGCAAGTGTTTGATGGGTGCAATGCCACCAAAGTTGCCCTGTAAACTTCCCCAGTCGACTGATTTGTTCATAAAATAATAAGCCAGTGCGAATATCCATATTTCTATTGCATGTGCAATCAGCGCGCTAAATACTCCGAAAATTATTCTAAATCGGTGCTTTATTTTCATCCCTGGCATTAGAGCCGTGATGCGAAATAAAAACTCATAATGAATTATAATTGATTATCTACCTGATATTGATATACCTTTAGTTAAGGTATGCACATTGCGGTATAGTTAAGCCAGGTTTATTAATCTCGGGCGGATATATTTTATTCAGCTTGCCAGTATTGCTCTGGTTATTGGCTGTTTTTAAAAATAATTTTGAAACTTCACAGGCCACTATAATGAATCAGGATACTGATCTTTATGCACAACAGGATGTTTTAGAAACTCTAAAAGCATATGCAGTAGATGAGCAGCAAGGTTTAAGTAATACGCAGGTAGAAAAGCGTATTGAGCAGTATGGCTACAATGAGACTGAGGAAAAAGAAGAGTCATTTCTACAGCGTTTAATGCGTCGCTTCTGGGGGCCTATACCCTGGATGATAGAAATTGCAGCCCTGCTTTCTGCACTGGTTCAAAAGTGGGAAGATTTTTTTATTATTATCGTTATGCTGCTGGTTAATGTCGGGCTGGACTTTTTACAGGAGCATCGAGCTCTGAATGCATTAAAGGCTCTTAAAGCCAGAATGGTGCAGGAAGTTACCGTATTACGCGACAGCATTTACAGCCACATTCCAGCACGTGAACTGGTGCCAGGTGATTTAATTAAACTTCGGATCGGTGACATTGTCCCGGCTGATGTTCAATTGCTAAATGGTGATTACCTGCTCATTGATCAATCTTCATTAACCGGTGAGTCTTTACCTGTTAGCCGAAGGAAAAATGAAATCGCTTATGCGAATACTATCGTCAAGCAGGGAGAAATGCTGGCGGTGGTTGTTAATACGGCAGCCAGTACGCGCTTCTCAAATGTTGTTTCTCTGGTTGCGTCTGCACAATTAAAGGAGCGCAGCCATTTTCAGAAAATGGTTATTCAGATTGGCAATTTTCTTATCCTGCTTACCATTAGCATGGTGCTTCTTATTATCATGGTTTCATTGTTTCGCCATGATCCTTTACTTGAAATTGCGCGCTTTGCAATGGTGCTTACAGTTGCGGCTATTCCTGTTGCGCTGCCGGCAGTATTGTCTGTCACTATGGCCGTTGGCGCGGTCAACCTGGCTCGCAAAAAAGCCATAGTTTCAAAACTTACCGCCATAGAAGAACTGGCGGGGGTTGATATATTTTGCTCTGACAAAACAGGCACGCTAACTGAAAATAAAATGCAGGTTGCCGAACCCATTGTGCTGGATGGTTATAATAAATCAGATCTATTTCTAATCGCAGCACTGGCATCAAAACTGGAAAATAATGATCCCATCGAATTACCCATTTTTCATTTTATTGATGAGCAATATTCCGGGCTGGATTTTAGTGATTATAAACAAACTCACTTCACCCCATTTGACCCGGTGAATAAACGCACTGAAGCCGAAATTAAATCCACAGATGAAAATTTCACAGCCATTAAAGGTGCGCCGCAAATTCTTATAGAAATGGCCAGTTTGGCAGATGAGCAGGCGTTAAATATTCATCAGCTTGTTGATCAACTTGCAACTAAAGGCTATCGCACACTGGCAGTGGGTAAAAAAATTAATGATGAACCACTGCAGCTTATTGGCCTGATTCCTCTTTATGATCCGCCACGAAAAGATTCTCGCCAGATTATTGAGGATATGCGTAACTACGGCATAAAAGTGAAAATGGTAACCGGTGATCATATTGCCATTGCCAGAGAAGTGGGACGATTAATGGGCATAGAAGGCGAAGCCATACGTTCAAATCAACTAACCGGTAGCGGCAGTCAGGAATTACTGGCTCTGGCGTCGGCAATGTCAGCAGCTATTTATGAACGGCTCAAAGGTGACGTTACACACAGTGAAGCACAGCGGTTTGCTAATGATGTAATGAAAAAAGTAAATGGTCTTTATGATACACGTCTGTTAGACAGAGAATTTATACATACTCATGAATCTGCCATTGTAGAAATGATTGAGGATGTTGATCTGTTTGCTGAAGTTATACCAGAAGATAAATATCGCATTGTCGATACTTTGCAGAAAGGCGGTCACATTGTTGCTATGACCGGTGATGGCGTTAATGATGCGCCCGCGCTTAAAAAAGCAGATTGTGGATTCGCAGTTTCAAATGCAACCGATGCTGCACGTGCAGCGGCGGACATTATACTAACCGCGCCAGGTTTATCTGTGATCAATGACGCAGTCAAACAGGCTCGCATTACATTTGAACGCATGAAATCATATGCCATGTTTCGTATTTCAGAAACTATTCGCATCATTCTGTTTATGACATTATCGATTGTGGTATTTAATTTCTATCCGGTAACAGCCGTCATGATTGTGATTCTTGCACTGTTGAATGATATTCCCATTATGGCTATAGCTTACGATAATACAAAAATTGATCCGCAACCGGTGCGCTGGGATATGCGAGAAGTTTTAACTATATCCTGTGTATTAGGGCTGGCAGGTGTGGTTTCGTCTTTTCTACTTTTTTATTTTCTAAAAGAGCAACAGTTTTCTGCTGCATTTATTCAGGCGATGATATTCGTTAAACTGGATGTGGCCGGCCATTCTACTATTTATGTAACGCGAACAGGAAACAGACATTTCTGGCAGAAGCCGTTTCCTTCTTTAAAACTGTTTGGCGCTGCTTTTACGACTCGTATTATCGGTACTGTTCTAGCTGTGTACGGTATTTTTATGGAGCCTATTGGCTGGGAATATGCAATGTATATATGGTTGTATGCGACTGTCTGGTTTGTATTTAATGATTATTTAAAAATCTGGGTATATAAATTATTTTTGCAGCGTTAAATAATCTTTTCAGCTACAAAAATCACAGAATAAAGTGCTGATGTAATTCCGGCATTTTTACATCTGTATTTTTCAGTTTTTTTGCAAAAGCCTGCATGCTTTTTTCTTCGCCATGAACCAGGAAAGTTGTTTGTGGGTCTCCTGTGTGCTGATGCCATGTAAGTAATTCAGCCTGATCTGCATGGGCTGAAAAACCACCAATAGTATGAATGCTCGCGTGCACCTGAATTTCTTCGCTGAAAATACGCACCTGTTCAGCTCCATCAATAATACGTCGCGCCAGAGTGCCCTGTGCTGCGTAGCCAACAAACACAATACTGTTTCGTCTGCCCCAGAGGTTATGTTTTAAATGATGACGAATCCGCCCTCCAGTACACATGCCAGAGCCAGCCATAATAACAGCGCCACCTTCAAGCTGACTTATGGCTATTGATTCAGATGTTTCGCGAGAGAAGTGTAAACCTGGCAGATTAAAAACATCACCTTTTCCATCGGCTATTTTTAATGTGTTTTTATCAAAATATTCAGGGTGGCGTTCAAAAATTTCTGTTGCAGAAATGGCCATAGGAGAATCAAGAAATACATTTGTATAATGCTTGATTAATTTATTTTCCAGACCTTTACGTAGGTAATATAAAATTTCCTGTGCACGTTCCAGCGCAAAAGTAGGAATAATAACATTGCCACCTCGGCCTAATGTTTCATTAATAATATCGTAAAGTTCGTCAATAGAAGGTTGCAGTTGCTTATGCAGGCGATCGCCATAAGTGGTTTCCATAACAACGGTGTCGGCCTGAGGTGGAGGTGTAGGGTTACGTAGTATTGCACGATTGCTGTAGCCTAAATCTCCAGAAAATAATAAGCGATGCTTTTGTCCATTTTCTTCTAATTCAAAAAAGATACTGGCTGATCCTAAAATGTGTCCGGCATCAATAAAGGTGGCCTTAATTTCTGGAGTCAGTTGCATGACCTGATCATAACTTGCCTTGCGACCAAAATAATCCAGACTGTTTAGGGCATCTAAAGTGGTATATAAAGGGGTGATATCTTTTATATTGTTTCCATTATGGCGGCTGGCCTTGCGTAATTTATAACGGGCTTCCTCTTCCTGCAGGCCAGCTGAATCCAGCATAACCAGTCGGGCTAGCTCAACCGTTGCAGCGGTAGTGATTATTTCACCTTGAAAACCACGCTTCACTAATAAAGGAATGCGTCCACAATGATCTAAATGTGCATGAGTCAGCAATAAAAAATCTATTGATGCAGGATCAAAGCCAAAGTCTTCTGAATTTTCAGCATCAAGTTCACGGCCCCCCTGATACATGCCGCAATCGATTAAAATACGTTTGCCTGAACATTCTACTAAATGACAGGATCCGGTAACGCCCTGGTCAGCCCCATGAAATGAAATATTCATAATTTTTCCTTTATAAAGAATTATGGTGTGCAAGTTTGATAGCAATAAATTAAAGGGTTTAATCTGTTTTTTTAAAGAAAACCATTTTAGTTAAAAAAATTAAATAGCGAGCGCGTTTTGCGGCGTCATTTAAAACAGAAAACTGAACAACGTTGCTTACATTTACATCGTTGCCCCACAGGTTTTTAACTTTAGCTTTTGCCGCCAGAAAAAAAGTTTGCCACTGTGCCCGTTTTTTTGAATCGCTTCCCAGGTTGGCGTCAATTTCATTGCCAATGTGAATCCATTTTAATTTACTACTGGTATTGAGCGTAGATAGTCGGCTATGTAAATTAGTAAGAAAATTTTCAAAGGCGGTAATGACATTTTGATCATCAAAGTTGCCTGTGAGATCAGTGGGTAAACGTGGCCCCGGAGTATCAAGCGGGCGCAGCACCAGTGTGATATCACCAGCAAATGATGGATAAAAAGAATCGATGACATCAGGCAGACTGTTGTCATATACGCCTACATTATTTTCCAGTGAATTCCAGTCAAGAGAGATGCTAACTTCGCGGACACCTGTTGCCATCGCCTGAGCGTATGCAGTGGCGTAATTAACAGTGGGTGAGATGTCTTTTACATCCATGCCAAGAATGCGAGCGCCCTGAGAAGGTGTTGCTCCCCCCGAGCCTCCGCCGCTGCTACAGCCAGCTAGTAGCAATAAAGTAATAAGTGTTATTAGTGATCGAATCAACATATTAGTCAGGACAAGCTTGTTAATACTGCTGATATTATGCGCTTAGATAGTCAGAAATTATACGACCTGATTCGTGGATTAAATTTTTTCTGGTTTTAAACGGCCTTAGAGTATTCAAAGTTATGATCAAAATTAGCTTTCCAGGCTTTAAGGTCAGAACGAATATCAGTGCGTTCTCGAAGCACCAGAACAACCTGGTGTTGACCATGAATAGAAGGCAGACGCCAGCGTACATTGCCGGTTAAATTATAGGTTCTACCATTGCCATCAAGTCTGATTTCAATATCCAGCACTGAATCAATTTCTGCAGCATGATCCAGTTCCAGACGTATGCTCTTAGGCGCTAATTCAATAGCGGTTGTTTTCATGGTCTTTCCCAGTAAAGAAGGGTTCTCTGATGAAAACAGAACTTTAACTTTGGTATTTTTTGTTGCTATGTAGCTGATGTCAGATTTTTTTCGAAATAAATGTCGGGTAATCTTTTTCATGCTGGTCTGCCTGTTAAGTTATTGTTAATTATAAAAAATACTTTTTTAACGAGGCTTTATCATTTAGGTTTGCGTGTAACTCATTGAATGAGTGTTATGGATTTAAGCACAGTGGGGTTTATTCGCAAGTCTGAAAGCCGGGAACCTGGTTAAAAGGCGAGGCGGGTCACAAAAATATTACTACTGAATTAAAAAGTGCTGCTTAAAATGACCAGGCCTAGTGTTATCCCTGCAGGCAGAGCCTGAATATATATAATCGATCTTTTAGCTGTAATGCCACCATAAATACCCGCTATGATTACGCATATAAGAAAGAAGCTGATTATCTGATTTCCAAACTCTATATTTTTATGCCATAAGCCCCAGATGAGTCCGGCTGCAATGAAGCTATTATATAAACCCTGATTAGCCGCCATCACTTTTGTTTTTTCTGCCAGCTCTTTTGAGTTGCCAAATATCTTTCTGCCCGATTTTTTTGTCCATAGAAACATTTCAAGATACAGAAAGCCCAGATGCTCCAGGGCTACGAACAGCACAAAAATAGTGGTAATTAATTTCATATTATTTATTTTTATTGTTTGAGTCAGGTACCGTATTTGTTGCTCCTGTTTTCAGAATTAGATAACCAGCAATGCCCGATGCAAATGACCCCACTAATATAGCCAGCTTATCGGTGAACTGAAAAATAGCATCGTCTTCAAATGCCAGAGAGGCAATAAATAAACTCATAGTAAAACCAATGCCGGTTAATATCGATACGCCATAAAGCTGCTTCCAGTTACAGCCCTCGGGCAGGGTAGCCAGATTAAGTTTTATCGCAACCCAGCTAAAACCAAATACTCCCAGTTGCTTACCAAAAAACAGGCCAAGCATTATGCCTAATGGCACAGACCCCGCCATCTGATTAACAGATATCTCAGTGATATTGACCCCGGCATTTACAAAAGCAAATAATGGCAGAATAAAAAAGGCCACCCAAAAATGGAGATTGTGCTCAATTTCTTTAAGTGGTGATATGGTTTTACCGTTTTCATTTTTTGCATTTAGTGGAATAGTAAATGCAAGTGCCACCCCAGCTAGAGTCGCATGTACACCAGACTTAAGTACGCTTATCCATAATATTGTACCAACAATAAAATAAGCAGATTGCCTGGCAACACCAAAATAATTAAAAGCAATTAAACAGCACAAAGAAATAAGTGCAATAGAAATAGACAGCATTGATAAGTCAGTCGTATAAAAAAGAGCAATAATAACAATTGCGCCCAGATCATCAATAATTGCCAGTGCCATTAAAAATATTTTAAGCGAAATAGGTACTCGTTTACCCAGCAAAGAAAGAATGCCCAATGCAAAAGCAATATCCGTTGCAGTGGGTATGGCCCAGCCATTAACAGCAACCGGGTCGTTTGAATTAAAAGCCAGATAAATACCAGCGGGAACCAGCATGCCACCAATGGCCGCAATGCCGGGCAGGGCGGCCTGACTTATTGAAGATAAATGCCCCTCCATTATTTCTCTTTTTACCTCAAGCCCAATAAGCAAAAAGAAAATAGCCATCAGCCCATCATTAACCCAGTGATAGAGTGACTTGTTTAAATGCAGGGGACCCACACGTATTTCTACAGGAACATGTAAAAATGAATGATATAAAGGCGAGATAAAAGAGTTGCTAAATATAAGTGCCAGAATTGTGGCAAAAATTAGCAGGATGCCACTGGATGATTCTTTCTGGATAAATTCTTCGATAATATTCATTAGATTCCTGGCTCTTTAAAGCATGAATTATATTAAGCTGCGATCTCTTTTGCCTGTAGTAATTATATAGTTATTTTACTATTATTAATCTCATAAACAGGCCTGTGCATCATAGGAAAGTTTTTTTAAATAGTGTTTAGTTATGAGTAAAAAGATAACCGTATGCACCTATTATTACAATTAAGATAAATAAAAGTATAAACCACTGAGGTATATTAAGTTGGGTATTATTATAGTTTTTATTAAATTCTTTATCTGTACCCCAAAGTATGCCGAATATCTTTGCTAACTTTTCATCTCCAAGAAGGAAGCCAATTATGCCCAGTAATATTGCAATAAATAATGAAAGTTTAATCCCAAAATAAAAAGTGGCAGCTGCTGCTTTACCACTACCAGCACCGCCTTTGGTAACTATTATAATGCCCCATATAAAAAATGTCAGCAAGCCGCCAAAGAAGCCAATAACTAAACTTATGAATCGATCATGCAGTGTAATAGTTAGTTTTTTACGTTTTAATCATGTTTTGAAAGATTTCGGAATTAAATAAATTGAACCACATTCTGGGCACTTATTTATAAATTTCCTGGAATTAATAGTGGCTTTACAATCACGGCATATATATGACATTTTATCTTCTTAAATCTAACAGTTAATTAGACAGGGTTACTACATTTAGGTATTTTCCCATATTTAGTCATAAATATTTAAATATAGAAACTCACTAGTGTCCCGCTAACTTAAACAGTGCCGTCATTCCCGAATGCCTGTGTCGGGAATCTAGTGACTTTACAGCGTTTAAAGTCGCTGGATCTCCGACACAGGCATTCGGAGATAACGTAGAAGGCATTTATTTTTTCATGTCACATTGTATTATTCCATGAGCATAGATCGCTATATCAAACTTACAGTAAATATTTTAAAAAGTTAACGGAACAGCAATGATAGAAACCAATAATCATATGAGATATTAGCTTCTAACTATAAAATAAAACTTTCATCCAGCAACTCTACCCAGTGTTTTACCGGCATATCTGCTTTTGTTTGCATATGTAACTGACATCCCACATTAGCTGTAACAATCAATTCGGTGCTGTTTTTTTGCAATGCACCGAGTTTGTTATTAAGTAATTGCTGAGACAGATCCGCCTGCAAAATAGAGTAAGTTCCAGCAGAGCCGCAACACAGGTGTGCGTCTTCGATATTGGCCAATTCAAAACCACAGCATTTAAGAATAGCTTCGACTACGCCATCCAGTTTTTGTCCATGCTGTAATGTGCAGGGGCTGTGAAAGGCAATATTTTTAATCGCGGGTTTTATGCGCTCAAGTGGCAAAGTTTCTGTGGTTAAAATCTCACTAATATCTTTTGCCAGTTCGCTGACTCGTCTGGCTTTATTTGCGTATTGCGTATCGTGTTTTAATAAATCGGCGTATTCCTTGACTATAACACCACAACCACTGGCGGTAATAACAATGGCCTCAATGCCCTGTTCAATATAAGGCCACCAGGCATCAATATTATTTCGCATAAAATTTAATGCTTCCTGCTGGGCAGACAGGTGATGACTTACTGCGCCACAGCAACCGGCTTTTTTGTCAGCAATAAGTTGTATGCCCAGTTTATTTAGAATGCTGGCGCTGGCGCGGTTGGTATTGGCGGTAGCAATAGATTGTGCACAGCCTTCTAATACAAGCATCTTTCGTGTTGCTGTCTGATTTTTTTCAGGCCAGGGTTTTGTTTTTTGTGTGGTCGGTATTTTCTGTTTTATTGCAACAGGCATAAAAGGTTTAAATGCTTGCCCTGTTTTTAGTAGTAGAGAAAAACGTTGTGGATAAGGAAGAATTTTTCTTAATGCAAAACGTTGCAGGCGGTTGAATAGTGAACGGGGAACCTGCTCTTCTATTAACTCACGGCCTATATCTATCAGTCGGCCATATTGCACACCGGATGGGCAGGTGGTTTCACAGGCTCGGCAGGTGAGGCAGCGATCAAGATGGGTCTGGGTTTTTTCGGTGACTGTGCAGCCTTCTAAAATCTGTTTAATTAAATAGATACGTCCACGGGGGCTATCCAGTTCATTGCCCAGTAACTGATAGGTAGGGCAGGTGGCAATGCAAAAACCACAGTGGACGCAGGAGCGCAGAATGTCATTGGCTTCCTGACCCTGTGTGGTGTTTAAAAACTGTTTGGTGATATTGGTTTGCATAAATTATTTTTTAGATTCTTTGTTAAGGCTATAACTTACTTTCATCTTGAACGTAAATAACTGTCATCCCGAGCGCAGACGAGGGATCTTGCTACCCGACTCGTCAAGATCCCTCGGCTTCGCTCGGGATGACAAAGGTCTGGGGTTCTGAGTGCTGAACTAGTTACAGAATTAAAACTCACGATACATTCTGCCAATATTAAAAATATTATCTGGATCAAAAGCCTGCTTTAAATTTTTATGTAGTTTCATTAAATGTTCAGGTAATGGCTGAAATATTTTATCTCGTTCACCGGTGGCACGAAACAGGCTGGTGCTGGCATTAACTGAATTACCGGTCTGACGGATTTTATCTGCCGGGGCTTCACTCTTAATCCAGCGCAATGCGCCACCCCATTCATATAATGTATCACCATCTATTGATAGCTCTGGAGTATTGGAGGCTAATGACATTCTCCATAAATTTTTATCGGCTGTAAAAAAATCATGGCTCTGATTTTTTATAGAATTCCAGAATGCATCGGCTTTATCAAATAACTCACCGCCCATTTTTTTATGAGCGGCACGAATAGATTTTTCTGCGCCGGATAATCGAATATAAAGTGTGTCTTTATAAAAACAATTACCGCTAATGGGTAAAGGCAGGCCAGACCATTGATGCAATTTTGTCAGTGCATCTTCAATGCTGATATTTTGTGTCAGAGTGATTTCTGCTTCTGGCAGGGGCACCACTTTTACTGAGGCCTGCGTAATAATTCCCAGCGTTCCCATTGCGCCTGTCATTAAACGGGAAACATCATAACCGGCTACGTTTTTTATGACGTCGCCACCAAAAGATAAGATTTCGCCCTTGCCATTAATTATTTCTGTGCCTAATACAAAATCACGAACTGCTCCGCTATAAGCTCGCCGAGGGCCAGAAAAATTACAGGCGATAGTCCCCCCCAGTGTAGCTTTGCCATTAAAGGTCGGCGGTTCGAATGCCAGCATCTGATTATTTTCTGCCAGTAGTTTTTCAATCACGGTTAGTGGTGTGCCTGCCCGTGCTCGGATAACCAGTTCAGTGGGTTCGTAATTGATAATGCCCTGATGTTCAGCCAGCTCAATATTATTGCCCGATGCTTCGCGGCCATAAAAACTTTTTGAATTGCCCGCTTTAATATTTAAAACTTCGCTATTTTCAATAGCCTGCATCACTGAGTTCTGTAATGATTCGCTGATGTCATTCTGTGCGCTCATTAAAAACGCTCCAGTTCAGGATGAGATAGCTCGCCATTATGTACATGCATGGCACCGAACTCAGCGCAACGATGTAATGTAGGCACAGCTTTACCGGGATTTAATAAACCTGCCGGATCAAACGCTGCTTTAATTGCGTGAAACTGAGTGAGTTCAACCGATGCAAACTGCACACACATCTGATTTATTTTTTCCACGCCTACACCATGTTCACCGGTGATAGAGCCGCCCATTTTTACACACAGATCTAAAATTTTTCCACCGAACTCTTCAGTGCGTTCCAGCTCTCCGGATTTATTTGCATCATAAAGAATTAACGGATGTAAATTGCCATCTCCGGCGTGAAATACATTGGCCACGGGTAGATTATATTCTTTTGACATATCCGCCATGGCTTTTAAAACCTGAGGTAAACTTTTACGTGGAATGGTGCCGTCCATACAATAGTAATCAGGCGAGATTCGACCCACAGCGGGGAAGGCGGCTTTGCGACCTTTCCAGAAGGTAATGCGTTCCTGTTCATCTTTTGCAGTACGCACTTCGGTGGCACCGGAATTTTTTAAAATTTCTCGCACGGTAAAAATATGTTCTGACACTTCTTCTTCAGTGCCGTCCAGTTCACATAATAAAATAGCCGCCGCATCGGTGGGGTAACCGGCGTGAACAAAATCCTCTGCCGCTTTAATGGCGAGGGTGTCCATCATTTCCAGCCCGGCGGGAATAATGCCAGCTGAAATAATATTGCCAACTGCGGCACCTGCTTTTACTACATCATCAAAGGCGGCCAGCAGTGCCTGAGCACGTTCAGGTTTGGCTAACAGTTTTACCGTGACTTCAACGATCACGCCCAGCATGCCTTCGGAACCGGTCATCAGTGCGAGTAAATCGTAACCCGGGCTGTCCAGCCCTTCGCCACCAATGGTAATAAGTTCACCTTTAATGGTGACAATTTTTATCTGTTGAATATTGTGTACGGTTAAACCATATTTTAAACAGTGCACTCCGCCTGAATTTTCTGCCACATTGCCGCCAATGGTGCAGGCTATTTGTGATGAAGGGTCGGGGGCATAATATAAACCGAGATGATCCACTGCCTGTGAAATAGCCAGATTGCGTACGCCAGGTTGCACACGCGCCACGCGCAGAGCTTTATTAATTTCAATAATTTTTTTAAATTTTGCCAGGCTGAGTAACAGCCCCTGCTCGAAGGGCAGCGCGCCACCGGATAAACCTGTGCCAGCACCACGGGCAACCACGGGGCAATTTATTTCACTGCACAGGCGTAAAATTTTCTGCACCTGTTCAATAGAGTCGGGCAGCACTACCATTAAAGGTAATGCACGATAAGCAGAAAGCCCATCGCATTCGTAAGGTCTTAAGTCTTCCTGCTGATGCAAAACAGAATCTGCGGGAAGTATGCGTAATAATTGCTTAAGCAATTGCGGGCGATCTACGCTGGGGAATTTGTGTTCGGTTGATGCCTGGCTCATGTTTGCGTGATTAGTTTTAAGGAGTGGGTATTCTAACCTATTCAGACAGAGTGTAGGAGCGAGTCTTTAGCTCGTGATACTTTTAGATTTGCTAAAATAGCGAGCTAAAGACTCGCTCCTACAGAAATAATTTAGTTTTCTCTAGCCCCTTCAAGAATCCAGTTAACAAATAAATCGTAGTTACTCTGATCACCATTTAAATCAAAGCCCGTTACATTACCGCCAAAATGATGATTGCCGGTGGGTTTAAGCAATAATGGGCTCAGGCCGGGTTCAGCAAAATTAATGCGTTCAATGACATCGCTATAAAGTGTTGTGTTACCTACATTCCAGAATACCGGAACCCCGGGGATAGCGGTTAAGACAGTTGGACTATGGTGATGACAGGCCACACAGCCAACATTATTTGTATCAAGTATGGGGCGAATATGGGTATCAAATGTAATGTCTTTTGGTGCGGGCGACATGGTGCTGTTTATATTTATCGCCACAGTATCGGCTGCACTCTGTTTACCGGTCTCACTGTTGCGGCTGATTAACTGTAATGTATAAGCGCCATCGACATCGGCGGAAAAAATTGGTCGCACAGTAGTTGATGCGCTCAGGGAGGCAGTAGTTGAGCTGGGAGGCGTTGATATAATTGACCAGCTATAGCGGTCAGAAAACAGGCTGGCATTACCATCTAGTGTTACCGGTGAAGTGCTGGTGCGATCCAGTCCTGCATTTGCAATGGGTTTGCCTGGCTGATCAATTTTTCCATTAGTGATGTCGGGAGTGAAATTTGATAAAAAGCTGGCAAGAATATCCGGTGCATCGGATGCCCAGAATTTATCATAGGTTAATAATGACATGGGCATAATGCCGCGTCTGAAAACATAATCCTTAATCTGTTCTTCATGGGTAATGAATTTTTTGTAGGTTGAGAAATCAATATCTTTACCGTCGCCAATCAGTGTGTCTGCATCGGTGCCCAAACCTGCAATGCCGATTTTAGAATGGCAGGCAAGACAGAAAGGTTTAATGACTTTAAGAAATAACTGATCTGAGCCTGCGGGTGGAACACCCGTGTTCGGGTCGGGCCTCCATTCGACAGGCACAAAGCTGGTATCGAAAGTGGTGTTGGCTACATTGGTAACATCACCGTTGTACCAGCCATTAACTACTTCACGCAAAAAGTCATCGTGCCATAGTCCCTGCGGGTTATTAACTGGATAGGTTGAATATACTATGTCATTCAGTTCGCGAAATTTTGCCAGCTGATCTGCTTTGGTGATGCCAGGCTGATCAGAAAATTCAAAGTCATCAATATCCAGTGGTTGTAATTTTGCACTGGTATCACCTTTTCTTTTAACCGGATCTTCTGTTGGGTAGGGTGTGCCGGGTAAAACGTCAGCGGGGAATGTGCCATCTGCCAGTAAAGGTTTTGATTTTCCGCCGTGGCAGGTAATACACGAGCCTGGCATATAAAGCTCACCGCGACCATTCAGGTCTACCTTAATTAAACGAGTCTGGTTTTCATGATCCCCTGGTGTGGTTGTAAAAGTATAGAATTTATTAAACATGGGGTCGGCACCATCGCAGTCACCATCAAGGTCACTAAACTCAATGGCATTAGAACCGAAGTGATGCTGATGATCATTATTAACGCCGGCCACCAGATTTAATGAATTGTAATCCAGGCCATCAATTATATTAACGAAAAAGTTTTCAACATAAACTGCAACACAGCCATTGGCATTTCTGCGTGCATACATGCTTCTGCCATAGCCGAGGTCTCGGGTGTCACGAAAAATAACATACACATCGGCGCCATTATTTACCAGACTGTCATCAAAACCATTTTTGGTTTTCCATTTGGCCAAAGTGTCTCGCTCGTTAGCAGGATCTATGGCGGCGTAGTAAGCATTGGCCCATGCAGCATTATTAATTTTTGATGCGGGTAAATCTATCGCGGCATTATTACCTGGGCCGCTATTGTCATCTTCAATCACAATATTATTAGGGGCGGTGTTTCGGTTAAGTAAATAAAGATAATTATCAACGCTGGAAGCGATGGATATTTTTATGCCACCCGCTGTATTTAAAGTGATGGGAAAATCAGGGTTGTCAGTTGATGTTGCATCCTGGCCGCCAGAATTTGTCCAGCTACCAGAAAAAGTTTGAGTGCTGCCATTATCATAGGTTACAGTTATGCTGAAACTGCCGGCCTGCCCAGCAATGGCAGTGGCCGCAACAATGGTATAGCTTCCGGCAGGCAGGCTGACCTGTGGGTTAACAAATTTCTGATAGCTGTCAGGCGTAGCAAGGGTGATGCCTGTATTGGTAATGGTTTCAGAATTATCACAGCCACTCAGCGATATTATAATCAAAAGCAACAGGCTAAATATTTTAGTGAAGTGTTTCATGTGAATCCGATCCATTTATAAATTAAAAGCTTGCCAGATAACTAAGGCTTATTATCAGGCGATCATAATCAATATTGTTATCTGCCTCAGAGCTAATCATACTTGCTGAAATATCTATGGCCTGCTTATGTGCGATTAAATAATTAAATCCCAGTGAAATCACGCTGGTTTTTGTATCCAGTTGATAGGCGATCTGATTCTGGTCAAAAGTAGGATCCTGTTCAATAACGCTAGCCTGATTTACTACTTTTAAAGTTTCAGCTGTTGGATTATTTAATGACAGTGTAGAAACCGAGTCGCCGCTGATGAAACTATAAGTTAAATAAGATGTAATCGATGGACTTAGCGACAGGTCGGCGTTAATAAAAAATCGTGAACTTTTTGTATCAAAAACCCGGCTATCAGATTCAGCAGAGGTTGTAGTTACTCCTGTTCTTGCTGATAACGTAGTGGTGATTCTACCTGAAATAGCAGCGCCTGCCGTAAGTATTGACTGGTCTCTGATATCTGTTTTTGAATCAGACAAAACAATGTCAGTAGAAAATGTATAAATCGGGCTGTTAAATTTTCCACCAGGTTTGTAAAGATAGGCGGCGGATAATTTAAATGCATTATTGTCCAGGCCTTTTGTATCCTGAAACCGGCTTAAGCTTGCGTTTAAGTTAAGATTCAACATGCTGGTGTCGTTTAATTTTTCACTGCTGCCAATGGAGATGTTTGCGGTTGTCGATGTGTCGTCAACGGCAAGGTTTTTATCTGGTGAAAGATTTAAATTGTCGTCGCTTGCAAAAGTTAAATCAAAGTGCACGCTGCTGCCATCATTGGCAAGAACGATGTTGCTATATATCATTAATCCTGATGCTATAAGGAATAATCCGATTGCTTTCGTTTTCATTTTATTTTCTTTTGTTGTATTTAAGAGCGTAAAGAAAAATAAACATCATAAAGAGTAACAGCGGATTTATTATTCCTATACTTCCATTGCTTTGAGCAGCAGCGCTGGTTGTGGTGCTGGACGAATTTTTATTAATAGCAATGCCACCAGGATCCTGAATCGAACCATTTGTTTGTCCATCGCTATCATTAGGACCACCATCCTGAATCTGTAACTGCACACAGTAATGAGTGGCGGTAAGCCCCGCAGTATATAAACTGCTGCCTGGTGCGGGGCATGCACCCAGAGCGCCAGGCGCACTGTAAATGGCATTGTTACTATCAATGCTGAATTCCTGCCAGCCAGTAGCAGGATTAAATTTATGATAAGTAGAGTTATCCAGAATTCTGCTTTGCAATGGAATCACCACCAGCGCACTTCTGCCCGGGATTAAATTACTGATAGCAAAATCATAAATGCCGCCGAAGTGGGTGTGCTCACTATCGCTATCAAATGTTGTGCCGCTGTTGACGCCGCCATTATTAACAATGTCATCATCACTGATCAGGCTGCCATAACGTGCGGATGCAATTGCAATATTGCCGGTCTGTATATTTAATCCCGGCTCGGTCTGTATCAGGTAAGTGGTGCTGGCATTGCCCGTTTGGTTGGGTAGTAATTCGGGCTGTGAAGTTGCATCCAGATAATCAGGAATTAAATCATTGTCGGCATCAGTCAGCCCTTCGGTTGCATCATTGATGGTGTCGAGATCGCTATCAGTAACGGCGGATAATGTGGGCGGCGTATTTTCAACGCGAATAACCCGGGTGCGTGTGGTTTGTGCCGCGTTATTATCTGCAACAACAACGACAATATTATAAACCCCCGCCGTTAAACCGGTGGGATCAACACTAAAATTGCTAACGTCTGCGGTGGGTGGCGTTAAGCTGTTATCCGACTGGCTCCAGTCATAGGCAAAGGTATCACCCGGATCAATCACATTGGCAGTGAATGTTACATTGCCCTGCGTGTTATAAATTGTGGCCACGGACGCACTGCTCTGATTCACATCAATATTCACTACAGGGGCAATATTATTTTCAGAAATTGAAACCATGTGAATATTTTGTGAGCCAGTAACGGCATTAACCGGATTGCTTAAAGTCAGAATTAAAGTTTCAGTACCTTCTGCAAGCATATCGGCAGTGGTGTTTATATTGATGGTTGTGCTGGTGCCGCTGGCAATCGAAATGCTGTCACTGACTGCATTGTGATCGGCTGAATCCGATGTGCCGCTTACGCTGTAGTCGGCGGTTACCGGGTAGGTAATAGCATTGCCATTTAAACTGATCTGAATTTGTGTGGTCGTGCCTTCAGTAATAATCTGATCCGGATAAAAATTAATTTGTGGCACAACATTAACTGTTTGAGCTGTGCCAATATTTGAGCCATTAATTGACCAGTTAACACTGTATGTGCCGGGTCTGAAAGAAGCGGGGGCATCATTGCTCAGCGGAATAGTCAGGCTGCCTTCAGTTAATGTGCCGCTGCCCAGATTTACGCTGGTTAGATAGCCGGTTGAGGCAGTAGAAATATCCGCGGGTATATTAATTGTGGATGAGTTATTAAATGGATTAAGGCCGAGGGCGATTTCAGTGGTATCGGGAATACCGTCGTTATCATCATCGGCATCACAAAGGTCGCCCTGAGCATCGCCATCATTATTGGCCTGATCGGTATTGGCGGTGTTAACGCAGTTATCGTTTATGTCGAGAATTGTGTCGTCGTCTGCATCGGCATCAAGCATCGTGACATCAACGGTGAATATTGCAGAGCCACCATTGCCATCGGTTATTTGCACAATAAAGCTATCGTTGCCCACAAAGCCCGGTTGTGGTGAATAAGAAATAGCCATGCTATTACCCGTGTTGGCAGGTGACACAGGTACGGATGCGATGCTGCCTGTGCCCTGGGAGCTAATGCCCCAGGTGATGGTGTCGCTTTCAAGGTCAGTCGCATTTAATGTTAATGCAAATGCAATGGGCACACCGTTTTCAGAAATGGTTCTGGATACGGGAGTGGTTTCTACAAAAGTGGGAACATCATTGGTTGCGGTGACAGATAATGTTTTTGAAAAATAAGAGCCAACTAAATTAGAATCATCTGTCGCCCTGAAGCGTACGGTGCGATTAGATATATTGGGAGTATTGGATAGATTGTTGTAAGTAACCTGCTCCACAGCTGATTTGTAATTGGCGAGTGAATCTGTGCCTGAAATAGTTAGAATTCTGCCAGCTACAGCGCAGGAAAGTGCAGGGAATGAGCCAATGTTAGCAGGGCAAAACAATAAGTCTTCTGAGCTTATGTAGCTGCCCGCTGTTATTTCTATTTCTAAAAGATTCAGCTGAGTATTGTCAGGGTCGCCGATGGTTACAGAGCTGTCTATAAAAATGGCAGGGCTGTCTTCAATAAATGCTGCGGTGCCATTAATGCCGGTTACCGTGGCTGGATCATTACTGCTTGTAACGGCTAGGGTTGTTGTGTCGTATAAGCTGTCACTGTCTGCGTTATCACGTACTCGAACTCGAACCGTTCTGGTCATAGTGCTGGGGTTATCCGATGTATTCTGATAAGTGACCCCCTGTAGTGCTGTTCTATATGCTGAAATAGTGTCAGTGCCAGTAATACTTAACAGTGCGCCAGAAACAGAGCAACTAAGTGGTGAGGTAACAGATGGGCAGGTGAGTACATCTTCGGGTGCGGTGTAGTTGGTTGAAATTTCTACTTCAGCTCGCTTAAACGTGGTGTTATCCACATCACCCAGAGTAATGCTTGGGTCGATAATGGTTGCGCTATCATTTTCATTGTAAGCCACCGGATTATCAACGCCTGAAATCGTCGGTGCATTATTGGATGCATTGAGTGCAATGGTTGAGGTCACACCCAGACTGGGTGCATTGCTGGTATCTCGAATAGCAAAAGTGACAGCCCGGCTGGTGATGTCCGGGTTGCTCGATGTGTTGTCATAACTTATGCCCTGTAGGGCGGTGACGTAATTCGCTTTAGTATCAGAGCCGGATAAGGTGACAGTGCTTCCGCTTACTGCACATGAAAGTGCAAATGCTGCTGTATTGGGGCAGGTCAGAACATCCTCAGCTGCCTGATAGGCTGTGGTGATTTGTACAGTTGCCAGATTAAGGTTAGCGCTATCCACATCGGTGATGGTGATTGAGGAGTCTATCGCAACCGGGGTGCCTGCTGCTTCATCAAAAGTAACAGAGCCGCCAAGGCCTGAAATGGCAGGCGCATCATTTACACCTGTCACACTCAGGGTGGTACTGTCATAGGAAGAGTAAGCACTTGATATGTCGTTATCCCTGACTCGCATTCTAATGGTTCTGGTCAGGGTGCTGGGGTTATCAGTGTTGCTGTTGCTATAGGTCACAGCCTGTAGCTCTGCATCGTAAGTTGCCAGGCTGGCTACGCCAGATAGCGTTAGAGTGCTGCCACTGACCCCACAGGTTAATGAGCCGCCAGCAGGGCAGCCAAGAATATCTTCGCCAGAAGCGTAATTACCAGAGACTTCTACCTGAGCCTGATTAAGTTGCGAGTTATCTACATCAGCAAGCGTTATTGATGAATCAATGACTATTGCAGAGCCGCCCTCGGTAAAATTGACCGAGCTATTTACATTAGTAATGGTAGGTGGGGAACAGACATTAGTTGTTAACGATGTTGTGTTGCCATTTGTGGCGCCCTGACTATTACTGCCCTGGGCACGAAAATAATAGGTAGTGCCACAGCTTAGACCGGAAATAGAACGAGCCGAAGTCTGAGTGCCGGTATCGCCGCCAGAACCAGAAGGAGAAGATGTGGCGGTGACTGTGCCCCCGGTTCCGTTACTAACCAGCGAAGAAGTGGTTGAATAACGGAATGAAACATTGGTGGAGGCACCGTTTTGAGCAATAGTGGAATTTAATGTGGCGCTGGTATTTGTTAGCGAAGATTCATTGTTAGTGGTGACGGTGGGCGCCAATACGCCTGGAGTGCCCGCATTACTCCAGGCTATCAGCAGGTCGCGTGCAGGATCGCCAATGTAAGATCCCCCCTGAGGCATAAACCCTGCAGCGCCTGGAGCTCGTTGAACCCGGTCTAAAATATTGACGATACCTGCTGATGCATCAGCATATTCATCCCAGTTTGACGTTGCGCTTATGCCATCAGCTGTATGGCAGTTAGTACAGGCTGAAATACCTAAAATTATATTGCTAACGCCGGCACTGCCATTGTAGGTAGCCACCGCCAGTGCGTTTGTACTAACACACAGGTTGAGTGCAAAAATTACACAGACGAAGACATACTTTCTATTTTTACCGGGGGAGGTCATGCCGCAACTAATCCTGTTTAACTAGTTAAATGCCATTTGGTGTAATATACAATAAAGTGAATTAGTTCACATTATATTTTGTTTGTTTAGGGCAGAAAAATGCGCTCATTTTGAGCATAAATGATTTTTTTTGTATTATAATTACAATGCTTTCTTATCTTATTGATAGTTAAGCGAATTTGAATTCAATCTGACAGAAGAATGCTATTGCACAGGAATGACGACTCCCCCCATAAGGAAACGATTATAATGAAGTTTGATGATATTGATGACCCACGTAGAGATTTTCTAGTTAAAGCTCTAACCGCAGGCGCTTTTGCTATGGGCTCAAATGGTCTGATAGCACCTGTATGGGCTATGGGGAAAATTCCTAAAATTATCCCGCCCGGTAAATCTATATTTGACCTGAGCGGACGTGTCACCGTAAATAATATGGCCGCTGATCTGGATACGTTTATTAGCCCGGGGGATGTAGTGGAAACCAGTGCCAGCAGCCATGCTGTATTTGTAGTGGGCAAAGATGCGTTTATTTTACGCAGCAATAGCCGCATGGAAATAGAAGGCAGCACCATAATTAATACCATTCGTTTATTTTCAGGCAGAGTTCTGTCGGTATTTGGTCGCCGGCCAGCTAAAAACAAACTGACTATGCGTACCACAACTGCAACCATCGGTATTCGTGGCACCGGCGTGTATATGGAAGCCGACCCTGAAAAAACTTATCTATGCACCTGTTATGGAGAGACCGAGCTGGTTTCAAATTCAGATAAAAATATTCGTCAACGCATAGCGGCAACCCATCATGATGCGCCAAAATACATTCTGGCAAAAGGCAGTCGCAATAAAATTATCCAGCCCGCACCGATGATCAACCACACGGATGATGAGCTGATGTTGATTGAAGAACTGGTGGGTCGTGAAGTGCCGTTTGGTCTCGAAGGTGATGAATATAAAGGCCCACGAAAAGGTTACGATAAATATTAAATAAGTGGCAGATATAATTCAGATGCCACTTTTTTTTGCACAGCGATTTAAACGACCTGTTAAATATATGGCAGCTCATTTTTTCTCTGTAGGATGAGAAACGCCAGTGAATTTAAAGATGAGCTTGCTAAAGGGTTTATTCATTGGGCGAAAAACATAAGCTGCCGCTGCAGGCATTATCGCGTAGAAAAACATCTCTTCATTGTCCTGGGCGAAAAATAATACCAGTATAAGGATAAGTGCAAGGGTTAATAAAGTGTAAATAATCCATGCATTTTTAATGTAGCGATTGTATTTATCATCTTGATTTTTTGTCATATTCTTTGATACCTGATAGTTTTTATTTTAATTGCACTGTTTTTATTCATAAATATTACGCCGAGGTAAGCGGAGTCCATGCACATGCGAACCTGACTGTTTTGTTAGGCTTACGCTGCAGACTCGTGCTGTACGTCCCAGCCAAAACAGCAGGATGGCACTGAAGTGCTCGAGCAAATACTTTAGCTCTTTCTACGCCAGGTTGAACTCTATAATTTTTCATATTACTTTCTCCTGTAGTCGTGGATGTGACTTTCTCGTTACTTGCCCTGTCAGTTTATATCAGAGTATTCATCACAAATTCAAACAAAAACACTCAATAATCCATCTCAGGTTTTTTCAGTTTTACTATAGCTGTAACACGTGCCTTGCGTATCGCCTCGGCCATTGCTTCACCTTTTAATTCCATTTCTTTAATCGATTGCATATCAATATTTTTTGCTGTTTTAAGAGCAAGTCGCATAAAGTCTGCCTGTGGGTATTCACTTTGTTCAAATTCTTTGCGGCCTCGAATATCGGCAAGGCATGCAATTAAAAAATTTTCAAAACGGTCTGGTCGTCTAAAGGCATCAAGCTGTTCCAGTTTTTTTAAAACAGTGGCAGGCTTTAGTTCAAATACTTTATGTATATTAAGATGGTAATTTGAAGTGATGATTGCCAGGTCTCTAAAATCGTTGGGTACTTTAATGCGTTTGCACAGTTGTTTAATAATATCCACACCCAGTTGTTCGTGGCCATGATGGCTGGGCCATTTTTCAGCAGGTGTGGCGCCTTTGCCAAGGTCATGACACAGTGCAGCGAAGCGTACCTTTGCATCATTACTTAACTGACAAGCCTGTTGTAAAACCATCAGAGTGTGTACACCGGTATCTATTTCCGGGTGATAAATTTCAGGTTGTGGAACGCCAAATAAAATATCAAGTTCGGGCAGAATACATTCGAGTGCGCCACAGTCTCTGAGTACAGTGATAAATTCTTCCGGGTTTCTTTCGTTTAAAGCTTTGTGCATTTCCTGCCAGACACGCTCCGCCACCAGAGCATCGGCTTCGTTATTGTTTACCATGGTTTTCATTAGCGACATGGTTTCATCGGCCACGGTGAAACCAAGGTGGGCATAACGTGCAGCAAAACGTGCAACTCGCAGTATGCGTACAGGGTCTTCGCTAAATGCAGCAGAAACATGACGCAGGCATTTATTTTTTATATCTGCCTGACCATTAAAGGGATCAATTAAATTGCCGTTTTCATCCTGTGCTATTGCATTAATAGTTAGATCGCGGCGGATTAAATCTTCTTCCAGAGTGACTTCGGCAGAAGCGTGAACTTCAAAGCCGGTGTAGCCGGGTGCGGTTTTGCGTTCGGTTCTGGCGAGGGCGTGTTCGTCGTGGGTTTTGGGGTGTAAAAAAACGGGAAAATCTTTGCCGACCTGCTGGTAGTTTAAATCCAGCATTTGCTGCACGGTAGCACCGACCACAACCCAGTCTTTTTCTTTTACCGGGTAGTTGAGAAGTTGATCGCGTACTGCGCCGCCTACTAGATATATTTTCATGGGGTGATTATACCTTATCTGATCGCGAGCTAAAGACTCGCTCCTACGAAATAATATTATGCTAGCATAGGCTTGTAGGAGCGAGTCTTTAGCTCGCGATTCTTTGCAGTTATTGAATAAGGATATTCAAATGAAAAGACCTGAAGGTCGTAGGCTTAGGAATGGCCGAGCCTCAATTTCCAGTCAAATTTATTTAATCACTACTGTCACCAGTAAACGTAAGCCCATTTTTCTTGATTTATATGAGGGACGAATTCTTGTGCAGTCAATTTATGATGTTTCACTCGATGCACAAACCCTCTGTTATGTAGTAATGCCGGATCACTTTCACTGGTTAGTTCAGCTGGGGGAGGGGCATGCTATTTCCAGAGTGGTGCAGAGAGTAAAGGCTTGCAGTGGTTTTAATATTAAACAGAAGTTGAGCATGAAAGAAAAGCTTTGGCAGGCAGGATATCATGATCATGCTATTCGTAAAGATGAAGATATAAAAATGGTTGCTCGGTATGTTATTGCTAACCCTCTACGGGCTGGACTGGTGAATAAAATTGAGGATTATCCGCTGTGGGATGCCTGCTGGCTGGAATGATCGCGAGCTAAAGACTCGCTCCTACGCAGTAAGTCAGTAGGAGCGAGTTTTTAGGTCGCTATGGTTTTATGCGCCAAGCTGTTTCTGTGCCGCCGCAATGGCTACGCCATTTTCCACTGCATCGCCTAACACCGCTTCTAACGCGCCCAGACATAACAGAATATTTTCTGCACGGCTGCTGTGTCCCATCAAACCAATACGCCAGACTTTTCCGGCCAGTGCGCCCAGACCTGCGCCAATTTCAAGGTTAAATTCGTTTAGTAAACGAGTGCGAACTTCTGCATCATCTACACCTTTGGGAATGGTCACCGAATTCAGTTGCGGCAAACGATCTGCTTCATTAACAATAAAATTCAGACCCATTGCTTCCAGACCCGCACGTAATGCAAGGTGATTGTCATAATGGCGCTGCCAGGCATTTTCCAGACCTTCGTTCTGTAGCATCACCAGAGATTCATGGAATGCGTAGAGCGCATTAATGGGGGCGGTGTGGTGGTAGGCGCGTTTTGCATTGCCGCTGCCCCAGTAGCCCATGACCAGATTCATATCGAGAAACCAGCTTTGCACTTTATCGTCGCGGGCTTTAATGGCTTCAATTGCTCTTTCGCCAAAACTGACTGGCGAAATACCCGGCGTGCATGACAGGCATTTCTGGGTGCCGGAGTAGATGGCATCCACGTTCCACTCATCCACTTTAAGTTCACTGCCACCCAGTGATGTGACGGCGTCAACTATGGTCAGGCAATCGTATTTATGAGCCAGCTCGCATAATGTTTTAACATCAGATTGCGCGCCGGTTGAAGTTTCGGCGTGTACAAATGCCAGCACACTTGCATCAGGATTTGCTTTCAGTGCGTCTTCAACTTTATTGCAGTCAACCGCCTTGCCCCATTCGTCTTCGACCATAATTGGTGTGGCACCACAACGTTCAACATTTTCTTTCATGCGCCCGCCAAATACACCGTTCTGGCAGACAATCGCTTTATCTCCCGGTTTAATCAGGTTAACGAAGCAGCTTTCCATGCCCGCAGAACCGGGAGCAGAGATGGGAATGGTGAGTTCGTTTTTAGTTTGAAAGGCGTATTGAAGCATGGTTTTTACTTCTTCCATCATGCCGACAAACTGGGGGTCGAGGTGGCCAATAGTCGGGCGCGACATGGCTTCAAGAATTCGTGGGTGAACGTCAGACGGGCCGGGGCCCATCAGGGTGCGAACAGGGGGATTGAATGATGTAATGCTCATGAGTAATTACCTTAAAAAAATTTATCCGTATAGTGCCACGATTGAGACTAAAAAATAACTGAATTTTATCAGGGTATTTTTAGTCGAGCTATGACATTAGTATGTGCGTGCTGTTTTTTAGAGATGTTTATCGATCATATCTTTTAATTGCTGGGCATTGACGGGCTTGGTCATAAAGTCATTCATTCCGGCATCCATGCATTGCTGTCGATCTTCTGATGTGGCCTTGGCGGTGAGGGCAACAATGGGCAGGGACAGTTGCTCAGGCTCCAGTTTGCGCCATTGCCGGGTAGCTTCCAGTCCTGTCATATTAGGCATATTGATGTCCATAAATACGATATCGTAAGTATGTTTGTGCATGGTATAGAGTGCGGTATTGCCATCTGTTGCGATATCAACAGTGTGACCCATATCTGTTAAATGGCTGTACACAATGCTGGCATTGATTTCGTTGTCTTCTGCCAGCAATATTTTCTTTTGTGGATTTTCATTTATAAGTGCTTCTTCGTCTGCAGATGTTTCATCAAATACGGTCTGTAATGTCGTAGATATATTTTCTAATGAAATGGGTTTGATTATGCTGGCGGCGATATCCTGCATAATACTCGGCTCAGATAGCTCAATGCTTTGTATGTAAGTGGCGTAAATAACAGGAGCCTGGCAATGGGCTTCATTGCGAATTCTTTTTATCAAATCATAGGCCGTGTTTTGTTTCAGCGTTTCACATAAAACGATAGTGTCGAACAGCCTGTTCTTTTTCTGGCTCCATAATATATGTGCAATTAAATTGTCTTTGCCATCGGTTGTGTAGGTTTCAATATTCAGCTGATTGCAATAGCGTTCAAGAATTTCTCGACTGGAATCATTGGGTTCAAAAATAAGGATACGCCTGTTATCGAATAAATTAATCGCTTCATCGGCGACGCTTTTGTCCAGTTGCCAGTTAAAATTGAGAACGAATTCAGCTAAGTTTTCTTTTGGGTATTGTATATCAAATGTGCCTCCCATCAGGCGAGTTAACTGTGAACCTACTCTCAGGGCGAGAGCATTTTCTGATGTTGGAATATCATGGGCATAAATTTGTTTTGCACCTGTTGGCTGAGAAAATAAAATAGTTATTTTTATATTAATGTAATTTTCTTCATTAATGTCACTGGACTGTGCATCAATGCATATGTCCTGCTTGTCTGACTGATCTATTGCATGCCGAATTAAATTAGACAGCAGCTGGCGCAATCTCTGTGCATCGCCTAAAACATTCTGCGGAAATTGTTTATGTATATAACAGTTTATATTGATGTTTTTTTCATGAGCCAGAGGCGCCAGGCTGTGTATCAAACTGTTAATTAATAATCTGGGTTGAAAGCTTTGCTGGGTAAATGAAATGTTACCTTTTTCAATACGAGAAAAGTCAACGATGTCTTCAATGATTTCCTGCAGTGAATTACTGGATTGACTTAGTGCATGCAGATATTGTTTCTGTTGAGCATCAAGAGGTGTTTTATTAAGTAAATCAATCATGCCAACGACGCCACCAATGGGGGTGCGAATTTGATGAGCCATGGTAGACAGAAATTCAGTTTTAGCTTTGTTGGCTGTTTGCGCTTCACTGACGGCTGTCTGTAAACGTTTCTGCAAAGAATAGAGATAGGCAGGCAAAGCAATAATAAGAGTTAAAAATGCCAGTGCATCCAGTGTCAGCATAGACCAGGCATTTTCTGTCATTAATAATACGTTGTAGCCTATTAATGTCAGGATGACGGCGGTGGTTAAAAAATGTTTGCCATAGCGTGTGCCGTAACCTATGTAGATCCACAGATAGATTAATATAAAAACACTGTTTATACCGCCAGTTAAAAAAGCTGAAAAGGTGGTACTGGAAACATCAAAAGCAAGAGCCAGGTAACGCCGGGGTACAGATGCTGGGATCCAGATCAGACTTAGCATGACGGCAAAGCTAAAGCCGAAAAAAATTAAGGTGAATACAAGTAAGACATCAAATGAGGCATTGAAGTATCCACTGCTAATGCCGGAAGAAATATATGCATAAGTCAGTATGCCTATGGTGAGGCGAATGAGTGACTGAATGAATTCTATGTTTTTTATTTTTTGCATAACATTCCCGAGCTCGATACCATGAGGATACTATTTTTGCACACAAAATGCTTTTTGTTTTTCAGCGCAAATTTATGGGCTGTAAGTTATCGACTGGCCTGTTGACGATATTGATCCTGCTTAGAACGTAATTGTTGAGACCCCAGATAATAAGGCACCACAGACTCCAGGCTTGTGCTCTGTGGTGTGCCATGTTGGCAGGTACTATCAACCTGTAAAGAACGAAAGTTATCTATAGAGAAGGGTTTTCCCGGCCACCATTCCAGTAACCCTGCCTGTATTTTTGAGATGAAATGTGGCAGGCCGATTATTTTATGTTTAAGTCCGGATACTTCACTGGTGTATTGAACCAGCTGTTTTAGCGTGTATTCTTTGGGGCCACAAAGATTGTAGCGCTGGCCGTAGCTTGATTTATCATTCAGTGCATTGACAAAACAGCGAGCCACATCATTTACATACACAGGTGCAAATCTGGAGTTGGGGCAGGCCAGGGGAAAGAACCAGGGAGTGGTTTTTAGCAGACTGGCAAAGCGATTAAAAAAAAGATCCTCTCTACCAAAAATAACCGAAGGTCGAAAACTGCTTACCTTAAGTTTACCCGCAAACGCATGCACATGATTTTCGCCTTCACCTTTGGTACGCAAGTAGCGGCTAGGGCTATTGCTTGCATCGGCATTGAGCGCGCTCATGTGCAATAGTCGTGGGATGTTATTATTATGACAGGCTGTGAGTACCTTTCTGGGTAGCTCAATATGAGCCTGCCTGAAGCCATCACCATTGTGGCCATGCTCATTTAATATGCCGACCAGATTAATCATGGCATCACAGCCTTTACTCAATGCATCCAGTTTATTTTGATTGTAGATATCAGCCACAATCACAGTGACATTTGGTAGCACGCTAAGATGGGCGCAATGCGCTTGGCGTCTGCTGGCAACCACAACTGTTTTATCGGCATTTGAAAGCATGTTGATAATGTGGCTGCCAACAAATCCACTGCCACCCAGTACGCATATTTTTTGTGTAGACATTTTTTAACCAGTTATTTTAAATAAAGCTGAAATATATTTGATTGCTATATTGACAAAACTTTTTAATTAACACAATCTAAAGGTCATGAATAAATTTATTGCGCTCAATCATATTGTTATTGATGTGGCAGCCAAACGCTGGTGCCCACCGGATAATCTGTGCGCTCGATGTATTTACTGATTTAAAAATAATCATATTTAAAAGGCCGCAGATTCTCAGAACTGCGGCCTTTTTTGTTTCAGGGTTTTATTAATTACAATTAACAGGAGATATTGTGAAAAACCAGCAGGCATTAACCGTAGCACTGGCATTTATTACTGTTGTATTCATCTGGTCTACAACGCCGCTGACAATTAAGTGGAGCGCTGAAGGAGTCGGTTTTATTTCTGCCATTACCGGCCGAATGTTAATTGGTGCCGTGCTTGCCACAGCGCTTACATTTATACGCTTTAATAAACTGGCACTGTCGGCTAAAGCGATATATGTGTATTTTGCAGCAGCGCTGGCTATTTTTGGTGCGATGATGCCTGTTTACTGGGGTGCACAATATTTATCTTCCGGATTAATTTCTGTTGTGTTTGGTTTGACGCCTATTTTCACTGCTTTTTTTGCAACGTCTCTGTTGCAGGAAAACAGTTTGACGATTACTAAAATGGCCGGTGCACTATCAGGTGTTGCAGGTTTATTAGTGATATTTTCAGAGCAGTTGAATCTGGGTGAAAATGCGTTAATGGGGTTGAGTGCCGTATTGTTATCTGTAATATTGCATTCAATGAGTGCAGTATGGATTAAGCGAATAGATGCAAGACTGCCTGCTTTAATGGTTACTACGGGCGGCCTGTTATTTTCTCTGCCATTATTTTTGCTGGTTTATATTTTGTTTGCAGAACCTTTGCCTGTGCAACTGCCAATGCGCTCAATCTGGTCTATTGTTTATTTAGGGGTAATGGGTTCAATAGTAGGCTTTGTGAGCTACTACTATTTGTTATCTCACTTACAGGCTTCTACTGTAGCACTAATCACCTTAATGACACCGGTTGTCGCATTGTTGCTGGGTTATACATTAAATAATGAAGATTTAACCGGCACTATCTGGCTGGGTACGAGTCTGGTTTTACTGGGTTTAATGTTGCATCAATGGGGTGGGATTTTGTCAAAATATTTATGCAGAGAAAAATAAGCAGAATTATCTTTATCTGGCTGGCTTTATGCAGTTTATCTGTAGAAGCTGCAACGCGCATAAGAAGCATAAGTTTTGAAGGTAACCTGGTTACTGAAGAAGTTCTGATGTTAAGAGAAATGTATGTCAGTGAAGGCGATGAAGTTGATCTGAAAAAAATTGAACAGTCTACACAGGCAATAATGGATCTGGGCTTATTTAAATCCGTTAAATATTATCTGCGTGAAGACTATACCGTATCTGATGAGGATGCTGCAGATCTGGTGATTTTGCTTGAAGAAAAAATTTACTTATTAGTTTTACCAAGGTTAAGAGTTAATGAAGATGGTAGAAAACTGGGAATTCAATTGCGCTGGGATAATATTTTTGGATTAAATCATCAGATGCGACTTCTGATTGAAGATCGAGGTTCTACAGATGGAGTGAGCGAAAAACGGCAACGTGCAAAATATAGATATCCAAATATAAATGGTTCAAACTTTGAATTAAATTTCAAATTAACCAATCAAAATAAAGTTGATGAGATAGATGATTTAAATTCGATTGATCGTCAGGATAAAGATTTTGGCATAGGTTTATTTAAATGGCTAAACTCAAAGGGAAGAAACAGAGGCTGGTTTGCCGGCATTGGTTTTGACTATCGGCAACGTAACAATCAGGTAGTGTTGGGAACATTAGCCGATAATGCACTGAATGCTCTGGTTGTTGAAATGCAATATGGTTTTAAAGACGTGCATCAGTACACCTATAATAGAGGTGGTAAAGAATATGGTTATAACCTGGATATGTCACCCCATGAATTGAATAATGATTTTGAGTTTTTTAGCCATCGATTATATTATCGAAGTTATTATCGGTTTGATTCACGACCGGGTGACAATTTAAATGTACAGACTTTATTTGGCTATTCTACAAATAATATTCTAGATAACGAAGCCTTTTCCCTGGGCAGCAGTCAGGATTTACGTGGTTATAAAAGTAACAGTTTTGTTGGTAACACAATGCTGTTGTTAAATATTGAATACATGACCCCCAGTGATACATCTCCCGCATTACGTTATGTCTATTTTATTGATATTGGTAATACCTATGATGACATTAATGATATAAAAAATGGCCATTTAAAAACAGGACTGGGGATGGGGTTTCGCTGGAAAATTCAGGCATTTGTGAAACTGGATTTAAGAATGGATATTGGTTATGGCGTAACCGAAGGCGAGTATCGAGCGAGTTTTGGTACTCGGCATGTGTTTTAAGATCAAAAATTTTTTACCGCAAATGAACGCAAGGAACGCGAATTTTTTATGCGTCTACAGCGCACTTCATCAAATAAGTTTTTGATTCTATTTGCGTATTTTTGCGTTCATTTGCGGTAAAGCTTTTTTCTTTTGATCTTTTACCCACCGGTATAAGACATAAATCTTAATATTTTTTCAGGCTTTTCATTAAACTCGTGTTTTTCAGGTTTCATATTAATCGCGGTGCGAATCGCCTGTTCCAGTTCTTCATCACTTGCGCCTGCCCTTAGTAATGGCTGCAATGGGAAATTGTGATCCTGACCCAGGCAGGTATAAATAGTGCCATCCACCGACAGGCGAACTCGATTGCAGGTATCGCAAAAATGTTGTGACAGCGGCGTAATAAAGCCAATATTAATATCTGTGCCGACCACCTGCATATAACGAGCCGGGCCACCACCGGGCATGACGCCAGGTACCAGATCAAAGCTTTTTTCCAGCCGCGCTTTAATAAGCTGTAAATCCATATATTGCTCGGTGGCTTTTCTTCCCATCTCACCGACGGGCATGGTTTCTATAAAGCGCAGTGTAAAGCCGTGCTCGATGCAGAAAGCCACCATCGCTTCGACTTCATTGTCGTTGATGCCTTTCATTACCACCATATTGACCTTGATGGGTTTGAGCCCTGCGGCTTTTGCAGCCATTAGACCATTGATGACTTTTTCCAGTTTGCCACCGGTGAGCTGTTTGAATTTATCTGCATCCAGGCTGTCGAGGCTGGCATTGAGTCGGCTGATACCCGCTACTTTAAGGGCAGCAGCGTGTTGACTCATGCGGGTGCAGTTGGTGCTGAGGGATAAATCTTCCAGGCCGGGCAGGGCAGACAGGCGCTGAGCCAGCTCGGGCAGGTTCTTTCTCACCAGAGGCTCACCGCCGGTGAGTCGAACTCGGCGAGTGCCCATGCGGGTAAAGGTGGCAATGACTCGTTCCAGCTCATCAAACGTGAGCCAGTCTTCAGGTTCATGGAAATCACGAAATTTTTCAGGCATGCAATAGGTGCAACGCAGGTCGCAGCGGTCAGTGACCGAAACCCTTACGTAGTCGATGCTGCGTCCAAACTGGTCGATGAGCTTTGTCATAAGATTCAAGTATACGGATTGTGTTTAAAAAATAACCCAACAAATCAAATATAAGCAGGATTTAGATATTAGCATCTCATAATATATATTGAAATATATTGATCTATTGCCTTATTTAAGTGACTGTGAGCCGCTATAAACTATGCTATACACCCTGAGCTGAGCGCCGTTATTGATCTAAAACAGTAAATTAGTATTTAATTATTTTATGAATCACATAACAATGGTGATTTGTGACTAATTAATGACATCTCTATAATCCATCCCTTGTAAAAGGGCAGGACAGTCTATGAAACATTCACCTCTGGTAGACCCGTCGGTTGCGGATAGTCGCATCGAAGTCAAAAATACCACCTGTTATATGTGTGCATGCCGTTGCGGTATTCGGGTCACCTTGCGTGATAACGAAGTGCGGTACATACAGGGTAATCCAGATCATCCATTAAATAAGGGTGTGATCTGTGCCAAAGGTGCGTCTGGCATTATGAAGCAATATTCTCCTGCTCGTCTTACTAAGCCTCTGTTGCGTAAACCTGGTTCAGACCGGGGCGATGCCGAATTCGATGAGATTTCATGGGATAAGGCTTTTGAAATCATGGAAGAACGGATGGCTCATTTACGCGCCACCGACCCGAAGAAATTTGCCCTGTTTACTGGCCGTGATCAGATGCAGGCCTTAACCGGCATGTTTGCCAAGCAATACGGTACACCTAATTATGCAGCCCACGGTGGTTTCTGTTCGGTGAATATGGCCGCGGGCATGATCTACACCATTGGTGGTTCATTCTGGGAATTCGGTGGCCCGGATCTGGAAAGAGCCAAGCTGTTTGTAATGATCGGCACCGCAGAAGATCATCACTCCAACCCGATGAAAATTGCGCTGTCAGAATTCAAGCGTAACGGTGGCCGCTTTATTTCTATTAATCCTGTGCGTACGGGTTATTCAGCCATTGCCGACGAGTGGGTGCCGATCAAGCCCGGCACCGATGGTGCACTACTGCTGGCGATTATTCATGAGTTAATCAAAACCGGTCTGTATGACCGTGACTTTTTGCAGGATTACTCCAATGCAGGTCAGCTGGTGAATCTGGATGAAAGCTCAGATCACCACGGCATGCTTGTACGCATGGATGTGAATGACCCGGAAGAAGGCTGCTTCGATCATCAGAACCAGATGTGGTGGGATCGTCATAGCAATAAAGCGGTACGCACACATACCGAAGGTGCGGATCCATTCTTGCTGGGTGAATACACTCTGGAGGATGGCACCCCGGTTAAGCCTTCATTTCAATTACTGAAAGAGCAGGTTGAAGAATACACTCCTGAGTGGGCAGAAGACGTCACCGGCATTCCAGCCGAAACCATTCGCCGTCTGGCTCATGAAATGGGCATCACCGCCCGTGATGAGAAAATTGAATTACCCATAGCCTGGACGGATACCTGGGGTCGTGAGCATCAGTCGGTGACCGGCAACCCGGTCGCCTTTCATTCCATGCGCGGCACCGCGGCACACTCGAATGGTTTTCAGACCATTCGTGCCATGTCTATATTAATGTCGATTCTGGGTACCATTGACCGCCCCGGCGGCTTCCGCCATAAAGCGCCCTTCCCGCGGCCGATTCCGCCCTGCCCGAAAACACCCAAAGGCCCGGAAGGTGTGCAGCCCAATACGCCACTGGATGGCATGCCGCTGGGCTGGCCAGCCGACCCGGATGATCTGTTTGTGGATGATGCAGGCAAACCGGTGCGGCTCGATAAAGGCTTCTCATGGGAATATCCATTATCGGTACACGGGCTGATGCACAATGCGATTACCAATGCATGGCGTGGCGACCCTTATCCCATCGATACGCTGATGATTTTCATGGCCAATATGGCGTGGAATTCATCGATGAACACGTCTGAAGTTCGCAATATGCTGAACGACAAAAATGAAGACGGCGAGTACAAGATTCCATTTTTGATTGTGGCGGATGCCTTCCAGTCGGAGATGGTGGCCTATGCGGATTTAGTGCTGCCCGATACCACTTACCTTGAGCGTCACGATGTAATGTCGATGCTGGATCGTCCTATTTCAGAATTCGATGGTCCGGTGGATTCCGTGCGTATCCCGGTGGTGCCTCCTACCGGTGACTGCAAGCCATTCCAGGAAGTGCTGATCGAATTAGGTTCGCGGTTAAAATTACCCGCCTTTACCAAACCCGATGGCACACGTAAGTATCGTGACTACCCCGAGTTTGTTATTAATTTTGAAACTGAACCGGGATCGGGTATCGGTTTCCTTGCTGGTTGGCGTGGTAAAGGTGGCGAGAAATTTATGAAAGGTGAGCCAAATCCAAACCAGTGGGAAATGTATGAGAAAAACAACTGCGTTTATCAATACCATTTACCCAAATCCTATCAGTATATGCGTAACTGGAATCAGGGCTATTTAACCTGGGCGCAGGATCATCGTCTGACCCGTTATAACGAGCCGATAAATATTCATATTTACTCTGAAGTGTTGCAGAAATTCCGTCTCGCCGCTCAGGGTAAACGCAAGGGCAAACAGCCGCCGGATCATTTGCGTAAACGGGTAGAAGAGCATTTTAATCCTCTGCCGTTTTATTCGGAGCCGCTGGAATCTCAGTTAACCGATAAACGTAAGTATCCTTTGAATGCGATCACTCAGCGCCCTATGGCGATGTATCACTCATGGGATTCACAAAATGCCTGGTTACGTCAGATTCATGCACACAATTATATGCATGTGCATCCTTCATTAGGTCATAAGCATGGCTTCGCTGATGGCGACTGGATTTATGTTGAATCCATGCACGGGAAAATTCGTTGTATGGCGCGTTTTTCAGAGGCGGTGGAACCCGGCACAATCTGGACATGGAATGCAATTGGTAAAGCAAAAGGTGCGTGGAATTTAGGCGAAAAAGCCAATGAATCTGAAAAAGGATTTTTATTAAATCATTTAATTGCAGAAGAATTGCCCGCCAATGAATACGGTGAACATTTATCAAACTCTGACCCGGTTACAGGGCAGGCAGGATGGTATGACGTTCGAGTGCGTGTTTATAAAGCCGAAGATGATGCCAACTGCACCTTGCCACAATTTAAAATGATGAAACGTTTACCGGGCACCGGCATACATAAAAAATGGATTGGTTTCTTTGCAGGTAAGTTCGCAGGTAAAAAATCTTCAGGAGGTAACGGGTAATGACTCAGTTAGCTTTAATTATTGATTTGAATGTATGCGTCGGTTGCAGCGCCTGTGTCACCAGTTGTAAAGAATGGAATACATCCGGCCCTGCGGGTTTTATGTCGGATGATAATCCATACGATAAAGATCCAACCGGTACTTTTTTTAATCGGGTGCAAACTTATGAAGTGGGCGAGTTTCCAAAAACCGAAACCGTGCATTTTCCTAAATCCTGTTTGCATTGCGAAGATCCACCTTGTGTACCAGTGTGCCCGACCGGTGCCAGTTATAAACGTAAAGAAGATGGCATAGTGCTGGTGGATTACGATAAATGCATCGGCTGTAAATATTGCACATGGGCCTGCCCATACGGTGCCCGTGAAATTGATGAACATCAGAAAGTAATGAAAAAATGCACCCTGTGTGTGGATCGTATTTATGATGAAGCACTGCCAGAAAATGAACGCAAGCCGGCCTGTGTATTAGCCTGTCCAACCAATGCGCGTCTGTTTGGTGATGTGCATGATCCGGATTCTCATGTGTCTGAATTGATTCGTGAAGAAGGTGGTTACCCGCTTATGCCTGAGTGGGGTACCAAGCCTTCTAATCATTATTTACCGCGTCGCAAAGTGAAAATGAAAATTCATGAAGATGAACTGGTGCGGGTGGATAATCCACTTAACAAAGAGCAGAAAGAACATCATGCTCCTGTTGATGCGCCGGTACTTGACGATGTGGTTATGTAATACGAAAACAGTTTTCGTTTTTACTTAAGCAAAGACTGTCATTCCCGACATAAGCATTCGGGAATGACAAAAGTTTTATAAGTTTTTTACGCTCTTACTTCAGAGCGAAGCAATATCACATTCCAGCAATGCGATATTTTTTAAATAATTATTTACTGGAGACAACTATGCATCCTGCATTCTCTGTCATTTTTTTAACCACACTGATTGGTGCGGGTCAGGGTTTTTTTCTGGCACTGTTTTTTGCTCAGGCCTATACAGAATTAAATTTATTGCCTGCCGTAGCAGATAGCGGAAGTTTTTTTGGCTACGGTGCGGTCATCGCTTTTTCATTACTGGTGGCGGGTTTAATCTCTTCTATCTTTCATCTTGGTCGCCCTGAACGTGCATGGCGTTCGGCCGCTATGTGGCGCACTTCATGGTTATCACGAGAAGTGCTGGCGCTGCCTTTAATGATGGCGGTGACATTTATTTATGGGGTAGTTCACCTTGGTGGTTTTGATACAGTGATTTATACCAACCACAGCAATCAGTTTACCCTTAGTTTGCTGGTAGGAATATTCGGAGTGCTTGCAGTATTTGTGCTGTTTATATGTACCGCAATGATTTATGCCTGCATCAAGTTTTTACAGGAATGGTCAACTCCATTAACAGTGGTCAATTATATTTTATTAGGCAGTGCATCGGGCTTTACTTTAGCCACGGCTTTTAGCAGTTATTATCATGTGCCAGAAATGACGCGATTCTTTGGTGTCTGGGCAATTATTTTAACGGCGCTGGCATTCTTTACTCGTTCAGCTTCATTAATTCGTAATGCGCGTATTAAATACAAATCGAGTGTACAGTCTGCTATTGGTATTCGTCATAATAAAATCGTACAGAAATCCCAGGGCGCAATGGGTGGCTCATTTAATACCCGTGAATATTTTCATGGTAAAACGGCTTTCTTTTTAAAGTCAGTTAAATGGCTGTTTATGATGCTGGTATTTCCACTGCCCGTTATTTTGTTATCTGCGGCCATAGGCGAAGATAATTCTCAGGTGCTGGTGGCAGCCTTTATTATTCAGTATATAGGGCTGGTTGCAGAACGCTGGTTCTTTTTTGCTCAGGCAAACCATCCGCAGAATATTTATTATGAAACAGTCTAGTTCTGATTTTATCTGACTTGTTTTAAAACAGGCCGCAGCAGCGGCCTGTTTTTTGCGCGGTGCATTGTGTATGATGCCATCAGGTTAGTGTTTCGCTTATAGAATGAGCTTATTAATTACTCCATCAGGAATTAACTATGTTGAAAATAGACAGATTTAAAAAAATTGCAGCCATCTTTTTTATCGGCCTGCTATCAGGTCAGGTTTATGCAGCAGGTGTGGATTTAAAGCTGGCAGAAAAAACGGCTGAAGTTCAGTATTTAACCGAGTCATCCACCTTTGGTTATGGTGGTGCAGATGTCGGCATAGGCTTCTTTTTTAATGAACAGGATGACTGGATGTTCAGTGCCCTGGCTATGGTGACAGGAAACAGTGCAAGCAATGAACGCGCGCTGCAGTTTGGAGTAGGCGTAAAGTTTCTGGCAGCGTCATTGAAAGCGCCCAATGATGTTGTGGGTGCTATGGGTCTGGCGGGGCAGGTGCGCTATGTAATTCCATCTGAAACACCTGTTGCGTTTTTAGTAGAGGGTGTGATTGCTCCGCAGGTCACCAGTTTTAGTGGTGCAGAACAATACACAGAATATCGTTTTGCGATTGAACTTGAAGTGACGCCCAGCGCAAGAGCCTATATTGGTTATCGTAATATTGAAATCGAACTGGATAATATCGGAACAGGTTTTGAAATAGATGATGAAGTGCATCTGGGTGTGCGTTTAGAATTCTAAATGCGTGGATGACTGCTGTTAGTCAGCAGCGGACTCTCCGATAACTTTACTCGAATCAGAAGAAAATGGCTGGCCGTTATTTTACCTGGGGAAAGTCCGCCGTTTTTTGGCGTCCTGTCCCCGTTGTGAGACCACGCAAAGTGGTTCGAAGTGGTAATATATTGCTACGTACAACCACTGTGGCATCACAACGGGGACAGACCTTGAGAAGCAGGTCTTTCCCCAAGCATGCTTAATCATACGATGTAATGCCTGATTTACCCACCTTCTGCTTCAGGACAAACGCAGTCATGCAGCAGAGCAATACCTTGATTTTTAGTGAAAATGCTCTAATAGTTACTTAATAGAATAATTATTTATAATTTTTATTTACGCGGGATTGATCAGCGATATGGCACGTATTCTAGTAGCAGACGATTCAACTGCTCATATTAATATGGTTTCAGAAATTCTGAAAAAGCACCAGCACGATATCATTGTGGCTAATGATGGCTTGCAGGCCTGCCAGCTTGCTATTAGCGAACAGCCAGATTTAATTATTATGGATGTCGTTATGCCTAACTTAAATGGATTTCAGGCAACAAGAAAAATCACCCATAACCCCGAGACCGGTAATATCCCTATTATTATGCTCACCGCCAAAGAGCAGGAAGCCGATAAGGTCTGGGCATTGCGTCAGGGTGCGAGAGGCTATGTTGCCAAGCCACCTGATGAAAAAGAATTAATGGAATTAATTAATTCTTTAATACCTTCCTGATAAAATACTTTCGTAAAGTTTCCCTGTAATATTTCACCAGTCATTCCCTGTGGCTGGCTATTGAGTTTATACTTCAGTTCGATATTATTTTTCCCGCTGGCTGAGACTATGAACTCCATCAAACAGTTGCTCGATATTATGGCGAGTTTAAGAGACCCGAAAACAGGTTGCCCCTGGGATATTAAACAGACATTTGAAAGTTTGATTCCCTATACCCTGGAAGAAGCTTACGAAGTGGCCGACAGTATTGAAAGAGGTCATATAGATGAGTTAAAAGATGAGCTGGGTGACCTGATGTTTCAGGTAGTGTTTTATGCACAAATAGCCAAAGAGCAAAACCTGTTTGAATTTAACGATGTGATTAATGCAATCAATGACAAGTTAATTAGACGCCATCCCCATGTGTTTTCAGATGAAAAATATCAAAATGAAACCACTTTAAATGAAGCATGGGAAAAATCGAAAGTAGCAGAAAGAGATCATCGCTCAACTGCAGAGCAGGCATCCATTTTAGATGGCGTGGCGGCTGCTTTGCCTTCATTAAAACGTTCACAAAAATTACAGAAACGCGCAGCCCGAGCTGGTTTTGACTGGCCAGACGTGGCTCCAGTTTTTGAAAAAATTGAAGAAGAAATTGAAGAAATAAAACAGGCGATAAAAGAAAAAGATCCACAACATATAAAAGAAGAAGTAGGTGATCTTCTTTTTGCCTGCACAAATCTTGCCCGCCATCTGGATGTAGATGCCGAAGAAGCATTACGTCATGGCAATAAAAAATTTGAAAAGCGCTTTAATTTTATTGAAGACAGGCTGGCAGAGCAGAAGAAGAAAATGCAGCAGTGTAGCCTGCAAGAGTTAGAAGAAATCTGGCAACAGTCAAAGCAGTAATGTTTACTGGATATAGCTGCTTATAGTAATAAGCGGAAGCTTAAGGTCAAAAGCTATTTTCCGCAAATGCACGCGAATGAACGCAAATAAAACATAAATACAGGATTAGTTACCCCGTAGTCTGTCATCCCGAGCGCGCTCGGGATGACAGACTGTAGAGTGTGCTGGCACGGTTTACATGCTCTTTGTCAGGTTTAGTTCTTACCGACCGGTAGCCGACAATATCCTGGCCATCATAGACTGGAGTCACATAAGCATCCACCCAGTAGTAGTCGCCATTTTTACAGCGGTTTTTAACTATTCCCATCCAGGGTTTTCCCTGTTTTAACCTATCCCAGAAATTCTGAAAGGCGGCAGGTGGCATGTCCGGGTGGCGTACCAGATTATGGTTTTTGCCCTGTAACTCCTCAGCTGAAAAGCCACTGATATCCATAAAGTCCTGATTAAAATAGCTTATTGCGCCTTTCAGATCGGTAGTGGAAATGATTTTTCCATGCTTTGGAAAATTAACTTCGTGGTCATTGACAGGTAGATTCGTTTTCATGGTTGAAATCCAGCTATGAGGGCAGTGTATAGGGACTATATCTGTTTTATTTGAGTGTAGTAAAGATAGTAGAATGCACAGAAAACATCCATATTTTAAGTGATGATTTTGTGTTTATTATACTCAGAAATATGCGCGGTCTGTCAGGGTATTTTATTGTGATCCGCACATCCTTTAGTTAAAAACCGTATAATCAGCCCCATGTACCGAGAATACTTTGGCCTGGCCGAATCGCCCTTTTCCATAGCCCCTGATCCGCGTTATCTCTATATGAGCGAACGTCATCGGGAGGCTCTGGCTCATCTGGTGTATGGGCTTAATTCCGATGGGGCGTTCATCCTGCTTACCGGTGATGTGGGCACGGGCAAAACCACAGTGAGCCGTTGCCTGCTGGAGCAGATTCCCGAAAATACCAGTCTGGCACTGGTGCTTAATCCTAAAGTGAGTGCAAAGGAATTATTGCAGACTATATGCGATGAGCTGCATATTGCTTATAGCAAAGAAAGCGTGACCATCAAAGATTATGTTGATCTGATTAATCGGTTTTTATTAGACGGTCATGCTCAGGGCAAAAAAACCGTAGTGTTAATTGAAGAGGCGCAGAATCTTGACCTGGATGTGCTAGAGCAATTACGTTTGCTCACCAATCTGGAAACCAATGAACGTAAATTATTACAGATTATATTATTAGGTCAGCCTGAATTTCTGGATGTGCTGGATCGCCCGGAGTTATCACAATTATCGCAGCGCATTACCGCACGTTATCATCTTAAACCATTAAATTATACAGAGATGCTGTCTTACATTAATCATCGTCTGGCGGTGGCCGGTTGTCGTCAGTCGTTATTTAAAAAAACAGTATTAAAGCGTTTGTATAAACTAAGCCAGGGTATTCCCCGGGTAATAAATTTACTATGCGACCGTTCTCTACTCGGTTGTTATGTGCAGAACAAATCACAGATTGATCGTGCGACATTAGATAATGCAGCAAAGGAAGTGCTGGGTGAAAATGCGCTTAATCAGAAATCAAATTCTAAAAATCAATTTAAATATTTATGGATGACTGTTTCAGTAGCCGCTACGTTAGTGGCGCTGGTAATCGGTGTGCAATTTTATCTATATACAGAAAGCAAATTACAGGATGAAACTTTAGTTGCCGAAATTAAAAAAGAACAGGCTGTAAAAATAGCAGAAAAAAACAAACAGAAAAACTTGAGCGAGAAACAATACCCGGTTTTCTGGCCTGGTAGTATAGAGCGCCTGCGTAGTAACAGTCTGGCATTTCAGGATTTGTTTTCTCACTGGAAGCTTGACTACAACCCACAAAATAATGGTTCGGCCTGTTTTTATGCACAAAGAAATGGTTTGTCCTGTTTGCATGGCAATGGCGATGTTAAAGAAATTCGTGAATTAAATCGTCCCGCAGTACTGCAGTTAAAAGATGATATGGGGCGAGTTCTTTATGGCACTTTAACCGGAATGGGGCATCAGTTGGCAACTCTGGTACTGGCCGGCAAAAAACAGACATGGAGTTTAGAGCAATTAAAGCAACACTGGTCTGGAGATTTCACCCTGCTCTGGAAGCAGCCTCCGGGGTATTTTGATCCTATATATCCTGGTCATCAAGGTAAGGATATTGTCTGGTTGTCGCAGAAAATAAATCAGATTGATCAGGATAATAAAATACCAGAAGCTTCGGTATATCAGGAAAGTCTGGTCGAAAAGATTCGTCAGTTTCAGACCAGTCAGGGGCTGGTCGCGGATGGTGTTGTTGGTGTGCAAACATTAATTCGTATTAATAATGTTACGGGTCTTGATGCCCCCGTGCTAAAAAATAACGGCTAAATAATATGTCATATATTTTAGATGCATTAAAAAAATCTGATCAGGAAAGAAAGCAGGGGGATGTGCCTGATTTACAGACGGTGCATATTCCTGTTGCTATAGAATCTGGCCCTGCGCGCTGGCCGTATATTGTGATTTTATTTTTAATGCTGAGCCTGGCGTTTGTGCTGGGAACCTTGCGTCCCTGGGAGTCTGAACTGGCTGTGCAGGCAAATCAGCAAGCTGATGAAAAAGCTGAATTACAGACACTGGTTGCTGAACCTTTTCCTGTTGATCAGGATAAGAAAAATATTCAACAGGCAGTAGAAAAGCATCCACAGAAAAGTAATACCAGACAACAGGTAAATAAACCTGTAGTAGTGAAGCAGGAAGTTATGACTGTGGAACCTTCTCTGGATATTGATTCAGTGTCTCACTTATCTGAGATGCCCTCGTTGGTGCAGCAGGCAATACCAGACATGGTTTTTGCGGGGCACGTGTTTTCCAGTAATGTGAATCAGCGGTCAGTGATTATTAACGACCATTATATGAATGAGGGGGATGTTATTATTGATGGGCTTAAGGTTGAGCAAATCACTCAAAAAGGCATCGTCTTTAACTATAATGGTCAGCTATTTCGGATGGATGTTTTACAGGACTGGTCATTCGATTAGGCTCCTTTAAGTGACATGTGGCACTAAGTTTCTGATTATTAAAAAAATTCTAAAATTGTCTGTTCAGGCAATAGTGATTTCTGGTATTTCGTAAAAAATGGACTAATCTTAGTATATAAATGTGAAGATGCTGATTTATAAGTATTTTCCTAAATTATAATTAAATTCAAAATGAACATGGATGTCAGGCAGGGTGAAGTATGGCGCGTATACTGGTAGTTGATGATTCTAGAACACAGCAGGAGAGTCTTGCAAAAACGCTGGCAAGGCATGGTCACGAAGTACTGATTGCCACAGATGGAGAATCTGCTGTGGCCAGTGCTACAGATAATGCTCCAGATTTAATTTTAATGGATGTGGTGATGCCAGGATTAAATGGGTTTCAGGCAACACGGCAAATTACTAAAAATGAAGCAACCAGCCATATCCCGGTGATTATTCTAACCAGCAAAGATCAGGAAACAGATAAGGTTTGGGCGCATCGACAGGGTGCGAAAGACTACATTATTAAACCGGCCGAAGAAAAAGAACTAATCAAAAAAATTGATTCATTGCTGGCATCCTGATTTGCCTCCCCTGTAAGCAGTATTTATTCTATAATCTCTCTTAATAAATAAAAAAGCCGGGAGCGCTTAATGGATACAGGCACCATCATTACTTTAGTGGTTATAGCCGCAATTGTTTTTTATCTGATTGCTATTTTTAACCAGCTGGTTTCACTGCGTAATCGATTTAAAAATTCTTTTGCCCAAATTGATGTGCAGTTGCAGCGTCGTCATGAACTTATTCCAAACCTGGTTGAGACGGCCAAAACTTATATGAAGCATGAAAAAGAAACACTGACTGGAGTGATAGAGGCCAGAAATCAGGCGAGCGTAGCAGCAAAAGCAGCGGCAGCGCACCCTGAAGATGGCGGTGCCATTAAAAACCTTATGGTAGCAGAAACAGCATTAACCGGCTCGCTTGGCAAACTGTTTGCCCTGTCAGAAAATTATCCCGATTTAAAAGCTAATCAAACCATGTCGCAATTAATGGAAGAGTTATCATCAACTGAAAATAAAGTCTCATTTTCGCGGCAGGCCTATAATGATGCGGTAATGACCTATAACACCTATCGTGAACAATTCCCAAACTTCTTTATCGCTAATTCAGGTGGGTTTATGGCGGCTGAATTATTTGAACTTGAATCGGCTGATTATAAAAAACCAGTTAAAGTTTCATTTTAAGATAGTCTGAATTATATGGATTTTTTTGAACGCCAGGATAAGGCCAGAAAAAAAACCTGGCTATTAGCTCTGTATTTTATTGCAGCTATTGTATTTATTGTGGTTGCAGTTAATCTGGCGTTTTACTTCTTCTTTAAATTTACCGAAGCCTATCCCTACACACCTGAAACCTGGTTTACAGAAGATGTCTGGATGTATGTTACCGGGGCTACTCTACTGGTTATCTTGTCTGGAACGTTTTTCCGTTTTGCAAAGCTGGCCTCAGGTGGAAAAGCCGTAGCTGAAATGGTGGGCGCCAGATTACTGGATTTAAGCACCCATGATAATAACGAGAAAAAATTTATTAATGTAGTTGAAGAAATGTCGATTGCATCAGGTACGCCCATGCCAGTTCTTTATGTTATGGACGATGAGCATGGGATCAACGCATTTGTTGCCGGCTATAAACCAACCGAAGCAGTAATGGTAGTCACTCAGGGAACACTGGAAACATTAAACCGAGATGAATTACAGGGCGTGGTAGGGCATGAATTTAGTCATATATTAAATGGTGATATGAGAATCAATATAAGACTGATGGCAATACTTGCGGGTATTTTAATAATAGGTCAGATAGGTCAGTTTTTTCTCAGAGGATCAAGTCGGCGCAGTGTTGGTCGAAGTAAAAAAGGTGATAACCAGGGGGCGCTAATTGCACTGGCTATAGGCTTAATGATTATTGGTTATATCGGCCTTTTTTTTGGTCGACTCATTAAAGCCGCTATTTCAAGACAGAGAGAATTTCTGGCGGATGCATCTTCAGTTCAGTTTACCCGAAACCCAAAAGGCATAGCAGGCGCATTATATAAAATCCAGCAAAGTGTTAATGGCACATTATTAACGGGCAGTCATGCTGAAGATATGAGTCATATGTGTTTTGGTGAAGCATTGCATGTGAGTATGCAAAGTTTATTGGCTACTCATCCGCCACTTGAAGAACGAATTAAGGCGGTGGATGCAGGATTTTTAAAAATTCAGCGTGCAAAAGATATTATTAAAGATCGCCAGCAATCAAAAGCAGCAGCAGATGATTTTTCTGATGCATCCTCTATTCAAACTAATACACAACAGGTAACCCAGTCGGTCGGTAATCCTACGCCAGAACATATGGTTTATGCAGCAGCCATGCTGCAGTCGTTCACACCATCATTGATGGATGAAGTTCATAACGCATCGGGAGCCAAAGCAGTTATTTATGCACTACTGCTTTCAGATATGGATATGCAAACAGGCCTGCAATGTTTGCGCGATCAACATGAAGGTGATCTGGTTGAAAAGCTGGAGGCTATAAATAAAGATATTGAAAAATTAAATAAACGACACAGGCTGCCATTAATTGATCTGGCTCTACCAGCTCTAAAGCAATTAAGTGAACAGGAAATTGAATCATTTTTAGTGACAACTAATGCGTTAATAAAATCTGACAGAAAAGTATCATTATTTGAATTTGTTCTGCTCACTATTTTTAAAAAACATCTGAATAAAAAATCAGGCAAGGCAGATAAGGTTAAAATTTATTCATTTAAATCGGTAACAGAAGAATTAAAATTATTGCTGTCTCTAATGGGGCATGCAAGCAGGCAATCTCAGGAAAAAAAGCAGGCTGCTTATGAAAAAGGACTGTTGTCATTTGGTGTGCAGGCAGATTCTATTTTACCTGTTGAGCAATGTAAGCCTAAGAATATAACCCGAGTGTTAAATAAGTTATCCCAGTTATCCCCGTTGTTAAAAAAATCAGTGATTGATGCCTGCTCTGATACTGTACTGGATGATGGCATTATTATGCCGGTAGAGGCAGAGTTACTACGCGCTATATCTGAAACCCTGGATTGCCCTATGCCGCCACTGTTAAGTGATTAATCAGAAGCAGGTCAAAAGCTTTTTTCCGCAAATGAACGCGAATGTACGCAAATAAAAGAAAAAGAATAATTGAGTGTAAGCGCGCGGCAGGCGCACAAATTATACATTCGCGTTTGTTTGCGTTCATTTTCGGAAAAATATTTTGATCTTAACTTCCAATACAGAAGAAGCCATTAGTAGCATAAACGGGTAAAATACCCCATGATTGATCGAAGCTTTTCTATTGCCCCCATGCTTGACTGGACTGATCGCCACGATCGCTATTTCCTTCGCCTGATAAGCAAACACGCATTGCTATATACAGAAATGGTCACCACTGGCGCTATGTTATTTGGTAATCGTGAAAAATATCTGGCCTTTAATGAGGCGGAGCATCCAGTGGCATTGCAGCTTGGTGGTTCAGATTCGCAGGATCTTGCCCGTTGTGCAAAAATTGCTGAACAAATGGGTTATGACGAAGTTAATTTAAATGTAGGCTGCCCCAGTGATCGAGTAAAGTCGGGTAATTTTGGTGCCTGTTTAATGGCTAACCCTGAACTGGTGGCTAATTGTGTCGCCGCAATGAAGTCGGCGGTTTCCATTCCGGTTACGGTAAAACATAGAATCGGCATTGATGATCATGATTCATGGGAGCATCTGTGTGAATTCATTGAAACTATTTCTGAGCAGGGCTGCGATGCGTTTATAGTGCATGCTCGCAAAGCATGGTTGCAGGGTTTAAGTCCAAAACAGAATCGTGATATTCCGCCGCTGGATTATGCCGTAGTGCATCGTTTAAAAGAAAGTTATCCAGAAAATAAATTCATTATTAATGGTGGCTTTAAAACTCTGCAGGATGCGAAAGCGCAACTTGAGTATGTTGATGGCGTTATGATGGGGCGCGAAGCCTATCATAATCCATATATTCTGGCAGACGTCGATAAATTATTTTTTAATGATGTTTATGAGGTTGCAGATCGCCATGAAATTCTTCAGAGAATGCGACCCTATATAGAAAGTGAGCTAAAAAAAGGCACAAGATTAAATTCTATAACACGACATATTATGGGATTATTTCATGCTCAGGGTGGGGCAAAATTATGGCGGCGTTATTTAAGTGAGAATGCAACAAAAAAAGATGCGGACTGGTCTGTGGTAGTTGCCGCTGTCGAACAGTTAATTATTTAACTGGATTGATTTGTGGATAGAAAAATAATTCATATTGATATGGATGCTTTTTTTGCCGCTGTGGAACAGCGTGATAATCCACAACTAAAAGGCAGGCCGGTTATTGTCGGTGGCCAGCCTGATTCTCGCGGGGTGGTTGCAACCTGTAGTTATGAAGCCAGGCAATTTGGCATTCATTCAGCTATGCCTTCTTCACGGGCGGGGCAGTTATGCCCCCACGGTATTTTTGTAAAACCTCGTTTTTCTGCTTATCAGGAAGCTTCAAAAGAAATTCATCAGATATTTCGTCAATACACAGATTTAGTTGAACCTCTATCTCTTGATGAAGCTTATCTGGATGTAACAGGGGTGAGCTATTTGCAGGGTTCTGCCATGCTTATTGCAAAAGAAATAAGAGAGAAAATATTTTCTGTTACGAAGCTTACTGCCTCGGCAGGTATTTCCTATAATAAATTTCTCGCTAAAGTTGCATCAGATATGAATAAGCCTGATGGCCAGTTTGTAGTTAAGCCAGGTGAGGGAGAAACATTTGTTGGTGCGCTAAAAATTGGAAAGTTTTATGGTGTAGGCAAAGTAACCGAAGCAAAAATGAATTCCCTGGGAATAAATACAGGAGCAGATTTAAAAAAATTAAGTAAGGAGAAATTAAATCATATCTTCGGTAAAGCAGGAAACTACTATTATTCTATCGCTCGCGGAATAGATCACCGGCCGGTATCCAGTAGCCGAGTCAGAAAGTCACTGGGTGCTGAATCAACATTCCAGCAAGATATAAAAGATGTTAAAGAAATGCAGGCATATCTGCAATCGCTTTCCAGTAAAGTGCTGGAGCAGCTTAAGAAAAAGCAGATGGTCGCTTACACCTTAACCATAAAAGTAAAATATGCTGATTTTAATCAGATTACGCGGAGTAAAACTTTTGATGAACCTGTCGATGATTCAGTATTGTTATATTCGGTGATTAAAGATTTACTGGATAAAACAGAAGTATTAACTCGTAGCGTAAGATTGCTGGGAGTGAGTCTTTCAAATTTAACAAAAGATAATGTGCGGCAACATAGTACACAGCTGGATTTATTTGATTAATCAGAGTTTCCCTAAAAGAATTTTCCAGCTTAAATTAAAACTCACATCAGGTGATGCTCGAACCTGAATGTCTTCAGTTATAACTATATCCAGCGATGATGATTTAAATAGCACGCTGCCACCAAAAGAAAGCTGCACAACCGGGCCAAGAAATCTTATATTGCTATCATAAAATGCACTGTGACCATCCAGTTGCAGTTTGAGTAATATCTTTTCCCAGGGATGCATCTGAAATCCTGCGCTACCAAATAGCACCGTATTTTTCTGTATGTCGGGCATGAGATCACCATCTGACATAAACATTATGCCCAGATTGCCGAACAGCCATTTATCTTTTTTTAAGCCCTGATCAGCAGCCAGCCATAGCGCCAGATCGGTGCTGCCACTGCCAGTTAGTTTTTGTGCGTCACCTGTAGGTAATTTAAGGCTGCTCCAGTAACTTAAATTAAAGTCAGTTGTGGATGTTGCCTGATAACCCAGTTGTATTGATGCATCGCCAATACCCGATGTGCGTTGTTGTAAATTAATTAATGAAGAACCATTTCGTTGATAATTAATCTGGAATCTATCTAGTGGATTTAATGGACGAATGTATTCAGGCAAATTGAGCAACTGGTGGTAGCGATCAATCCACGAATCAAGAAAACCACCATTATTAGCGATCATTGGGAGTTGAAATTTCATCATCCAGTTTTTATTTAGTCCATATTCCAGCAACAGATTTAACTGGTAGGTTTCTGCATCTATAAATAAAGACTCACCCGCAATATTTTCAGCATTAATAGTGTTGCTGATGTTTAATGATGTGGATAAACGAACTTTATTCTGTTTAATAATTCTGGCTGCGGTTGGCAGGGGCAGGCCATAAATCATAACTAATGGATTTTGATCGCGGGTTAAAAAAGGGCTGGAGGCTTCAGCATTGCACTGGCTCGAATAAAAAAATAACGAGAATAAAAAACTGACAGGCAAATAAAAAGCCCAGCTGAAATTGCTTTCAACCGGGCTTTTATTACTCATCAGGCTACTGACTTATTTCAGGCCTGAGTAGTAAGCTGACAGGTTAGCCATATCTGCATCAGACAGGCCTTTAGCCTGGCCATTCATGATAGCGTTTTTACGCGCACCTGATTTAAATGCTTTCATCTGAGCGGTCAGGTACATTTCTTTCTGACCTTTCAGGTTAGGAAATGCAGGTGATTTGCTGATGCCATCAGCGCCGTGGCAAGCACCACAGGCAGCTGCTTTTGCTTTGCCTTTAGCTGCGTCGCCGCCAGCTATTGCAGTTGCAGATAGAGTTAATGCAGAAACTGCCATCAGGGCTAAAATTTGTTTTTTCATGGAAATGCTCCTATGGAGAAGTTTAAAAAATCGTTAAATGAGAATAATTGTGGGCAGAATTGTGGCAGAGCCTTTCGTTAAAGTAAATTAATGATTGTTAATACTGCTATGTATTTCACTTATGATTTATAAAAAATCATGTAAATCAGCTATTTATATAATATTTTGTAATATGGCCAGAGTGATTCAGTATATAAAACAAGGGGTTTTGTGTCTGTTTAATGCGGATAATAGGCTGAAAAACCCCGTTTTATCAGGTAAAGTGTGCGCTCTTTGAATTTTGGTCTCAGGTGAGGACACACAACATGGCAGATTATAAAATCGCCCCATCTATATTATCAGCTGATTTTGCGCGATTAGGCGAAGAAGTCGATAACGTTATTAAATCCGGTGCAGACATTGTGCATTTTGATGTGATGGATAATCACTACGTGCCTAATCTGACTATTGGTCCATTGGTCTGCGATGCTCTGCGTAAGCATGGTGTGACTGCCGAAATTGATGTGCATTTAATGGTGAAGCCAGTGGATCGTATTATTCCTGATTTTGCTAAAGCCGGTGCGTCATATATTACCTTTCACCCTGAAGCTTCTGAGCACATTGATCGCACGTTGCAGATGATTCGTGAGCTGGGCTGTAAGTCGGGTCTGGTATTTAATCCTGCCACACCATTAGATTGTCTGCAGCACGTTATGGATAAAGTGGATGTGATCTTACTGATGTCGGTTAACCCCGGTTTTGGTGGCCAGTCATTTATCCCTGAAACACTGAATAAACTACGCATTGCTCGCAAAATGATTGATGAGTCTGGCTTTGATATTCGCCTGGAAATCGACGGCGGTGTAAAAGTGGATAATATTCGTGAAATTGCTGCAGCCGGTGCGGATATGTTTGTTGCCGGTTCGGCTATCTTTGGTGCAGTCGGCAAAGACGATGCCAATGACTACGATACAGTGGTTGGTGCAATGCGAGCAGAGCTGGCAAAGGTTTAAAAAACACATTGTAGGAGCGAGCTGAAGACTCGCTCCTACAAAACCTGTTTATTTGTACTTCTGGAGTTGTAATGGCGATTAAAAAACCAGCCATGGTATTAATTGATGTAGATGGCACACTGGTAGATAGTGTGCCTGATCTGGCATATTGCGTTGATGAAATGATGATGCAGTTAGGCAGACCCGCCTATGGCGAAGATATGGTGCGAAACTGGGTTGGTAATGGAGTTGAGCGTTTAACCCGTCGTGCTTTGATCGGTCAGCTGGATGGTGAGCCTGACGACGAACTATTTGAAAAAGCTTACCCTGTTTTTCTGGATCTTTACGACAAAAATGTCTGCGAGCGCAGCTGTCTTTATGATGGCGTACGTGAGGCTCTCGATTTTCTGAAAACAAGCAATATAAAAATTGGTTGTGTGACAAATAAAAATGCACAGTTTACCCTTCCTATTCTGGAAAAACTGGGTGTTAAAGATTATTTTGAAATCATTATCTGTGGTGATACTCTGGCAAAGAAAAAACCCGATCCATTGCCATTATTACACGCAGCCGAGCAGTTAGGCGTTAAGCCTGAAGAATCCCTGATGCTGGGTGATTCAATGAGTGATGTAAAAGCTGCACGTGCCGCAGGATTTGATATAGTGTGCATGTCTTATGGTTATAATCACGGGGAAGATATTCGTGATTATAATCCGGATGCAGTAGTAGACTCCATGAATGAGATACAGGCAGTGGTAGACTGGAGCTAAACTTTTAACAGTTATCTAGACTGGAGTTAAACTTTTAACTGCCATCTCGACTGAAGCGATAGCGAAATGGAGAGATCTTAATTTAACGTTAAGATAACAAGATCTCTCCACTGCGGTTGAGATGACAGGTTACTGTAATCGAGACGATAGAATTAAATAAAAAAACAGTAACAACATAAAATTATGATTTTATTTTTCCAACATAAAGACTTGCGTGATTTCATTGCCTGGCGATGGTAAAAGCTTATCGCCACCGAATGATTTTATGTAACCCTATGTCTGGAATAAAATATGACACCTGAACAATTTAGCAAATTAGCAAAACAGAATTACAGTCACATACCTCTGGTACGTGAAGTGCTGGCTGATCTTGATACACCTCTGAGCACTTATCTGAAACTGGCCAATGGGCCTTACTCGTATTTATTTGAATCTGTGCAGGGCGGTGAGAAATGGGGACGTTACTCCATGATCGGTTTGCCCTGTCAAACACGGGTTAAGATTTTTTCTAATACCATTCGTATTGAACAAAATAATCAACTGCTTGAAGAAATTGAAGTGGATGACCCACTCAGCTGGATTGAAGAATATCAACAACAGTTTAATGTTGCCGAAGTAGAAGGCCTGCCCCGTTTTACTGGTGGACTGGTGGGCTACTTTGGTTACGACACCATAAAATACATCGAACCAAAACTGGCAAATAATAATAAACCCGATGCATTAAACACACCTGATATTCTGTTAATGCTGTCAGAAGAAGTGGTGGTGTTTGATAATTTAAGTGGCAAGCTGTATCTCATCGTTCATGTTAAGCCCGAAGAAGACAATGCATTTAATAATGGCCAGCAAAGATTGCAGCAATTAGAGCAGCAGTTGCATCAGTCTGTGCCCCAATATCAGCCTGCCGCTAAAAGTATAAAAGTTAAAGAAGAAGATTTTATCTCCGGCATGACCGAGCAGGGTTATAAAGATGCAGTGCAGAAAGCGCGTGAATACATCGTTGAAGGCGATGTTATGCAGGTGGTTTTATCGCAGCGCCTGAGCATTCCTTTTCAGGCACCGCCACTGGACTTATATCGCTCGTTACGAAGTTTGAATCCATCACCTTATATGTATTATATGGACTTAGGCGATCATCATGTGGTGGGATCATCCCCTGAAATTCTGGTGCGTTTAGAAGATAATGAAGTAACCGTTAGACCGATTGCCGGCACTCGGCCTCGTGGCAAAAATGAAGAAGAAGACACAGCGCTGGAAAAAGAATTACTGGCAGACCCAAAAGAGCTGGCAGAGCATTTAATGCTAATTGATTTAGGTCGTAACGATGCCGGTCGTGTCAGCGAAACAGGCACGGTTGAATTAACCGATAAAATGATTATCGAGCGCTATTCGCATGTTATGCATATTGTGTCTAACGTGACGGGTGAATTAAAAAAAGGCATGACAGCTATGGATGTATTAAGAGCCACATTCCCGGCAGGCACAGTCAGTGGCGCACCCAAAATTCGGGCAATGGAAATCATTGATGAGCTGGAATCCATTAAGCGCGGTATTTATTCCGGTGCAGTAGGCTATCTTTCATGGAATGGAAATATGGATACCGCCATTGCGATTCGCACGGCCGTCATTAAAGATAAAATATTAAATATTCAGGCAGGTGCTGGCATTGTTTATGATTCAATACCTGAAAATGAATGGGCAGAAACCATGAATAAGGCGCGTGCGGTTTTTCGTGCAGTGGCGATGGCAGAAGCTGGATTAGATGGTTCCCACAGGTAAACGCATATGATGTTAATGATTGATAATTATGATTCATTTACCTATAACCTGGTGCAATATCTGGGCGAGCTGGGTGCGGATGTGCTGGTGCATCGTAATGATAAAATTACCCTGGCCGAAATTGAAAAACTAAATCCTCAGCGCATTATGATTTCACCCGGTCCATGCACACCGAATGAAGCCGGTATCTCTATGCAAGTGATTAAATATTTTGCTGGCAGCTTACCCATGCTGGGTGTTTGTCTTGGGCATCAGAGTATAGGCCAGGTATTTGGTGGAAAAATAGTGCATGCCAGAGAAATTATGCATGGAAAAACTTCTATGATTTATCACAATAATACCGGCGTGTTTAAAGGTTTAACCAATCCCTATGAGGCAACACGTTATCATTCGCTGGTAATTGAAAAAGACAGTTTGCCCGACTGTCTGGAAGTGACTGCCTGGACTGAAAATGCAGATGGCAGCATTGATGAAATTATGGGCATTAAACACAAAGAATTAAATATTGAAGGTGTGCAGTTTCATCCTGAGTCAATATTGACTGAGCACGGGCACGACTTATTAAAAAACTTTTTAGAAAATAAATAACCCATCAATTTGTCATTCCGAGCGTAGCCGAGGGATCTTACTACCCGGGTCATTAAGATCCCTCGACTACGCTCGGGATGAGATGATTAAAAATACTCGGAATGACAGGTTTGGATAAAAGGTACTAAAAATGGATATGCAATCAGCAATAAAAGCCGTTACTGAAAAACAGAATTTATCCCATAATGAGATGAAACAAGTTATGACTCTCATTATGACAGGGCAGGCAACGCCATCACAAATTGGTGGTTTTTTAATAGGCCTGCGCATGAAAGGTGAAACCGTTGATGAAGTCACCGCCGCCGCGGGTGTAATGCGTGAGCTATCAACCAAAGTTAATGTTAAAAAAGATCATCTGGTTGATACCTGTGGTACGGGTGGAGATGCATCGGGCAGTTTTAATATTTCTACTGCCAGTGCAATGGTGGCAGCGGCAGCCGGTGCAACAGTGGCCAAACATGGTAATCGTTCGGTATCCAGTAAGTCGGGCAGTGCGGATGTGCTGGAAACAGCAGGCGTTAATTTAGAAATTGCTCCGGAGCAGGTGGCTGCCTGCGTTAATGAAATCGGTGTGGGTTTTATGTTTGCGGTGAAACATCATGGCGCAATGAAACATGCTATTGGTCCTCGAAAAGAAATGGCGGTGCGGACTATTTTTAACGTGCTGGGACCGTTAACAAATCCTGCCGGTGCACCAAATCAGCTTATAGGTGTGTTCAATAAAGACTGGGTAGAACCTCTGGCGCAGGTATTAAAGCAACTGGGTAGCGAACATGTAATGGTTGTGCATGCTGCTGATGGTATGGATGAAATTAGCATTGGTAGTGAAACATTTGTTGCCGAATTAAAAAATGGTGAAGTCAGTAGCTACACAATTAAGCCGGAAGATTTTTCTATGTCGCAGGCTGATTTATCAACTATTCGAGCAGCAGACAGCAATGCCAGCTTAAAAACTATTCAGGCTGTGTTTGATAATGCAGCTGGCCCGGCTAAAGATATTGTGTGCTTAAATGCCGGTGCGGCTATTTATGTTTCCGGTTTAAGCGATTCACTTGCTGCGGGTATCGATAAGGCTCGTGCAGTAATAGCCGATGGACTGGCTAAACAGAAATTCGAAGCGTTAATTAATTTTACTCAAAACTGTTAGGTTATTATGTCTAATCAGCTTTCCGATATTCTGCAAAAAATTCTACAACGTAAAATTGAAGAAAATGCAGAGCGTTCGCAAAAACAGAATATAAGCGCATTGCGTCAACGAATTGAACAGGCCTCACCGGTGCGTGGTTTTATTCGCGCGATTGAAAATAAAATTGCTCAGGGTGATGCAGCAGTCATCGCTGAAATAAAAAAAGCTTCGCCCAGTAAAGGCGTGATGCGAGAAAATTTTATCCCCGCCGATATTGCAAAAAGTTATCAACAGCATGGCGCAGCCTGTTTATCAGTATTAACAGATAAAGATTTTTTTCAGGGCTGCGAAGCTTATTTGCAACAGGCACGTGAAGCCACAACGCTGCCGGTTATTCGAAAAGATTTTATTATTGATCCCTATCAGGTGTATGAAGCACGAGCGATGAATGCAGACTGTATTCTACTTATCGTTGCTGCGCTGGAAGATTCCGCACTGAATGAATTGTTATCATTGGCTCATGAATTGAATATGGATGTATTAATGGAAGTGCATGATCGAGATGAAATGGCGCGAGCAATTAATAGTGGTGCAAAACTAATTGGCGTGAATAATCGAAACCTGCGTACCTTTGAAGTCAGTTTGCAAAATACACTGGGCATGCTCGATATGGTGCCAGCAGATCGCATATTGGTGACTGAAAGTGGTATTCATACGCCAGAGGATGTGCGGCTGATGCGAGAAAATAATATTAATGCTTTTCTGGTTGGAGAGGCATTTATGCGGGTGGATGAGCCGGGTGAAAAGCTGGCTGAGTTGTTTAGTTAAGGTCGGCTTATGTCCTGAAGCGGACATTGAGTAAATCAGGCATTACATCGTATGATTAAGCATGCTTGGGGAAAGACCTGCTTCTCAAGGCCTGTCCCCGTTGTGAGACCACGGTGGTTGTGCGTAGTAATCAGTTACCACTTCGAACCACTTTGCGTGGCCTCACAACGGGGACAGGACGCCAAAAAACGGCGGACTTTCCCCAGGTAAAATAACGGCCAGCTGCTTTCTGCTGGTTAGAATAAGATTATCTGGAAGTCCGCTTTTGACTATAAGCAGACATTTTAAATTTGTTTGATGGGATCCTGGTTACCCAGATTTAAAATTACTAAGATTTTTCCGTTGCTCAACATCCAGTGGTGTATCTTTAACCACAATAGTTTTTCCATGAGCGGTAATCAGGCCATCTTCTTCCAGTTCTTTTAATACCCGTCCTGCCATTTCGCGAGAACAGCCCACAATCTTGGCAATGTCCTGGCGGGTAATTTTAATCTGCATGCCTTCAGGATGGGTCATGGCATCAGGCTGTTCGCTGAGTTCCAGTAGTGTTCGGGCAATGCGGCCAGAAACGTCGAGGAAAATCAGGTCACGCACTTTCTGGCTGGTTTTAATCAGGCGGTCAAATGTCTGGCCAGAGAGCATAAATAGAATTTCAGGGTCTTCTGCCACCAGTTTACGAAACTGAACATAGCTGATCTCGGCGATTTCACAGGCAGCCTTGGCAACCACAATTGCACTGCGATCCAGATTTTCTTTATATAAACCGGCTTCACCGAAAAAATCACCGGCATTCAGGAATGCGAGGATTATTTCTGCACCTTCATCGTTCTCTGCCATTACGCTGACTGAGCCCTTAATGATATAGTACAGGCTGTGTGGCTTATCACCCTCATGGATTATATTTTTCTTGGCTGGATAGCTTTTACGATGACAGTGGTTTAGAAACCGTTCCAGAGAAGGGTTAGATCGATCAATTTTTGGTATTAAAGTCATGGTGTTGATTAATCTTATTCAGTGAGTGAATTATTATAGAGCATTCCGATTCATAATTATGTTCCGTGTTAGCTAATTAACGCAAAATACCGGACATACAGCAAGCTATTTTAGGTAAGAGTATGGAAGTAAGGGTTAAATGGCTGGATAATATGTCATTTGTGGGAGAATCTGGCAGTGGCCATTCTGTGGTTATGGATGGCGCACCAGACAGTGGCGGCCGCAATCTGGCAGCCAGGCCGATGGAAATGGTGCTAATAGGCATGGGCGGCTGCACTGCGTTTGATGTGGTGATGATCCTGCAAAAATCCAGGCAGCCTGTAGAAGACTGCATCGTCGAAATATCAGCAGAGCGAGCGGATGAAATACCCAAAGTGTTCACAAAAATTCACGCTCATTACATCGTCAAGGGTAAGGGGCTGGATGAAAACAAGGTTAGGAAAGCGATTGATTTAACCGCTGAGAAATATTGTTCGGTATCTGTGATGCTGGAAAAGACTGCTGAAATCACCCATGATTTTGAAATAATCAAAGAATAAATAGTACAAAGAATATACATATGACAGAAGTTTCTGCCGAGAAGGCATTTAATACCCTGCTTGAACAATATTACAGTGCCTGGTTCAGATACCACCCGGAGCGAGCTGTACAGGTCGGAGTCTCTGGCTACGAAGACCAGTTAAAGCCATACAGTAACGATGATGCAGGGGCACTGGTTTCACTGAATGAAAAAATGCTGTCGGCTCTGGAAGAGCTGGATTTTTCTGCATTAAGTGCCGATCATCAAATTGACTATACGATTATTCACAATGCTGTGGTCACAGAATTACATGAATTACTGGAAAATGACTGGCGCTACTGTCGGCCACAGGATTACGTTCCTGTGGAGGCCATACATCAATTACTTATTCGTCCGGTAGAAAACCTTCATCAGGCTTTTAAGCATCGGATGAAACAAATCCCTGAATATTTACGCGGTGCAAGATCTTATATTGATCAGTGCCCAGAAAAAATCCCATTAAGCTGGTTAAAAGGTGCATCCCTTCAGGCAACATCCGGAGCCAGATTTTTTCGCGACTTAACTTCTCATGTGACAGTGGTTAATGAATTTCAGAACCCTGCAAGATTACAACCTGTTTGTGAACAGTCGGCCATTGCGCTGGATGAGTTTTCTCATTACCTGAATGAAATGCAAACAACGGTAAGTGGCGATTTTGCCTGTGGTAAGGAATCCTTTGAAAGATTATTAAAAAATTCACATTGTCTGGATATCAGTGCCGATGATTTATACAGCTTTGGTGAAAATCTGTTTAATGAAACAACGAAGCAACTTGAGCAACTGACTAAAGAATTAACCACTGATGGAAATATGGAAGAGCTACTGGCATCAATTCGTCAGGATCTTCCGGGTAGAGATTATGTAAAAGGAGATACAGAGGTTTTACTATCAGCTTACCGTGATCGGATGAAAAAAACATTTGAATTTGTAAAAGAATATCAGCTTGTTTCCATACCCAAAAAACAGTCATTAAAAATAATAAACACCCCTGAATTTCTGCGCCATGAAATTCCTTTTGCAGCTTATGAAGAACCCACTAGCAATGACGAACAACAGCGTGGTTATTATTATGTTACCCCGGTGGTATCTGAAGGTCATATGCTGGAGCACAACTGGATTTCAATTGATTTAACCTGCGTGCATGAAGCCTTTCCCGGTCACCACCTGCAGTTTGTAACTGCTAATAATAATTCTGCCAACAGTTTGCCCAGATTATTAAATCCATCTGCCACTATGTACGAAGGCTGGGCATTGTATTGTGAAGACCTGATGCAGGAACAGGGTTTTCTGCATAAACCCGAGCATAAATTTATTATGCTGCGAGATCGTTTATGGCGTGCATTAAGAGTGATGCTGGATGTGGAATTACATTGTCGAGATTTAAGTATTGATGATGCGGCGCAGAAAATGTGTACCCATTTAAGTTTTTCTATTGATCAGGCCAGGGCTGATATTAGCTGGTACACCCAGAATCCAACAGTGCCGATGGGATATGCAGTGGGCTGGGCCTTAATTAAAGCCTTGCGCGAGCAACAGTCAAAAGCTGAGGATTTTAATCTTAAAGATTTTCATAATAAATTATTGTCAGTTGGCTCCTGCGCCCTGCCTCTGGTTATTAAGTGTGCGTTTGACGAACAGGCCTGGCAGCAGGCTAAAGAAAAAGTATTTGGTTAAGAACAGGTCAATATGTTAAAAAATATAAAGTCATTTTTTGAGAAAAACTTTTTATCGCCAGAAACTAAAGAGCCAGATGATCAGCAGTTAAAGCTAGCTACTGCATCACTGTTTATTGAAATGATGTTTCAGGATCACAAAGTTACAGATAATGAAAAGCAAACTGTGCAGAAAGTGCTGCAGGAAATTTTTGATTTGTCTGGCCATGAAACGAAAGAGATTTATCAGCGTGCAGAACAGAAAGTTAAGCAGGCAACTGATTATCATCAGTTTACTAATTTAATTGCAAAAAAGTTTGGCCAGGAAAAGAAAATAAAAATCATTGAGTATTTATGGATGATTGCCTATTCGGATTATGATTTAAATAAATATGAAGAGCATATGGTGAGGCGTATTTCGGATTTAATTTATGTGCCTCACAGAGAATTTATTCAGGCTAAACATCGAGTGCAGAAGTTATTGAATTTGCCTGAAACAGATTAAAAATTATTTCAATAGGGATTTTTATCTTCTTTTGTATTCCAGTGTTCAAAGCTTTGGGTCTTTTTCTCGCAATCATACTGCTTAATATTAATCGAGCGTTGATCATAAGGTTTGCAGATTTCAGCGGCAATAAACGAATCATCAAATCCGGCCTGTGCTGCATCATCTGAGCTGGCAGCATAAATAATCCGTTTAATTCTTGCCCAGTAAATAGACGACATACACATTGGGCAGGGTTCGCAGCTAGCGTATAAAACGCATCCATCCAGACTAAAATTATTAATGTTTTTACAGGCATCTCGAATGGCCATAACTTCAGCATGAGCGGTTGGGTCATTAATGAGTGTTACCTGATTTTGTCCGCGGCCAATAATGGTTTCATTTTTAACTACAACTGCGCCAAAAGGGCCGCCACCTCTGGCAACGGATTGAGTTGCAAGTTCTATGGCCTGTTGTAAAAAAAGAGTGTCTGGCTTATCGTCCATTTTATTGGTGACTGTTATGATTTAAAAAAAGTTAACCAATATCAAATTTCTGATTAAAGTGTGCAATTTCCAGAACCTGTGTTACAAAGTCATTGGCATTAATTAATTTTACTCGATTGTCCGGAAAGTTTTCATCCAGAAGTAACAGCATGCCTAATGCAGCACTATCCATGCCTTCTGTATTTTTAAGATCGACTATTATCGTATAAGATTTATCTTCAATATCTTTATAACTGGCTCTAAATTCCGGGTGAGCAGAAAAATCAAACTGGCCACTAATAGAAATAGTGATGGTTTTACTTTCACTATCAATTTTATGTGTTACGGGCATAATTAATATCCTGCTTTAATGTCGAGTGCTGGGCACCTCAGGTTGACTGTCCGCAGCAAAAATAGCTTCTACATCGACTTTGTCGAATTCGTAATGTGCATTACAAAATTCACAGTCAATGGATATGTTTCCCTGTTCTTCAATAATGTCGTGAACTTCCTGTGTACCCAGTGATAATAGCATATTGCTGATGCGATCTCTTGAGCAGGAGCAGCGAAAACACAATGGCTCGGCGTCAAATAATCGTACATCATCTTGATGAAATAGCCGATGCAGTACTTCAGTAACCGGCAGGTCTAATAACTCTTCATCTGTAATCGTAGCGGCCAGATGATTGGCTTTTTGCCAGGCTTCATCATTTTTTTCACAGTCATCGGTGATGGATTGTGGCATTTCCTGTAATAGAAAGCCGGCACAACTTTCATCATTAGTGGTCAGCCACAGTTGTGTGTTCAGTTGTTCAGATTGTGTGAAGTAGGCTTCAATGGCGTGCTTTAAATGTTGACCCTGCAGGTTGATAATGCCCTGATAAGCTTCACCTTCATCTGGCTCAACCGTCATTACCATTTGTCCATTGCCAAAAATATTTTTTAAATTATGCTCGGGTACTTTGCCTTTCCAGCGAGCAATGGCTCTCATATTACCTGCGGATGTGGTTTGTACCACCAGTAAATGCAGTGGGCCATCGCCGCGTATCTGTAAAATTAAAGAGCCTTTAAATTTAATAGTAGCCGCCAGTAGCGCACAGGCGGCCAGTGCTTCGCCGAGTACGGTGCGAACATTTTCCGGGTAATCGGCACGATCGAGGACTGCCTGCCAGGTTGCATCGAGGTGTACGATTTCACCACGGACGTGAGTGTTTTCGATTATAAAGCGATATAGTCGGTCGTTGTCTGGCATTATTTAATTTCAAGTTGCAACTAAGATTTTAATTTCTGTTTAAGAATTTCATTAACCTGAGCAGGGTTGGCTTTGCCCTGTGTTGCTTTCATAACCTGACCGACAAAATAACCAAACAGTTTGTCTTTGCCTGAGCGATATTGTTCAAGCTGGTTCGGGCTGTTTGCAATCACTTCATCAACCATGCTTTCAATGGCTGAACTGTCAGTAATCTGTTTCAGCCCTTTTTTGTCGATGATTTCATCGGCATCACCTTCGCCATCCCACATGGCATTAAATACATCTTTGGCAATTTTCCCGGAGATAGTATTGTCGGCAATGCGTTTTAACATGCCAGCAAACTGAGTGGCACTAACCGGGCACTGTTTTATATCGATGCCTTCTTTATTGATGCGAGCAGAGAGTTCACCCGTAACCCAGTTAGCGGCAATTTTTGCATCACCCGTTTTTTTATCAGAGCTGGATTCTGTTAATGCGGTTTCAAAAAAGTCTGCCAGTTCTCGAGAAACAGTTAAAATACCTGCGTCGTAATCTGTGATTTTATATTCATCGATAAACCTTTTGCGTTTTTCATCGGGTAGCTCGGGTAAGGTGGCGCGAATTTCATCGAGAAAAGCATCATCAAGAATAACCGGCAATAAATCTGGGTCAGGGAAATAACGGTAATCGTTGGCTTCTTCTTTTGAACGCATTGAACGGGTTTCATCTTTATCAGCATCATACAGTCGTGTTTCCTGCACAACTTTGCCGCCGTCTTCCAGTATGTCAATTTGACGTTCTACTTCGTGATTAATGGCGCGCTCTACAAAACGAAATGAATTTATGTTTTTAATTTCTGCACGGGTGCCAAATTCTTCCTGCCCTTTAGGGCGAATAGAAACATTAGCATCACAACGGAAAGAACCTTCGGCCATATTACCATCGCAAATATCAATGTACTGCACCAGTGAATGAATTTTTTTCATATAGGCGACGGCTTCTTTGGCCGAGCGCATATCTGGTTCAGATACAATTTCAATTAAAGGTGTGCCGGCACGGTTTAAATCTATGCCGGTGCTGCCATGAAAGTCTTCATGCAAAGATTTACCTGCATCTTCTTCTAAATGCGCGCGGGTTACTCCAATAACTTTTTTAACCCCGTCTTCCAGTTCAATTTCCATTGTGCCCGCTTCAACAATAGGAAAATGTAATTGTGAAGTTTGATAGCCTTTGGGCAGATCAGGATAAAAATAATTTTTACGATCAAATACAGAACGTTTCGCAACATTGGATCCCGTGGCCAGGCCAAATTTAGCCGCCATACGCACAGCCTCAGCATTTAATACCGGCAATACGCCGGGTAAACCGAGATCGACAGCGCAGGCCTGAGTGTTGGGTTCTGCACCGAACGCAGTGGATGCGGATGAAAATATTTTACTTTTGGTTCGGAGTTGAGCGTGAATCTCTAAGCCGATAACGGTTTCCCATTCCATTCTAATACTGCCTCTTAAATTATAATGCTATGCAAATTTTTCTGGTGACTGTTTGTGCCAGTCGGTATTTTTCTGATACTGATGCGCCACATTCAATAATCGACTTTCTTCAAAGTTATTGGCAATAATCTGTAAACCTACCGGCATATTTTTGCTAAAGCCTGCGGGAATACTTATACCAGGTAAGCCGGCCAGATTAACTGCAATGGTGTAAATATCAGACAGATACATAGAAATCGGGTCGTCAGCTTTTTCGCCAATATTAAATGCGGTTTCCGGTGACGCTGGTCCCATAATGACATCCACCTGTTTAAAGGCTTCGGTAAAATCATTTGAAATTAAGCGGCGTAGTTTTTGTGCTTTGACATAATAGGCATCGTAAAAACCGGCAGACAAAGCATAAGCGCCCACCATAATGCGACGTTTTACTTCTTCGCCAAAACCTTCGCCACGAGAACGTTTATATAAATCTTCCAGATCTTGCGGGGCTTCACAGCGATAACCAAAACGCACGCCATCAAAGCGAGATAAATTTGAAGAGCATTCAGCCGGAGCCACAACATAATAAACAGGCACCGCCAGATTAGTGTTGGGCAGAGTAATATCAATAATTTCAGCACCCAGATCTCTGTATTGCTGAATGGCTTTTTCAACCACTTCTGCGACACCCGCATCCAGACCTTCGCTGAAATATTCTTTTGGCAAACCAATTTTTAAACCGGTTAAAGGCTTATTTAGTTCGGCGGTAAAATCTGGCACTTCGCAATCAATGGAGGTGGAATCTTTAGCATCAAACCCGGCCATAGTATTGAGCAACATGGCGCAGTCTTCTGCGGTTTTTGCCATCGGGCCGGCCTGATCAAGACTGGATGCAAAGGCAATCATGCCGTAACGAGAAATACGACCATAAGTCGGCTTGAGCCCGGTGATGCCACACAGTGAAGCGGGCTGGCGAATGGAACCGCCGGTATCTGTGCCGGTGGAGGCGGGGGTTAATCGAGCTGCAACCGATGCCGCTGAACCGCCGGATGAACCACCGGGAACGGTTTTTGTATTCCAGGGATTTTTAACCGAGCCATAAAAACTGGTTTCATTGGATGAGCCCATGGCAAATTCATCCATATTGGTTTTGCCCAGCATCACCACGCCGGCGGCGAGCATTTTTTCAACTACGGTAGCATTGTAGGGTGAAATAAAATTATCCAGCATTTTAGAGCCGCAGCTGGTTTTAACATCCAGAGTACAGAAAATATCTTTATGGGCAATAGGGATGCCGGTTAATGGCCCGGCGTTGCCAGCCTTGCGTTGATCATCGGCGGCCTGTGCCTGCGCCAGTGCCTGCTTTTCTGTCAGGGTGACAAAGCTGTTGAGTTCGCCATCGTACTGTTTGATGCGATCAATAAAGGCCTGGGTTAATTCAACTGAGGTGACTTCGCCAGCCTCTAGCATATTAGATAATTCGGCCAGTGTTTTTTGGTGATACATAATTTGTTCCGTAGATTTAAGTGCCTGGTGACTTTGAAAAGTTAATAAATATTTGATCCGATCACTCAATCACTTTGGGCACCAGATATAAACCGTTTTCAGTTTGCGGTGCAATTTTCTGAAAATGTTCGCGCTGATTTTGTTCCAGTACTTCATCGGCTCTGAGGCGCTGAGTTAAATCCTGTGGATGCGCCATCGGCGTGACTTCACTGGTATCCACCGTATTCATCTGTGCGACCAGATCGAGAATGCTGGACAGATTTTTTGCCATCGATTCAATTTCAGATTCATCGATATTGAGTCGAGCCAGGTGGGCAATATTTTTTACTTCATCTGATCCCAGTGACATTCTGTTCTCCACAGCTAAAATTAATTGTCTAAAAGCGCGCAAAATTAGCATATTATTGACCTTGAAACCACTGCTATGCTTGCCCTAGAGCATTCTCGTTGCTAGAGTACGCCTAACTTGCAGACATACCTAATATATATGTTTGTATTCAATGCAAAATTACAAAAACGGGTCGACCAAATAATATGTTTCTAAAACGCTTACGCGGAATGTTTTCCAATGATTTATCTATCGATCTAGGCACAGCCAATACACTAATTTATGCAAGAGGCAACGGCATCGTTCTTGATGAACCTTCTGTTGTGGCTATTCGTCAGGATCGAGGTCCGGGTGGGCCCAAGGCGATTGAGGCCTATGGTTCCAGTGCTAAATGTATGCTGGGTCGCACACCACAGAATATTACCGCTATTCGCCCCATGCGCGATGGTGTGATTGCTGATTTTCATATTACCGAAAAAATGTTGCAGCATTTTATCCGTCAGGTGCACGAAAGTGCCATGTTGCGCCCCAGTCCCCGGGTATTGATCTGCGTGCCCTGTGGCGCGACTCAGGTAGAGCGCCGAGCGATTCGTGAATCGGCCTTAGGTGCGGGTGCTCGCAAAGTGTATTTGATTGAAGAGCCAATGGCAGCAGCCATTGGTGCGGGTATGCCAGTGGATGAGCCTCGTGGTTCGATGGTGCTGGATATAGGTGGTGGTACTTCTGAAGTCGCGGTTATCTCTTTAAATGGTATCGTTTATTCTGCTTCGGTACGTATTGGTGGCGACAAGTTTGATGAAGGCATTATCAGTTATATTCGTCGTAACTACGGCATATTGATCGGTGAGGCTACGGCTGAGCGCATTAAACACCAGATTGGTTCGGCTTATCCGGGTAAAGAACTACTGGAAACCGACGTTAAAGGTCGTAACTTATCAGAGGGTATTCCCCGCAGTTTTACCCTGAACAGCAATGAAATTCTGGAAGCCCTGCAGGAACCGCTGCACGGTATTGTCAGCGCAGTTAAAACCGCGCTGGAGCAAACGCCCCCTGAGCTGGGAGCCGATGTGGCTGAGCGCGGCATAGTATTAACCGGAGGTGGCGCACTATTGCGAGACCTTGATCGCCTGTTAATGGAAGAAACCGGCCTGCCCGTGGTGCTGGCCGAAGAACCGCTCACCTGTGTAGCCAGAGGCGGTGGACGTGTACTTGAATTGATCGATGAGCATGGCGGTGATTTTCTTGCCGTAGAGTAAAAAGAAGCGGTAAGTTTCAAGCTAAATAAGTCGCAAGATTATTGAAATTATATTCCCCTGTCATCCCGAGCGCAGTCGAGGGATCTTAACTACCTGGGTAGCAAGATCCCTCGACTGCGCTCGGAATGACAATCTTTGTATTTTGACTTAATTAACTTATAACCTGAAACTTACAACTTATAATTTATAACTTACAGCAGTGTGATTTATGCAGACTTTATTCTCGCGGGGCCCTTCAGTTACCTTGCGAACCATTATTCTGGTGATCGCATCCATTATTATCATGATTGCAGATCATCGCTGGAATCATCTGGAAAATCTTCGCGCTAGCATAGAGACCTATGTTATTTACCCCTTACGTTATGTTATTAATCTGCCTACGCAATTTGTTATGTGGACAGATGAATCCCTGTCTTCACATCAGTTATTGCTGGATGAAAATCATGATTTAAAAGAGCAGCAGCTACGTGCGCTGGTGAGCCTGCAAAAACTCAGTATTCTGGAAAAAGAAAATGAGCGTCTGCGTAAAATGCTCAGTGCCCGTTCTAAAGTGGGGCAACTTGTGCTGGTTGCCGAGCTGCTTTCTGTGGATCTTGATCCTTATAAACAGCAGGTGATAATTAATAAAGGCACATTAAAACAGATATATATCGGTCAGCCCATTATTGATGCCTGGGGAGTGATGGGGCAGATTATTCATACCAGCAAATATTCTGCTACCGCCATGCTTATTTCAGATCCGAGTCACGCCATTCCTGTACAGGTTAATCGTAATGGTTTGCGTAGCACTGCGTTTGGTACCGGTAATTCTCAGCAACTTGAGCTACGATATGTTCCGCAAAACGCCGAAATAGAAATCGGAGATTTAATTGTTACCTCAGGTCTGGGTGAGCGTTTTCCGCCCAACTATCCTGTGGGTCGAATAACAGAAGTAGAACGACCTGCCGGTGAAACCTTCGCTCGTGTTATTGCAGAACCGGTGGCGCATCTGGACAGCAGTCGAGAAGTATTGCTGGTCTGGCACAACCCGCCGCTGGAAGAAAAAGAGCAGCCTGAAGATGAGCCAGAAAATAAAGATGGGGCAGAAGATAAATTAGAGGCGGGCGTTAGTGATGAGTAGATGTTATCGCGTCGTGGTGCCTTTTATGCTGCTGGCGTTAATGCTGGTGATGTTGCCTCTACCCGAATGGATTCAGGTTTTTCGCCCGGACTGGTTAACCCTGTTTTTAATTTACTGGGTGATGGCCATACCAGAAAGGCTGGGTGTTGTTTTTGCCTGGATTTTTGGTTTATTGCTGGACGTGACTCAGGGTGCGATATTGGGTCAGCATGCCATTGCTCTAGTTTTTGTGGCGTTCTTTGTGCAGTTACAGTACCAGCGTATCCGTATGTTTTCTCTGCTGCAGCAGGCACTGGTTATATTTGCGCTGCTTATGTTTAAGCAGTTAATCGTGTTATGGGTTAGCGGAATTGTAGGCCAGGCACCAGAGGATATTGCCAGTTATTTTATTCCCAGTGCTGTGGGAGCCATAATCTGGCCGTGGCTTTTCGTTCTGTTACGAGATGCACGGCGACGGTTTACTCTGTCTAAGCGTTTTTAGCTGGTGTGAATATTAAAAGTCAAAGTCAAAAGAAAAAAATTTAACGCAAATAATATATAAATATAGAATTGGCATCACCTCATATACTGTCATCCCGAGCGCAGCCGAGGGATCTTGTTACCCGGGCCGTTAAGATCTTCGGTAACTGCTCCTGCGTTACTCTATTACCTACGTCCATGTAGGCACCTCGGCTGCGCTCGGGATGACAGGCTGTAGAATGAAGCTATATGCCTAAGTTTTTATTTGCGTTCATTTGCGTTAAATCTATTACTTTTTATCTTTTTATTTTCAAAACGCCTGTTGCGCTTAATGATTAATCCACATGATTAATCCACAGGTATAGTTCGCTGCTTTGCCCAGTGCCGAAGCTCGCTAATCTGCTCTGCCATAATGACCGAAAGAGGTCGGGTCTGGCTGATTTCATCCTTTAGCATCTGTGTATTAATGGCTGATTTTTCTGTGTGGCTTGCGTACATCACAGACACCACTGCCTGTTCAATTTCAGAGCCAGAAAATCCTTCTGCAGATGCTGCAATATCAGCCAGATTTAAATCATTGAGGGGTATATTTCTTTTATCCAGATGGATTTTAAAAATACTTTCACGACCTTCCTGGTCAGGTAAGTCAACAAAAAATATTTCATCAAGCCGGCCTTTACGAATCAGTTCAGGGGGCAGAGAGTGAATCTGATTAGCCGTGGCAACAATAAAAACAGAGTGTTTGTTTTCTGCCATCCAGGTTAGCAGGGTGGCGAGAATTCGTTTCGATGTGCCCTGATCATCATTGCCCGATGCAATGCCTTTTTCCAGTTCGTCAATCCACAGCACACAGGGCGACATGGCTTCTGCGGTGCTCAGAGCCTGCCTCAGATTGCGTTCTGTTTCACCCACATATTTATTATACAGCTGACCAAAGTCCAGTCGTAATAAGGGTGCGTCCCAAATGCCTGCCACGGCTTTTGCTGCCAGACTTTTGCCGCAGCCCTGTACGCCTAATAGCAAAATGCCTTTGGGTCTATCCAGTTCGGCGGGGTGATCTTTATCATTCTGAAAGGCGGGCTGGCGTTGCATTAACCAGGCCTTTAGTTTTTTCATGCCGCCTACATCTGAAAAGTGAGCAGTGTCATATTCAAATGCCAGCACCTCATCCTGATTGAGTAATTTATATTTTGCCTGCATAACTTCAGGTAAATCACTTTCGGTAATGGCGCCATCATCGACGATGGCATTGCGAATCAGGCGTTTGGCATCATTAAAACTAAGTCCCGATAAATTTTGCATTAATCTTTGCAGAGTTTCCCGGTCTGTTCTTACTTTGCTGTTATTTTGCTGTTGCCAGGTTTTTGCTTCCTGCTTGATTAATTTTTCCAGGGTAGCCGTATCAGGCAAACTTAACTGAAAATTGACAGATAATCTGGAAAGACTCTCAGGCAGTTTAAGTTTATGACTTATAAGAATAAGCTTGCCTTTATTGCCATCAAAGAACATGGCAATTTCCTTTAGCAGGCGAGTGTTTACTGGATCAGATAAATAGGGGTTAAAATCAAGCAGGACATACAGCCCCTGTAGTTCGGATGACTTAATATGGCGTAATACGTCCTGGGGATCAGCCACATGCTTTTGTGGGTCAAGATTAATATCCAGCCGTTGTAAGCCTTCAGTCACGGTCCATTTAAATAATGGAGTGTATAGCTGGGTGGCCGACTGTGTGATTATCCCAAGTACACGACGCTCCTCATGGGTTTCAATGCTGATGACAGGTGCGTGACCGCTAATTAATAACTCAAGGTCATGTTTGTCTGACATAATTTTGAAATTAAGCCTTAAAGTGTTTTAAATGAATAGCTTACAGTAAAATGACAGATAACGGGTAAAAGCTAAATGCCCGTTTTATTAATTTTAATTGCTGAAAACACGACTGGTTGTGCCTTTTGTCTATTAGTTCAATTCTGGCATTCAGGTATTAGTTTATTCTATTGACTATAATATATTGGGGTAAGAGGTGCTTTGACTAAGCCATTAGTCGGAAAAAGCCACGTATTTAGGAACTAAAGTGCTTGAAAATACACAAAAAAATACTACAACTTGTTTATGTGTAGGGTGCAATCAATCATAATGTGACCTGATTAACATCAGGTTCAGGCTTCAACTATTAGTATTAAAGATCAATTCGGAGAAATTAACGGTAATGATTATGCAAAGTAGCAATGTTCAAAACCTGTTTACAGAGCAGCCGACATCCAGAGATGTTACCAGCACTGCCCGATTGTTCAATTTTAGTCGCCCGGTTTATATGTCTGATTCAGTCTGGCAGGATTGTGTCGAAATGCTGGATTATCAGGGCAAAAAAATTGATGAGCTAGCTGTATTACAGCGTTTAAGACACGTGCTTTTTATGGCATCAAGTGCGTTACATGGAAGAGTGAGTGATCTAGAGTGTGAATTTCGTATTCACCGGGTGCCAAACGATCAAAGTAGCAGACATCCAGAAGCAACTATGCTGAAGCTTGTCGCGCATCATGATCAATTTAATCAGCCTGTTATTAGCATTAAATTATCTACTGAGTAGTCTTCACTGCTGAATAATTGAGGTGAGTAGGTTGTCCTTATGTTTCCAGAAGACGAATATCAATTAAATACCAGTTCTAACCCTGTTTTAAGAGATGTAACAAGTACGGCGAGATTATTTAACTTTCGCCGACCTGTTTACATGTCTGCAGGTGTCTGGGAAGACTGTGTTGAATTAAGAACAACAGAAACGGGTAAATCGTTTGATGAACTGGCAGTATTGCAAAGATTACGCCACGTGCTGTTTATGGCGGCCAGTGCTTTACACGGACGACCCGAAGATCTGAGCTTCAATTTTCGTGTTTACCGTATACCAAATAAAACTACCGTGCCTGGGCAACGTCAGCCAGAGCCTGTTGATTTGAATCTGAAAGCCCATAAGGATGAACACAACAGACCAGTAATAAGCATCAATTTTGCTGAGTAAGTCTCATTAATTTAATCCATTACTCGCTACCTTCAATATAAGGTTTTAATTATTCACTCACATCCTTCATAATACGTATAAATGAAAAATGGAAGAAAGATGAAAAATATTTCAATTTTGAATTGGCTTAAACGTAATGGCCGGGACACGCAACTCTCTAAAGTTGACTTCACCACTCGTTTTAATAATAGAAGTGTGCTAATCGTTGATGATTCAAGAACTCAGTTATATGCTATGGAAAAAATGCTACAGAGCGTAGGTATTAATACCCTGACTGCAGAAAATGGTAAGCAGGGCATTTTGATGGCACGGCATAAAAAGCCCGATATTATTCTGATGGATATAGTGATGCCAGAAATTAATGGTTTTCAGGCAACCCGTTATTTAACCCGCCAGCCAGACACAAGTCATATTCCGATTATTATCATCAGTGGATCAGATCAGGAATCTGATAAAGCATGGGGTTTAAAGCTGGGTGCAAAGGATTTTATGCTCAAGCCAGTTAATAAAGATCTTCTGCTGGAGAAAATTGATTTCCTTATTTCAACTAAACCCAATGTGGCACCGATTAGACATTCTGAAGTTCAGGCCTATGTGCAGGCTGGATAAGCAAAGTATTAACCTATAATTTACGAATAAAAAGGCATCCAAAGGGTGTCTTTTTTTATTGCCCAGTTTATTGTTTAAATATAATAACTACTGGATGTCATCACTTTAGACATAGCTCCCATAAGCTTTTTAACCGGCCAGGGTAGTTCTGCACCACCGCCCTCTATGGCCACAGTGGCATGATGGGCTTCATCTTCTTTCATCTGTTGCAACACACAAATGCTTTTTTGATCCTGAGCGGGTAACTGCTGTAGATGCTTATCCAGGTGTCGAATCACCTGATGCTCTGTTTCTGCCACAAAGCCCAGACTCCATTTATCGCCCAGAGCACCAGCAAGCGCACCGATGGCGAATGAGCCGGCGTACCAGACTGGATTTAACAAACTTTTCTGGCTGGATAAAGCCTCCAGCCTGTTTTCGGTCCAGGCAAGGTGATCGTTTTCTTCCAGTGCTGCTCGCTCCATGCTGTCGCGCACCTTATCGAGTCGGGCGGTTAAGGCCTGACCCTGATACAGAGCCTGCGCCGATACTTCGCCTGCATGATTAACCCGCATTAAGCCAGCCGACAGGCGACGATCATCATTGCTCAATGTCACTTCTTCTATATTTACCGAGGGGTCAGAGCGTTCAGTGATTTTAGGCTTGCCTAAAACAGTACGCAGAGCATGGTCTGCCTGGGTAATAAATTGATCAAAAGGCGATAAATGTCGCATCAACAACTCTCTATTTAAACGTACCTGATTATAACAGTTGTCCTGCTAGCAAAGTAACAGGGTGAATAACTTCAATATCCAGATTGCTGCGTTTAATGCCTGACCTGAAATGCAGGCTACAGCCTGAATTGTCACTTAGCAAAAAGTCAGCCTGCATGGTTTTTAATTCATTTAATTTTATGGATAACAGCTCGTTAGCCAGTTCAGGGTAATCGAGTTGAGTGCTGCCACCTGCACCGCAGCACAGGTCAGTAAGCGGGGTTTGATGAAATTTTATTGCCGGGATATTCTCAATCAGTTGCAGGCTAACATCCCCCAGCCCCAGTTCATTTTTACCTCGGCAGCCCTGATGGACAACTACATGCTTTTGCAGGGGCTTAAATGTTAAAGGATTAATGGATAACTGTTTAAGCAAAAAAGACACAATATTCACAACCGGAGCTGAAAATGGCGTTTTTAAAATCTGTGAGCCGCAGCCGCTGGCAATATACAAAATGGCATCCAGTTTATATTGTTGAAACAATTGCTGATTTTTATCCGCCAGATTAAGCGCACCATTAATATCGCCATTATGCTGGTGCAGAGCACCACAGCAATATTGATCCTCCGGTATATGAACATCAAAGCCCAGCCGAGTGAGTAATTTTATGCCACTGATTAAAGTATCCGCATCAAAGGTTTTTCCCATGCAGCCTTTAAAAAGCCCCACCGCGCCTTTGCGAGAATTGAGCGCCGGGTAAAAATTATCAATCTGAGTGGTTTGCGCCTGCTCGACAATTGACCTGACTTTAGAATCAAACGGCAGCCATTTAATTAATTTAGACCGATTAAGAAAACCGGCGAAGCGCTGATAATAATCCAGCCCCTGCTTATGCCTGCTTAATGTGAGTAAAAGCCGGTGGCTGATTCCCTGCTTATTTGCGGTGAAACGCTGCCTGGCTGAATCCATTAATTTACCAAAGGGTACCTGAGACGGGCATATCCGTTCACAGGCCAGGCAGCCGAGGCAGTGATTTAAATGCTCTGCAACACCTTTGTCTGCTTTGATATCACCTTTATCCAGCGCATGAATTAATGCAAGCCGCCCACGGGGGGATTCAGTTTCAGTTTTATAAACGCGATAGGTCGGGCAATGAGGCGTGCACATGGCGCACATTACACATAAATCAGTATCGGCTAGAGAAAATTCGCTTATCATTGGGTGGAGAATATTAGCATTTTCAAAAACTATTCTTCGAGAAAATTACCGGAATCAATAAAAATGTCATTTTATAAATACCACGTATTTTTTTGCACCAATCAGCGAGCCAGTGGTGAGCAATATTGCGAGCAGGCTGGTGCAACCAGACTCAGAGCCTATGCCAAGCAGAAGATAAAACAACTGGGGCTGTCGGGTGAGGGCAGAGTGAGAATCAACACCGCAGGCTGCCTGAACCGCTGTGGCGAAGGCCCGGTGATGGTGATCTACCCGGAAGAGGTCTGGTACACCTATGTCGATCAGCAGGATGTGGATGAGATTATTGAGCAGCATTTGCAGCAGGGTCAGGTTGTTGAGCGGCTGAGGCTTAAATGACGTTGTGGTGGTCTGGTTTTGTCCTGTAGCGGACAAGCTATTTTCCGCAAATGAACGTGAATAGACGCAAATAAAACAAACGTTAGGGTATGGCTTCATTCTACAGTCTGTCATCCCGAGCACAGCCGAGGGATCTTGCTACCCGGGTCGTTAAGATCTTCGGTAACTGCTCCTGCGTTACTCTATTACCTACGTCCATGTAGGCACCTCGGCTGCGCTCGGGATGACAGGATGCGGGGCAATGCCCACTCCTGTATTTATGTTTTATTTGCGTCTATTCGCGTTCATTTGCGGTAAGTCTGTTTTCTTTTAAACTCCCGCTTATGGCTAAAGCCAGCCTCCAGACACCTGTCGTAACAGACAAAAAACACTTGCAATAATTAAATCACTATATTAGAATTTACTTATGCTATATCGATCCTGTTGGACAGTGATTTATGTAGAGACTCCTCCATCTTTTGGATGGTATATTTTTAGGCTCGGTATCCCCTATCGAGCTTTTTTTTGCCTGCAATAAACAGCCCAAAGCATATAATCAGATTAAGCTGAAAAAGCTTCTATTACAGCTTGTTTATAATAGACTCTGCCTGTATCATATGCCGCCTTTCGTAGAACCACGAAAACCGAATTTTTAGGACTTAAGATCATGAAAACATACAGTGCCAAGCCAGAAACAGTAAAGCGTGACTGGTACGTAGTTGATGCAGACGGTAAAACTCTGGGTCGTCTGGCTTCTGAGATTGCTCGACGCTTACGCGGCAAGCATAAGCCTGTGTACACACCTCACGTTGATACAGGTGATTACATTGTTGTGGTTAATGCAGAAAAAGTGCGCGTGACCGGCAATAAAGAGCAGAAAAAAGTTTACTACAGACACACCGGTTTTATTGGTGGCATCAAATCTATAACATTTGAAAAGCTCATAGCTAAGAAGCCTGAAATGGTCATAGAAACTGCAGTAAAAGGCATGTTGCCCAAAAACCCGCTGGGTCGAGCAATGTACCGCAAACTGAAAGTTTACGCAGGTCCAGAACATAATCATACCGCCCAGCAGCCCAAAGCGCTGGAAATATAGAAACCAGGAAATCCCATGGCAGAAACACAATATTACGCAACTGGTCGACGCAAAACTTCAAGCGCTCGCGTATTCATGACAGCAGGCACAGGTCAGTTTAAAGTGAATGGCGATCCAATCGAGAAATACTTTGGCCGTCAAACATCTATTATGATCGTTAAGCAGCCTCTTGATGTAGTTGAAATGAACGACAAATTCGACTTTAACATCACCGTTAAAGGCGGCGGCAGCACAGGTCAGTCTGGTGCGATTCGCCACGGCATTACCCGCGCATTAATGGAATACGATGGCAGCCTGCGTTCAGCACTGCGTAAAGCAGGTTTTGTGACTCGTGATGCTCGTGAAGTTGAGCGTAAGAAAGTGGGTCTGCGTAAAGCACGTCGCGCGACTCAGTTCTCGAAACGTTAAGTTATCTGGCAGCAGGGCAGGGGCTTTACGGCTCTGTCTCACCGCTGTTTTAAAAAAGAGTGCCTTTAACAGGCGCTCTTTTTTTTGTTTTTCAAAAATCACATTGTAGATAAAAGTTGTTATTTTCTGGTTAAGTGCCGGTAAAATTCTCTAACTGAGTCAAAATATAACAAACATGGTGATTTCAGAGTTGATCTACTTGAGGTGTTAAGTGATGCAAATAAAGCAGATAGATTCACTGTTATGAGCTTCGATTTATAAAAAATAGAGATGTTCTTTTATTAAACCGTAAGGGCATCGGCAAGTAAGAGTGACAGGTCGCACAGGTATTAAAATAATATGAAACCACATTCGGGCTGTAGATTTTTTGTACAATTTGTTGTGATTTATTTTAAGAAATCAAATCTCAAATTAATAAATGAAGCATGAAGATTGTTTTTATATTCATATAATCAGACTGTTACTGCATAAATAACCAATAAAATATGACACAACTGTTGACTTAAAGGTTCAAATGTTTATTAATACCCCCAGATTTTTTGTTTGACCACACTAAATCATAGCTATGATTAAAAATAACTTAAATGCAGGAGTCTTGCATAATGAATAAACGTTTCCTAACAATCGCAATGGCCGCAGCTCTGGTTGCACCTCTCGCAGCAAGCGCAGGTGAAGTCAAAGTTTACGGTAATGTACACGTAAGTCTTGATAGTGTTAATAATGGTGCTGCTACAAATGCTACTAAAAAGCTGGATATGAACAGCAATACATCCGCTATTGGTGTAAAAGGCAAAGAAGATCTGGGCGGTGGTATGACTGCCCTGTTTAAAGTGGAATGGCAGGTTGATCCAACTGAGCGTTGTACTTCTACAGACGCAGCAGTAGATGATTCTATTGCTGGTGGTGGTAATAATGATGGCGTCGTAGATGTTAATGAGCTGGGTTCAACTGGCTGTAACGCAGTCACAGATCGTGACCAGTGGGTAGGCATCAAGAAAGCCGGCATGGGTACCATTAAATTCGGTACTATGTCATCTAACTGGAAACAGACAGGTAGCAAAGTTGACCCAATGTACCGTACTCGTTTAGAAGGTCGTGCTACGAGCATGCAGCAAAGTGCATTCCACGGCGGCGCAGGCACAACTCGTGGTCGTATGACAAATGCAATGCAGTTTAGCTCAGCGCCTATCGCTGGCATGCAAATGGTATTTAATAAAACCATTAGCGGTGACGGCAATGAAGAAACAGTAGGCGCAGGTGTACGCTACAAGACTAAAGCAATATTTGCTTATTTCGACTGGATTGATAACCCTTTCATGGCTAGTGCAACTAAAGTAGGTGCTCGATATAAAATGGGTGACACTACTGTAGGTCTGCAGTATGAAATGACGGCCGATGCTCTGGGTGAAGATCTGACTTTCATCAGTGTTAAGCAAAAGCTGGGTGGAGGCTGGGTAGCCTTTAACTTCTCTACTGCAAGTGCAAAATCTGCAACAGTTGGTGACGACGGTTCAGGCTATGCTCTTATGTATAACCATAAACTGAGCAAGCGTACTAATTCGTACTTTGGTTATGGTAAAGAAGATATGGCTGATGATGGTACTGATAACGAAAGAGTTACAGCCGGTATTCGTCATAAGTTCTAAGTTTATAAGTTCTATGCTTATAAATTCTAAGCTATAAATTCCAGACTGATTTTTCAGACTGAAATTTAAAAAACGGAGTCTCGGCTCCGTTTTTTTATGGGCGATGAGAAAGCATAGTTATAAGTCATATGTCGTATGTCTTATGTCAAAAGAAAAGTCAAAAAACAGGATTTCTTCTAAAAATAGAATCTGTTATCCCGAGCGCAATTTCTCTGTCATCCCGAGCGCAGCCGAGGGATCTTGCTACCCGGGTAGTAAGATCCCTCGGCTGCGCTCGGGATGACAGGAAAAATACTCTATTGTCGACGAACGACATACGACATACGACATACGACATACGACAAAGCATCTTTCATGCTAAAATCCCCACTTTAAATTCCAGCAAGATCAGCCTGAATCAATGACATCCCGCATTCGCGAAATACCCTATAACTACACCTCATTTTCTGACCGTGAAATCATTATCCGTTTTCTTGGCGAGCCTATGTGGCAAATGATTAATGAGCTGCGCGGTTCTCGTCGCACCGGGCATTCGGCGCGCATGTTATTTGAAGTGCTGGGTGATATGTGGGTGGTGGTTCGCAATCCCTTTATTCAGGATGATTTGCTGGAGAATAATAAACGTCGCACACAACTGATTGCGGCTCTCAGTCATCGACTGGATCAGATTGTAGCGCGGGCCAATGGTAATGAGCAGGCGCTCACGCTGGCCGACAAAGCCAGGCAGGCAGTAGAGGATTTTTCAGTCTGGTTCGACGCGCAGAAAAATTTACGCAGCCAGGCAACTACGCAGTTAAGTAAAATTACCCGCAAGGATAATATTGATTTTAGCGGCATGGCGCGAGTCTCTCATGTTACCGATGCCACTGACTGGCGCGTTGAATTTCCCTTTGTGGTGCTGACGCCGGACAGCGAAGATGAAATTCCCGCCATGGTGAAAACCTGCATCGAACTGAATTTAAGCATTATTGCCCGCGGTGGCGGCACAGGTTACACCGGCGGCGCAGTGCCTCTGTATGAGCAGACCGCGGTAATCAATACAGAAAAGCTGGAAGCCCTGAGTGAAGTAAAACAGAAACACTTACCCGGTTTAACTGAAACGGTCGCCACTGTGCACGTAGAAGCCGGCGTAGTGACCAAACGGGTTTCAGAGCTGGCCGAACACCACGGTCATGTATTTGCGGTTGACCCGACTTCTCAGGATGCGTCTACTATTGGCGGTAATATCGCGATGAATGCCGGTGGTAAAAAAGCGGTGATGTGGGGCACCACACTGGATAATCTGGTGTCGTGGCGCATGGTGACCGCCGATGGCAACTGGCTGGACGTGGAGCGCATTAATCACAATCTGGGCAAAATTCATGAACAGCCTCAGGTTGAGTTTCGAGTTTCCCGTTTTGACTCCACCACTCAGCGCATGCTGGCTGAGCCTGAAATATTATCGTTTGCCGGCAGGTCTTTGCGTAAAGAAGGTCTGGGCAAAGATGTGACCGATAAATTTCTCGGTGGTTTACCCGGCGTACAGAAAGAAGGCTGCGATGGTTTAATTACCTCAGCCACTTTTGTACTGCACACCATGCCGAAATATATTCGCACCGTATGTCTGGAATTCTATGGCCATGATTTAAGAAAATCAGTGCCCGCCATTGTTGAGCTTAAAGATTATATTGATCAGCAGCAGGGGATGCTGTTATCAGGGCTGGAGCACCTTGATGAGCGTTATGTAAAAGCGGTTAACTATTCACCTAAAGCCGCTCGCGGTGAAATGCCTAAAATGTTACTGGTGGCGGATATTGCCGGCCACGATGAAAATGCTGTGGCCGCGGCTGCATCTCATATTGTGCATTTAGCTAATCAGCGGGATGCCGAAGGTTTTATTGCGGTGAGTGCCGAGGCGCGGCACAGATTCTGGCAGGAGCGTTCTCGCACCGCCGCCATTGCTGCCCACACTAATGCCTTTAAAATTAATGAAGATGTAGTGATTCCACTGGATCGGCTGGCGGATTATTCAGCAGCCATTGAACGCATTAATATAGAACAGTCCATTACTAATAAGCTGTCTTTGCTGGATGAAATACAGATACATTTAATTCAAAAGCAGAATGACTTTCATTTACTTAATGATGATCCTGAAAGTCAGGCATTATTAAAATCAAAATTTGATGCGGCAGCAGAAAAAATAAAAGAAGTGAGCCTGCGCTGGCAAACTCTGCTCACCCATTTTGATGATGAACTTGCTCAGCAGCAATCGATTTTATTAAGCCATGAAAAAGAAAATAGCTCTCAGCAGACTAAAATTATAGATGCACTATTGCGCCATGAAATTCGAGTTTCCTATCGAGCAGAAATAGAGCAGCCATTAAAACTGATTTTTAGTGGTCATGATTTAGTGGCGGTAATAAACAAACTGGATGAACTGCATCAGCAGGTATTATCCAGCCGTCTGTTTGTGGCGCTGCACATGCACGCGGGTGATGGCAATATACACACCAATATTCCGGTGAACTCAAATGATTATGCCATGATGCACGAAGCCGAGAATGTGGTTGGGCGTATTATGCAGCTGGCAACTTCGTTGGGCGGCGTTATTTCTGGCGAGCATGGTATTGGCATTACCAAGTTTCAATATTTGCCAGAGAAAACGATTAGTGCGTTTACAGAATATAAAAATAAAGTTGATCCGCAGCATAGTTTTAATCGTGGCAAGTTATTAAATAACACCGGCGGGCTGGAACGCGCCTATACGCCTTCATTAAGATTATTAAAACAGGAAGCTATTATTTTAGAAGAAAGTGAGCTGGGTGAATTAAATGATGCCATTGCACATTGTTTGCGCTGCGGCAAATGCAAGCCTCAATGTACCACCCATGTGCCTGCTGCCAATCTTTTATATTCGCCGCGCAATAAAATTCTCGCCACCGGTTTAATTACCGAAGCATTTTTATATGAAGAACAAACTCGGCGTGGTATTTCTGTTCGCCACTTCGATGAAATGAATGATGTGGCAGATCACTGCACAGTGTGTCATAAATGTTTAAGTCCCTGTCCAGTGGATATAGATTTTGGTGATGTCACTATTGTTATGCGGCATTTACTAAAATCTCAGCATAAGCGCCGAGTCAATCTGGCGACAAAAATGTCGATGGCATTTTTAAATATGACCGAAGCAGGTCGCATTAATTTAATGCGTAATATGCTGATAAAAGCTGGTTTTCTGGGGCAGCGAATGGCACGTAAAGTTTTACAGATGGTGCCGGGTTTAATTCCAAAAACAAGACGGCCACAGGCCACCACAGGTAAGCCGGTTGTTAAAGAACAGATCGTGCAGTTTTTTAGCAAGCCGATGCCATCCGATGTGCCCGCTAAAACCATGCGCGCTATGCTGGGTGTAGAAGATGATAAAACCATACCGATTATTCGTAACCATAAAAAAACAGACGCTGGCAGTGAAGCGGTATTTTATTTTCCTGGTTGTGGCTCGGAGCGATTATTTAGTCAGATAGGTGTAGCAACCATCGCGTGGCTGTATGAACTGGGTGTGCAAACTGTTTTGCCGCCGGGTTATCTGTGTTGTGGTTATCCGCAAACTTCATCCGGTGATATGGAAAAAGGCAATCAGATTACCACCAGCAACCGCGTATTATTTCATCGCATGGCCAATACGTTAAATTATCTGGATATTAAAACTGTGATCGTATCCTGCGGTACCTGTATGGATCAGTTATTAAAATATCAGTTCGAACAGATTTTTCCCGGTTGTCGTTTGATTGATATACATGAATACATGATGGAAAAAGGTGTAACAATGGAAGGCACTGAAGGCGTGCAATATTTATATCACGAGCCCTGTCATACGCCGATGAAAATTCATGACTCGATTAAAGTAGCGTCAACACTGACAGGAAAAAATGTAAAACTATCTGATCGCTGTTGTGGTGAGTCGGGTACCTTTGCCATTGCACGCCCAGATATTGCAGCCCAGGTGAAATTTAGAAAAGAAAAAGAATTAAAATTAAATATTAATCAGCTGGTGGGTCAGGATAAAGCTCAGCAGGGTGAAGTTAAAATGCTTACCTCATGTCCGGCGTGTCAACAGGGCCTGTCTCGTTACAGTGAAACCACGGGGCTTGAAGTGGATTATATTGTGGTTGAACTGGCGAAACAGAAACTTGGCAGTGACTGGCAGGGGGATTTTATCAAGTCTGTTGTGAATGGTGGGGTGGAGAGGGTGCTTTTGTAAACATGTCATAAGTCGTATGTCGTAAGTCTTATGTCAAAAGAAAAGTCAAAAGAAAAGTCAAAAGAATAAAGTTTGTTATTCCGAATAATAAAATCTGTCATCCCGAGCGCAGCCGAGGGATCTTAACTACCCGGGTAGCAAGATCCCTCGGCTGCGCTCGGGATGACAGCAGAAAAAAACTGCGATACTATTTTGACATACGACATACGACATACGACATACGACATACGACATACGACATACGACCTACTTAGGCATAACCGTTTTAGCCCCATCCGGTGTACCAAGAATCAAAACATCCGCACCCCGACGAGCAAACAACCCACAGGTCACCACACCCGCCCAGCTATTCATTTCATCTTCCATTTTTATTGGTTCCATAATATCCATATCGTGTACATCTAAAATAACATTACCATTATCGGTGATGAAGTTTTCACGCCATACCGGGCGGCCACCCAGTTTTACCAGCTTGCGTGCAATATAGCTGCGAGCCATAGGGATAACTTCAACTGGCAGCGGAAACTTACCCATCACATCCACCAGTTTGGATTCATCGGCAATGCAGACAAACTTGTCACTGGCACCGGCAATAATTTTTTCACGGGTCAGTGCGCCGCCACCACCTTTAATCAGTGACAGGTTATGGTTCGATTCATCTGCGCCATCGATATAAACTGGAATGCAGTCCACTGAGTTCAGGTCATAAACTTTAATCCCCAGTTTCTCCATGCGTTCGGTTGAAGCTTCTGAGCTGGATACTGCGCCCTTGATTTTGCCCTTGATTTCGGCCAGGCAATCAATAAAGTGATTGACGGTTGAGCCTGTGCCCACACCGACGATTTCATCGTGAATAACATATTCCATTGCCGCTTCAGCTGCTTTGCGTTTCATTTCATCTTGAGTCATAGTATCTGCTCCAAAAAAGTTTGCAGAATAATAGCGTTTTTAGCTAAACAAGTCATTTTATTGGGCGGATATGACACAAAAATATATAGAAAAAATACTCACGGCGCGGGTTTATGACGTGGCCATAGAATCACCGCTGGAAAGAGCCAGACGCCTGACGGTTAGATTGAATAATACTATCTGGCTAAAAAGAGAAGATTTGCAGCCGGTATTTTCATTCAAGTTACGTGGCGCTTATAACAAGCTGTATCAGCTGAGTCTGAGCGGAAAGGTTAAGGGAGTGATTGCGGCTTCTGCGGGCAATCATGCCCAGGGTCTGGCTTTGTCGGCTTCGCGGCTGAAAATCCCGGCCACCATTGTGATGCCTAAAACCACGCCACGTATTAAGGTGGAGGCGGTGAAGTCGTTTGGTGCCAAAGTGGTGTTGTCTGGGGATACCTATGATGAGGCTTCGGATCACGCTTATAAACTGGCAGAGAAAAACAAACTCAGTTATATCCACCCCTACGATGACCCGGATGTGATTGCCGGCCAGGGTACGGTGGCGATGGAAATTCTGCGCCAGCATCCCGAAGATATCGACGCTGTATTTATTCCTGTGGGTGGCGGTGGTCTGATTGCTGGCATGTCAGCATTTATAAAATACTTACGCCCGGAAATTAAAGTCATTGGTGTGGAGCCGGAAGATGCGGCATGCATGGCCGCCGCATTTGAAAAGAATCGTCGAGTGGTATTGAATCAGGTGGGGATTTTTGCCGATGGCGTGGCGGTTAAACAGGTGGGTCGAGAGACTTTTCGGGTGGCAAAAAAATGTGTGGACGAAGTGATTACCGTCAGCACCGATGAAATCTGCGCGGCTATAAAAGATATTTTTGATGACACCCGCTCTATTACAGAACCCGCGGGTGCGCTGGCAGTTGCCGGGATAAAAAAATATGTTGAGCAACATCAGTTAAAAGATAAAACATTGATCGCCATTAACAGTGGTGCCAATATGAATTTTGATCGTCTGCGTCATGTGTCAGAGCGTGCGGAACTGGGTGAGCATCGAGAAGGGCTGATTGCGGTGACCATTCCGGAAAAACCGGGTAGCTTCCGTAAATTTTGTAAAACAATAGGCAAGCGTGGCATTACTGAATTTAATTATCGTTATGCAGATAAAACAGAAGCTCATGTGTTTGCCGGCATTCAACTGTCCGAAGGCATTGCAGAAATGGAACAGCTGGTCATCAAACTGGGAAAAGCAGGTTACCCGGTTTTGTGCATGACCGAAAATGAAGTAGCTAAAATGCATGTGCGCTATATGGTGGGTGGTCACGGTGATGCTATTGAAAATGAAGTGCTGTATCGATTTGAATTTCCTGAGCGCCCCGGGGCATTGCTTAATTTCTTAACTCAAATTGGTAATCGCTGGAATATCAGTCTGTTTCATTATCGAAATCACGGTGCGGCTTATGGTCGTGTACTGGTGGGATTGCAGGTGCTTGATGGTGATCATAAAGCATTAAAAGCATTTCTGGATGGGCTGGGTTATGCCTGGTGGGAAGAGACGGATAACCCGGCGTATAAAATGTTTCTGGGTGTATAATTCTGTCATCCCGAACGCAGCCCACTGTTGTCTGGAATGTTTTTCAGAAAGAGAACTAGGTTGTTAATTACTAACTGGTAAAAGTCATTTAAATGAATGGGTGACTTAAATAATTAAAACAATATAAAAATCTGTCATCTCCGAATGCTTGTGTCGGAGATCCAGCGGCTTTAAAGCCTGCAAAGTCACTGGATTCCCGACACAAGCATTCGGGAATGACAAAATATTTATTCCGGATAGTAATGGAGTGAAGCTAAGGGATAACAGTACCGTTTTAATACAGTGTTTTCTCAGTAGCAATCATATTAAGCGGCACATCCCACGACTCACAGGGCAAAGCATCCACTTTCTGTAATTCATGTGCCAGCCCAATCAAGTGCGGGCTGTGCCATTGTTTACGATGGCTGGTAAACGCCAGACTGCGATCATAAAATCCACCGCCCATGCCGAGGCGATTCCCCTCGGTATCAAAAGCAACCAGTGGCAGTAAAATTAAATTTAACTGTCTTGCTCCTATCCATTTATTCGGGTGAACATCCGGTTCTAAAATACCAAAACGATTGGGTTTTAATGGCGTATTAAATTTAAACGGTGCAAAAAATAATGACTTTCCGGTGGGCGGTAACACCGGCAGGTAAATATCTTTTTTATATTGCCAGGCTTTTTCAATAATATGTAGCGGATCAATTTCTCCATCTTCTGCCAGATAACAGGCGATGCGTTTTGCATTTAAAAAAAGCTTATCTCGGCAAACTAAATGAGATAGAGATTGTGCGTGAAGATTTTGTTGCTGAGTTGATAAAGCGCGCCGTTGCTGGCGAAGTTTTTTTCTTAATTGATTACGATTAGAAACTACCATAGAAACGGTCATAGAAAAGTAGGCGGGTGCAACCACAAGTGCCGTAGCAGTACTCACGATCCTTGAACCTGTAAGTTCAAGTGGGAAATTGCGTCAGACCATTAGGCTTCCCGTTCGAGACGGTATTGCACACAGCTCTAGCAGCAACATTCCCGGGGCCGATGAGTAAGGCTCAAGGGTTTTAATAAGTGTGCATACAAACACTGCAGAAGCACCCAAACTTTGTATCATGCTCTTACCGCCTTTTCGGGCTAAGAGCGCCTCGATTAATATCAAGGCATGAAATTATGTTAGCAGAGATTGACTCAATATGCTTATAAGATTCATTGATGAGTCTCAACAATGAAGCCTGTTATATTTTGATTTCTCGAAGAGCAATATTAATCTTTTTGTGTAGATTGTCCACCCGTGAATCCAGATCATCGTAGCCGTTTTGATAATCCTGACCTGTCACCAGCTCATGAGCCAGGTTAAGAGCCGCCATGACGGCGATTCGTTCAGTTCCGATGATTGAGCCCTTTGAGCGAATTTCATCCAGTTTGCCATTTAAAAACTCGGCGGATGCACGTAATGCGTCCTGTTCTTCGGCAGGGCAGGCTACCCGATAGTCTTTATCTAAAATTTTAATGTCGACGCTATTATTACTCACAGAATAAACCTGAATGGGCTAAAAAGGCGGTGATTAGATTATGCGGATTCCATGGCTTTAAGGCGAGAAATCATGCCTTCAACCTGGGTGCGAACCTGTTCTTTCTGTTCAACAAGGCCAGAACGGTCAACTTTAAGACCCTGCAGCTGCTGCTTGAGCGCGGTGTTTTCAATGGACAGACGGTTGGCAAGTTCAAGGAGTTCTTCAACTTTGCTTTCCAACGCTTCAATATTATTAGATGTTTTATCGCTCATAATTCAAATGATAGTAACTGATAGGCCTCAGGTCAACTTATTATATACTCAGCAGAGGTCTTTAGCTGACGTGTTATGCTTGCTTCGGCGGTCTTTCTAACCGTGCTAGAATACAAATTTCCTCTACAATTCAGGAGCTTAAATGTCTGAACGCCCCAATTTCAAAGATTTGCAGCAGGCACTGGAAAAAGCCGACGCAGAAATGTTAGCGGCCGAATCCCATGGATCTTTATGTGGAATTTGCTGTGCAGGGGGCAAGCCAGACCTGCAAAACTGGCTGAATCAGGTATTTGATGAACTTGACCTGAATGACATGCTGGTTAAAGAAGCCAGCCAGTTGCTGGTCGGGCTGTTCAATAATACCCAGCAGCAACTAAATGATTCGGATGCGGATTTTCAGATGCTGCTACCAGAGGATGAGATGACCCTGGCAGAGCGCACCAGAGCACTGGCGCAGTGGTGCCACGGTTTCAGTTATGGCCTGGTTACCGGCGGTCTGAAAGAAGACACGGTATTGCCGGCAGATACTAAAGAGCTGATTCAGGATATAGTTGAAATTGCCCGTGCGGGGCATGATCCTGCCGCTGAAGATGAAGTTGATGAAGAGGCCTATATGCAATTATATGAATATGTGCGTATGGGCGTGTTACTTATTAATGAAGAATTGCAGCCCATTGAAGCGGCCAGCGGCACGATTCACTGAATCGAATCGCGAGCCTTTAGCTCGCAATTGATATCCCCCTAAAGAGAAAAGCAAAAGCAGAAAAACTGAATGAACCCAAAAATACACGCCAAACACAGAAAACAGCTAATGCGGATGATCGGTCATGACAGCATCGCAATCTTACCCGCTGCCCCAGTGAGAACTCGAAATCGAGATGTGGATCACCCTTATCGTGCCGACAGTGATTTTTATTATCTAAGCGGCTTCCCGGAGCCCGAAGCTGTGATCGTGCTGGTGCCCGGCCGTAAGCAGGGTGAATATATTTTATTCTGTCGGGATAAAGATTTAAAACAGGAAATCTGGCATGGCCGCCGTTATGGTCCCGAAGGCGCTAAAGAACAGTTCCTCGCCGATGATGCGTTTCCAATTGATGATATGGACGATATTTTGCCCGGCTTAATGGAGCATTGTGAACGGGTGTATCACACCATGGGTTTAGACCCTCAATTTGATAAGCGGGTAATGGACTGGGTAAATAGCTTGCGTAAATCATCCCGCTCAGGAACCCATGTGCCCTATGAATTTGTATCGCTGGATTATTTATTACACGACATGCGTCTGTTTAAAAGCCGTGATGAACTTCGTTTAATGAAAAAAGCCGCGGCCATTTCATCTGTAGCTCATAAACGGGCGATGAAATTTTGTAAGCCGGGTGTGTACGAATATCAACTGGATGCAGAAATTATGCACGAGCTGAAAATGAACGGTGCAGGCTGGGCTTACCCCAGTATTGTGGGTGGCGGTGCAAACGGTTGTATTTTGCATTACACAGAAAACTCGGATCAGTTAAAAGATGGCGATTTAGTGTTGATTGATGCGGGCGGAGAATTTGGTGGATACGATGCGGACATCACTCGCACCTTTCCAGTGAATGGAAAATATTCTGCTCCGCAAAAAGAAATTTATCAGCTGGTGCTGGAAGCAAATCTGGCCGGCATTAAAAAAGTGAAACCGGGTAATCACTGGAATGATCCTCATAAAGCTGCGGTTAAAGTTTTAACCAGAGGCATGGTAGAGCTGGGTTTGTTAAAAGGTACGGTGGCAAAATTAATTAAAGATGAGGCCTATAAAAAATATTATATGCATCGCACCGGTCACTGGTTGGGTATGGATGTGCACGATGTGGGCGATTATAAAGTGGATGAACAATGGCGACTGCTGGAGCCGGGTATGGTGCTGACCATTGAGCCGGGGTTGTATATTCCACATGGTAGTCGCGGCGCTAAGCGCTGGTGGGATATTGGTGTGCGTATCGAAGATGATGTGGTGGTGACTAAAGATGGTAATGAAGTATTGTCTGCGGCGGCGCCTAAAACTGTGGAAGAAATTGAGAGTTTAATGGCTTCTTAGGTCTGTGTTAGCCCAATTATTCTTCCTGTCATCCCGAGCGAAGCCGGGGGATCTTATTACCCGGGTCGTTAAGATCCCCCGGCTTCGCTCGGGATGACAGGAAATAATACCAGGCATAACAGAAAGCACTGTTCAGGACGATAGCCAAAAAATAATTTATGAAACAAAACAAAACAACACAATACGATGTCATTATCATCGGCGGCGGCATGGTCGGTGCCAGTTTAGCCTGTGCGCTATCTAATCAAAATAATAAACGTATAGCGGTTGTAGAAGCCCATGAATTTAATAGCAACGTGCAGCCAAGTTTTGATGATCGCTCCATCGCCCTGAATTACGGCTCACGACGAATCTGGGAAGCGATGAATTTATGGCATGAGCTTGAGCCTTTAATCGAGCCAATTAAAACCATTCATATTTCAGATAAAGGTCATCTGGGTGCGGCACGTTTATATCACGAAGAAGAAGGCGTTGAAGCCTTAGGCTATGTTGCAGAAAACCGTATTGTTGGCAAAGTGTTAATGAATAAAATTAAACAGCTGCAACATATTGACTGGTATTGCCCTGCTACTATTGAGCAGTTAGAGCAATCTGAAAATTCGGTCAATATTATAATTGATGAAGCGGGCAGTAAAAAAGAATTATCGTCATTGTTATTAGTGGCAGCAGATGGTGCGTTGTCTAAAACGAGAAGTTTATCGGGTTTAAATATTAGGCAGCAGAATTATGATCAGGTTGCAGTGATAGCCAATGTAGAAACTGAGTATGCACATAACAATGTGGCTTATGAACGTTTTACCGATTCAGGGCCGCTGGCTTTTTTGCCGATGACAGAACAACGTTGCTCGGTTGTATGGACAGTTAATGCAGCAGATCAAGATAAAGTGATGTCATTTAATGACGAGCAGTTTATTGAAAAATTGCAGCAACGGTTTGGTTTTCGTCTTGGACATATTTTAAAAACAGGCGAGCGTTACGCTTATCCTCTATCTTATGTTGAAACAGAACAGCTGGTAAAAAAACGCCTGGTGGTCATTGGTAATGCAGCCCATGCTCTGCATCCGGTTTCAGGTCAGGGTTATAACCTGGCATTAAGAGATGTGGCTGAGCTGGCAGAATTAATTGCAGATCACGATGATCCCGGCCATGAATTATTACTCGCTGAATATGCAGCGAAAAGAAGAAAAGATATGCAGCGTGTGTATCGCATTACCGACACACTGGTAAAAGTTTTTTCAAATTCATTTGCACCATTAGGCCATGCTCGTGCAGCAGGCTTAATCGCTATGGATTTAATTTCATCTATTCGCCATTTAATGGCCAGGCAGAGTATGGGATTGTTAGGCCAGATGAATAAAATGATGCGTAGGATTTCACTGTAATGAAAAAAAATTATGATCTAGTCATTATCGGTGGCGGCATGGTGGGGTTAACTCTGGCCTGTGCGCTGGGTGACAATAATCGAAGCAGCCGGTTTAAAATTGCGCTAATTGAAGCCAGGGAGCCTGAAAATTTTCACCCTGATGATGAATATGATTTACGAGTTTCAGCCATTAGCCGAGCATCTCAGCAGGTATTTGAAAACTTAAATGTCTGGCAGGGTATGCAGTCTCGTCGCATCAGTGCATTCGAGCACATGCATGTGTGGGATGGAACCGGGGAAGGTGAAATACATTTTACTGCCGCCGAATCAGGCGTGGATGCTCTGGGGCATATTGTTGAGAATCGAGTTACTCAAATCGCTTTGATGGAGCAGGTAAAGCAACAGAGTAATATTGATTTTTACTGCCCCATGCAGGTGAAAAATATTGAATACAATGAATCGGGCAGTTGCATTGAGCTGGCCGATGGCAGCGAAATTCTGGCGCATTTACTGGTGGGGGCGGATGGCGCGCATTCCAGAGTCAGAGACGCTGCGAGCATAGGGCTGGACCAGGCAGAGTATGAGCAGACCGCCATAGTGTGCGTGGTTAAAACATCGATGCATCACCAGCATACTGCATGGCAAAGATTTTTACCTACGGGGCCGCTGGCCTTTTTGCCGCTGGCTGATGGGCGCTGTTCTATCGTGTGGTCAACCACGGCGGGGCAGGCGAGTGCATTGCTCGAGCTAGATGATGATGAATTTTGCCGCACTCTTGAGCAGGCATTTGACTATAAACTGGGCGCTATAGAATCCGTTGGTCGGAGAGCCGGGTTCCCATTGGTGCGCCGTCATGCCGAAACCTATGTTAAACCGGGGCTGGCGCTGATTGGTGATGCCGCTCATACCATTCATCCGCTGGCCGGGCAGGGCGTTAATCTGGGGGTGCTGGATGCAGTGAGTCTGGCGCAGGTAATAATAAAGGTAGATAGCATGGGTGCTGATTTTGCGTCTCAGCCCAGTCTACGGAAATACGAGCGTTGGCGTCGCGGTGAAAATACCATTATGATGTTCAGTATGAGTGGGTTTAAAAATCTGTTCAGTAATGAGCAGTCAGAACTGAGCGCGATACGAAATGCAGGCCTTAATTTCGTTAATTCTATACCACCGCTAAAAAATAAATTTATGCGCCATGCTATGGGGCTGGAGGGTGACTTGCCAGATATTGCTAAAACAATGGGCTGGTAAGTAGAGGAGTTGTCAGTATGAAAAAATTGTTAATGGTTGTTGTTGCTGTGGCAGTATTTGTGCTGCTGGTTTTTTTAACCGGTCAGCAGAAAAATAATATTGATCAATCGGTCAGTATTTCATCTACCGATATGGATAAAACTGATAGTAAAACTTCGCAGAAAAATAATCCAGAAAAAAATAACTTAACCAAATCTACTTCGAACTCAGAAAAATCAAATCCGTCTGCTAAAAAACTTGAACCTGAAATTCAGCAGGCATTAGAAAAAATGCTGAACACTTCCTCAGAAGGTCTGGTTGAAGAAAAAACGAATCAGGGCGTAAGTGTGAATTTACAGGGGCGTTTTCAAACTGTGCCGGTTGCCACCATTAATGAAAAAGGTGAAGCTGAAATTCAGGATTACAGCAGTGTGCCACCAGCGCAGGGAAGAAAATAAATGTTTAAAAAGACAAAAATATCTTTTCTATTTCTGTTTCTATTTTGTAATACCTCGCAGGCAACACAAATTGTAATTGTTAATCAGGATGCGGCAGGAGAAGGTTTTAACGATAACACACCGGTTTCACCTGTTGGCGGTAACTCGGGCACAACCATTGGCCAGCAGCGTTTGCAGGTGTTTGAGTTTGCAGCAAGAATCTGGGAATCGTTAATTAACAGTAATGTTACTATTCGAGTAGAGGCAAAATTTGATCCATTAACCTGCACTGCAACCCAGGGCGTTTTAGGTTCAGCAGGAACTTTAAATATATATAGAGATTTTACCAATGCGCCTGTCTCAAACACATGGTATTCCATTGCGCTGGCAAATAGTTTATTTGGCAGCGACCTCTCTTCATCTGCGGATATAACGGCAACTTTTAATAGTGACATTGATAATAATAGTGCATGCATTGGAAATTACAACTGGTACTACGGCATAGATGGTGTAAGACCCTCTTCAACATTTGAGCTACTGTCAGTTGTATTGCATGAGATTGGTCACGGCTTAGGTTTTCAAACCTTTGTAAATATAAATACGGGAGCAAAATTTGGCAATCCGGGTCGTGATGATATGTATATGCTTAATCTGGAAGACCACAGTTTAGCTCAGGGATGGAGCAGCATGACAAATAATCAGCGTCAGGCATCGGCAATTGATACCGCCGATTTGCACTGGACTGGTTCGGCAGTAACTTCAAGAGTGTCTGACTTTTCGGCAGGTGTAAATCAGGGGCATATACGCATGTATGCGCCTTCTCCAGTGGAGGGTGGTTCTTCTGTGTCGCACTTCAGTAAAACTTTATCACCCAATGAATTAATGGAGCCAACAGATACAGGCCCCAAGCAGGGAGCAGGTCTGGCAAAAGAATTATTTCAGGATATTGGCTGGAATATATTTAGCAACTTCAAACCGGTGATTAGTAAAATTAGTGATACAACTTATAACCCTGCCAGTAATCAGATTAGTTTTATAATTAGAGATACAGATAATATTTTATCGAGTTTAACGCTTACTGCAGCATCATCTAACGCATCCGTAATAGATGCATCAGCTATGGTGTTGAGCGGTTCGGCAAATGTGCGAACGCTTACTATGTCGCCTCAGTCTGCGGGTGTCGCCAGTATTACGATTACTGTTTCTGATGGTGTGAATTCAGTGACAGAAAGTTTTCAGTTAACGGTTACCAATACATCACCTACTGTGAGCATTGATGTGCCTGCAAATAATATTAATTATGCGACGGGCTCAAATGTTTTATTTCAGGCAACCGCAAATGATGCTGAAGATGGTGATCTGTCATCATCGGTATTATGGACATCGTCTATTGATGGCGCTCTGGGATCAGGCAATATTATTAATTCAGTTTTAACATTAGGCAGTCATCAAATTACGGCCAGTGCAACGGACAGTTTTTCTACTACAGTTACCAGTAATATCACGGTTAATATTTTAGGTGATTCAGATGTCGATGGAATGAATGACGCATGGGAGATAGAAAATTTTGGTGATTTATCTCGTGATGGTAGTAGTGATTTTAATAACAATGGCATTACCGATCTGGATGAATATTTAATTTCTATCACTGTACCGAATGGTGATATTAATAATGATGGGCAGATAAATGTAGCGGATGTTTTGCTGGCAACACAACATATTAATAATCTTTCATCCTTATCTGCGCTACAGATTGCTCGTGGTGATCTTTATCCGGCAAACACGCCCGATGGTGTATTTAATCTGTCGGATTTAATTTTATTACAGAAAATTATTCACAATATTCCGTAAGATCTTTGCACGAAAAAAAATATAAAACCTGAAAGAGAAAATGTCGTCATTCCAGCATGCTTGTGGCTGGAATCCAGCGTCTTTATCGATAAAAGCCTCTGGATTCCGGCTCAAAAGCATACCGGAATGACAACGCTTGTTTAAGCTTTTGATGTATTTGTCTTCGTGTAAAACTTTCTCCAGAATAAAATTTATTCGTATATTTCAATGCCATCACAGGTGCCAACAAAAGGCACGCCGGTTGTGCCCTGTGCATAAGTAATCAAACCCACATAAACTTCTGCGCCGTAAGTTGGGGCTGTGCCAGGTAACAGGCCATTGCCATTATTAAAGCCGTTATATAATTGCCAGTTATCCGATACCTGATTCGGTTGTTGCCAGTAAATAGTTAAAGTGCGATCAGTGTTACCTACGATGCGAAGATCTGCTCGACCTGAAGATGCCGCACCTGTGCCAATATCATCAACGGATGATGAGCCGTTTACTGTGTTTTTACCTTCTATAGTAAAACCCGTGCCACCTCTGTGGCCAACAACAATATGTGATGAGTTTCGAGAATTTAAATCAATGACATGTACCTGCACACCGGCAAAAATAAATGGTGAGCCAGCAGACGTTGGTGCTATTTGTGGGTCAGTCTGAGTTCCAATGCCAATATTTCGAGCAATAAATTCAAAAGGGAATGCCAGACGTTTGGCATCGAGTCTGCCCTGAACATTATTAAAGTGTAGTGTTATATCATTTGTATTATCAGTTAAGCTTGCTTTATACCTACCTGCCACTCTGGCAATATCAGGCAGATCATTTAGATTATTTGTGGTGTAGTTTAACAGTGCTCCATTACCGGCAAAATCATCACTTTTAGCTGAAAGTGTAAGCGAGCTGTTACTGCTGCCACTGCCACTAGAAGAGCTGCAGGATAGTCCGCCGGTTATAAACAGGGTAATTAAAAAAATGTAGGGGGAGAGTTTGTTCATAATTTTTCCATTTGAAACTTTTATTTTGACAACGGTTAATGAGATAAAAAATATCAGATGTTACATAGTGTGCCTGAGTCGATATATGCATATGATATTATTTTAAATATTTTGCTACAGAGTATTTCTTACCATACATTGATAACTTGCTTTTCTTTATGCATTTTTCAGGAATCTGAAAGATAAATTTCAAATGGATATTTTTTTTAGTTGGATTTAATGTGATCGATGAATTTACTGCTATTACAGTATCTGGCTTTTTAGATAAATCTGACCTCCAGGGGCCTAAATCACCTGGCTGAAGATCTGGAGGAGACCTGGTGAAGTTATAGGGTGACTGGCGATAGCGCGTACCGCAGGCGTTAATAGTTATGTCATTACTGAGGTTGTTTAGTCTCAGTTTATAATCTGATTGCAGTGATAATGCAACAATTACAAACCTGTGTTCAGGTAAAGGTTTTTTAAGTGTGAATTTTGGTTTAGGTGCCAGGCGGCTAAAGCTGAACTCTTCTATTTTAAATGTTTGCGGAGTTCGAGTAGGAATAATTTCTATGTTGTTTATGCTTTCAGTGAAACGTTTTTTTAGCAAATCATATTTCGCTACTCGCATTTCATTTACTTTAGTTGCTGCAGTTTTTTTATGTTGACTGTTTGGGTATCTGTTCAAAAAAGCCAAATAAGCTTTTATTGAGTTTTTCTGCCGGGCTTCTTTCCATTCAAGAGTCTCTCCCAGTTTTTTAGCTTGCTCCAGATGTTTTGATTCTGGGTACTTATCTAAAAATTCATAATAGGAGTCAGCAGTGTTCTCTTGCCGTGCCTGTTTCCAGTTGAGTATTTCTTTTGCTGTTTTAGAAAATTTTGATTTTGGATGTTTAGCTAAAAAAACGTTGTAAGATTGAGCGCTGTCTTTTTGCTGAGCATTTTCCCAGTCTCCTTCAATTGTCGCGCAGCCTGTTAATATTGAGAATGGCATAGCTATGAACAGGAGTGCCCTTATAATAATATTAATTTTTTTCATATGATTTTCCCTTAATGAAATTTCTAATACGAATACTGGAGTGCTGTGTGTTTTTATAAATTACCAGCGGTGTTTATTTTGGCAATTCTTTAATGTACACATCCTGTTTGTTATAAGGTATTTCAATTTTTTCTGCATTAAAACGCTTGTACACATCACTATACAATGAATCTAAAACTCGACCTCTTAATACCGGTTCGGCAATCCAGCCCAGTAATTCAAAATCCACACTGGAATTGCCAAAACTTCTAAACCGCACACGGGCTTCAGGGCTGTCACAAATATCGGCTTCATTTTCGGCAACGTCTAATAATATCTGTTTGACCTGATTAATATCGCTGCCATAAGCCACGCCAATTTTTAAGCGAATGCGGGATTTTTTATTGCGGCCGCCCGATTCATTAATGATTTTAGTGTTACCCATAATAGAGTTGGGTATGGTGACTTCCACATCATCCCGGGTCAGTATGCGCGTGCTGCGAATGCCGATATGGGTGACTTCACCGCGCTCGCCTGAATCCAGCACAATATAGTCACCAATTTTATAGGGCGCGTCGGCGAGAATCAGCACACCGGCAAACAGATTGGCCAGCGTATCTTTGGCGGCGAAACCCACGGCGATACCGACTATACCTGCTGAGGCCAGCCAGGCGGTCATGTCTACATTCCAGGCACTGAAAAGTAGATAGATGGCAATGCCGACCACAACCAATACCGCCAGATTAAGGAACAGTGGCAGGGTTTGCACACTAACAATAGGGAAGTGGGTGGGGGTCTGGCTCACGCTATTCAGAATAATGCGCGCCAGGCGAATGAAAAATACAGACCAGATAATGACGGCAAAGCTATGTAATGCCGAATGGGCAAGCGGCCTGATCTCATCGGGCAGAATAATATTAGATGCAAAGGCAAAGGCAATAAGCAGAATGCTGTAAAACAGAGCCGGGCGTGAAATATGGATAATATTATTATCGAGGTGGCTCTGGGTTTTATCGGCTATCCGCAGAATGACTTTGGAGGCGACGCCGTTAATAATTTTGGCAAGAATAAAGCCGACGAAAATAACAATCGCGGCCTGATAAAAAGGATTGTCACTAAACAGTTTCAGATATTCGTAGACCTGTGCTTTATCTATTTGATCCATAAGCTTTTTGTTCTCGTTTTTCAGTATCATCCAAGATTATGCGACAGGATGCAAATGTCTATTTTTACCGCTGTTCTGCTGACTGGATATGGAAATTAAGTCGCGTCTGGTTTATAGTGCCCGCTCAATCGAAAAGGTCGTGGGAGAGAGCAACGCAAGTTGCCACCGAAGGCGCAACCGCCCGGAAACGCTCAGGTAAAAGGACTACGACTCCTAAACAGGTTGACTCTGGAGAGCGGCTCATAAATTGAGAGCACACCGAAGGGGAACGCAGGCATCGCCTGTCTATCTCTCAGGTATCAGGACAGAGGGGTGTTTCCTTTAATTAATGAAGGCGAATGCCCATGAGTCAACAAACAGTATTATTCGATAAGCATAAACAATATGGCGGCAAAATCGTCGATTTTGCTGGCTGGTTAATGCCCATCAATTATGGTTCCCAGATCGAAGAACATCATCAGGTGCGTAACGACGCAGGCATGTTTGATGTGTCCCACATGACCGTGGTCGATCTGAATGGCGACCGGGTTATCCCTTTTTTACAGTATTTACTGGCCAATGATGTCGCCCGCCTGAAACAGTCTGGCAAAGCTTTATATAGCTGCATGCTGAATGAACAGGGCGGGGTGATAGACGACCTGATTATTTATTATATGAGCGACCAGTGGGTACGCATGGTGGTGAATGCCGGCACCCGGGATAAAGATCTGGCGTGGATTGAAAAACAGTCTAAAGCGTTTGATGTGACGGTAACCGAGCGAGCTGAAACCGCGATGATTGCAGTGCAGGGTCCTAATGCCAGAGAGAAAGCCCTCAGTGTTTTACCGCTGGATGTAAGTCAGGCAGCCGCAGAGCTAAAACGTTTTGAAGGCTGCGACAGTGGAGAATGGTTTGTCGGGCGCACCGGCTACACCGGCGAAGATGGCTTTGAAATAATTTTGCCCGAATCAGAAGCGGTGGCACTCTGGGATGCCCTGGCCGAAGCTGGAGTCAAACCATCGGGGCTGGGTGCGCGAGATACATTACGACTGGAAGCGGGAATGAATTTATACGGCACCGATATGGATGAAACCACATCGCCGTTAATTTCGGGGCTGGGCTGGACCATTGCATGGCAGCCAGCGGATCGTGATTTTATTGGCCGTAAACCGATAGAAAAAGAAAAAGCCAAAGGCGTTGAACAGAAAATAGTAGGGCTGGTATTAACCGATAAAGGCGTATTGCGCGGACATCAGAAAGTAATAGTAGAAGGTATTGGCGAAGGTGAAATTACCAGCGGTACTTTTTCGCCCAGTTTGAAAAAAGCGATTGCTCTGGCACGAGTGCCCGCAGCAATCGGTGATACCTGTCAGGTGGAAATTCGTGGCAAATTATTAAATGCAAAAGTGGTTAAACCGGTGTTTTTTCGGGAAGGAAAATCCTGTCTGGATTAATGCCTGCCATTCGAGGCATTTCACCTGTCATCTCGAGCGCAGCCGAGAGATCCTGGTTTAGTGTTCGTTATCGGGAATAAGATCTCTCGGCTGCGCTCGAGATGACAGAAAAAAATTCGAGATGACAGAAAAAAGTTTGAGATAACAGAAGAAAATTTGAGATAACAGAAGAAAGTTTGAAATAGCAGAAATAAATAATTTTTAGTTTTTTGTGAGGAAATAATTATGAGTGAAGTACCAACAGAATTACGTTACACCTCTTCTCATGAATGGGTGCGTTTAGAAGACAACGGCACAGTGACAGTCGGCATTACCGATCACGCACAGGAAGCTCTAGGTGATCTGGTTTTTATTGAAACGCCAGAAGTGGGCACTAACTTTGCGGCAGAAGAAGCATGCTGTGTGATTGAATCTGTAAAGGCTGCATCTGATATGTATATGCCGATTAATGGTGAAGTTATTGAAGCCAATGAAAAATTAACCGATGAGCCAGAAATTGTTAACAGCTCACCCTACGATGATGGCTGGATTTTTAAAATCAAACCATCCGATGAAGATGACATTGGCCAGCTTATGGATTCGGCAACCTACGAAGCCGAAATCGAAGACGAATAACTGTAATTACCCAGCTCACCCCTGTATGACTCCAGCTCTGCGTTAAAAAATGGACACTTACATTTGTAAGCTCACATTTTTCGCCTCGATCTGGAGTCATACAGGGGCAATCTGAATAATTACAAATAAATTTAAAAGTGATTGCTGTCACTAATATTTATTTGTATACCTGTAGAGAGATGTAATGCCTTTTATCCCCCACACCGAAGAAGAAATACGCGACATGTTATCCGTTATAGGCGCGGATAATATTGAACAGTTATTTAGTGAAATCCCCACGCACCTGCGAGCCAAAGGTTTAGAGGGTGTGCCAGTCGGCATGACTGAATTAGAACTGAATCGTTTAATGTCTGCCCGTGCAGCACAGGATGGCAATCCCACCTGTTTTCTGGGAGCCGGCGCTTATGATCATCATATTCCTGCGGCGGTATGGCAAATCACAACCCGGGGTGAATACTACACTGCTTACACGCCGTATCAGGCTGAAGCATCACAGGGCACGCTGCAATTAATTTATGAATTTCAAAGTATGATGACCGCGCTAACGGCGATGGATGTATCCAACGCATCTTTATACGATGGCGCTTCAGGTCTGGGCGAAGCAGCACTGATGGCCGTGCGGGCTAATCGTAAATCGAAGTCACGAAAAATTTTAGTGCCCCGTTCGGTCAATCCTGTTTATCATCAAACTACTCACAGCATTGTGAAACATCAGAATATTGAACTGGTGGATGTAGACTTTGAAGCCACAACCGGTCAGCTAACACTCGACACATTAAAACAGTATGAAGGTGAAGACATTACTGCGATGGTTATCGCCCAGCCTAATTTCTTTGGCACTCTGGAACAGGTGGATGCATTAACCGACTGGGCACACGCAAATAATATTCTGGTGATTGCACTGGTTAATCCATTAAGTCTGGCACTATTAAAACCTCCCGGTGAATGGGGCGAAAGTGGAGCCGACATTGCCTGTGGTGATGGTCAGCCACTGGGTGCGCCAATGTCATCCGGTGGCCCGTATTATGGTTTTATGTGCTGCAAAAAAGCCTACGTCAGGCAGATGCCCGGTCGTATAGTTGGCCGTACTGTTGATCAGGAAGACAAAGAAGGTTTTGTGTTAACCCTGCAGGCGCGTGAACAACACATTCGCCGTTCCAAGGCGACATCTAATATCTGCACCAATCAGGGATTAGTGGTGACCGCATCTACTATACATATAGCGATTATGGGTCCCGCTGGTTTAGAGCAGGTGGCGACAGTCTGTCATCAGAATACAATGCAGCTGGTGGAAAAATTATCTGCGATTAATGGCGTTGAACAAATTTTTAGCGGCGCATATTTTCATGAGGCCGTTGTAAAATTAAATAAACCCGCAGACGAGGTGCTGAATGCACTGGCAGAGAAAAATATTCTGGGGGGTTATGATTTATCAAAAGATTATCCGCCGGAAAAATATCCACAGCTGGAAAACTGTATTTTAGTTTGTGCAACTGAAATGCGTATAGCTGAAGAAATAGAAAACTATGCCGAGGCACTGGAGGCAATATTATGCTGATCTTCGAGCACTCAGCCACAGGTCGAAAAGGTAAAACTAATGCGCCAGCAGTCACCACAAAAGTAACAGACATCCCCGATGAACTGTTGCGTAAAACCCCTGCGCCTTTGCCAGAAGTTTCTGAAATGCAGGCGGTAAGACATTACACTTCTTTATCACAGAAAAATTTTTCTATTGATACCCATTTTTATCCGTTGGGATCATGCACCATGAAATACAATCCAAAGGTTTGTAATACACTGGCCATGTTGCCCGGATTTTTATCTCGTCATCCACTGGCACCAGAAAAATTCAGTCAGGGTTTTATGACCTGCATGTATGAATTGCAAAATATGTTGTGTGAAGTCACCGGCATGTCTGCCTTTTCATTAACACCAATGGCGGGAGCTCAGGGTGAGTTTGCCGGTGTGGCGATGATTCGTGCTTATCACGATGCCAATAAAGATTTTGAACGTAAAGAAATTTTAGTACCCGATGCAGCTCACGGAACCAATCCCGCTACGGCCACCATGTGTGGTTATTCTGTGAAAGAAATTCCGACGCTGGATAATGGTGATGTGAATGTTGATGCGCTGAAAGAAGCGGTGGGACCACAAACAGCCGGTTTGATGTTAACCAATCCTTCAACTCTGGGTGTGTTTGAACGACGCATAGAAGAAATTGCAAAAATTGTTCATGAGGCCGGTGGCCTGCTTTATTACGATGGTGCAAACCTGAATGCGATTTTAGGAAAAATTCGTCCGGGCGATATGGGCTTTGATGTTATTCATTCAAATTTGCATAAAACTTTTTCCACCCCTCACGGTGGTGGTGGTCCGGGTTCGGGTGCGGTGGGTGTGTCAGAGAGACTCAAACCATTTTTGCCTTTAGCCGCTGTTATTAAAGAAGATAATCGTTATCGCTGGATGACAGAAAAAGATCTGCCGCAGTCAATTGGACGCATGTCGGCCTTTATGGGTAACTCAGGTGTTTTATTGCGCGCCTATATTTATATGCGCTTACTGGGTCGTGATGGCATACATCGAGTGGCGGAGTTTGCTACATTGAATGCGAACTACATGATGGCGAAAATGAAAAATAAAGGTTTTGAAGCGGCGATTGATGATCGTTATGCTTCCCATGAATTTATTATTACACTAAAAAAACAGGCAAAAGATTTACATGTTACGGCGATGGATTTTGCCAAACGGTTGCTGGATCTCGGTTATCACGCGCCCACTACTTACTTTCCATTACTGGTGCCTGAATGTTTATTAATTGAGCCAACTGAATCAGAATCTAAAGAGGCGCTGGATGGTTTTATTGATGCGATGGTGCAGATTCAGCAGGAAGCAGAAAGTGATGCAGAATTTGTACACGGTGCGCCCTATACTATGCCAGTGAAGCGACTGGATGAAGTACGTGCGGCGCGGCAACTGGATTTATCCTGGGTTAGTAATCAGGATTAGTAATCAGAGTTAATGATTAAGGCTAATTAAAATGGCAGACAGTGGTGCAAAAGGACTGGATAGAATTATAAAAGCCACAGGCTATTCCTGGCTGGGATTAAAGGCGAGCTATAAAAATGAAGCAGCATTTCGACAGGAACTTTTTTTATCTGTTATTCTGATTCCACTGGCGTTCTGGCTGGGGGAAACAGCAATTGAAATTGCATTGATGCTGGCTAGTGTGTTTTTAGTTTTGCTGGTTGAAATTCTTAATTCTGCTATTGAATCTGTGGTGGATCGTTTTGGTGGCGAGCATCATGTTTTATCCGGGCAAGCTAAAGATATGGGATCGGCGGCGGTAATGATTGCCTTAATTAATCTTGTTGTGGTCTGGCTTGTATTGATTTTATTTTGAAGGTGAAAGTCAAAAGCTTTCTACCGCAAATGAACGCAAATGTTTTCTTGTGCGCCTTCGGCGCGCTGCACATAGAGGGATTTAAAATGAAAATATTAAAAATCATATTATTAATGTGTGCTCTGTCTGTTCTCGGTTTTGTCAATGTTGCTCATGCAAAGGAAATGGCCGGGCTTGAGTTTAAAGAGTCTGCCAGTCTGGCTGGAGCTGATAAAGAACTAAAGCTTAATGGTCTGGCAGTGCGCTATAAATTTTTCTTTAAAATATATGTCGCAGCTTTATATGTTGAGCAGACATCACAGAATGCCAGCGTCTTAATTAAGCATGCTGGCGCTAAAAGAATGCTAATGCATTTTGTCTACGATGAAGTGCCAGTAGAAAAACTGGTCAGTGGCTGGCTGGATGGTTTTGAAGAAAATACTTCGGCAGAAGAATTCAAATTATTAAAACCACGTATCGATAAATTTAATGCCATGTTTGAAACCTTGCATGAAGGTGATGTGGTGTTACTGGATTACCTGCCAGGCAAGGGTACACGGGTCACTGTAAAAGGTGTAGAAAAGGGATCTATTGAAGGCGAAGATTTTAATCAGGCATTATTAAAAATCTGGATAGGCGATGAGCCGGTAACTGAAGATCTTAAAGAAGGTTTATTGGGTATTGATTAGTTGTTGTAGGAGCAGTAGGAGCAGTAGGAGCGAGTCTTTAGCTCGCGATGCTTGCAGGTCACTAAATATCGCGAGCTAAAGACTCGCTCCTACAAATTTTCTAGGCTTCACTCATTAACGCGATCTGTATGGCTTCCGGATCCTGAAAAATAGCATTAAGAAGATTACTGAATTCTTCTGCAATATCGTTGATTGCAGTAATAGATTCCAGCTGCTGTAAATAGCGAGATAAATTAGAGCTGGCATATTCAATGGGAGACAGTTTGTCTTCAGCTGAATTTTCTCTGAAACTAATTACTTTTTCCAGTGCCAGCTGACTCATGTGCTCGGCATTCAATTCCATTTCAGTTAAATTACCCACTGTCTGATCCAGCATATCCGTTGGCATTGCAATGATATGCTGCTTCATCATTTTGCGCGCATCTCTTAATGGTTTGAGTATGGTTTTTTGCCAGGGCTCGGTGGCTTTAATTAGCAGCTGAATATCATTATGACTCAGCAACACTGATTTTTCGGCAACCCATATGCAGTACAGAATAATATTAATATCGGCATCGTAATTATTCTGTAATTTCAGACAGTTATCTTCTACTTCTGGAATCGCGTAGGTTTGTTCTGAAAAGTTCCAGAGTTCGCTATCGGGAAAATTCATTGTGCTATCTGACCCTGAAAAAAATCTATAGCTCAATCCTAGTTGAAAACAGGTGGGATTTCAGCCTTATTCCGAATCAGCCAGCATTTTTTCTGCAGCGCTTTTCAGCGCATCCACTTCTACTACACCGCTTAGCATTTCAGTATTGAAAACAAAGGTGGGGACACTTTTGGCCTGAATGGCTCCCGCATATTGCAGGTATGCCAGTAGCGGCTTTGGCACGCTGTCTTCCGGACCGTGGGCGTGAGGGTCGCTCCAGGCCTGCTCAATAATAAACTCGGGGATCTGGCATTCGCTGGCCAGTTGCCGCAATACCTGCTGATCACCAATATTCAGGCCATCAACAAAACAGGCTTCAAACAGTCTTTCGTGAATGGCGTAAAAACGTTCAGCACCCAGTGATTTACTGGCTTCAGCTAACAGTAAAGCCTTGCGTGAATTGGCGGTCATGGTGTGTTTAGAGAGTTGAATGCCTTCTTCGTCTGCCAGTCGATGCAGGTTTGTCATCAGGCTATCCCAGTGCTCAGGGCTGTAGTTGAGCATGCTTACAGGCTGGCCATCAACCGGTGTCTCCGGATGTATTTCTACCAGACACCAGTTTATTTTCAAGTCATAAAATTCACGTAAATGATTAAGCCGCTTATGGCCTATATAGCAAAATGGGCAGATATAATCACTGATGACAGATACTTTGATTTCAGGTTTACTCATTAGATTTACTCAGGCAGAGAGTTCTGTTAATAAGACAATAGTCTTATTTTTTAAAAGAGGCAAGCCTGGTCATTTGTGAGTGAATATAAAAAGATTAACGCAAATGAACGCAAAGTTCGCAAATGAACGCTATAAACAATGATGCAGAGTTTGAATTTGCGTGTATTCGCGAACTTTGCGTTCATTTGCGTTAGTCTTTTGACTTTCTTAAAGGGTTTTTAAAACTATGAAGTTACGACTGGCTTTATCTGTTTTTATAATGGCACTGATATCGATGCCATCATCGGCGCGTGATTTTGAAAATGCTTATGCGGTCTATGCGGCAGGGGCAGAGCCGTGTAAAAATTATACTCTTGCAGTAAAAAAAGGCGGGCGGGCGCAGGATTATTTTGTTAACTGGCTGATTGGTTATTTATCTGCTTTTAATGTCATTATGCCAGAAACCCATAATATTCTGGGTGAGATGGAATTCGCTTCTGCCCAGGCCTGGCTGGAGAGAAGTTGTCGACGCTACCCTAATGAGTTGTTTGTGAATGCCACTGCGCGTTTGACAGAAGTGCTGTATCCCACGCGATATAAATCTGGGCTTAAAAACTCAACACCCCAAAGCCCGGCCAGACCTAAGCGCAAATTAAGTGATATTAAAATTCGCTGACTGGTTTTTGCCTGACTTTTGGGTGGGGGGTAAGCAGCTGTTGATTTTTCTGCTATTCTGAAAACACCTTAAATAGAGCTGATCAACCTGCTCGCCATTAGAATTAAAAACACCGCAAATATTTTTTTAATCAGTGCCACCGGCAGACGGTGAGCCAGCCGTGCGCCCAATGGGGCAAATAACACACTGAATAAAGTAATGCCGATAAGGGATGGGATATGTACATAACCCAGACTCAGATCAGGCAGATAAGTATTACCCCAGCCTGAAATAACATAAGTCAGCGCCCCGGCTACAGCAATGGGCAGACCCACAGCGGCAGAGGTCGCAATGGCATGGCGCATATTAATATTGCACCAGACCAGGAAAGGTACGGTCATAGTGCCGCCACCTATGCCCACCAGTGCGGACACAGCACCAATAATGCCGCCGGTTGTCAGTAATCCCGTTGAGTCTGGCAATGCTCGATGGCCGTGGATCTGGCGAGCACTGATCATATGCAAAGCTACCAGTAGTTCAAATACAGCAAATACAGGTTTCAGAATAGCGGTGTTTAGCTGCCCTGCGATTAATCCTCCCAGCACCGCCCCCAGTAAAATCCCCGGGGTTAGATTTTTAAATACAGGCCATAGAATGGCCTGATGTTGCTGGTGAGATTTTATGGATGAGAGCGAGGTAATAATAATGGTGGCCAGAGATGTGCCCAGAGCCAGATGCATAATAATGCTGGGGTGCATGCCCTGCCAGCTAAACAGACTGGCCAGCACAGGCACAATAATCAGCCCGCCGCCAATGCCCAGCAAGCCCGCACTTAAACCTGCTAATGTGCCGGTCGCGGCATATAGAAGCAGGTCTGTTGCCAGTTCCACTTAGCTGGAGTGACTCTTTCTATTGCTGTCGTGTCGGTTGCGGTTCTGACCTGATCGTTTATTTCCCGATCCGTTTCTGGATGAATTGCGGTGCGGAGATCGGTAGCGTTCGATTTTCGCCGGTGGTTTGAGTTCGACTAACAGCTCGTTGCTCACCGGTTTATTTGCAATGCTATGGCCTATATATTCTTCGATTTCTGGCAGGGTGTGGGCAAAATCTTCACAGGCGAAACTAATGGCATGACCACTGGCACCGGCGCGAGCGGTGCGGCCAATTCGATGCACATAATCTTCAGGTAGCTGGGGCAGATCAAAATTAAATACATGGCTGACTTCAGGAATATGCAGACCCCGCGCTGCAACATCGGTGGCCACCAGAATATTGCATTTGCCATCCTGAAATTCTTTTAGCAGAGCTTCCCGTTTACGCTGAGGCACATCGCCAGAAATAATCGCCGCGTGGTAATCGTTGCCTTTTAACCAGGCATGAATGGTTTCAGCCGCACGTTTTGTATTGATGAAAATAATGCTGCGGGCAGGCTGCTCCTGCTGCAATATGCCTATTAATAGCGGGATTTTTTCATTATTAGCCGGATAATAAACCCGCTCTTCCACTTTATCTGCAGTGCGTTTTTCAGCTTCAATCTGCACTGTTTCAGGTTTATTCATATGCTCGTAAGCCAGCTCCTGAACGCGCATGGAGAGGGTGGCGGAATAAAGCATGCTCAGGCGTTTTTCAGGCTCCGGACAACGGGTGAGTAAATAGCGAATATCTTTAATAAAACCCAGATCAAACATGCGATCCGCCTCGTCCAGCACCAGCGACTGGCAGCAGCGTAAATCGTAGATATGCTGTTTGAAGTAATCGATCAGGCGTCCTGGTGTGCCGATCAGAATATCCACCCCATCCTGCAGTTGCTGACGCTGTTGTTCGTAACCCGTGCCGCCATAAACCAGCCCCAGTTTGAGCCCGGTAAATTCACCAATCACAAGCGCATCTTTATGGATCTGTATTGCCAGCTCTCGGGTAGGGGCGAGTATCAACGCTCTTGGCTGGTTCACCCTGCGCTGTTCATCTGCAGGGGTGGTCATTAAATAGTTATACAAAGCCACCAGAAAAGCCGCGGTTTTACCTGTGCCAGTCTGCGCCTGACCGGCTATATCGTGACCATTCAATGCGATGGGCAGGGTTTCGGCCTGTATCGGTGTGCAATATTCAAAGCCGGCTTTATCTAACCCCTGCAACAGGCTTTCGGGGAGGTTAAACTGGGAGAATTTTTTATCGGATAGATGTGTCGTCATAATTTAAGGGTTCTGGCAGCATTGTCGTGAATGCTTTTTATTAGTCGATGAAAAGTGTTTAAAGTGGTGAAGGTGTGTGTAATCTACACTGAATTGCTAAACTTTGACAGGTTCTGTGCACAAAGGTACTGTACAAATGCTGTAAATTCGCTAATATATTTGTTCATTATCTAAATAAATTTTAAAACATCTAGTCATTCAATTATCGAAAACTATCCCGTTATAAATATATTAATTAAGTTCTTTTATTTTTAGATGCTAATTTTAATGTAAAGTAACAACTAGATGTTTAACCTGGAGGCGACCCAACGTGAGTGATATTGTTCATGTATCTGATGACAGTTTTGAGAGTGATGTATTACAGGCCGATGTTCCTGTATTAGTTGATTATTGGGCAGACTGGTGCGGTCCATGCAAAATGATTGGCCCCATTCTTGAAGAAATTGCATCAGACTATGAAGGCAAACTCAAGATTACCAAACTGAATATTGATGAAAACCCATCTACTCCCCCCAAGTTTGGTATTCGCGGTATTCCAACGCTGATGTTATTTAAAGACGGTGAAGTTGAGGCGACTAAAGTAGGCGCTTTATCCAAATCACAGCTAACTGCGTTTCTTGATAGCAATTTGTAAAATACAGATAACCGGTTGTCTACTGGTGGTAGACGACCGGAATTTGCTGTGCTAAAGTACATCCAGCTTAGAGAAGCGCCACATCATGGTTTTTCCCTGTAGCAGATAATTCGGCCATTCAGGCCAAAGTAAATAAAACTCAAGAATACTTAATAAACCTGTTTTAAAAACAATTCCTTTTTATCACTTCCTGAAAGCATTAATCTCCTTATGAATCTGACTGAACTAAAAACAAAAAGCCCATCTGAATTAGTTGAAATTGCACAATCCATGAAACTGGAAAATTTGGCAAGGGCTAAAAAACAAGACATTATTTTTTCTATACTGAAATCCCACGCTAAAAATGGCGAAGACATTTTTGGTGAAGGCGTGCTGGAAATACTCCAGGATGGTTTCGGTTTTTTACGATCGGCAGATGGCTCCTATCTTGCGGGCCCCGATGATATTTATGTTTCTCCCAGTCAGATCAGACGCTTTGGCTTAAGAACCGGTGATACCATCGCTGGAAAAATTCGCCCGCCTAAAGATGGCGAACGTTATTTTGCCATGCTTAAAGTGGACTCCATTAACTTTGATCCACCAGAGCATGCACGCAATAAAATAGCCTTTGAAAATTTAACGCCGTTGCATCCAGAAGAACGTATTAAGCTGGAACGTGGTAATGGTAGTTCAGAAGATATTACCGCTCGAATTATTGATCTGGTTGCACCACTGGGTAAAGGTCAGCGTGGTTTGATTGTATCGCCTCCCAAGGCTGGTAAAACCATGATGATGAGTAACCTGGCGCAGTCTATTGCGACTAATAATCCAGACTGTGTGTTGATTGTGTTACTGATTGATGAACGTCCGGAAGAAGTGACCGAAATGCGTCGCAGTGTGCGAGGCGAAGTAGTTTCAAGTACTTTTGATGAGCCAGCCAGTCGTCACGTTCAGGTGGCTGAAATGGTTATCGAAAAAGCCAAGCGTCTGGCAGAACATAAAAAAGACGTGGTTATCTTATTAGATTCCATTACCCGTTTAGCTCGCGCCTACAATACGGTGATTCCATCATCGGGCAAAGTATTAACCGGTGGTGTGGATGCTCACGCATTACATCGCCCAAAACGTTTCTTTGGCGCGGCGCGTAATATTGAAGAAGGCGGCAGCATTACTATTCTGGCAACCGCACTGGTAGACACCGGTTCTAAAATGGATGAAGTTATCTACGAAGAATTTAAAGGCACAGGTAATATGGAAATCCATCTGGATCGCCGTATTGCTGAAAAACGTATTTACCCTGCGATAAATGTGAATCGTTCAGGTACCCGTCGTGAAGAAAAACTAACCGCTTCAGATGAGCTGCAAATGATGTGGGTATTGCGTAAAGTTCTGCATCCTATGGATGAGCTTGCTGCGATTGAGTTTTTGCTTGAGAAGCTGCAAACGACAAAAACCAATGATGAGTTTTTTGATTCTATGAAACGATGATTATTTAATTAATTATTACTCATTCACAAAAAAAGCAGACTCAGGTCTGCTTTTTTTGTGAATGATATTTTAGAGTGGATGATTAATAATCTTTATATTCTGCCAGCCCTTTTTCAACCAGTTCATCATTGATACAAATATCATCAATCCACACATCAGCTAGCCAGCGACCGTACTTGCCTTTTTTATCTTTAACCGTCACCAGCTTTACCTCTTTGTTTAGAATCCTGTCTCGCAACCAGTCCCTTGAAATTATGCCCTGTTCTTTTTCAGAGCCGCGAACTTCTGGAGTGTTAATTCGGTAAAGCCTGAATGTTTCCTTGTTCATAGATACGTGAAAGCCAAGGTCAATATCAACGGTTATAGTATCTCCGTCATATACTTTTACAACTACTCCACGATAGTGATATAGATTTTCCATTTCATTCCTTCCTTTTTTAGTGATATATATTTTACTCAAGCCATAATTGTAAACTTAATTCACAGTGATTTACCATAGGCATATAGCAATGGATATCAAAAATAGATTTTTGTATGACCCTTAATAAGATAAAATACAGTTTTATTATTATGTAAATTAGTTATGGCTTCACCTGTCGATAAGCTGTTAAAGACGCATCAGCAATTAACCCATTCAGATATGCTGAAAGTTGTGTCTCATGTGCAGCGTGAATCAGGAGAATGGATTATTAATACGCTGATGATTGAAGGTCATTCTGTGCCGTTTAAATTCAAAAGAAAGCAGGCCTATAAAAATGTAAAAGGTCAGCGGGTTAATCTGACCTATTATCCATCAGTAGAATCTATTGCGGGTATGGAGATGGAAGTGATGAACGTGGTGCGGATTAAAATTTCCTGACTATTTAATTCAGAGGCTCCCTGGTATTTTATATGGTTTCAATGTCAGCTGATGTACCAAACCAGAAATCAATATCTTTCTCAAGAAACTCATCAAATCTCATATAGTGAGAACCGTCGCATGAAAAATTCAGGCTGACCATGCCATTAATTATATTCAGCGAACCGGCGCGTAAATATACATTTTCATCGGCAAAACGCAGCTGGCGAAAAATTTTAAAAATAGATGTGACTTTATCAATCGGCACAATTGCCCGCTGATGATAATCATGCCTTGGATAGGCCAGACAAATATCAGGGTCAATAATTTCATCAAAATTCAATATTCTATAAGTAAACGGATCATTAACCAGCCATAGACTGGCGCGGCTACTGGAAAAATGCAGCTTGCCGTGAAAGACGCCATGTTCGGTCATCAGTTCGCTCATAATTGGTAGAACCTGATCCAGATGTTTATCCATCTGGCTCTCGACTCGCTGTTGATAAAACACTACATTGCGAATGGCCGGGTCACCTTTTATCTGTCGCCAGTTGTTCGGTTCCTGGTAGCCTTCTTTAATTCCCGGCAGTTCTCTTAAATCAAAATCTGCTCCCAGAAAGCCAATTCTTTCTCCCTGATCGTTGCGTATGACCTGAATGGCAGTAAAGGATGGACGCTTTTTATTACGGCTGATATAGGCTTCGGATAATTTAAAATCGGTTGTGCCTATAATGCCTTCCATATAAGAACGACCCATTCTATCCCGACCCAGGTGTCTGGCATCTTTACCCGTCTGGGTAATATTTTCGGTTATCTGCAGGCCATCGGCATTTAATATATACAGATGTTTGCAGAAAGGCACCTGCGGAAATGCCCCTGCCAGTAATTGCTCTAATTTTTTACGATCCTCAATATGAGGCCAGCAGTTGATGGCCAGTTCATGCATTTTTTCACTCAGCATAGCGGTCAGCTTTTCTCGCTGAGTGCGAATTACTTTTTTAAGGCTACTGCTCATTTGGTTTATCCATGTTCGATCAATGTATTTTGAGGTCAGATAAAATAATTGCAACCAGAAGGTGTACAGATAATCCTGTAATCATATAGGTAAAAAGCTGGAGTGTCGAAAATGATGCACGGGTATTAATACTTCGTGGCTTTGCTGAATTTTTTACTAAACCAGCTATTATTAAAGATGCTATTAAATCTATATAAAGCAGACATATGAAAATTTCTCCCTATCTAAAAGTTCTAGCTGAAAAAGACGGCTCCGATTTATATCTTTCTACCGGTGCAGCTCCCAGCGCCAAATTTCACGGCAAGATGACTGCTCTGTCCAAACAGAAAGCGCCACCGGGCTGGGTGAAAGATCTGGCGTATGAAATTATGAATGAGCAGCAGCGCAAAGATTTTGAAAGTCGGCCAGAAATGAACCTGGCCATATCCGAAACGGGAGTGGGGCGTTTCAGGGTGAATATCTTTAAGCAGCGCAATGAAGTTTCTATGGTGATTCGCAATATTCAGGCGGAGATTCCCAACTTTGACGACCTGGGGCTACCCGAAGTATTAAAAGAAGTGATTATGACCAAGCGCGGCATTGTGCTGTTTGTGGGTGGCACCGGCTCGGGTAAATCAACATCACTGGCGGCTCTAATTGACTACAGAAACTCCAATAGCAAGGGTCATATTATTACCATAGAAGATCCCATTGAATATGTGCATAACCATAAAGGTTGCATTATTAATCAGCGGGAAGTGGGTATGGATACAGATAGTTTTGAAGATGCATTAAAAAATACATTACGTCAGGCACCAGATGTAATTTTAATTGGTGAAATACGTGATCAGGAAACTATGGAGCATGCGCTGGCTTTTGCTGAAACAGGGCATCTGGCGATATCAACATTGCATGCCAATAATGCCAATCAGGCGCTGGACAGGATTATTAATTTTTTTCCTGAAGAAAGACATGCACAGTTACTACACGACCTGTCGCTTAATTTACGTGCTTTTGTTTCCCAGAGACTAATACCCACAGTGGATGGTAAACGTTGTGCGGCGATTGAGATTTTATTGAACTCGCCACGAGTAGAAGAGTTAATCAAACAGGGTGATGTGCAGGAAATAAAAGAGGTAATGGATAAATCCGAAGGCATGGGGATGCAGACATTTGATACGGCATTGCTTGAACTGTTTAAGCAGGGAAAAATCAGTAAAGAAGAAGCATTAAAAAATGCCGATTCAGAAAATAATCTGCGCCTGAAAATAGAACTAAATGAAGACTCCCCGGGTAGAAAAACCGGTGCCGAATCTGAAACCTTTATGGGTATGTCATTAATGGAAAAAGAAGAGCCTGAAGAAGATGAAGAAAATTCTGATGATTTAGGTATGGCCGAGTTTAAGCTTCCTGATGAGTAAAAATATACGAGTTTAAAAATAAAAGATATATTTTATCCGGTCTGATTTTTTAGTAAAAATACTGAGTACCAAGATTATTGAGCATGAAAATTACTAAAATAATTAATAAATTTATAACGAGAATGATAAATTTTTCTCCGTATGAAATTAAAGATGGTGGAATACTGTTTTTACCATGTAGTAGTATTTTTCCTGGTGCAGGTATGGCGGTGTTTTGTAGATAAGAGTACAGCGCAAGCGCCAATGGCATGTACAGAACTATAATGATTTCACCAAATATTCTCGGCTCATAAAGATTGCCAATAAATAATAATACTGCAAAATATATATACGCAGTAATATGGAAGCGTTTCATATGTTCCGGAATATAAGGCTTAAGTTTAAAGTAGAATAGTGGTAACCATCCAAAAGTAGATAAAAGTATGAGAATGTTCTCGGCGTTAAATAACCATTTAATGTTGTTGTTTACACGCCAGTTGTTTTCAAAGATAAAAGCCATTGCTCCTTTATATGGGGCTGGGTTGTCTATAGTGCGTAAATGAATTCCCCATCGTATAATAAAATATATTAAAAAAAGCGTTGACATAATAGTCACGAATTTTTTAATGGATAACCTGTCAATATAAACTACACTAAAAATCATGGCTATAAGTATTGAGGATTCTCGATTTAATGTTGCAATAAGTAATATGCATGATAGATAAAACCATTTTTCCTCAAGCATAAAAAATACACCCAGCACAATAAAAGCCATTGCGAGCGTGTCGTAAGGATAGTAAATCAACCACTTAAATTGCAGTAAAAAGAGCAATGGTAAGATGTAGATAAAAGTTAAAGAAAAAGTTTTTGCCCATCTCTCACCAATATGAAGACTGAAAACTTTATATAAGCCAATTATCAATATGACTGATGAAATAAATTCCCAGAACATATAGGCCTCTTTTACGGAAAAGCCTGAAAATACTATTGGTCGAGATAAGACAGGAACCAGTACACGATATCCAAAGGGTATAGGTGCTCTAAGATTAAATAATTGTTCCCAGGTGGCGCCCTTGTATTCAATATTTAAATGAAATCGTAATGCTGTGTAGCATAAGGCTATTATGATGACGCTAAAGAAATATATAGAATTTCTGGCTTTAATCCAGGAAAAAAAGCTATTTAAACTAATCATTTTGAGAAAGTTACATCCATTAAATTTGGGGTGTAAAAAATACGAATAATTCAATTCTTATGATTTTATTCTCAGTATTATAAGTTTGTCTCTGTATTGATAGCCTGGATCTGGTTTATTGTAAATAAGTTACAGGTTTTCAATAGTGATTTCCTGATCGGGCACCAGCGTTTTAAGTTCTTTCAGTAAGTGAGTCATGATTTCTTCACCGAATTCTGTTTGATTAATAACTTCCCATTCAAAAATACTGATCTCCAGCATGTCTTTGTCTGAATTGTTATAGTCTAGTGACAGGTAAATCGAGTTAGGGTGCTGGTAATTAGCAGAACCCCAGTAGCGAGTGCATTTTATTTTGTCATTATCTTTTTTTGAATTACCCTGTTCCGAATTCTTTTTCAGACCATGCTGGTTACAGACTTCACCTAGAATAGATTCAATTTCAGATAAAGAGGTGACACTTGCATCGGTTGTCTGTATGGCTTCCTCCAGCAAGCTTGTGTCAATTCTGATTAATGAAATATGACTGGATTCACAGGCGCCAAGACTTAGCAGGACAATTAGTAAAAAAATAATTCTGTTTAATTTGTTCATATTAATTCCATTAATAATTTAGCGATTGATCGCTTTGTGTCCTATGTCCGTTCTATAGTACATATTTTTCCAGTGAATATTTTTTACTAATTTGTAAGCTTCTTTCTGTGCCTGTGCGACATTTTCACCTAGTGCACAGGCGCATAAAACACGGCCTCCATTAGTTACTACGCTGGAACCCTGGCTGGCAGTGCCGGCATGAAAAACTTTTGTGGTGCTGGTATCAAGACCATCCAGGCCTTCAATGACATCGCCTTTTTTGTAATCGTCGGGGTAACCACCGGCGGCTAATACCACACCTAAGGAGCTGCGTGAGTCCCATTTTGTTTCGTGCTGATCCAGTTTTCCTTTGATGGCAGCCAGACATAGTTCAGCTAAATCCGATTGCATACGCAGCATAATGGGCTGGGTTTCAGGGTCACCAAAACGCACATTGTATTCCAGTACTTTTGGTATTCCCTTGTTGTCGATCATCACACCAGCATAAAGAAACCCGGTGTAGTCATTACCTTCTTTGGCCATGCCTTTTACGGTTGGGTAAATCACCTCATCCATAATGCGCTGGTGCATTTCTGCAGTCACAACTGGAGCAGGGGAGTAGGCGCCCATGCCGCCGGTATTGGGGCCGGTGTCACCATCATCACGGGCTTTATGATCCTGTGAGGTGGCCATGGGCAATACATTTTTACCGTCAACCATGCAGATAAAGCTGGCTTCTTCGCCCTGTAAAAATTCTTCGATTACAACTCGGGCACCGGCATCGCCAAAAGCGTTACCGGACAACATATCTTTAACCGCAGCAATGGCTTCATCATTAGTCTGTGCCAGAATTACGCCTTTGCCTGCGGCCAGACCATCGGCTTTGATAACTATGGGTGCGCTCTGTTGTTTAATATAGGCAATGGCTTCGTCTTCATTAGTGAAGTTGCCGTAAGCCGCGGTGGGAATTTTATGGCGCTGTAGAAAATCTTTGGTAAAGGCTTTGGAGCCTTCCAGTTGCGCTGCACCTTTAGTCGGGCCAAAAATATTTAAACCGGCAGCCTGAAAACTGTCCACTATGCCCAGCACCAGTGGCACTTCCGGGCCAACAATAGTTAACTCAATATAGTTTTGTTGAGCAAAGGCTTTTAGTGCATCAATGTCTTCGACATTAATATCAATGTTTTCCAGCTTATCTTCGCGCGCAGTGCCCGCATTACCCGGTGCGACAAAAACTTTTTCAACCTTAGCTGACTGAGCTGTTTTCCAGGCCAGTGCATGTTCGCGGCCGCCGCCGCCGATGATTAATACTTTCATTTTTTTCCTCGAGAAATTTTTAACCGCAGAGGGCGCAGAGATACGCAGAAGTTTTTCAGGTAAAGTCGTTTTAATCGACTTTGCCGTCATTCCGAGCGCAGCCGAGGGATCTTAACTACCCGGGTAGCAAGATCCCTCGGCTGCGCTCGGAATGACAAATATGAGCAAAGGAGCTCACACCTGAAAAAAACCTCTGCGTATCTCTGCGCCCTCTGCGGTTAAATTCTTTTAATGCCTAAAATGCCGCATACCGGTAAATACCATCGCCATGCCATGTTCATTAGCCGCAGCAATCACTTCATCATCACGCATGGAACCACCCGGTTCAATCACTGCAGTGATGCCGGCTTCGTGTGCCGCATCAATGCCATCGCGAAAGGGAAAGAATGCATCGGATGCCATCACTGAACCCTTCACTTCAAGATTTTCATCAGCGGCTTTAATGCCGGCTACTTTGGCGGAATACACTCGGCTCATCTGGCCGGCGCCCACGCCAATGGTCATACTGTTTTTGGTGTAAACAATGGCATTGGATTTAACGAACTTGGCGACCTTCCATGCGAACAGTAAATCTTTCATTTCCTGCTCCGTTGGCTGGCGCTCGGTAACCACTTTTAGATCGGCTTCACTAATGCTGCCAAGATCACGGTCTTGAACCAGCAGGCCACCGTTAATGCGTTTGAAATCCAGTGCGGGAACCGATGCACCCCACTGGCCACATTGCAGCACACGCACATTGGGTTTTGCGCTTAACACTTCCTGCGCTACCGAGCTTACTTCAGGTGCAATAATTACTTCCACAAACTGACGCTTAATAATTTCTGCTGCAGTGGTTTCATCCAGGGTGCGATTGAATGCAATAATGCCACCGAAAGCAGAGGTGGGGTCGGTTTGATAAGCGCGATCATAGGCGCTCATAATATCGTCACCTATGGCCACGCCACATGGGTTAGCGTGTTTCACAATAATGCAGGCGGGTTCTTCAAACGACTTGGCGCATTCCAGCGCCGCATCGGTATCGGCTACATTATTGTAAGATAATTCTTTGCCCTGTAACTGTTCAGCGGAGGCCACCGATACTTCGGCAGGGTTGGCTTCTTTATAAAACGCGGCTTTCTGATGAGGGTTCTCGCCGTAACGCATTTCCTGCACTTTATCGAACTGCAAATTAAAGGTGCGGGGAAAATCGGCTTTGCTGCCGTCCTGCTGAATACGCCCCAGATAATTAGCTATAGCGCCATCGTAATGGGATGTGTGTTCAAAAGCTTTTACTGCCAGATCAAAACGGGTCTCGGCGCTAATGCCACCGGCTTTGATTTCGGTAATCACCCGGTCGTAATCCGAAGGATTCACCACGATGCTGACAAAGTCATGATTTTTAGCCGTGGCTCGAACCATAGCAGGGCCGCCGATATCAATGTTTTCAATGGCATCGACCAGAGAGCAGTCTTCATTAGCAATAGTAGCTTCAAAGGGGTAAAGGTTCACCACCACCAGATCAATAGGGTCGATGCCATTGATTTTCATTACCTCATCATCAATGCCGCGGCGACCCAGTACACCGCCATGAATTTTAGGATGCAGAGTCTTTACTCGACCATCCATAATTTCGGGGAAGCCGGTATGTTCAGAGACTTCTTTAACCGGAATACTGTTTTCTGCCAGTAATTTAGCAGTGCCGCCGGTAGACAGGATTTCAATATTGGCATCGGCTAAAGCGCGACCTAATTCGACTATGCCTGTTTTGTCAGAAACACTGATTAACGCCCGTTTGACGGGGCTGGGGCTTTTATTGCTCATATCTGGCTATTCCGGTTGCTGTGTAAAACGGTTGCGAATTATACCTTAAAATTGGTCTGGCTTGGGTATGGGGATTAAAAGATTTGACGCGAAGGCGCAAAGAAATACAGGTATTGTAGGAGCGAGTCTTTAGCTCGCGATGCTTGCAGGTGACTAAAATCGCGAGCTAAAGCTTCCGCGTCCTGCTCACGCTCCTTACCTACATCCATATAGGCAAAGACTCGTTCCTACGCCCTCCATTATTTTTTATAGCTTCGCGCCTTCGCGTCAAATCCTTTCACCCCCACACCCACAAAAAAACCCACCAGAAGGCAGGTTCTTTATATTGCTCAATCAGTCACTAAACTAGTTAAAGCAAATCATACATCTTAAGTTTTTTACGCAAAGTTCCTCGGTTAAGTCCCATGCATTCTGCGGCGCGGGATTGATTCCCGTCTACATGTTCCATGACGATTTCCATTAGTGGTTGCTCGATCTGTTGCAATACCATGTTGTACAGATTACTTGGATCATTGCCATCCAGGGTATTGAAATATTTTTCGAGTGAATCTCTAACGGCTTCTTTTAGACTGGCGGTGTTTGTTACATCCCCTGCTGCGCTAGTCATTTGTATTACATTACTTTTAATTGTGCTCATGCGGCAATCGACTCTTTTATAATTTGTTTTTGAAAAAATCCAATTACGTCACCCAGCTGTTGCTGAGCGTCCTCAACCTGATTAATCCGTTTACGAAATGCGTTTGTTTCAGGTTGCTGTTTTAAATACCAGCCAATATGTTTGCGAGCAATTCTTACACCCATGTATTCGCCATAAAATGAATACAGATTCTGCAAATGTTGCTGCATCAAATTACTGATCTCTTCAACTGAAGGAGGGGCCAGTAAATTACCTGTTGCCAGGTAGTGGTTGATCTCGCGGAAAATCCAGGGGCGACCCTGAGCTGCTCGTCCGATCATAATGGCATCTGCACTGGTTAGATCCAGTATCTGCTTTGCCTTTTGTGGTGAAGTAATATCACCGTTAGCGATAACCGGAATACTGACATTAGCTTTCACTTCGCTAATGGTGTCGTATTCTGCTTCGCCCTTATATGCACATTCACGGGTGCGCCCATGAACGGCTAAAGCCTGAATACCTGCATCTTCTGCGATGCGGGCAATGTTAACTGCATTGCGATTATTTTTATCCCAACCCGTTCTGATTTTCAGGGTAACGGGTACATCCACTGCATTAACTGTGGCGTGAAGTATAGCGGCCACTTTCTGTTCATCTTTAAGTAATGCGGAGCCTGCAAGTACATTACATACTTTTTTCGCCGGGCAGCCCATATTGATATCAATAATCTGCGCGCCGTGATCAACATTGTATCTGGCGGCATTGGCTATCTGCTCGGCTTCGGTGCCGGCAATCTGCACACTGATAGGAGCCTGTTCATCAGTGTGGTTCAGTCGTAGTTGAGTTTTACGACTGTTTAGTAACTCGGGTTTGCTGGTGACCATTTCAGATACCGCCAGCCCTGCGCCCATGTCTCGACAAAGCTGTCGAAAGGGTTTGTCTGTGACACCGGCCATAGGTGCCAGTATGACAGCTGATGATAATTGATATGAACCAATATACATGTTTAATTTCTATCCGGTGTCTCATCCGTGGACGAGTAATACTACCGATAAAATCACTGTCATGAAATATTAAAATTGAAAAAAAAGATGAAAAAAAACTTGATATTTAAAGCCGCTAATTGAATCAATTACTTGCAGAAACATGATAGAAAAAATAAATTTTGTTGCCTCTTTTTTGAGCGCAGTCAGATGCCAATATGAGTATTGTTTAATATTTGCTGGATATCCTGCGGTGCTTCAGCTTTTTTACTGTTGGGAATATGTTCGAGAGAGCTGGCATCATTATTCATTCGCACCACATGGTTGGCCAGATTAGTGCTGATGTTTTTCATTAGAATCGCGCTGATACGAGGCTGTTTTCCAGCCAGTAAATTAAATTCAATATGGTCAATTCGCAGCAGGTTACAGGAAGATGCTGCAATGGCGGCAGCGGATCGCGTACGTTGGGTTATTAATCCAATTTCACCAAAAATGTCGCAGCTGTTTAAGGTGACTATATCGCCTTTCTTTTTTGATTTAATGGCCACTTCACCAGACAGTAAAATATACATACTGTGGCTGGGATCGTCTTCATTAAAAATGGTATCACCCTCTACAAAGGACTCCGCTTTGCAAATAGCGAGAACGATGCCAAGTTCATTGGCCTGCAGGCCATAGAATAAAGGGATTTTACTCAGCGTTTTACTGAGTGCGTTATGCGTGTCCGTCATATTTAATTTTCTCAGGTGCTGATATGAGTCTGGCACAAATAGAGAAAATTACTGGTGCAGAGCAGCAGCGAGCGAAATTAGCTGGTGGCTGAATCTGCCTGATTATGAGAGGTGCAATCGGGAGCCAGACCCGCCAGAGCTTTTAAATCATGCAGCTTTAATATATGGACGTACTTACGTTGGGTAGTGAGCAGGCCATCGCTCTGAAAACGACTGAAGGTGCGACTGATGGTTTCAATGGTCAGGCCCAGATAATTGCCTATATCTTTGCGTGACATGCTGAGATAAAACTCGGTTTCTGAGAAGTTTCTCTGCTTTAAGCGAGTAGACAGGTTGACTAAAAAAGCCGCCAGTCGTTCTTCGGCATTTTTCTGTGCCATCAGCATTAACAGCGTTTGATCTGAGGCAATTTCTTTACTCATAATACGAAATAGCTGCTGATTCAGGCTGGGTACTTTTTCGCTGAGTTCTTCCAGAATATTGAATGGTATTTCGCACAGGCTGGTGGTTTCCAGCGCAATGGCTGAGCAGGGGTGCTGATGATTATGGATGGCATCCAGGCCCAGCAATTCTCCGGGAAGATACAGGCCGGTAATTTGCTCATCACCCTGTTCGCTTTCGGTATAGGTTTTAATTGAGCCACTACGCACCGCGTAAATGGCATTAAATTTAGTGCCGTTATGAAACAGATATTCACCTTTTTGCAAAGGTTTGCGGCGCTTGATGATGTCATCGAGGGCATTAATATCGTCTAAATCCAGACCAAGTGGCAGGCACAGGTCGTGTAAGTTGCAGCTTTTACAGGCGGTTTTGAGTGCTGGAAGCTTGATCGGTTTAGTGGCCATTGAGTTACCTGTTTAATCGTTACAGCAAGCATAAGAAGTTAATGATATTTTGCCAAGCCTTTTCTGGTGTAAATGCACAAATTCAGCATGTTTAGGCCTTTCCTCCCCCCATACAGGGGGGAGATACAGGTGCTGCCCCTTTCTCTGACCACTCATTTGGGGTCATGGTATGCAGCGACAGGGCGTGAATAGAGCCGGCCAGTTCCTCGGCCAGAGCCTTGTTGATGATGCGATGTCGCGCAATAAGCATTTTGCCTTCAAACTCATCTGCAACAGCAATGATCTTAAAATGAGATTCTGAGCCGGGAGGCACATTGTGCATATGGCTTTCATTGATGACTTCCAGGTGCTGGGGGCTTAAAAGATCCTGCAGTTTTTTAGTGATATCGTCTTCAACAGTCATAATAGGGGTCAGGTTTGTTTATGTGTATTCATAGTTTAGCAGTAGTAGACAAGAGAATATATTGTGTATTTGCAGGGTTAATAGCGGGCTGTGGAGCAGGCAAAAAAAAGAGCCGACTCATGTCAGGCTTGCGCCATAATGAATCGACTCTTCGACTCCCCCCCAGGAGATTCGGTGTCAATGAGCTGATGGATATTGCTCATAACTTGATGATGAGGATATAAGGGATTGATCGAGAGTGAGTTGATGTATATCAAGTAAAGGATTTTATATTGGTTAAGTTCTGTTTTTGTCCTGTAGCGGAAGCTGGGTAAATCAGGCATTACATCGTATGATTAAGCATGCTTGGGGAAAGACCTGCTTCTCAAGGCCTGTCCCCGTTGTGAGACCACGGTAGATGTACGCAGTAAAATAAACCACTTCGAATAGCTTGAGTGGAATCACAACGGGGACAGGACGCCAAAAAACGGCGGACTTTCCCCAGGTAAATTAACGGCCAGCTGTTCTCTTCTAGTTCGAGTAAGTTATCGGGAAGTCCGCTTCTGACTAATAACCGCTCTTACCAGTCCACGAATTATCCATAAACAGCTCAAGCGAATTAAAATAGCTTTTGTAATTCATTTTAGGGTGATTTTTAATCCAGTAGCCCAGATACATATGTTCAAGCTGATAAACCCTGGCCAGCCATATCTGCTGCATAATGGCAAAAGTCCCCAGGCTGCGTTTTGATTCAGCGGGTTCAAAGAAGGTGTACACCGCAGAAGGGCCAACATTAAGAAAATCGGCCACGGTGACAGAAAATAGTTTTCCATTTAAACGGCTCTCAATAAACACACTCTGGCTCCATTCACACAGTAAGAAATTTTTAAAATCATCCGCTTGCGGTGAAGCCATACTGCCCTCGTTGTGGCGGTCGGCCATGTAGCGCTGATATAAATCCAGATATTCTTCAGTGAAACGGGCGTCTTTTATATGAGTGGTCAGGTCCTGATTGCGTTTTAAACAGCGGCGCTGATTGCGATTAGGCTTAAAATGTTTTACATCAATACGGCAGGGTACACAGAGCTGGCATGTCGGGCAGTGAGGACGATAGACGAAATCACCGCTGCGTCTAAAGCCATTGCTGACCAGTCGGGCATAGAGCCAGGCGTTCATGGAGCGCTGCGGGTCGGGAATCAGATTGGCTGAGTTACGATCATCGTAGTAGCCGCAGGGGTGCTCGGTGGTGATAAACAGTGATAAAGCCTGATCATTCATGGCTGTTATTGTAGGCTGGCAGCAAACCCAGTGAAAGCCTTTCAATATGGGTGGGCGCGAATTAATGATATAATCTCGCGCCCTGAGCCTGACGGGCTCAATATTTTTAAGAAATGGAATCGGTTGAGAAACAATGAGTCGTGAACAACGCATAGCACAATTAAAGCAGGCCCTGGCGGAACGTATTTTAGTTCTGGATGGCGGCATGGGTACCATGATCCAGAGCTACAGGCTGGAAGAAGCGGATTATCGCGGCGAGCGCTTTGCCGACTGGGCATCGGATCTCAAAGGCAATAATGACCTGCTGGTGATTACTCAGGCCGACATTATCTGCGACATTCACAAAGCCTATCTGGATGCCGGTGCGGATATCATTGAAACCAATAGTTTCAATGGCACCTCCATTGCCATGGCCGATTACAATATGGAAGAAATTGTCTATGAGCTTAATGTAGAATCGGCCAAAGTCGCCAGACGTGCGGCAGATGATCGCAGCACTGCGGAAAAACCTCGCTTTGTAGCGGGAGTGCTTGGCCCCACCAATCGCACTGCGTCTATTTCTCCCGATGTTAATAATCCAGGTTTCCGTAATGTCAGTTTTGATGAGCTGGTAGTGGCTTACGTAGAAGCCACCAGAGGTCTGGTAGATGGCGGTGCCGATATACTGCTGGTAGAAACCGTATTTGATACGCTCAATGCCAAGGCAGCATTGTTTGCCATTCAGAAATATTTCGATGAGAACAATATCGAATTGCCGGTGATGATTTCCGGCACCATTACCGATGCATCGGGTCGCACCTTATCCGGCCAGACCGCAGAAGCTTTCTGGAATTCTTTAAGCCATATTAAGCCCTTAAGTTTTGGCTTTAACTGTGCACTGGGTGCAGATGAATTGCGCCAGTATGTGGCAGAACTTTCAGGGCTGGCAAATTGTTATATCAATGCTCACCCCAATGCCGGCCTGCCCAATGAGTTTGGCGAGTACGATGAAAGCCCGGAAGAAATGGCAAAACAAATTACCGAATGGGCGCAGTCGGGTTTCTTAAATATTATCGGCGGCTGTTGCGGCACGACGCCGGGTCATATTAAAGCGATTGCAGATGCGGTAAGTGAATGTGCGCCGAGAAAAATTCCTGAAATAGAAATCAAATGTCGGTTAAGTGGTTTAGAGCCGTTTAATATTTCTGCCGACTCTTTATTTGTAAACGTAGGCGAGCGCACCAATGTCACCGGCTCCGCCATGTTTAAACGCTTAATCCTCGAAGAAGATTACGAAACTGCATTAAATGTAGCGCGCCAGCAAGTTGAAAATGGCGCACAGGTGATCGACATTAATATGGATGAAGGCATGCTGGATGGTAAGCACGCCATGGTTACCTTCCTCAATTTAATTGCCTCAGAGCCGGATATTTCCCGCGTGCCAATTATGATCGACTCATCCAAATGGGAGATCATTGAAGCCGGACTGAAATGTATTCAGGGCAAGGGCATAGTTAACTCCATCAGTTTAAAAGAAGGCGAAGAAAAATTTATCGAGCATGCCAATCTGGTGCGTCGTTATGGTGCGGCGGCAATAGTGATGGCATTTGATGAAACTGGTCAGGCGGATACCCAGACACGAAAAATAGAAATATGTACCCGTGCTTATAAAATTTTAACTGAACAGGTCGGTTTTCCGCCAGAAGATATTATTTTCGATCCGAATATTTTTGCCGTGGCGACTGGCATTGAAGAGCACAATAATTATGGTGTTGATTTTATTGAAGCTACCCGAGTTATTAAAAATACCCTGCCCCATGCGATGGTTTCTGGCGGTATTTCAAATGTTTCATTCTCTTTCCGCGGCAATAATCCGGTACGTGAAGCAATACATGCGGTGTTTTTATATCACGCGATTAAAGCCGGTATGGATATGGGTATAGTAAATGCAGGTCAGTTGGCTATTTACGATGACCTGCCAGCAGAATTGCGAGATCACGTTGAAGACGTGGTGCTCAATCGTCGCGAAGATTCAACCGAGCGTTTGCTGGAAATTGCAGATAATTATCGTGGTGATGGCAGTACCGGTAAAAAAGTTGAAAACTTAGAGTGGCGTGAACTGCCTGTTGCCGAACGCATTGCTCACGCATTAGTGAAAGGTATCGATACCTATGTAGAAGATGATACTGAAGAAGCGCGGCAGGCTTTTAATCGACCTATCGAGGTGATTGAAGGGCCGTTAATGGATGGCATGAATGTAGTGGGCGATTTATTCGGTGATGGAAAAATGTTTTTGCCCCAGGTAGTGAAATCTGCACGAGTGATGAAAAAAGCTGTGGCCTATTTGATTCCATTTATCGAAGAGGAAAAAGGCGGCAATGTACAGAGTAATGGAAAAATATTAATGGCCACAGTAAAAGGCGACGTACACGATATTGGTAAAAATATAGTTGGCGTGGTTTTGCAGTGTAATAATTTTGAAGTGGTTGATATGGGCGTGATGGTTCCCGCCAATCAAATTCTGGAAAAAGCTAAAGAAGAAAATGTGGATATTATTGGCCTGAGTGGATTGATTACGCCGTCACTGGATGAAATGGTACACATGGCTAAAGAAATGGAGCGGCTTAATTTTGATGTGCCATTAATGGTGGGTGGGGCCACTACCTCAAAAGCACACACCGCGGTAAAAATAGAACAGAATTACCATGGCACAACAGTGTGGGTAAAAGATGCTTCTCGCGCAGTGGGCGTTGCACAGAAATTAATTTCCAGAGATTTACGTACGGAATTTGAAGCAGAGTTAAGAGCAGATTACGAACAGGTTAGAATTAATCATGCAGGCCGTCGTAAACAAACTAAATGGGCCAGCTTACAGGCGGCAAGAGCTAACAAAGTTAAAATTAACTGGGATTCTTACACACCAGCAAAGCCAGCATTTACAGGAGTAAAAGTATTTGATGACTATTCCCTCGAAGAAATAAAACAGTTTATTGACTGGACGCCGTTCTTCTATGCCTGGGAATTAAAAGGTGTGTATCCAAAAATTTTGAGCGATGAAAGCAAAGGCGAAGAAGCGCGCAAGCTGTTTGCCGATGCAGAAAAAATGCTGCAACAGGTCATTGATGAAAAGTGGTTAACTGCCAGAGCCGTCATTGGACTGTTTCCGGCCAATGCAATAGAAGACGATGTAGAAATTTACAACGACGATCAGCGTAATGAAGTTATGAGTAAGCTGCACTTTTTACGTAAACAAACTGAGCAGCCTCCCGGACGCCCAAACAGTTGCTTAAGTGATTTTATTGCACCCAAAGAAACCGGTCTGGAAGATTACTTCGGCGCCTTTGCGGTGACGACAGGTGTAGGCATTGATGAGCACGTAGCGCGATTTGAAAAAGCCCACGATGACTATTCATCCATTATGTTAAAAGTGCTGGCAGATCGTTTAGCCGAAGCATTTGCAGAATTGATGCATCAACGAGTGCGTAAAGAATTCTGGTCGTATGATGCAGATGAATCATTAAGCAATGATGATTTAATAACAGAAAAATATACAGGTATACGCCCGGCGCCGGGTTACCCCGCCTGCCCGGATCACACTGAAAAAACCCAGTTGTGGGAGTTGCTTGATGCAGAAAATAATGCGGGCATTACCATTACTGAACACTTTGCTATGCTGCCAACGGCTGCTGTAAGTGGTTGGTACTTTAGTCACCCTGAAGCAAAATATTTTGCAGTGGCAAAAATTAATCGCGATCAGCTTGAAGATTATGCGAAGCGCAAGGGTATGACAGTGGCAGAAGCAGAGAGATGGCTGGCACCTAATCTGGGGTATGATGTTTAGCGGCTTTTATAGTATCGGGGTCAGAAAATAAATTATTCAATATCTTTCCAGCTTTTCTTCCAGGGGGAGTTTAGCCAGCTCCAGATGCGGCTAAAAAAGCTACCTTTTTTCTTCACTGGTTTATCTTTTTCAGGTTCTGTCTGAATAGGTTCTTTTTTTGCCGGTTTAATTTCTTCTTCAACTTCTTCAACTGCCTGTGGCGCTCCAGATAATTCAATGCTTTCATATATGATAGGCATTTCATCTATGGCTTTGCCTGAATCAAAATGATCGGCGTTTATTTTTAAGTCTGATTTAATTTCAGTAAGAATTTTCTTTATATCATCAGGGCAGTCTTTTCTTTTCATTAAATTGTCGACATCACCTCGTAATGCACTTATATCTTTTTTAACTGCTTGCCGACATTTTTTTTCTTTGTGGTTTAATGAAACAATCTGATTTTCAATGAAAGATTCGGGCACGGGTAATTTAAAGGCTTTAACTATGGCTCTGCGTGTTTTTAACGCAATACGTAATGTAATAGAGGTTTGTGATTTTTTCTTAAAGTCATTTACATATTCGTGATAGTCTTCTTTTAGCACATCAACGAGTCTGTTACCTGTTGCGCCCAGTTGTTTTTCAAGTAGTGCATCGCTTTTCTGGGATATTTCCAGCACATGCTTAATGTCGCGCTGAATTTTCTGGTCAGTGGATGTCAGGGTATTTTGCAGTGTGTCTGTAGGTTTACTCTTTAGGCCATCACTGAGAGTTTTGAATTTATTAACGATTTTTTCAGGAATCTGTGCAGCAGACTTGCCCATTAATATTATGGTTTGCAGCCCCTGATGAAGTCGATTGAGTGTGCTGGTGAGCTGCACCAGTTTTTGCAGGGCAGCACGCTTTTGCCGAATAATATCAAGCTCTGTGGTTGGGCTTTCTTTATGGATGCCCCCCTGTAATTCGGACATTATCTGTCACTCTTTATAATTATGTATAGATTAAATATAGCTGATACAGCTTACTAACGCAGAACTATAAGTATGTGCGTAGAAATACTGACACTGCGGTAGCTACTATTTACTACATTAATTCGGGATGTCTTATGCTTAATATTGTGAGGTAGATCAGGGTCAGAGCTTATCCACAAAAGCTGTGGATAAGTCTGTGGGTAATGGCTGGAGTATCTCCTGTACCTATTGATACACACCTGGCAGGTACAATTTGTATAAAACTTAATCATTAATTGAGTTGTTGAAATAAAGGCATTAAAAACAAAGGGTTATAAATTGATAAGAATTAACTATTGACAATCAAAAGGTTTAACGGCTTTTAATATTCATGGTTTTCTTTTCTTGCTCTTACTGTGCATAAGTTGTAAGAGTGATGCTTATTTGCTGTTATTTAAGCTGTATTGATGGGCTTATGCACATAGCACCATTGTCTGAGCTGTATATTCACGGCCGTTATTAATTTCTATTTTAAGGAATGAGGTGGTTATAGCTTAATTTAGTGCTTCCCTCGCAGCGGTTATCTGTACATGAAATTATTTATGGCTGCGGCTTCAATCATAAAAATATTCTATATATAGTAAGTCTTGATTTATATTAGAAAATTATAATATACTAACTATCCATAAATTATTAATAAGCCGTCCCCAGCTACAGGAGAGATATTATGTCAGATTTAATTGCAGGTTTTCCACATGATGGTGTTGTGACCATTAATCGCGTTATTTTAAAAGATGAGTACTCAGTTGATGATCTTCAGGAGCGTGTTGCAGAGCTTTGTGAAAATGTAAAAACCTATCACTCAGAAACAGGTTTTGTTGGTGGTCTGGTTTGTTTGAACAGTGGTGCTGTATCTAATGAAGGTTCTACGGTTGGGCAGACTGTTGAAAGCCCATTAAAGGGCAAAGAAGCTTTAATCATTACTTTCTGGAAATCTTTTGATGAGCATGAAGAGTCTCATAAATCAGACACTTTTCAGCCATTATTCGAAAAAGTGTTAGAGCTTTGTGAAAATGGAAATGAAGAAATTGCATACGACATGGCGTGGGCGGGCATGGCTTATTCTCCAGAAGAAGCCAAAGTAGCACAGGAAGCGAAAGCTAAATACGCTGCTTAATCAGAGGCTCTTTAAGCAATAAAAAAGCCATCGGTGGTAACGCCGTTGGCTTTTTTTTGGCTGTTATTTGAGGATATTAGATAGCTTCTGCAGAATGTCTTCAGTGCTAATGAGAGTCATAACATCAGGGTCTCTGACCCTTTGCCCCCATTTAACATTTTCTATCGACTGATGAAATTCACGGCGCACAGCTTCGGGGTATTTATTAACTGTGTTAGGCAGGTTGGAATAGGGGCCGGTGCGATCAGGATTTGAGCTGGCATAAAGGCCAATAACAGGTGTGCCACAGGCATTGGCCATATGCAGTGGTCCGGTATCTGGGGCAATAACTACCGCTGCCTGATTCAGTATGGCCAGTAAATCCTTGAGCTGGCTTTTGCCCACCAGATTAATCGGTGTGTGTTTTGCCAGGGTTTCAATTTCAGCAGCAAAGTCTATTTCAGTTTGGGATGGGCCACCGGTTAAAACACAGGGCAGTTTATATTGTGTATGAATCTGATCAATCACATCGGCATAGGTGTGCACAGAAAGATTACGCCAGTTATTGCTGCGCGCACTGGTGCAGGGATTAATAGTAATATATTTTTCAGCACTTATATTTTGCTGAACAAAATGCAGCGCAGATTCAGGAATGGGAATATTCCATTCAATCACTTTGTTATTAATACCCAGACTGAGTGCAAATTCCATCAGGCTATCCAGTACGTGCTGCCGTGGTGAGGGTGGAATTTGGCAGTTACAGAATAGTGACTGCAAATTTTTAGCTCTGGCCTTATCAAAGCCTAATTTAATGGGCGCTTTAATCAGCAGGCTGGCAAGGCTGGCGCGTAAAGAAATCTGCATATGTAATAACACATCAAAGCTGCGGCCAGATAGTTGCTGACGTAATTTTTTATAAGCAGACCAGCCCGAAGATTTATCAAAAATAATAAATTCAATTTCCGGGATGTCGCAGACTAACTGGTATTCAAGCTTACCTATAATCCAGCTAATTTTGGTGTCTGGCCACTGATGTTGTATGCTGCGAACAGCAGGTAACACATGGGTCACATCTCCGATTGCGGAGAGCCTTAAAATGCAGAGTCGGTCAGGTGGAGTCGTCAGCGGTAATGGCATCAACGAAAATAATCCAGCAAAATAAAAGTCACATCCTATACGATGCTTCTGTAATTTCAAAGCCGAGCGAGCATTTATTCGATCCTGAGTGGCTGAGAAAAGAAGCCAGCATTCAACCAATTGGTCATGCTGAGATTGTTATGGGGCGCGGCGCGGCCTGGTTTGTGGATTTTGAAAACCAGCAATGGGTATTGCGCCACTATCAACGAGGGGGCATGGTGGCTCGCTGGAATAAAGAGTTGTATGCGGGGATATCTTTATCGGCAACCCGAGCATGGAAAGAATGGCACTTACTAAATGAATTATTTACTCAGGGTTTTCCCGTGCCGCAACCGATTGCTGCCTGTGTGAGTTGGCCTTATAGTCGTGGGGCAGGCTTATATAAAGCCGCCATTATTATTAAGAAAATTCCTGGCGCGATAACTCTGGCTGAAAAATGTCAACAGCAAAATTCTGATTCATCTACATGGAAAAAAGTGGGCGAGTGCATTCAGAAATTCCATGCTCACAGTGTTTATCATGCCGACCTTAATGCAAATAATATTTTATTTGATGAGAATAATAATATTTATCTAATTGATTTTGATAAAGGCAGTATAAAATCTGGAGAGGCATGGAAGCCTGAAAACTTAAATCGATTAAATCGCTCATTAGTTAAATTGCAGGGGCTGCATGAGAGCTTTAAATTTTCAAATGAGGACTGGACGGCTTTAATGGAAGCTTATAGTCAGACCTGATGCTGATCTGTAGAGGTGAAAATAGATGGATAATGTTTCTTAAGTTCATCCATATAAATTTCAGCAATCCCAGCCTGTTCATTTATAATTTTTTCTGCTCTCTCTCCAAGACTTACTCGATTATTTTTATCTATTAATAAAGACTGAATAATCGTACCCAGTGCTGCAATATTATTTACCTGGATACAGGCATGTTGCTGTTTAAATAAATCCACTTCATTTTGAAAATTATGCATATGTGGTCCAATAATAACTGGTTTTCCCAGTTGAGCTGCTTCAAGAAAATTTTGTCCGCCGTGAGGGATTAATGATCCCCCCATAAAAATAATTTCGGCATGTCGCATAAAACCTGATAGTTCACCCAAAGTATCCGCCAGGTAGATGTGAGTGCTTTTTGTTATGGCATCACCATTGCTACGCATGGCTATATTAAGTTTTAAAGGTTCCAGTTGTTTTAATATAGAGAGTCCACGATCTGGATGGCGTGGCACTATAACCAGCAGAGTTTTCTGTAAGCCGATTTCTTTCCATAGTTTAGCCAGTTGAAATTCTTCATCATTATGAGTTGATGCCGCGAGAATAAATTCACGTTTAGTGAAGTTACTTAATGTGACGGCCTTAGATTGAGTGATTTGTGAAAATTTTAGATTGCCGATTAGCTGTGTGTTTATAGTATCACCACCCAGTTCTTTATATGCCTGACTGTCCTGTTTTGAGCGAGAAAAAATAGTGTCTACATATTGCAGGGTATGATGGTAGTGTTTTTTTATCCAGCTAGAAGTATTAAGTGTTCTGTTTGAAAGGCGACCATTAATGATACTTAAAGGAATGTTCTTTCTATTAATGCTTTTGAATAATAATGGCCATATTTCTGTTTCCATTATCAATGCCAGTCTGGGTTGTGTGCTATTAAGGAAGTTTTTAACGGCGCGATTGTTTTCAATTGGCAGATAACAGTGTTGAGTATTGGCTAATTGATATTTTTCAAATGTGGCAGCACCGGTTACAGTATTAGTTGTAATAAGAAATTTCTGCTGTGGCAAGTGAGTAATGAAAAGTTCTAATAGTGGAATGAATGTATTAACTTCACCTACTGATGCACAATGAATCCATATGGGTTGAGTATTGAATTTCGGAAAAGAAAAGCCAGATCGTTGTTTAAGGTATCTTAAAGACTTAAATTTAAATGCGGTTTTTATTGTATAAATAATAAATGCTGGAAATAGAAAAAAAGTGAGCAGGCGATAGTTCATGATTTTTTTTCAGATTGTTTCTTTGTCGGATAGATGGCCGATTCACCTGCAGGGCGATTTTTATATCGCTTGTGAACCCATAAATACTGTTCCGGATTTTTTAAAATCATATTTTCCAGAACCTGATTAATAATAGTGGCATCTTTTACTGCGTCATGAGTTGGAAAGTTTTCCAGGGCAGGCAAGATAGTTAATTTATAACCTGAATTATCGTCTTTACGTTTAATATAATAAGGCACAACTGGGGAAGAAGTTATTTTTGAAAATCGTGCAGGCGCAGTGAGTGCTGTGGCATTGACGCCGAAAAAAGGAATAAATAAAGTGTCTTTGCCACCAAAATCCTGATCCGGTGCATACCATGCGGCATAACCTTTTTTCAGCCCCTTGATTAAGGTGATGGGTTTATGGTGGCTGACCACCGCTTTATATAATCGACCACGGTGATAGCGCATAAAGGCATCAAATAGATCATTGTGAGCGCGTTTGTACATTACCTGAAACGGCACATGATGATTAAGTACCGGGCCGCCAATTTCCAGGCAGGTGAAATGGGCAGTAAGAATAATCACCCCATTACCTTTTGCCTGTGCCTGTTTTAAATATTCCAGACCTTCTATTTCACATAAGGCCAGTAACTTATCGTTTTCCCACCAGGATAGGGCCAGTTCAAAAGCAGCCGCGCCAATATTTTTAATACAGGTTTTATTGAGTTTTTTGATCTGTTTTTCTGAGTAATCAGGAAAAGCAAAACCAATATTAATTTCACCTATACGACGTCTTTTGGGTAATGCGTAATAAATTAAATAGCCCAGCAGGTGACCGGAAAAAATAATCGCTGGTAGTGGCAGTTTTGATACGACACGCATTAAACCCAGGGCAAACCAGGTGACCCAGTAGCGAGGGTGTAAATAGTCGCTTGTGTTTACTGCTTTAATCAATGTGTTTCCTTCTGCATTCCAGATGAGCATGGTTTCTAAAAAGGCTGTCATTCCGGTATGCTTCTGAGCCGGAATCCAGTGACTTAAATTATAATATTAAGTCACTGGATCCCCGATAAAAGCATTCGGGGATGACGAGTTTGTTTCTTTTGGCTTTAGCTGGTTAATTACGTTTTAACCACTGATTAATCTGTATAACGTCTTCAGTGGATAAAATTCCCGCCGCCTGTTTTAAACGTAGCAGATTTAAAATGTAATCATAGCGCGACTGTGCGTAATCTTTTTCTGAGCGATATAGCTCCCGCACCGCTGCCAGCACATCCACTGCTGTCCGAGTGCCAACTTCAAATCCGGCTCGAGTGGCTTCGAGTGCTTTTTCTGTTGAAGCTAATGCCTGCTTAAAAGCCTTAACCTGTGCAATGGATGTGGTGACCCCCAGATAGCTGTCTCTGCTTTGTTTAATAGCATTGCGCTGAGCCTTGTTTTTTAAAGCCCGTTGTTTTTCCATTTCTGCAATGGCCTGACGTGTTTTTGAGCTGGTAATGCCGCCACTATAAACAGGGATTTTTAAATTTAATGTGATCGCCGTATTAGTTGTATCGCGAACGAAAAAGTTACCGCCGTCCGGACTGGAAAAATTACGTTGTACCGATAAATCCAGAGAGGGGTAATGCTGAGATCGATTAATGCCCACTTCTTTCTGGCTGGCTTCAAAAGCATAACTGGCGACCTTTAATGCCAGATTATTTTCAGTAGAAATTTTTTCCCACTGGTTGATATCGGCAGGGGCAGGCGAGAGCAGAGGGATATGATCAGACAGCGTGTTTAAATGTTTTGCTGGCTGGCCAATAATGCTGTGCAATGTTTCAAAATTAATGGCCAGCTGATTGCTGGCGCTGATTTCCTGTGCAACTGAAATATCGTAGCGTGCCTGGGCTTCTTTAACATCAGTAATAGCAATCAGGCCAACATCAAAACGTTGTTGTGACTGTTCCAGTTGCTGGCCGATGGCTTTTTTTTCTGACTGTGCGAATTTCACATTATCCTGAGCGGCCAGTACATTGTAATAGGCTTCGGCGACTCGAAGTATGAGTTGCTGACGTGCGGCATCTATTTCGGCCTTGCCTGCGGCGATATTGATGTCGGTCTGTTCGAGTAATAAATATAAATCATGGTTATAAATTGACTGAGTTAAGGAAAGTCGGTAACCGTCGGTATTAAAATTAATTGAGCCATCGGGAACAAGAACATTTGTTGAATTTGATGTTTCTAACTGAGTGCGGGTAGTAAAAATATTCAGATCAATTTGTGGGCGTAAAGCCGCAAGACTTTGGGGGCGACTTTCGGTAACAGCCTGAAAATTAAACTGAGCGGCTAAAAAATCCGGGTCACTGGTTTCGGCCAGTTTAAGTACCTGTAAAAAATCCAGTGCAATAGCCTGATAAGAGGTCAGAGCACAAAAGAGCAGACCCCAGATTTGAAATTTTCTGATCACGTTTATTTTTTTATAGAAAAATTAAAAAACAAATTCTTTTTCTGTTTCTGCATGCAGCAGAGGCTTAACCGATGTTTCAAATAAAATATTTTCAGCCCATGATTTGTCATCTATGCGAGTAATTAAGCTGGCTTCCATAACCGGGTCATCACCGGTAATAATAAATAAGCGGCCACCGGTTTTGAGTGCGTCTTTGTAAACCTGAGGACATTCATTCATTGAACCGGTAATGGCAATAACATCGTAAGATTTTTTAGCCGGTGTTTCGCTGTTTGCATCACCGATGGTTAAACTAACGTTGGTAATATTTTTTCTGGCCAGTCTGCCAGCAGCAGTTTTGCTGATGCCTTCATCAATTTCAATACTGTCTATATGGGAGCCAAGCTGTGCCAGGCAGGCGGTAAGGTAGCCGCTGCCCGTGCCCACTTCGAGTATTTTGTCATCGGCCTTAATTTCCAGATTCTGCAACATGCGACCTTCAACAACCGGGTGCATCATAAACTGGCCGTTGCCCAGAGGGATGGAAGTATCGGCATAGGCCAGATTTTTATACTGATCTGGGACGAAGTCTTCCCGTGAAACCTGATCCAGGGTTTTTAGAATCTCCGGGTTCAGTACATCCCAGGGGCGAACCTGCTGCTCGATCATATTGAATTTGGCCTGCTGTAAATTCACCGTGCTCATTTTATGTCTGTCCCCTGAGGATAGTTTGGAAGATAGTTTGAGCTGATTTTAACCTGTGATCATGGCTCTGTGTAGTCATTAATCTTATGACTGTATAGATAAAAATATTTAGTCAAAGTCAAAAGATTACCGCAAATGAACGCAAATATGGCAAATGAACGAAAATAAAAGCGCACTAATGATGGATTTACAGGCTATGCGTATCCCCTGATTAGGGATAAACTACCTCTTCAATTTTGAAGCTAGGGGTGCCGTAAAGGCTGAGAATAAACCCTTAGAACCTGATCCAGTTAAGCTGGCGTAGGGAAGCTTCGGTCTATAGCCGCCGTTGACTCCCTTATATAGACAGAGAGAAATACACAATGAGCGCAATTCCAGAAGACTTTATTAAAAAAACATCCCAGCTGTCTGCCGACGTGACTCGCCCATTTACGGGCTCTAACAAGATTTATGTGCAAGGCTCACGGGCGGATATCCGCGTGGCCATGCGTGAAATTAATCAGGCTGAAACCGCGTCTGATTTTGGCGCAGAAAAAAATCCACCAATTACTGTGTATGACACATCCGGACCATTTACCGATCCGGATATTGAAATAGATTTAATGAAAGGCATGCCCGCTCTACGCAGCAACTGGATTAATGAGCGCGATGATACCGAGTTATTAGCTGGCCCAACTTCAGAATATGGCAGTCAGCGGCAGTCTGATCCCGAGCTGGCTCATTTGCGCTTTGAACATATCTCCCAGCCCCGCCGGGCAAAGGCGGGCAAAAATGTCAGCCAGATGCATTATGCACGGCAGGGCATTATCACTCCCGAAATGGAATACGTAGCTATCCGCGAAGATATGCGTTTGCAGCAGCATCGCAATAGCCCGGAATACGCCAAAATATTAAGGCAGCATCCCGGTGAAAATTATGGCGCGAACCTGCCTGAGCAAATCACCGCTGAATTTGTACGCGAAGAAGTGGCCAGTGGTCGGGCAATTATTCCCTGCAATATAAATCACCCGGAACTGGAGCCGATGATTATCGGGCGTAATTTTCTGGTGAAAGTGAACACCAATATTGGCAACTCCGCGGTGTCTTCATCGATTGAAGAAGAAGTAGAAAAAATGGCATGGTCTGCCCGTTGGGGTGGGGACACCTTAATGGATCTGTCCACCGGTAAAAATATCCATGAAACCCGTGAATGGATTTTACGTAACTCACCCATGCCCATAGGCACAGTACCGATTTATCAGGCACTGGAAAAAGTAAACGGCAAGTCAGAAGATTTAACCTGGGAAATGTTTCGCGACACATTAATTGAGCAGGCCGAGCAGGGGGTGGATTATTTCACCATTCATGCCGGCGTGCGTCTGGCCTATGTGCCGCTGACCGCAGATCGCGTCACCGGCATTGTCTCCCGCGGTGGCTCGATTATGGCGAAGTGGTGTCTGGCTCATCATGAAGAAAGTTTTCTCTACACCCACTTTGAAGAAATCTGCGAAATTATGAAAGCCTACGATGTGGCGTTTTCATTAGGCGATGGCCTGCGCCCGGGTTCACTGGCCGATGCTAATGATGCGGCTCAGTTTGCCGAGCTGGAAACGCTAGGTGAGCTAACAAAAATTGCCTGGCAACATGATGTGCAGGTAATGATAGAAGGTCCCGGTCATGTGCCATTGCAGATGATTAAAGAAAATATGGATAAGGAATTACAGGATTGTTTTGAAGCACCGTTTTATACATTAGGCCCACTCACCACAGATATTGCCCCAGGCTACGATCATATTACATCGGGCATAGGTGCAGCGAATATCGGCTGGTATGGTTGCGCCATGTTGTGCTATGTCACGCCTAAAGAACATTTAGGTCTACCAAATAAAGAAGACGTGCGGGTGGGAATTATTACCTACAAAATTGCCGCCCATGCTGCGGATTTAGCCAAGGGCCTGCCCGGTGCACAGATTCGTGATAACGCTATGTCGAAAGCACGGTTTGAATTCCGTTGGGACGATCAGTTTAATTTAGGCTTTGATCCTGATCGTGCCCGTGAATACCACGATGAAACCCTGCCAAAAGATTCAGCCAAAGTGGCACACTTCTGTTCTATGTGTGGGCCGCATTTCTGTTCGATGAAAATTTCTCAGGATGTGCGGGATTATGCCAAAGAGCATGGCATGACGGATGTGGATGCGTTGAAGAAAGGTATGCAGGAGAAGTCGGTTGAGTTTGTTAAGCAGGGGGCTGAGATTTATAATAAGGCTTGATCTGGTTTAAAAAGACAACAGCATTTTGTCCGCAAATGAACGCAAATAAAAGCAAAAGCGTTAATAAAACATAAATAAATGATGCTGTTGTGTTATCGCCTGTCATCCCGAGCGTAGTCGAGGGATCTTGCTACCCGGGAGGTTAAGGTTATTGGGGGCAGTACACAGATATCACTTATATTAGGAGTATCTGTGTACTGACCCCGATTGTTCGCGATGATTTCAGACTGCTAAAATCGTGAGCTAAAGGCTCGCTCCTACAAAATACATAGCTTTATTTGCATTGTCCGCTCAAGCTATTTGTTGAGAATGTTTATATTAATAGCGAACATCCGCATTAGCGCAGGATTGTCTTACACTGTTACAGGCGCCATAAAAATGATTTCTGTCCCTAAATTGCCCCGTAACCTTTTTAGAGATTTTAGAAAAATCCACATTATTTTTTACTAAATCCTGACATGCAGCACAATTAGGTCTTTGTTCTCTGGCGTATTTTTCCGAAATAATTAACCGACTTTTTCTAAATGAATCAGAAAAATTCCATCTTATCTTATCAACTCGCCAGCCCTTGTTTGTTTCAATAAGTATTGCTTTCGCCTGAAGTGGTTTGGCGTATGCATTTTGAATGGCTTCTCCAACTCGTAGATATCGTGCCAGATCATTTAATTCCATTTCATAGCTAAACACCACTTCCGTCATCTTTTTGCCTGCGAAGTCACTGGGTGTGGTGAATTCTATAATCTCATTTACAGAGCGACTTCCATAACACTGACGGCTACCATTCCTGAACAATTCCGGCCCAGAATTTTTCGGTTTAAGATCTTTGACTGGGTAGGTTCTTATCTTCGTGTTACTCATGCCGTTCAAGCTAATTGACATGGCTGATGGATGATATTTACCACAAACTGGCATTCGTTCTTTATCCGTGTTTATAGCGGTTTTAAGGTCACCTTCTACACCTCCGCTACATGCAGCAAGCATCAAAATCGATCCTGTAGTTATTGTAAACAGCAATTTTTTGTACATGGTGTACTCCTTTTGTGTGGTTGGGTTGATGTATATGCCACTTTATTCAGTGACGATTTAAAGTGCCACTTTAAATCACTCGGTGCGTTATTGGGGTCAGTACACAGATATCACTTATATTAGGAATATCTGTGTACTGACCCCGATTGTTCCTATACATTTTATGTTCCCTGAATTATCTTTAATTAAATTTTAATAAAAGTTAATGTTGCACTCAAAAAAATAAACGAGCCCCATTAATTTTCTGATTATCCATTTTTTGGCATTGCACACATCAGTTCTTAGCATTATCCCTGATATATAAACTTACAGAATAGGCCTGATATTTGCAAGGTTTCCTCATATTTTTCATGGTTGTTCTTGTTGTGTCCATTAGGCAGAGGTCATTCCTACGAAATAATATTTTTCTTTTAGATTTTATTTGCGGACAAATGCTTTTGACTTTCACTCAGGACACTCAATTTTTTCCATCAGATAACACAAACAATCCTGCCGTATAACAGTAGTATCAGTAGTCAACATAGCCGGCATCATAGTTTTTCTCAGCGCAATATCATTATCGGTATATTCAAAATAATCTCGCCCTACTTCCCGGTCATCGTCATCAAAAGCCTGCAAGTAAGCACTGCTATCCGGTTCTATAGAAGCAAATACAGTACCTAGAGCAAGCGAACGAAAATTATAAGATTCAATTTCGCTGTGAAGATTAATCGTTGCATCATCTGCAAAACCAAAAGAATAACCTTCAGGAATAAATACTCGAGCTACGGTGTGATAAAGATGAATATGCTCGGGCACAACGGTAGGCATTTCATCGAGAGTTAAAACTGAATCTAAATATTTTGTGGCATGATCAATGCCACCGACTTCGCCAGACTGTCCACATTCCAGTGTGACCGAGGGACAAAATTCTGCAAAGGCAGACGACTGCACACCTTTAGGGGATGTGAAATACACTACAATGTTGGAGAACATGCCGGCCAGTGCAAGGTATTGTGAGTCCAGTTTATTAATGCAGCCATAATGTGGATTGCAGCCGGTATTGTTATGAATATCGATACTGGCAAAAGGTTTTTTCTGTTGCATGATTTCAGTAATCTGTTTCATCATATGAGCTTCAGCCAGAAAGTGCTCATGGGTACCCGGCCAGATGCGATTAAAATCTACCTGCCGGTCCAGTCTTCTTTGATTATTTTTTGCGGCTTCTATATTGCCAATAAAAACGGAAATGCTTCTGGGTAATTCGGCTTGTTGATATTGCTTTAATAAATTTTGTAAGGCATAGAAACCAGTAGTTTCATTGCCGTGCAGTAATGTGCAAATAAATAGAGGCTGTTTATTTTTTCCTGTTAAGTGAATCAGGGTTGGCTTTTTCAGCATTGAAAATAAATCTTCAACGCGAGCAGATAGAAAATTTTCGGGTAATGCATTGAGTTCATTAATCATTTAACTGTGCCTCAAATATAGCTTTGTAGATCCCAGCAGTGAACAGGGTCTCCCTGTTGCTGATTTTTATAATAAGTTTGCGTGAGTCGTTGCATATCCGCACCATGTTTTTCTACAAAGGCTCGTTGCCAGTCACTGCCTGTCTGGTCGTGTTCTGCTCTAGACTGAATAATGCCTAAATAGTATTCGATATCTTTTTTATCCAGAGCTAATGCATTGAGTCCAGCTTCGGCGTGATCGAGCAGTTGATGTAAAATTAAATGACGAATATTGCAGCGCTCACACCCTGGCCAGTTTATTTTATTATGTATGCCGTGTTGAGCGGCGGTATAAAAATTATCCCGTGTCATGGAAAATTCAAGTTGAGTTTCAGGTGGTGTATCCAGATTGGCGTAGTAATGAACCAGCCCATAGTAAAAAGCCATGTTAGCAATATTATCCGTAATGCTGGGGCCACTGGAAATCACTCTGTGTTCTATGCGTAAATGTGGCGTACCATCTTTATCGAAACCAATCAGTGGGCGATTCCATCTCCAGATGGTACCGTTATGTAAACTTAAATATTTTAATTCATCTTTTTTATTATCAAAATTCACCGGTAGCAATACTGGAAAATGCAGTTGGTTTTCTGTAAAGCATTCCATTAGTGATTTTTGTGCATAGGCCGTACCGAAACTAACTCGTTGTATGGGGCCACGAGATGCGCCCGCAAAACCGCCCACATTAACCGATTGTTCAAATAATGGAATGCGAGTTTCTGCCCAGATATCTTTGCCAAATAAATACGGCGAGTTGGCACCGATGGCAACCAGTGGAGCAGAAACAATCATTGCTGCATTGTAATAACGCACAGCCTGTTGCTGAGGAATCTGTAAATGTAATTGCAGTGATGTTGCTGCGGCTTCCAGCATAACATTATGGTAATTATTTTTTATTGACTGATGGCCGCTGATATTTAAATGAAAAGCTTCGCCCTTTCGTTGTTTTAAAACCTGTTCATTGAGTGCGCGATAACGTTGCAGATGAGAAATATTTTTAAGCGTTAGATGTTGCTCAGTTAATGTCGGTAATATGCCCGTGCTTAATAAACGGCAGCCGAGATTATCAGCATGTTGCTGGCAGTACTGCCAGTGGTGTTTAAAAGCCTGTTCGAGTTGCGACAACATGTTGGTTTTTAATTCTGCTGGTTCAGAATTCAGCTCCACATTAAACTGTGCCAGTTCCGGTGTCAGTAAAGGAGAGTTAGCCTGTTCAAGAAAACGCTGGTTTGAAGGGCTGGGCATGCCCTGGCGATCAATGAGCCAGGCTTCCAGTTCGTAGCCTGCAACCAGCCCACGGGTAGAAAATTGATTATCTGCAAACCACTTTTCCAGCAGCTGGGTTTCAGCTTCCAGACATTGATTAAAATGTGTGAAATCCTTGCTGCTGAAGTGTCGAGTGTTGATTTCCTCGCCCATAAAGACTGGCTGCCTGATTGTCTGGTTCTTATATTTATAAGTGTAGCTGAGCGGTGATAATTATCAGTTCTGGTAATTATGTGTATGAATTTGTTAATAAAAGTATGATTTAAAACAATAAATTTGGAGGCTTATCTTATTTAAGGGCACCTCTATTAATTGATTATGTCCTCTGCGTGACCTGAAGCATGTAGCTGCAAGGCACGAGCCGCAGCGCAATGGTTATTCCATTGCCAAGGTTCGTAACGCCACAGATGCATGCTTCAGGTCACGCCCTGCGGGGCTTTGCTCCCTGTCCAGGCTCTGCGTTATGTTTTTTTACCAGGCAGTGAGCATGCTTTCAAAAACAAGCCTTGATCCTGGACAGGGAGCAAAGCCAGAGGGCACAAGCAATTAATAGAGGTGCCCTTAAGACAGTAAGATGCCCGATATACTTTGAGTGAAACATGATGAAATACTTGTACCATATTGATTTATATCGGTAATATACAAAAAACATGCTATTATCAGTAGCAGACTATTAAAATACTAAGCAACCTGAGGGTGTAATGGGATGAATTTTATTAAACGCACAGCCTTTTTATCATTTGTATTCATGCTGACAATGTCGGCTGGAGCACAGGCCGGTAAACAGGGGATTAACTTCTTTTATGGTGTCGGCGTAACGGGCTTATCTTCAAGTGAGAAAACACCAGAATTTGATGCGGCAGGTGGTGGTGAAGTGATTGTTGGTTTTGAAGAAGACGGCTGGGCGGTAGAGTACAGTGGGTTCAAAACTCTAGAGTCAGGTACTAATACAACCAATCTTGATTATACCGCGTCGATTACACAGCTTTCGCTGGCTTATCGAACTATTGAAAAAGGCAAAATGTATTACAAATTTAAAGCTGGGCAGATGACGGCAGATTTTAATTTTACCGGTGCTACAGCAACAGCAGAGACAGATGGTACTTTTGTAGGCCTGGGTCTGGGTATGCGTACCAGTCGAGAAGCACGTATAGAGCTGGAATATTCTTTATACAGCTCAGATACTATTGATACTACCCATATGTTTACCTTGCGTTATCTGTTTGGTGGTGCGCCTGCTGAAAATGCATTTTAATTAGAATTGCCCTGGTATAAAGTGCTGTTGCGTTAAAAATCCTTTTGATCTTAACAGCAGGCATCCCCATTGTTATTAGCCGCTGCAATTTGTCTCTTTAGAAGGCAGCGGCTCTATTCTTCCTCATATTCATCGGGAAGCTCATGTGCAATTCCTTTATGGCAGTCAATGCATGTTTTATCTTCCTGCATTGCTGTTTCATGTTTTCTGCGAGAGCGTCCTTCCTGCTCATCTAAATCCATTGATTTCATTGTATGACAATTTCTGCATTCCCTGGAGTTGTTTGCTTTCATTTCCTGCCAGACATTTTTTGCCAGTTCAAAACGTTTGGCATTAAATTTTTCCGTTGTGTTAATGGTGCCGCTGATTTTATGAAACAGTTCGTTTGTGGCACGTATTTTTCGAGCCACTTTATAAATCCATACTTTAGGTACATGACAGTCAGGGCAGGTTGCACGAATACCGGTTCGATTACTGTAATGAATGGTGTCTTTATATTCCTGATAAACATTATCTTTCATTTCATGGCAACTAATGCAAAATGATTCAGTGTTAGTCAATTCCAGAGACCAGTTAAATCCCCCCCACAGAATAACGCCTGTCAGGCTAAAGAAAATAGCGAGACTGCCTAATGAATAATGCGTGCTCGGTTTCCACAGTGCTTTCCACCAGCCAGAAGTTACTTCTTTTTTTATGCCCATTGAGATGCTCCGGGTGGAAAATGTTTAATAAAAAATTGTCTAAAAAAACATATCCGCAGTAATAGATTTATACCAGCCTGCCGCATATTTTGCCTCTTTTAATCTAATTTTTTTCTTCGCCTTAAGGGGGCTGTCTCCACCGGATACTTCGCTAATACGGCCATTGATGAGTCGATAAACAGCAGCAAGTGATATTGCATACTTTGGATTAAGCAGGCTGTAAATGCTGCTGCTGTAACTTGGCTCTGGCATTTTGCTGCCGTTTAAATTTGACACAATTGCGGCAGCGCATATTTTTGCCTGGCTATTGGCGGCATGTCCTGTTTTAGGCATATCACCGGCAATGCTGGCATCGCCTATGATGTGAATATTTTTCTGCTTATTTGATTCGAAGGTTTTCTGATTTACCCTGCACCAGCCGTTTTGCTCTGCTAAACCAGCGCGCTGTAAAATAAGTCCCGCCTGTTGAGGAGGGATAATATTAATCACATCACCTTTATATGTTTTACCGGATGTTGTAACTATTTCCATGGCCCTGTTGTTTACTCGCTTAACAGGACTGTCTTTAATCCATTCAATCATACCGGGGTAAAGTTTTTTCCAGGCACTCATGAATAATTCCTGTTTTGAAAAACTGTCGCTGGGATCGACAATGAGTATTTTTGCTTTAATATTTTTTTTACTGAAATAATGAGCTACAAGACTGGCTCGTTCATAGGGCGCAGGAGGGGCGCGAAAGGGCTTTACTGGAGGCGCTATAATAAAAACGCCCCCGTTTTTCATGGCATTCAACTGTTTGCGTAGTAATAATGTTTGCGGCCCTGCCTTCCAGGCATGAGGCATTGTTTTACTGTCATAGCCCTCTATTTGTTTGCGAAAATCAATGCCGGGAGAAACAACCAGATGATCGTATTGCAGCTTTTTCCCATCCGGTAAAATAACTTTCTGGCTAATGGGGTCTATGTCGTCTGCTACGCTGTTGATTATATTGATACCGTATTTTGCCGCGAGCTGATCATAGCTGTGGGTAATAAAATCTATCTTGTTTATGCCAGCCAGCACCGTATTACTGAGTGGACAGGTGATAAAGTTTTTACTGGGCTCAATGAGGGTAACCTTGATGCTGGAGTCAAACAGTTTTATATATTTCGCACACACGCTACCGCCAAAACCTCCACCAATAACAACAACATGTGCCGCACTTTTTGTAGAGGCTATTGCCGGCAACCACAGAGAACTGGTGGCGGTTATTGCACCTGCCTGAGCTAATCGCTTTATAAAATATCTACGGCTAAAGTCATTCAAAATTATCTCCTTTATTTAGATGCGAAGTATTCAGCCATAAGTTTAATTTCTTCATCTGTATAGCCTTTGGCGTGGCGCATCATAATGGTGGATTTCTCTTCCCCTGTCTGAAAACCTTTCATAGATTGAATAATATCGGTGGCGCTCAGGCCTTTAAGTTTGGGAACTTTTTTAGCTCCTCTTCCATCTGGTCCGTGACAGGTAACACAATTGTTAGACAATATAACGCGCCGGCTGATACCGTCTGCAAATGTTTGCTGGATCAGTAATAGCAGAGTCATGCCTGTTAAAATGAATGCAGGTGTTAGAGCATGTTTAGACATTATATTTCTCGTCAAATGATAAGATCCTGTTCATCGACAGAAAACATATGCCTGGTGGAGATTGAACTCTCTACCAGGCAATTTTTGACAGTATTAAAAAGCGACAAATAGCTGAAGGGTGGTGCGGTCATCTTCGGCTTTACCCGTTGGCACATCATAACGATCCCAGAATTCTAAATAGCCTTTTACATTTTGAGTAAAGTAATAGGACACATTGAGCGTCATTTCCTTATATTTATCCGCGCCATTATTCTGTTCATAATTATCAAGGCGAATCAGTGGAACAAATGTAGGCTTTCCTGTTTTGGTTTTGAAAATGTGCATGGCCTGTATGCTCAATGCATCGTTGTCTACTTCTGTGCCGGGTGTGGTGGTGTCATCCGTAGCCGATAGTAGAGCAAGCTGTACACGAGTATGTCCAATATCTAGCTGTGCATCAATTCCACTACGTTGATATTCCCGCGAAGCTATTGCCGCAGAGCTTCCAGTTATGGCATTGTAAGAATCATTGGCATCAGCACAGGAAGCATCCGGTACGCCCGCACCTGTACATGGTAAAACCGTCATACTGCCATTGTTTGCAGCAACAGCAGCCACATCACCCTGCATAATAAAGCCTCCAATCATAATGCCCTCGCTCACATCAAAGGCTAGACGCGCTGTAATATTGCTGCCTTTCACACCCTCAGCATCATCTCCCTCGCCACTGAGTCCAATACTGTAAAACAGTTTGTCTATTGGGCGACCAAAGACTGAAAGATTTTGTCTGGCGCTGCGTAATTTGGAGTCGTCTGCGCCACCAAATTTTTGATCTATAGCGCCTACATGGCCACGGGTTAAGCGGTATCCAGTGCCTAAAAATCCATAGGGGTCAGTATAAAAAACATCGGACCAGCTAAATTGAATATTCACCGCCGGGTTATGATGGTAGGTCATCTGTGCTGTTGGAATACCTACCTCAAATCCCCTGGCATTGAGGTCTTCATCTTCAGCTTCTACTTCAAAAAAGCCAGACCAGCTCTTGCCAATCACCCCGGCCACCATGATTTCTGCTTCATGCAGGGCTCTGAGTTTGCGGTCACCGCTGCCTTTCTTGTCATAGGGGCGAGCAACCAGCACAGCTGAAATGGGAAATTCCCCAGAGTCGAAAAAGTCTGAAACTTTTTCATTTAGATCGGCGGGCAGACGATATCCCGCCTCTTTAAAATCTCTGCCTTTTTTATTTAATTGCGGCCATGCAGTATGGCAGTAGGAGCAGTTTTTTCCGGTTTTGGTGGCGAAGTTAGGAATGGCTTTGGCTGTGGTTACCATTAGTGCGAAACTAATAGCCAGTATTGATAATGCTGCCTTTTTCATTTTCATAATTGCACCTCAAAGTATATTCATTAATGATATAAGCTGGTTCGTAGCACAATAAAAACTTATGTATAGATAAGTTATCCTAATGACTAGGGCATGGCATATTTTGATATAGATCAATATTTTTTCAGTCAAAAGGCTTTATTGCTGCCAGATGGTGTTTGTTACCAGAGAATAGAGGGTTTTATAGAGTCTGTTCTTCTATCAGCTGCTGCAATCGGTCTGTGGTGCCGATGTCATACCACGCACCACCATACAACTCAGCAGAAATTACTTGCTGCTTTATGTCTGCTCTAATTATTGGCGCGAGTGGGAAGGCATTATTTTGCTGATGTTTGAAAAAATCTTTTGTATATACACCTATACCGCTGTAAGTGGCTTTTTCCTCACCTGATTCAACAAGTTTATTGTGGTGTAAAAAAAAATCACCTTCGGGATTATGTTGTGGATTATTTATCATTACCAGATGAGCTGTGCCCTCTGGTTGCAGATTAATTAAATTACTCAGCGGGTAGTCAGTCCAGATATCGCCATTGATGACAACAAAAGGTTCATTGCCTAGTAAAGGCAGGGCATTAAAAATACCGCCGCCTGTTTCCAGTGCTGAGTCACCTTCATCTGAATACTGTATTGATAAGCCATAGTCTGATCCATCGCCTAAAGTTTCTACAATCTGTTTTCCCAGCCAGGCAACATTAATAATAATTTCACTGAAGCCTGCCTTTTTTAAATTGATTAAATGATATTCAATTAAGCGGTATTTGCCTGCCTGAATTAAAGGCTTGGGTGTGGTGTCGGTTAAGGGGCGCATGCGCTCACCGCGACCGGCTGCCAGTATCATTGCTTTCATTTTATAAGCTCTATAATCGCTGCATCAGGTTTTAAGCCCAGTTCGTTTAACAGTTTGGTAAAATCATTTAATTCACTGTATCGTGAACATACATCAAATATATAAGTCAGGGTGCGAGGAATATCATTAAGGTAATTCGGCTTGCCATCCCGATGATTTAACCGAGCAAAAATTCCTACTGCTTTTAAATGGCGCTGCATACCCATAAGGTCAAAGTATTTGATGAATTGTTGTCGTTCAATATTTTTGCATAAAGAATTAGACTGGATGAAATAATCAACCCACTGTTCTATTTTTTCTCTGGGCCAGGCGATGTAACAGTCTTTTAATAAAGAAACCAGATCATAAGTAATGGGGCCTGTAACGGCATCCTGAAAATCAATAACACCGGGGTTATTCTGTGTTGTAATCATTAAATTTCTTGAATGATAATCACGGTGAACAAATGTTTGTGGCTGTTCTAAAGCGTTAGCCGTTAATAAATTATAACACTGCGATAGTGTGTGTTGTTGTTTATCGTTAAGTGTAATATTTAAATGCTTTGATAAATACCAGTCGCTGAATAAACTCATTTCAAAGCTCAAAAGTTTATTGTCATAATCAGGCAGGGTTTCATCTATGGTTTGCATTTTTATTAATGCATTAATGGCATCAGTATATAAATTATTTGCGGATTCATTATTTAGTTTATCCAGATACGCCTGCGAACCCAGATCACTTAATAATAAATACCCATCTTTTTTATTGTAATTATAAATATGCGGTGCCTGAACTCTCACCGCCTCAATCATATTGGCAATTTTTATAAAAGGCTCACAGTCTTCTTTATCTGGTGGGGCATCCATGGCAACCCATGTCTGTTGATTTCTGCTAATGCGAAAATATCGCCTGAAACTGGCATCGGCGGATGCAGGTTCTATGGTGAATGATTTAAATTCAAGTTCTGTTTTTAGCCAGTGTTTTAGCTGATTCAGGCGTGTGTCATGGGTCATATTGATAATATAATTTGTTATAATTTACGAATTGTATCAGTTTGGAGGGAAGGAATGAAAAAATCAGTTGTGCTTATTGGTGTGGGTGAAATGGGCGGTGTGTTTGCCCGTGGTTTTTTGCGTCTGGGTTATTCAGTCTCACCTGTTGTTAGAGGTGTAGATATCAGTCAGCTGGCAAAAGAGATAGCCAACCCTGAGCTGGTGCTGGTAGCCGTTGGTGAAGCAGATTTGCAGACTGTGCTTGAAACTATGCCGGCAAACTGGCGCGATTCTCTGGTGCTGTTACAGAATGAATTGCTGCCTGGAGACTGGCAAAAACACGGCCTGCATCCCACAGTAATATCTGTCTGGTTTGAAAAGAAAAAAGGTCAGGATGCCAAAGTGCTGATTCCATCACCCGTGTATGGTTCTAAATCTCAGCTCATACATGATGCATTAGAGCAGGTGGATATCCCATGCAAAATACTGGACAACGAAGCGGCACTGCTATTTGAGCTGGTGGTAAAAAATGTATACATCGTAACGACTAATGTGGCTGGTCTTAAAACAGGTGGCACAGTGGGGGAGCTCTGGTCAGATCATCGTGATCTGGCGAACAGGATCAGCCACGAAGTAATTACTATTCAACAGGCGCTTACCGGGCAGAATTTTGATGCTGATAAATTAATTGATGCTATGGTGATTGCGTTTAATGGGGATCTGGATCATAAGTGTATGGGCCGTAGTGCGCCTGCTCGTTTGCAGCGCGCACTTGATCAGGCGAGAAAATTTTCACTGAATGTACCTGAGATTTCTGCTATTTCAAATTAAAGCGAAAGTAATAATAAAAAGTATTAATAACAGGTTTAATGTATTTATCGCGCACTCAGATACATAAGTGGTCTTTTGTTATCGGGCAATCTTGTTGTTGCGATTGCCGCATATTCAATTTTTAATTTACTGTACACATCATCCAGAGACATGCCCAGAATTTTGCTGGTAATGGCGCGTATTACACCCGCATGAGCAACCAGTAAAACATGTTCGCCGCGGTGATTCTGGCTGACTGACTGATACACATCCCATACTCGATCAGCAAAACTGTTTAACGGCTCAGCACCTTCAGGGCGATTGTTTACCGGGTCCTGAATAAATTTTTGCAATGCATCGCCTTCATTGGCTTTAATATCATCCGGAGTGCGACCTTCCCATACTCCAAAGCCAATCTCTTTTAAATTTTCTTCTACGCTAAAACCAACGCCTGAAGTATCTGCCAGTGCTTCGGCAAATTTCTGGCAGCGAGAAAGAGGCGAAGTAATAATGTGATCCCAGTGAGGTTTTTCGGGTACTGCATCCCACATCTGTTGCCAGCCGGTTTTACTAAGTGGATCATCGACGCTGTAGCCGCGGTAGCGTTGACCACCTTCGGGTTCGCCGTGTCTGATTATATCGATTCTTGTTTCGCTCATATTTTTTTACTTTATTAGGTGGTTTATTTGAATAAGTAATATTGTGAATGGTTGTTATTGTCCTGAAGCGGAAGCTTTCATTTGCGGAAAATAGCTTTTTCTTTTGATCTTCCGCTTCTGACTATTATCTACATTTAAGCCATCCAGCCAATCAAAGTAAGCCCGGCAATTGCAGCTAACCAGACAACCAGCGCCCGCAAAACAAGGCCACGAGTAGAAACAATGCACGATGTTTCTTCACCCGGGGCACAATCCCGTAAAGCCCCAAGACCCGCCGATATTAAAGTGTAATAATTTGATTCACCAAGGTCTTCATATTTCTGTTTTTCACGGAAGCTGGCGCTGGCACCTTCATAGTTTCCAGTTAATGCGTAGGCCATAGCTACCAGATGTGCCGGTGCCCAGGCAAGAATCGCCTGTAATCTTTTTGCCGCAGAACTTAGAGTGAAATTTGTAGAGTGCAGTTTGGTATACGAGGTTAAACGATATAGCAGCGCACCGAATGGCCCGAGTACAACAAACCAGAAAATAACCGCAAAGAAACGATCATTAGACTGATATAAAATAGAGTGCATCACATTTACAATTTGCTGATCGGGAGAGCGTGAAGCATCGTCGCCCATAATTATGCTGGCATAATTCTGTGCCTGCTCATCATCGCCGTTTTCTCTGGCTTCGAGATACAGATCAATTTCTTTATTTAAATCTCCCGGCCCCAGACAGTATAAAAATATGGCCAGCCCAAATACAGCACTGAGCAAGCCCAGTAATACGCCATCCAGTAAACCCTGCAATATGCCTGTTAATAACATCACGGGTAACAGCAATATGACAATGGAGGATGAGCCCTGGTTGGATAAACCGGGAAGATGTTCTACTAACCAGTCACTGTAGTTTTTAAACCAGTTGAAGTTACGATACTGAATGACCGTGCTCACAGAGCGTTCTAAAATAAGTCCAATAATAATGCAGATTAAAGCCATAATTTTTCTGTAGTTTTTAGTTTAATTTTGTAGTAATTGTTTTAAGTGACCCCAGTCAAAAGCAGGGCCGGGATCTGTTTTGCGTTGTGGTGCGATGTCACAATGCCCTGTAATACCATCCTTGTCCAGCGAAGGATAGGCACTTTGTAGCTCATTAATTAAATCAGCCAGTTGCCGGTACTGTATTTCTTCATAAGGTTCATTATCTGTGCCCTCCAGTTCGATGCCGATAGAAAAATCATTGCAGGCTTCGCGGCCACAGTAATTCGATTCTCCCGCATGCCAGGCTCGCTTGTGAAAAGGAACAAACTGGGTGATCTCCCCCTTTCTATCTATCAGTATGTGAGACGAGACATTGAGCTGGTGAATGGTCTCAAAGTAGGGATGATCTTCGGGCTGCAACTGATTGGTGAACAGTTGCTCAATATAAGCGCCGCCAAACTGTCCCGGGGGCAGGCTGATATTATGAATAACTATCAACTCAGCACTCTGCTGGGCAGGGCGCTCATCTGAATTAGGTGATTCAATATAGAGCCCGATATCGAGCAATCCATTTTTTCTGTTAATTTTCATTGGTTTAAGGATATAACTTAAAACTCTGAGGGTAAAGTCTCGGCTAAAAAATCCGCTAAATATTACCAGTGGCGTATTGCTATGAGGTGGGCTGTCTATAGAATGGAGACTTCAATTTTCAGGTGAATAATTTGTCAGCAACAACCGCCGGGTTAAATCCCGAACAGAAGGCCGCGGTAAAATATATAGACGGCCCCCTATTAGTACTCGCAGGTGCAGGCAGTGGTAAAACCAGGGTAATCACCCAGAAAATCGCCTATCTCATTCGTGATTGCCAGATCAGCCCCCTCCATATTACCGCGGTGACTTTTACCAATAAGGCCGCCCGTGAAATGAAGGGACGGGTGGCGGCCAGTCTGGGTAAAAAAGAAACCAAAGGTCTGATCGTTTCTACTTTTCATAATCTGGGTTTGAGAATTCTGGGTAAATTTCATAGCAAGCTGGGTTATAAAACCGGCTTCAGTATTTTTGATGCCACCGATACTCTGGTGTTACTCAAAGGTTTATATTCTCAGGATTCTCTGAGCAATGTGGATGATGCCGAAGAAGCGCGGTGGAATATCTCGCGCTGGAAAAATGATTTTATTTCCCCGGAGCAGGCTCTAAGCACCGCCGAGAATGATCTTGATGCCCGCTTCGCACGAATTTATGAACGCTATCAACGCCAGCTTAAAGCCTATAATGCATTTGATTTTGATGATCTAATTTTGCAGCCGGTGATTTTATTTCAGCAACACGGCGATGCGCTGGAATACTGGCAGAACCGCATGCACTATATGCTGGTAGATGAATATCAGGATACCAATGCCAGTCAGTATCAGCTGGTTAAATTATTATTAGGCGACCGAGCGCGACTAACTGCGGTAGGCGATGACGATCAGTCGGTATATTCATGGCGGGGTGCGCGACCTGAAAATCTGGCATTGCTGAATGAAGATTATCAGAATTTAAAACTGATAAAACTGGAACAGAATTATCGATCCACCAGTCGCATATTAAAATGCGCCAATCATTTAATAAAAAATAATCCCCATACATTTGAAAAATCTCTCTGGTCTGATCTTGGTTTAGGTGAGGCCATTCGAGTTGTTGAATGCCCCAGTGGCGAAGCCGAAGCGGAACGGGTTATTGGCGAATTAAACGCACATAAATTTCAGAATCGAAATAAGTTTAATGATTACGCTATTTTATATCGAGGTAATTTTCAGTCGCGGGTGTTTGAAAAATATCTGCGTGAAGTCAATATTCCTTATGTTGTCAGTGGCGGCACTTCATTTTTTGAGCGCTCAGAAGTTAAAGACGTAATGGCGTATTTACGTTTGCTGTCGAACCCCGATGACGACACGGCTTTCTTAAGAATTGTAAATACACCGCGACGAGAAATCGGTGCATCGACGCTGGAAAAACTGGGCGAATATGCCACCCAGCGAGAAGTCAGTTTATTTGCCGCCAGTTTTGAATTTGGTTTAAAACAGATACTCAATGAGCGCGCATTAAATAAACTGGAAAATTTCTGCAACTGGATTAATTTACTCAGCGATAATGCAGAACGCGGCGACCCCATTGCGGTGGCGCGAGATATGGTGACTGAGATCGGTTATGAGGACTGGTTAAAAGATCAGGCCAGCGATTTAAAAGTCGCAGAAAAACGCATGGAAAATGTATATGAATTACTCGACTGGTTATCCCGCTTATATAAAGATGAGAAAGGCGAAAATCTGGGCGAGTTAGTGGCGCACATGACTTTAATGGATATTTTAGAGCGTAACAAAGAAGAAGATAAAACCGATGCCGTCAGTTTAATGACCCTGCATGCGGCCAAAGGGCTGGAGTTTCCCTATGTATTTATGGTGGGCGTTGAAGAAGAAAGTCTGCCCCATAGAAACAGCATTATGGAAGATAATCTGGAAGAAGAACGGCGTCTTGCCTATGTGGGCTTAACTCGTGCAAAACGAGAGCTGGCCATTACCTATGCCACTCATCGGCGACGTTATGGCGAAGATGTGGAATGCGAGCCCAGTCGCTTTTTATATGAGTTACCAGAAGATGATGTGATGTGGGAAGGCGGTAAAAATAAACTGGATCCTGAAACCAGTAAGGCACGAGCTAAAGATCATCTGGCGGCGATGAGAAATATGCTGGCCTGATTTTGCCGTTTGTGAAGGTAAAAGCCTGAACTGCAGAGGCTGTGTCGGTGTGCAGAGCAAAGCAATATTCTGTAGGAGCGAGTCTTTAGCTCGCGATGTTTGCGGGCCGTTAAAATCACGAGCTAAAGACTCGCTCCTACGAAATACTCAGGGGGTGCCCGTTTATCAATACACTGTGTAAGTAAGATATTTAACTAAATCAGCGTCTATACTCAGGATTAAAGCTTTACCCTGTCAATTGCTAATAACTAACAAAAAAAGTAAATATCAGGTAAATTAAAATGTTAATACTTTCTTATATTAGTATCAGGCTCCGTCTATTTATCATTACAGGTTTTTCTATTGTCGTGCTGATTGCTGCTACGACAGGTTCATTAATTCTGTTTGATAAATTTGATGCCAGTATCGGCCGCATTTACGATGACCGAATGGTGCCACTTAAATTAGTTAAAAATATTGCTGATGATTACACCAATAATATTCTTGGTGCAGTTAATAAGGCAAAGACTGACCTGGTTTATCCAGATGATGCCCTCGTTCTTTTTTCAACAGCGCTAACCAATATTGATCTGAACTGGAAGGAATATCGATCACACGAATTAAGTTCGGTGGAAGAGACGCTTGCAGTGGATATTGAAAAATTGTTTGTTGAAGCCGACAGTTATCTTAAGCTGGTTAAAAAGACGCTTACCGCTATGGGTGATGAAAATAATGGTGAGCTGGATCAGTTTGATGGTGCGCTTTATGTGGTGATTGACCCTATCCATAAAAAAATTGTTGAGCTGGTGAACTATCAACTGGAAAAAGCCCAGCAGGAACGTGTGCGTGCAGGTGAGCAGTCTGATTTCATCGGCTACTGGTTTACATTAATTGCTATTATTTCTGTTCTGGCCATGAGTGTTATTGGTTATATGATTTCCTATTCTATTATTAAGCCAATTGATGAAATGCGATATACGATAGAAAATATTGAACAGAACTCTGACCTTTCATTAAGACTGTCTGATGATAGCAGTGATGAGACAGGGAAAATGGCGAAAGCCTTTAATAGTATGTTGAATAAATTTAGTTCAGTCATTGGCCAGGTTGCATCTACCAGCACAGAGATATCCTCTGTAACAAATCAGATGGTGACGGTTACCGATGCGACTAATTTAAATATGAGCCAGCAGCGATCCGATACAGATCAGCTGGCAACCGCAGTGACTGAAATGGCAGCCACCGCACAGGAGGTGGCAAGTAATGCTAATCAGGCTGCGGATGTGAGTCAGCAGGCAGAAGAAAATGCAACGCAGGGTCAGCAGGTTATAACCAGTACTATAAGTAATATAAATGCTATTGCCGGTGATATCGAAGAGGCGAGCAAAGTGATTGCCGATCTGGCATCGGACAGTGATGAAATCGGCACAGTACTGGACGTTATTAAAGGCATTGCAGAACAGACCAATCTGCTGGCATTAAACGCAGCTATTGAAGCTGCCCGCGCAGGAGAGCAGGGGCGCGGATTTGCAGTTGTAGCAGATGAAGTACGCAGCCTTGCTTCACGCACGCAGCAATCTACAGAAGAAATTGAGACCATGATTGAACGCTTGCAAACAGGTGCAGGCAAAGCAGTGAAAGTAACTGAAGCCGGTCTCGAAAGAACGCGGGAAAGTGCCAGTCAATCCAGTGGTGCTACAGACTCATTAAATGTCATTATGACTTCGGTGAAGAAAATTAATGACATTATAATTCAGGTTTCCAGTGCGGCAGAAGAGCAGACCAATGTTGCAGAAGAAATTAATCAGCGAATTGTAAGTATTAGTCAGATTGCCGAAAAAACAGATGAAGGTTCAAAGCAGACGGTTGCGTGTAGTGAAAATCTGTCAGTGCAGTCTGCGGATCTTAATTCAGTTGTAAATCAGTTTAAAACTTAAGACCTGAAATATTTAACGCAAAGAATATATTTTTTGCAGAAGCAACCTTTAGGTCGCGATGTCTTGCAGGTTGCTGAAATCGAGACCTAAAGGTTGCTCCTACAAAAACTCAAAGGTATAACTCACCATTTCTTTACCCGGGTCAATAATTTCAACACTTATTGAAACAGGTTCACCGGGTATCATTTTAGATATCTGTGCCACAGGAACGCCTAAATATTCTTCTGGTGTAAAGCGTCGCCCTGCAATAGTCTGGCCACGAATATTTTCAAATTTAAGTTCAAGCAGAGGAAATTCCTGTTCGAAGGCAGCCTGATTAACAATGCTTGCGCTCACCATCAGGGCATTTTTAGAATTCGGGTGACTGAAAATATTTTTATTACTTAATTCTATGCGGCTCGGGTCTCTTGGCTCAGGTAAATCACAATTTGTATATTCACACATTAAGCCAAGCCAGGGGCGAAGCTCACTGAATTGCACCAGACGATATCGATCATAATAAGCGTATTGCAAAATGCCGGTGATCAACATAGATAAGATGGCCAGCGTCCAGAAAATGCTACCAATAAAACCATAGTGTCGTTTAGGGTTGCGAGTTTCTGCTCTTAAATCAGGCGGGATAACATCGGGCAGTATTATGTCATCACTGTCCAGAATACTGTCTTTAGCTTGATTCAGTGGAGCCTCGATAACTGGATCTTCTATTGATTGTTCTTCAACCAGCTGATCTTCGATAAGGTTGTCATGTAAATTATATTTTTCATTCTGATATGGGTTTTCTGCGGTGAAGATTGCGAGACAATGTCCACATCTTACCTGGCCTTCTGCCTGATCAAGTTGTTGTTCGTCAACATTAAAAACAGTATGACAATGTGGGCATTCGGTTTGCATTATTTTTTCTTCCCTGTAATTCGTATCCATTCTTCCTGCACGGCAGGTGCATCCAGATTAAACCATGGCTGATATGCTTCAATTATTGATTGCGCCTGATTTTCCAGAATACCTGACAACACAATATCACCATTGGGTTTGCAGTAGCCGGCAAGTTTGGCTGCGAGTTCAACCAGTGGGCCAGCCAGAATATTAGCCAGTACCATATCATATTTTTGTTCAGGTATATTTTCAGGCGGCATGGCATTTAATTTTTCTGTTACAGAATTTTGTCGAGCATTATCTTCACTGGCCTGCAGTGCCTGAGGGTCGATGTCGGTAGCATCACAATGTTTTGCGCCCAGCATCAACGCGGCTATTGCCAGCACGCCGGAGCCGCAACCAAAATCCAGCAGAGTTTTATTTTTTAAATCGGCCTGATCGAGCCACTGTAAACACAGAGAGGTGGTGGGGTGGGTGCCGGTGCCAAATGCCAGCCCCGGATCCAGCATAAGATTTATTGCATCAGGGTCAGGTGGTGGTAAATGCCGAGGGCATACCCAGAGTTTCTGGCCAAATTGCATGGGGTGGTAGTTGTCCATCCATGCGCGCACCCAGTCTTTATCTTCCAGTTGTTCTATGCGTAGTGGTAGTTTATTGCCGAGCTGGTTTTCAATGTTCTGTTTTAATTCGCAGGTGTTAATGTCGGCATCAAATAAACCGGTGAGAATGAGTTTATCCCACAACGGTGTTTCGCCTGGAGCGGGTTCGAGTACCGGATTGTCTTCGGCATCTTTTAAGGTAACGGATAAAGCGCCGGCATCAAGCAATGCCTGTTCGGCTTTGTCGTTAGACGATTGATCAACTTGTAGTATGAGTTGTATCCAGGGCATTATTTTTGCTGCAAAGACACAGAGGTGGGATATCTACATAAAAATTTTCTAAAAGCAAAAAGCATTTTTTCCGCAAATAAACGCAAATGCACGCAAATGTTTTGTTTGTGCGCCTGCGGCGCACTGTAACCTGTTAACGCTTTTGTTTTTATTGGCGTAGATTTGCGTTTATTTGCGGACAAAATATTTTATCTTTTTAATTCTAAGAAATACCCAGTTTCTTTTCCAGATAATGAATATTAGCACCACCTTTTTGAAAAGCACCATCATTCATAATATCCATTTGCAAAGCAATATTGGTATTAATGCCATCAATAACGGTTTCGGATAACGCGCCTTTCATTCGAGCAATCGCGGTTTCACGAGTGTCGCCATAGGTGATGAGTTTGCCAATCATTGAGTCGTAATGAGGTGGCACGTTATAGCCGCTGTAAACATGGGATTCAACTCGCACACCCGGACCACCCGGAGGATGATAACGGGTAATTAAACCGGGAGATGGAATAAATGTTTTTGCATGTTCGGCATTAATTCGACACTCAATAGCGTGGCCGGTAATTTTTACGTTTTCCTGTTTAATGCGTAATGGTTCGCCCGATGCGATAAACAGTTGCTCTTTAACAATGTCTACGCCGGTTATCATTTCAGTAACCGGGTGCTCAACCTGAACACGGGTATTCATTTCAATAAAATAAAACTCACCGTCTTCAAATAAAAATTCAAATGTACCTGCACCACGATAATTTATCTGGTTGCATGCTTCGATACAGACTGTGCCGATTTTTGCACGCAGTTCTTCGGTAATGCCGGGAGCCGGTGCTTCTTCTACTACTTTCTGATTGCGACGTTGCATGGAGCAGTCACGTTCACCCAGGTGAACAGCGTTGCCCTGACCATCGGATAAGACCTGTATTTCCACATGGCGCGGATGTTCCAGATATTTTTCCATATAAACCTGGTCATTATTAAAGGCCGCACCGGCTTCAGCTTTGGTGAGTGAAATAGAATTTAATAATGCCGCTTCGGTGTGCACAACGCGCATGCCTCGACCGCCGCCGCCACCAGACGCTTTAATAATAATGGGGTAACCAATACGCTGAGCAATTTCCATATTTTTTTTATCATTGTCATCCAGCACACCATCGGAACCAGGTACGCAAGGCACGCCTGCTTTTTGCATGGCGGCAATCGCCTGCACCTTATCGCCCATGGTGCGAATGGAGTCGGCTTTAGGGCCGATGAAAATAAATCCACTGTCTTCAACACGTTCAGCAAAGTCTGCATTTTCAGATAGAAAACCGTAGCCGGGATGAATCGCATCGGCATCGGTCACTTCAGCTGCACTGATAATTGCGGGGATATTTAAGTAACTCTGTATTGATGGCGCAGGGCCAATGCAAACAGATTCATCTGCCAGACGCACATGTTTTAAATCACGATCTGCATCAGAATGAATGGCCACGGTTTTAACGCCCAGCTCACGACAGGCACGTAAAATACGTAGGGCAATTTCGCCACGGTTGGCGATAACGACTTTATTTATCATATGAGTTCTTTAAATTTATTCGATAACAAACATAGGTTGGCCAAATTCAACTGGCTGACCATTTTCAACAAGAATGGCTTTAACTGTGCCTGACTTGTCGGCTTCAATCTGGTTAAGAATTTTCATCGCTTCGATGATGCAAAGAGTATCGCCTTCACTCACCTGTTTGCCCACTTCAGTGAAAACCGGTGCACCGGGAGTTGATGAGCGATAGAAGGTACCGACCATCGGTGAGGTTACCTGATGACCAGAAATTTCTTCTGCTGCTGGTTCAGCGTCAGCTATGGCCGCTGCAACTGGAGCCGCAGCAACAGGCATGGGTGCTGGAGCCATAGCAACAGCAGGCACAGAACTCATCTGCCTTGAAATTCGCAGTGACTCTTCACCTTCCTTAATTTCGATTTCAGCAACACCGGATTCATCCAGTAGCTCGATTAGTTTTTTTATCTTACGTATATCCATTCGGTTTTTAACCTTATGTTATGAATTTATTAATTGATCATTCGCTGCCCGTAGTGCCAGTTCATAACCGGCCGGACCAAGCCCTGATATCACCCCAATGGCAATATCAGAAAAATACGACTGTTTGCGGAATTCTTCACGAGCATGCACGTTTGATAAGTGCAGTTCGATAAATGGGATTTTTACACCACTTAAAGCATCGCGGATGGCCACACTGGTATGGGTAAAAGCCGCAGGATTAATAATGATGAATTGAGTGCCATCGTCCTGAGCTTTGTGAATGCGTTCAACCAGTTCATGCTCAATATTGCTTTGCAGGTGCGAAATCTCATGTTTGAAGCCTTTCGCCAGCTTTTCCACATCGGTAATAATGTCTGCGAGATTTTTACTGCCGTAATGTTCTGGCTCCCGAGTACCCAGAAGGTTCAGATTGGGACCGTTTAAAATAAGTATTTTGGCCATGAAATCGAGACGCTATTATCTTACAAAGTGGATTAGGCGAGATTTTGCACCCAATTGCGCCAGATGTCTACAGTTTTTAAGGAATTAGATACTAAATCGCTGGAGATCGGAGCAATGTCACAGTTTATGGGGGTGAGTTTGGTTGGGGGTGTTTTTAGTTATAAGTATGAAGACTAAAAAGAAAAAGATTTACCGCAAATGAACGCGAATATACGCAAATAAAACGTAAGTACAGACGTGAAATTCCACACACCCTGTCATCCCTCGACTGCGCTCGGGATGACAAAATGTAGAATGAAACCATGCTCTACAATATGTGTTTGTTTTTATTTGCGTATATTCGCGTTCATTTGCGGAAAAAAGCTTTTGATTTAAGCTCAGCTAAAATCACAACAATTTCAGAATAACTTTCTCTGTATCCTGTTTAGATAATTCACCCGCTCGGGTAAATGCAATTTTGCCATCTCGACCAATAAACACAGAAAAAGGCAGGGCATTAACCCGGTTGCCAAAACGGCGGGATAAATCCATTGCTTCCAGTTCTGCCGCCATAATGGGGTAGTTGATGCCCATTGTATCCACATAGTCTTTAACCGAATCTTCATTGTCTATGGCAATGCCGATAATATGAAAACCCTTGCTTTCATATTTTGTCTGCAATTCCATAAAGGCTGGAATCTCTCTTTTACAGGGAGGACACCAGGTAGCCCAGAAATTCACCAGCACGACTTTGCCATCCCATTCTTTAATATTGCGGACATCGCCTTCAATGTCTTTCATCGCAAATTCGGGGCGCAGTGTGCCCACGACACTGGCTGTTTTTTCAGGCATAACAGCCGGCAGGTTCTGTTGTTCTGCAGACATAAAGTAGCGCTGCAAACCAAAACCTGCACCACCCGCAATGATAAGTACAAGACTAAATAAGAAATAATTTTTCATTAGTTAATTGAGCGCCTGATTGACATGATTAGAAAATTTATCCGCTGGCATGTAACCCACGACGCGATGATTACGTTTTTCATTACCCTCGGCATCATAAAAAATAATTGCCGGCGGGCCAATAATGCCAAAGTGTTTATAGAGTTCTTTATCCTGTGCATCATTGGCCGTGACATCTGCCTGCAGTAGCATGGTATTGCCTAATGCATCCTGCACGTCTGGATCAGAAAAAGTCAGCTTTTCCATTTCCTTACATGAGATACACCAGTCAGCGTAAAAATCCAGCATCACTGTCTGCTTATTGGCTTTGGCGGTGGCCAGTGCTTTATTTAAATCGTCCAGGCCTTTAACCTTCTTGAAGCGAAGATGTTTGGCCTGTTCAGTATGAGTGCCAGAAGATGCCATTCCTTTTAAGGGGTGGAACATATCGTTATTACCCGAGGCAGCGCCAATCAGTAACATCATGCCGTAGGTAAACAGAATAATTCCTGTGCCTTTCCATAATTTTTTCCAGCCGGTTGCGCCTTCTTTTATGCCTTCCAGTGCTCCCATGTAAATGGAAGATACGATGAATAATGTCGCCCATAACAACATGGCTACAATTTCTGGAATAATACGTTCCAGCATCCAGATGGCCACCGCCAGCATGGTGACACCAAATACGGCTTTTACTGAATCCATCCAGCCGCCGGCTTTAGGCAGCAGTTTACCGGCAGAAGTGCCGATGATAATTAACGGTGTACCCATGCCCATGCTTAAAGCAAACAGAGCCACGCCACCCAACACTGCATCACCTGTCTGGCCTATATAAATAAGTGCGCCCGCCAGAGGTGCGGCGACACAGGGGCCAACTATTAATGCAGATAGAAAGCCCATTACTGCTACACCGCTCAGGCTGCCGCCCTGTTGTCTGTTGCTGGTGTTTGTCAGGCGGCTCTGAATAAATGCGGGCATCTGCAAATCATAAAAGCCAAACATGGAAAACGAAAGGATAACGAATACACCAGCAAAACTGCTCAGTATCCAGGGATTCTGAAAAGCGGCCTGAATATTCTCGCCAAATAATCCTGCCAGTATGCCAGCAACCGTATAGGTTAGCGCCATCGCCAGCACATAAACCAGTGACAGCACGAAGGCATTTCGGGTGTTCATCTTATCGCCCTGACCGACAATAATGCTGGATAAAATGGGGATCATCGGGAACACACAGGGAGTGAATGCGAGTAACAGGCCAAATCCAAAGAAGCTAATAATAGTGAGTATGGCGCTGCCGGAACTTAAGGAGGCTGCAATCTCATCCTGTTCTGTCATGGCGGTGTCGCTGCTATCCGGTGTTGATACATCATCCAGAGTCGCGGCAGCAGCAGATGAAATCAGATCAAAACTGGCTTCCACTGTTTTGGTAATGGGAGGGTAGCAAATACCACTAATTTCAGAGCAGCCCTGATATTTAACCTTGAAGCTGGCCGTTCTGGCCCCATCTTTAGAACCAGTAATGGGCAGACTGGCGGATGCCTTATTGTGATAGACATAAATATCGCCAAAGAACTCGTCGTGTTTGAGTTCGCCTGTGTCTCGTTTTATGGTACCGGTGCTGATATTGGCTGGATCAACCGGAGTAATTTTGATTTTGTCGCGGTACAGATAATGACCATCAGCAATTTCCCAGCTGGCGATGATTTTACCGTTCTCAGATTTTGTGCTGAGAACAAAAGCAACATCAGGATCCAGGGGCTCATCTGAGTCGCCGCCCAGGCTATTGCCCAGTTCTTCGAGAGAGCTAAAAGGGTTATCTGCTGCGACAGACTGAAACGAAAAAGGTAATAAAAACAACAGGGCAAAGGCAACTCTGGCCCATGTTTTAAGTGAGTGGATGATCATTAATTAACGTCTCTCAAAGGGTGGAATATTGGCATAAAGGTATTTAGAGCCACTTTAGTGCGATAAGTTCTTTAGTTTGTTTGTCCGGTAAGGAGGAACATAATGCTTTTTATGGTGTCATGGCAAGTGATAACAGCTATAAGCGTGATTCATTAGTGATTGTAGTTTAAATATTAGAATGAAATTATTAAGGCAAAATTAAGAAGAGAACTAAATGATTAGATTCTGGCCCGTACTGTTTTTTGTGATTCCCGTAGTGGAAGTCTACCTCCTGGTTCAGGTGGGATCAGCCATAGGCGCTGGCTGGACTATATTGCTGGTTATTTTAACCGCTGTTCTGGGCGTCAACCTGCTGCGACAGCAGGGAATGCAGACCATGATAAAAGCCAATCAGGCCATGGCTCGGGGCGAGATGCCGGCGATGGAAATGATGGAAGGCTTTATGCTGGCCATAGCCGCCGTGCTCCTGATTACTCCCGGTTTCTTCACCGATGCACTGGGTTTTGTTTTTCTATTACCCCTGCCTCGACGAGCGATTATTCATTACCTGCTCTTGAATTCCACAATACAGTCCGCATATACCGTTCACACAGAAAAAAATCACCGCAAAGATTCAAAGACGATAGAAGGTGAGTTTCACCGGGAAGATTGATTATCCCTTGACTCAGCGCGGTTCGTGACTATCATTGGCACTCAATTAAGCAGAGTGCTAAAAACTAAGAGGATGTCTACATAAAATGAATATTCGCCCTTTACAGGACCGTCTGGTCGTAAAACGTATGGAAGAAGAACGCACCAGTGCTGGTGGTATTGTGATTCCTGATTCAGCTACAGAAAAGCCAGCTCGTGGTGAAGTACTGGCAGTTGGCAATGGCAAGGTAAGTGAAAGTGGCAGTGTTCGCCCGCTGGATGTAAAAGCAGGTGACCAGGTGCTGTTTGGTAAATACGCCGGTACTGAGATTAAGGTTGAAGGCGACGAAGTTTTAATTATGCGCGAAGACGACATCCTGGGTGTTATCGAAGGCTAACAACATTAATGCCGGGAAACGTTATTAAGTTTTCCGCAAAATCAAATTTAAGAGGATATACACATGTCTGCAAAAGAAGTACGTTTTAGCGATGACGCTCGAAGCCGTATGATTAATGGCGTTAATATTTTAGCCAACGCGGTAAAAGTAACCCTGGGGCCTAAAGGTCGTAATGTAGTTTTAGATAAAGCTTTTGGTGCCCCAGCGGTAACTAAAGATGGTGTTTCTGTCGCCAAAGAAATTGAGCTGGAAGACAAGTTTGAAAACATGGGCGCACAGATGGTTAAAGAAGTATCTTCACAAACATCTGATGTAGCGGGTGACGGTACTACAACTGCAACTGTTTTAGCTCAGGCCATCGTTCGCGAAGGTATGAAATCAGTATCAGCGGGCATGAACCCAATGGATCTGAAACGCGGTATAGATAAAGCAGTAACCGTAGCAGTTGAAGGTTTAAAATCTATGTCAGCACCCTGTGCAGATACAGGTGCAATTGCACAGGTAGGCACTATTTCTGCTAACTCAGATAAAAGTATTGGCGACATTATTGCTCAGGCAATGGAAAAAGTAGGTAACGAAGGTGTTATCACGGTTGAAGAAGGTACCTCTTTAGAAAACGAGCTGGATATAGTTGAAGGTATGCAGTTTGATCGCGGTTACCTGTCACCTTATTTTGTAAATGATCAACAGAGCATGACAGCAGAACTGGAAAATCCATTCATTCTGTTATTTGACAAGAAAATTTCTAACATTCGTGATTTATTGCCCACACTGGAAGGCGTAGCTAAAGCAAGTCGTCCATTACTGATTATTGCAGAAGATGTAGAAGGCGAAGCGCTGGCTACATTAGTTGTAAACACTATGCGCGGCATTGTTAAAGTAGCGGCAGTAAAAGCACCAGGTTTTGGTGATCGTCGCAAAGCGATGTTGCAGGATATTGCAGTATTAACCGGTGGTCTGGTTATTTCTGAAGAAGTAGGCCTTTCTCTGGAGAAAGTGACGTTAGAAGATTTAGGCAGTGCAAAGAAAATAACTATCACTAAAGAAGCCACTATTATTGTTGATGGCGCAGGTCAGGCATCTGAGATTGATGAACGTGTTACTCAAATTCGTGCCCAGATTGAAGAAGCCACATCTGAATACGATATTGAAAAACTGAATGAACGTGTTGCTAAATTAGCCGGCGGCGTTGCGGTTATCAAAGTCGGCGCGGCCACTGAAGTTGAAATGAAAGAAAAGAAAGACCGTGTAGACGATGCATTACATGCAACCCGCGCAGCGGTTGAAGAAGGTGTAGTACCTGGCGGCGGCGTTGCACTGATTCGTGCCTGTGCTGCACTGGTTGATCTGAAAGGTGATAACCACGACCAGGAAGTGGGCATAGCGATTGCAAAACGTGCAATGGAAGAGCCATTACGCCAGATCGTCAGCAACGCGGGTGATGAAGCTTCTGTTGTATTAAACAAAGTTGAAGAAGGTAAAGGCAATTTTGGTTATAACGCAGGCAATGGAACTTACGGCGATATGATTGAAATGGGTATACTCGATCCTACTAAAGTGACTCGCTCTGCACTGCAAAACGCGGCATCGGTTGCAGGTCTGTTAATTACTACAGAATGCATGATTGCTGATGCGCCATCGGATGACGCTGCTGGTGCTGGTATGCCAGATATGGGCGGCATGGGTGGTATGGGCGGCATGATGTAATCATCTCGCTTCAGGATGTTAAAAAAGCCCGGTTTATGCCGGGCTTTTTTTTGTTTATTATAAAGATGGGTTAAGGGGCAGAAGATCAAAAGAAAAAAGATTTACCGCAAATGAACGCAAAAATACGCAAATAAGACATAAACACATAATTAGTCATTATCCCGTATTCTGTCATTCCGAGCGCAGCCGAAGTACCTACATGGATGTAGGTACTTCGGCTGCGCTCGGAATGACGGCAATACTTGCTCCTTTTATTTGCGTATTTTTGCGTTCATTTGCGGTAAAAATGTTTTTGACTTTAAAAACTCTGAAAAAAGGGCAAAGCAATCACGCCAGAAAAAATTGCACTCTGCAATATCGCAGCCCCCATCCATATTGCAAACTGCAATTACGATCAGGTTGTAAATCACGGGAAAATTTGTAAGTTATTGATTTATAAAGAATGCAAAAAACTGGCACAGGAGCTGCAAATATTTATCACAAGTTTTAGAGTCTTAACTGGATTTAAAGTTTTTCATATAGCAACCACGCTGATGCTAAGGTGCATGGACTGGCACCGCTCTTTTTATACTAAGGCTCGAAGAATCGTTCTTCGAGCTTTTTTATGTTTGGCCATCAATTACAGAATTTCATGTCCATAAATTTATCAATAAAGCTCAAACCATAAAAATCGCCATCCCGTGATGTATTATCGTGTTCAAAATAACAGATACGACACCGGGCATTATGTATTTCTTCATCATTGATATAAACAGAAATACTAATCAGGTCATCGATGCAGAATATATCCTGGCTGGAAAAACGTAGACCACCGCGGCTGATATTATCAATTCCATACTTTAGATTTTTATGGTCCCGGTTTTTATAAGGATCATTTAATTTGAAGTATGCGCCTGTTACCGGCTGTCTGCGTTCTCTGCGAATCATTGTTTTTTCATTTTTTTATGGCGATGCATAATTATAAACCCTGCTTCAGACAATGATATAGTTTGTTTGAGATGCCAGTTAAAAGTTTAAAATATTGTTTGTGGTCAGCCTGATATTTTATACCCAGTGGTTCTAACGGGATAAGCTGAACTTGCTGATTTTCAGTAATAGTCTGAATAATTTCAGGAATATTGGGTGGCTCATAAAATACACAGCGAATATTCTGTTGTTGTATTTTCTTTTTTAAATCACGGATATGCCGTATTCCCACTTTATGTTCTGGTGAAGTGGTGACAAACAGGCCAGCAGTTAGTTTGAAATCGTTTTCGAAATATTGAAAGGCATCGTGGAATATTAAAAAAGGCTGGCGAGAAACAGGCTGCATCTGTTGCTGCAACTCTTTTTTTAGTTGCTTTAATTTTGCTATCAAATGGCTATTATTTGATCTGTATTTTTCCGCATTACCTTTATCCTGTTTTATAAATTCCTCGCTTAGATAACGACTAATGACGATGGCGTTATCAATGGATAACCAGATATGGCCATCAGTATGGTGGCGATTTTTTTTACTGTCATGAAAATCAAAAGCCCTGGCTTTCAGTAAATTAATACCCGTGATATTAGTCAGGCTAATAATCTTTTTATGCGACAGACTGCTTTGCAGTGCAGGCATAAAGCTTTCAATCTCCGGGCTGGCGTAAATAATTATATCTGCTCGACTTATGCGACGACGATCTGAAGGCTTCATAGCGTAGTCGTGAGGGGACTGCAGATTATCGAATAATAATTCAGGCTCAGTAATATTAAGTGTTAATGCAGTAACCAGCGAGTGCAATGGTTTCAGAGTAACCAGAATTTCAGGCGCAGCAGCGTATACCTGCAGCGGCGAGATGAATATTAACAGGCTAAAAAAAGTCGCAATAAACAGTTTAATAATATTTTTATCAACAGCTGGCATCTTTATGTGAGTTAGACTTTATGTGGTATTGTTGGCTTGATTTTACGAAGCCACAACGCAAAAGCCCAGCACTAATTTTTATGGAATCAGTTTTTTATTTATGAACGACTCTCAGAATATTTTAATTAAAGCCCATAATCTTTGTCTGAGTATAGCCGGTCGCCAGATACTCGATGGCGTCAGCCTTGAAGTTAAGCCCGCTGAAATTGTCACCCTGGTTGGGCCAAACGGCTCAGGCAAATCTTCTCTGCTGAGATTACTACTCAGATTGAGCCAGCCTGATGCTGGCAGTGTTGAGCATAAAATCGGTCTGCGTACCGGGTATATGCCGCAGAAAATTCATATTGACCCGGTGTTGCCGCTTAGTGTGAAACGTTTTTTACAGCTGGCGGGTGATATCACCCCGCATCAAATTAATCAGGTGGCTGAACAGGTAGGGGTGATTTCACTGCTCGATCATCCGGTACAGAATATTTCAGGTGGTGAATTTCAGCGGGTACTACTGGGCAGAGCGTTATTAAGAAAGCCCGATTTGCTGGTGCTGGATGAACCCGCTCAGGGTGTGGACATCAATGGTCAGCAACAATTCTATCAGCTAATTTCCAGCATACGTGATCAGCTCGGTTGCGGCGTGTTAATGGTTTCTCATGATCTACATCTGGTAATGGCGGCCACCGATCAGGTGCTGTGTCTGAATACCCATATCTGTTGTCAGGGACACCCTGAAGATGTGAGCAAACATCCTGAATATTTAAAACTGTTTGGCAGCTCACTGGAGGGACTGGCGGTGTACACCCATCATCATGATCACAGTCATGATTTACACGGCGATGTGATTGACCAAAAATCTTGCGATCATAATCATGGATGATTTTATTTTAAGAGCACTAATCGCTGGAATTTTAATGGTGATGATCAGCGGCCCATTAGGTTGTGTTGTGGTGTGGCGACGCATGGCTTATTTTGGCGATACCCTGGCGCACTCTGCATTGCTGGGCACGGCAATGGCCATTATGCTGGATGTAAATCCATTACTGGGTGTATTAATTATTGGCCTGTTAATTAGTGTGCTGCTGGTTTTATTACAACGCAAACCCGATATATCCAGCGACACATTATTAGGCATTATGGCTCATGGCGCGTTGGCCGCAGGCTTGGTGTTACTGGCACTGATGCAAAATCAGGGCATGAGAATCGATTTAATGGCTTATCTGTTCGGCGATATTCTGGCAGTAAGCTGGAACGATTTAATCTGGATGAGTGCAGGTGTTGCGCTGGTTCTGGTTGCATTAAAATTTTTATGGCGAGCATTGTTATCAATAGCCGTAGATGAAGAGCTGGCTCGCAGTGAAGGTGTGGCGGTTGAGAAGGTTAGATTATTATTTATGTTGCTGGTGGCCGTAGTGGTGGCCGTAGCAATGAAAGTTATCGGTATTTTACTCATCACCGCGCTACTTATTATTCCTGCGGCTACGGCGCGACGATTTTCAAATTCACCGGAGGCGATGGTAATGCTTTCTATTTTAATGGGTGCGGTAGCTGTGTTGCTGGGGCTAATGGCGTCCATGCAATGGGATAGTCCGGTGGGGCCTTCTATTGTAGTAGCGGCAGTTGTTAGTTTTTTTGTATCACGGTTGAAAACGATTTAAACTGACCAGTTTATAGAGGTATTTGGTTTTATTTATAGCGAATAATAGATGTATAAATTATATGACTATTGTTCTATTTTATTTAAAATTTTTAGCCTGCATATTTCCGCCAGTTCATCACGTTTATATTCCCATGCATTAATCGGCGGTAAAAAACTCAGCTCCACATTCATGTTTTTTTCAGAAATCATGTCCATTAAAGAATCTATAAACTGAGTGTCGCCTACAAACGGAGCTTTAGGGTGCACTCCATTGGGATGTGGGTAGCGTAAGGCGACGGGTTGAAGCTGAACTTTTGCATCTATGGCAGCCTGAAATAAACGACTATGAAAACGCCCCACAGAAGTGCCATCAGTAGTAGTGCCCTCAGGGAAAATAATAACGTGGCCACCATTTTTTAATGCCTGCGCGATATCTGTTATAGATTGCTCGGCAGCACCTCTTACTCCGCGTTTAATAAACAGTGTACCGGCTTTAGTAGCCAGCCAGCCAACAAAGGGCCAGCTATTTATTTCGTCTTTGGATAAAAAATGCACCGGCACACAGGAGCCTAAAGAGGGAATATCAAACCATGAAATATGATTGATAATAAATAAAGTGGGTTGTTGATTAATATTCCCAAGCACTGTTTTCTGCATGCCAAAAATAGTGCAAATACGTCGATGCCACCATAGAGATAAATGTGCAGAAACTGAACCGGGGTGGACGACCTTACGCAAAAAAAACACAGCCAGAAGCAGGCCAATAAATATATGTAATAAAACTAAAAATAATCGCCAGAAAATTCTAATGGGTTTTAGATGACGACTCATTTATTATTTTCAGTTTTAAGGCGCATAGATAAATCCACTGCTTTGATGTCTTTAGTGATAGCACCACTGGAAATATAATCCACACCTGTTTCGGCAATGCTGAGAATATTGTCTAGAGTGACATTGCCAGATGCTTCAAGTTCTAATTGTTGATTGTTTAGTTTTACTGCCTGTGATAATTGTTGTAGAGAAAAATTATCCAGCAAAACACGTTCAACGTTGGCATTCATTGCCTGCTGTAACTCATCCAGATTTTCTACCTCAACTTCAATACTGAGTTCGGGATGTTGTTGCCGTGCTGACTCGACTGCCTGCTGAATGCTGCCAGCACCGATAATATGGTTTTCTTTTATTAAAATTGCGTCATACAAACCAGTGCGATGATTGACGCCACCACCACAACTGACAGCGTATTTCTGTGCCAGCCTTAATCCAGGAATGGTTTTGCGTGTATCCAGAACTTTTGCGTTTGTAGAGCGAATAGTTTGAGCGTATTTATAAGCGAGGCTGGCGGTGGCAGATAAGGTCTGTAAAAAATTTAACGCAGCCCGTTCTCCGCTTAATAGTGAACGGGTAGAACCATTCAGTTCGCAGAGTAACTGATTTGCGTCAACACTGTCGCCATCTGTGATATGCCAGTGAATATGAATATGGCTATCCAGCTGTTTAAATACTTCATTGAACCAGGTTGTGCCACAGATAATGGCTGCTTCTCTGCTAATCACAGTGGCGCAGCTGGTGGATGTTTGTTCGATAATTTCACCAGTAACATCACCGGTGCCGATGTCTTCTTCGAGTGCCTGGCGGACACTGGTTTCAATATAACTGTGGGCAATATTCATGGGGTGAAGTATAAAGGATAAAAGATGTAAAGATATATAGAGTCGTTCTACAAGTCTGTCATCCCGAGCGTAGCCGAGGGTTCTTGCTACCCGGGTCGTCAAGATCCCTCGGCTACGCTCGGGATGACAGTTTTTTCCTGAGTATTTATTTTCGTGTATTCGCGTTTGCTTTTGCCTGTGCTGTTGCAGTAATAAAATAATACTAATCAAACACCAGTCGCAAACCGGCAAAAATATGTCTTTTATCGGGCTGAAAAAAATTTCGAAATGAAGCACGACGGATTTCTGGACGAGTATGATGGGATGCGCCACGTAAAACATAATGCTTATTATCAAACCACGGCGTGGAATATTCATCATAAGGGAAAGGTTTAAACCCTTCGTAAGGATAAAAGGTATTGTTACACCATTCCCAAACTTTACCAGTATTGTGCAGTTTTTCTGATCGCACACCAGCTTCCCATTCGTGTTCATGGGGCAGCCGAGCCTGGGCCCATTTACAAAAAGCCATGGCTTCATAAAAATTAATACCGTAAACAGCATCACTGGCAATTAAATCAAAAGCCCCCTGTTGTTTGATGCCGTACCATTCTCCATTTTTATTACTTGCCCAGTGTTCGGGGCTGCAGATATTTTTCTGCTGTTGCCATTGCCAGCCATCTTCGCTCCAGTATTCGGCAGACTGGTAGCCTTCTGCTTCGATAAATTTTAAATATTCTGCATTGCTGACAGGGCGAGCCGCAATATTAAATGATTCAATATTTATATTATGCTGGGGCAGTTCATTGTCATAAGAATAGGGTAATTCACCACCGACTGTATATTCGCCTGCGTCTATTGATACTGTTTCTTTTGACAGCTTGCAGCTTTGTAAGCTTGTGTTGGGTTTATATTCGCCTTTGTCTTTTTTTATTGCGATCTGATTGAACACCATTCTCATAGTTTCATAATGCTGGCTGTAATGTTGAATAATAAAATTCTGTATGTATTCATCTTTAAATAAAGGATGATCACTTAAAGGCGGCGTCATTTCCAGTAGCAGCAAATCATTTATATCCTGCTGCTTGACCATGTCGTTTAATAGATTTTTTAATTTTGGCAGCTTCGGCCCACGTTCTGGCTTAGGGCACTTTTCAGGCGCAAAAAGTTCTGATACATCTCGAGTTAAATAATCATTTTTCTGTATGATTTCATGCAGCCAGTAGTTTTCAGTAAAAAAACCATGCCCCAGATGCCAGCCTAATGCGCTCAGGTCTTTATGAAATTGCAGGCGGTAATCAGTGTCGTTCATGCCTGCAAAAAGTTCGCGAGATTTATTTTGCACTGCACGCAGGCGAATCATAGTGGTTAAAGAAGTGGCGCTCATGGTTTTAAAGGTTTTTTGAAAACACTTTTGAGTTACGCTGGTTGTTATACATCTGTTTGCGTTCTACTGGCAGATTATTGATATCGTCTTCAATAAAGCCCTGCTCCTGAAACCAGTGGGCTGTTTGCGTTGTGAGTATAAATAGTTTTTCAATGCCCTTGCTGTTGCACTGTTTCTGTAAATGTTGCAGCAACTCGGCAGCACGGCCCTGTTTCTGATAATCGCTATGCACCGCCACACAGGAGAGCTCGGCAATATTTCCTGCATAGGGGTAGAGTGCTGCACAGGCGATAACCATGCCGTCACGCTCAATCACGGTGAACTGTTTTATTTCTAATTCGAGCTGGTCTCTTGATCTGTGAGCAAGAATGCCTTCATCTTCCAGTGGTTGAATAAGTTCAAGTATGCCGCCCACATCATCTATATCTGCCAGTCTGATATCTTCATAGGTTTCAGTGGTAATTAAAGTGCCGGTTCCATCGCGAGTATAAAGTTCGAGTAATAAAGCACCATCAATATTATGACTAATTAAATGTGCACGACCCACACCATGTTTACAGGCATCAACTGCGCTGGATAAATGCAGCTGAGTAATGGCATCGTTGGTGTCACTTTTTAATAGTTGTTCCGCTTCCAGCAAACCAAGTTGCTGAACCAGTTCGCCACTATCATTTTTGACACCATCTGCATCCATTATAAAAATTAATTTATCGGCATTTAAAGCGATGGCGGTGGCAGTGGCAATATCTTCTGCACGGCAGTTAAAGGCTTCACCTGTTGGTGAATAAGCAACAGGTGAAATCAGTACAATATTATTTAACTGCAACTGTTGTTGAATAGCTTCGCAGTCTATACGCCTGATATGACCGGTGTGACCAAAATCAATACCATCCCTCACACCATAAGGACGCGCAGTAACAAAATTACCCGATACAACACGTAAAGATGCACCAGACATAGGCGTGTTAATCAGACCCATAGATAATTTAGTTTCTATATTAACCCGCACCTGACCCACTGCCTGTTCAACACAGGGCAGAATGTCATTGCTGGTAATGCGCCAGCCCTGACTGAATTCGGATTTAAGCCCCAGGGCTTTTATCTGTTTTTCAATTTGTGGGCGCGCGCCATGTACCAGAATCAGGCGAACGCCAAGACTATTGAGCAGGGCAATGTCATGAATTAGATGAGCAAAACCTGAGTGCTCGATGGTTTCTCCGCTGATTGAAATCACGAAGGTGCGGCCACGGTGGCTATGAATGTAGGGTGAAGACTGGCGGAACCAGTTTACGTATTGTTGTGGGCTTGAGTTCATTTAAAAAGTATAAGGTATAACGGTTGAAGTACAAAGTGTACGGGGTGTTTTTTTGTAAGAGTATTCTGCTAACTACCATTCTGTCGTTTCGATTGGAGAGATAGTGGAATGGAGAGATCTTAAATTTTGCGTGATAGTGTATTGTTTTTTTAATCCGGTGGTTTCGCCTGATGGCGACTCACTTTCTTGTCAGTAGCAAAGCTTCCGCTCCTGCTCACGCTCCTTACCTACATCCATGTAGGCAACAAGAAAGTAAGCAAAGAAATGCCGCCCCGAATCACAAGCCCTCATAAAAAGCATGAGGGTTCCATCGTCACTCTCGATTTATGTGGCCGCTCGGCAATTGCTCCTCGACTTTGTTTCCTGAGTCGTTCTACCTCCTGCATCCATGCAGTCGCGCATTGCTCTACTACCGTACGTCCTGTACATATGCGGGACTCACGAATTAAAAAGCGAATTCGCTCAAACATCCTCGCGGAAAACTCCACATAAATCACTCGCTCTTCAGCTTGCTCAATGGGGGAGGGTAATTCAAAAGCGTAAAGAAAAATTAAATGCTGTTATTCACGCGCAGGCATACTGCGTCCAGACTAAATAGATATCAGAGAGCCATTGCTTCTAATACATTGAGAGAACTGTGTACTGACCCCATTTAGTTTTTTGTAAGCCATGTCAGAATATTAAGTAAAATAAATGCACCCAACAACCAGAGGGATATTGTGATACCTATTTTTATGTATGCTGCATTCATGGTCGATGTGCCAGTAGTTATATTTTTATTTAGTGAGTAGAACTCTTCTACATCTACTTTGTTAATTACTGTGTATTCATTATTGTTCACTAGGTTTAGTGCTTCATTTAGTTGTTCGTCTAAATAAATCCATAAGCCAGGCTGAGTCATTAAAAATGGTGTGATCATTCGCGCAGTATTTTCACCATTTATAGTTGCAGGTATGCCGTTGGCTTCTAATAAGCCTTTTAATGTATGAAGATAACCAGTGTCCGTGTTTTTAGTTATTAGTTTCATTTTTTTTCAACTGGAACGTTTTGTTATGCGTTTGTTGTGAATGTAAATAAGCACTGGTTCTATGTCAGTTAATAAAGCTTTTTGAGCTCGTCATTAATAGCTGAACATGAAATACGCTTTTCATTTGCAGATAACCTTTTGAATTTATTTATTGCGGTTAAAGACATTTTTTTAGTAGCTCCACGTTTTCAGGATTATCATTTATGTATTTACGCAAACCATTATTTATAGTATCTAAAGATTTTTTAATATACATGTATTGGCTGGTTTTGTCTTGAGTACAGCCAGCGGCATATGTACTAGAGTTGGCAAGCTTCTTTATTTGTGCTGTTCTTTCATCGGTAACAGCGTGACTTGATATAAATGAGTCACCAACTTTACCATATGACATTACAGAGTTATTCTGTAATTCTACATAGTACTCACTTTTGGATATTTGTGGCGGTGCTATGCCAAGCGTTATAGAGGACTGCGTATAGTCAATATCATCAACTAGTAAATATATTAAATATGTAATTCCTTCTTTAGCACTAGAGCGATTAGGTTGGCCAATGGCAGAAATAACTCCATTTTTTGACATACCCAATGATATCTTATTTATTTCTGTGCTTTTTGGCCCAATAGGTACGGCGGCGCAGCCAACAAGTAATAACATTACTAATAGCTCAATTAACTTCATTTCTTGATGCCCTTATTGAGTAATGATGAAAGCATATTTGTTATTCCGCCTGCGCGGGAACGACGGGTTTTATTGTGCATTTGACTTTGACTTTGACTTTGACTTTGATTTTGATTTTGATTTTGAACTGCCTCCCCATTGAGCAAGCTGAAGAGCGAGTGATTTATGTGGAGTTTTCCGCGAGGATGTCTGAGCGAATTCGCTGTTTAATTCGTGAGTCCCGCATATGTACAGGACGTACGGTAGTAGAGCAATGCAGGAGCAATTGCCGAGCGGCCACATAAATCGGGAGTGACGATGGTACCCTCATCGCTGTTTATGAGGGCTTGTGATTGGGGCGCATTTTCTTTGGTTCGGTTTCTTTTGTGCGAGCAAAAGAAATGAACTCGCCATAAAGGCGAAACTACCGGGTTAAAAATAACAATACACTATCACGCAAAATTTAAGATCTCTCCATTCCGCTAACGCTCCAGTCGAGATGACAGAATATGTGTTGCTCCAGTCGAGAGAACAGAACAGAACAGAACAGAACAGAACAGAACAGAACAGAACAGAACAGAACAGAACGTATATCATTCCAGTTGGGACAACAAAATCATATAAAATAAAAAACTACCGAACACAAAACCGATAAATAAACTTTCGCAATAATTCAACAGTAGGTTCAATAGCACTCAAAGAAAGAAACTCATCCGGCTGATGCGCCTGCCCAATATCTCCCGGCCCTAAAACCAGAGTATCCATCCCCAGTTGATTTAAATAAGGTGCCTCAGTCCCAAACGCCACACTGCCAGAAATATGCCCGGTTAATTTCTCCGCTACTTTAATCAACTCACAATCCGCCGAAGTCTCAACTGCCGGAATACCAGAAAATAAAGGAAACGTTTCCAGCTTAAAATTATTCCCGGGCAAAACTTTCTGCAACCGTTGATTAAGTTCATAACGCAAATCATTTAAATCCATACCCGGCAATGGTCGAATATCAATATGTAATTCACAGGCGCCGCAAATCCGATTGGGATTATCGCCGCCATGAATATGACCAAAATTTATTGTTGGTACTGGCACGGCAAATAAATCATTGCGGTACTGTTGCTGTAATTCTTTTCGCCAGTTCATTAGCTCGGCAATTATTTTATGCATGGCTTCCAGTGCATTGTGCCCCAGTGACGGATCACTGGAGTGCCCGGCCAAACCGGTAATGCGAATCGCCTCCATTAAAATACCTTTATGCATGCGGATGGGTTTCATGCCGGTGGGTTCGCCAATAATGGCGTGACGGGCTCTGGGCTTGCTGGCATTCACCAGTGCTTTGGCACCATCCATCGTGGTTTCTTCATCGCAGGTAGCGAGAATAATTAATGGCTGTTTATAGTCTTCGGTTTTAAAAGACAGTGAGGCTTCAATGGCCAGCGCAAAAAACGCTTTCATATCCGATGTGCCCAGGCCATAAAATTTCTGATTGGATTCGGTTAATTTAAACGGGTCATGATTCCAGCGATTTTCATCATAGGGCACGGTATCGGTATGACCAGCTAATACCAGCCCGCCATCGCCTTTGCCAATGCTGGCAATTAAATTGGCTTTGCCTTTTGCCACCGGCATGATTTCAACATTAAAATTTAAACTGTTTAACCAGTCTGCCAGTAAATCGATTACCGGCTGATTACTCTGATCGATGTCGGGGTTGACGCAGCTAATCGAAGGTGTGGCGATCAGTTGTTGCATCATATTGATAAGTTTGGGTTGTGCTTTCATTGAGTAACCATTTTATTAAAAATTAAAACTGCCTTCTTTAAGGCGTGGAATATGTTTTAAGTTATTGTCTTAAAAAATATCGTCAGCGACGAAGTCTCTGTACATTTTTATACACTTTTAATGGTGAAACTAAAACCACGTTTTTAGAGCGTGGATATTTATTTCTTTAACATGGTGACGCCGGGCAGTTTGCATTGCAATATTTCATTACGCAAAGCGTCGATGGCTTCTGGGCGGGTAAAACTTTTTCGCCAGGCCAGTGCCACGGTTCGATATGGGCCAGGTTGTTTGAACGCTATCATTTTGAGCAGGGGATTCTGATTCGACTGTATATTTGAGCTGGAGGGAAGAACGGTTATACCCACGCCGGTGGCCACCATATGGCGAATGGTTTCCAGCGAGCTGCCTTCCAGACCCTGTAAATTGCCCGAGGTGCGACACTCGGGGCAGGCATCCATTACCTGATCTCGAAAACAGTGACCCGGGCCCAGTAATAATAAATCTTGCTCGGCCAGTTCTTTTACATCTATGGCTGATTTTTTATTTAAAGCATGGCCTTCAGGTGTGGCGACCAGAAACGGTTCATTGTAAATGGCCTGAGTGGTGATGCCGGGTTCATCGAAGGGCAGGGCAATAATAATGACATCAAGCTTGCCGTGCTTAAGTTGCTCTGAGAGCACAGCGGTAAAATTTTCTTCAATAAATAATGGCATCTGCGGTGCGGAGTGATGAATACGTGGCACCAGTTCAGGCAGCAGATAAGGCGCAATGGTGTAAATGGCGCCCAGTCGCAGCGCGCCTGTTAATGGATCCTGATTGCTGTTGGCCAGTTGTTTAATAACATCGGCCTGTTCCAGAACTTTCTGTGCCTGCTCAATAATGCGCTCACCTACGGATGTGATACTCAGTTCACTGCCTGCGCTGCGCTCAAATAAATTTATCCCCAGTTCTGCTTCCAGTTTTTTTATCCCCAGGCTCAGGGTGGGCTGACTTATGTGGCAGGCTTTTGCAGCTCGACCAAAATGACTGTGTTGGGCAACGGCGACGATGTATTTGAGTTCGGTAAGGGTCATGGGGCTTGGTGATTTAAAATATCTATCAAGATCATTGTTATAAGTGATTTGCTAAATATAGCACTATTCGACAAAATTCGTTTCAATTACTTTCGTTTCAATTACTTAAAGAGGACAGGAATAGTGAAAAAAGTATTCATGGTTATATCTGCGCTGTTTGCACTGGCTGCATCGGGTGCGGCTCATTCATATGACTGGCAACCACTGCCCACCACAGCTCCCGCGCCTGCGAATAATCCCACCACCCGAGCTAAAGTCGAACTGGGTAAAGCTCTGTATTTTGATCCACGCATATCCAGCACGGGCACGGTGTCATGCAATAGCTGTCATAACGTAATGGAAGGGGGGGATGACAGTCGCCCTAATTCTATGGGTGTGAATGGTCAAACTGGTGGCCGTGGCGCGCCCACCGTATGGAATGCTGCATTTCATGCCACTCAATTCTGGGATGGTCGTGCCAGTAGTCTGGAGGCTCAGGCCATAGGCCCGATGACCAACCCAATCGAAATGGGAATGAAAAACCATGATTTAGTTATGCAGCGGGTGGCTAAAATGGCGGCGTATAAAACCATGTTTAATGCCGCGTTTGGTAACCAGCAGATGACAATAGATCAGGCTGCCAAAGCCATTGCCGCCTATGAGCGCACGTTGATTACACCCAACAGTGCTTACGATCAGTATGTAAAAGGTAATAAGAGTGCACTGAATAAACAGCAGCAGAAAGGCATGGCATTATTTGCTGAAGTGGGCTGTGTGAGCTGTCATTCCGGCGCGGCATTTAATGGTCAGTCTGGCCTGCCAATGGGCACCTTGATGTTAATGAAGTTTCCCACCTTTACCGATAATGCGTATGTGAAAAAGTATAATCTTGCGGCGGATAAAGGCCGTGAAAATGTTACCGGCAAAGCAGCAGACAATAATATGTTTCGCATTCCAACCTTGCGTAATATTGCTCTGACTGCGCCGTATTTTCATACTGGTACAGTACGCACACTGGATGAAGCGGTGAAGGTGATGGCAAAAACTCAGCTTAATAAAGATCTGAAAAAATCGGAAGTGGCCGATATAGTTGCATTTTTAAATGCCTTAACCGGGCCGTTTCCTAAGCAGGTTATGCCGCGCCTGCCTGTTACCCCCGGCGAGTCTGTGGTGGTGGATTAACTCATCCACTATCGATTTATAAAAAGCCTCTGCCTGTGTAGAGGCTTTTTTTGTGTGAGAAGGAAACAAAGTCAGCAAAACTTTGCTATATATTCTAGGTGTTAAACAGTTTATTTAAAAAGAGGTTTCTCCGTGCCTAGCTTCATATCTTCCAGCATTAGAAATAAATTACTGCTAATTACAGCTTTCGGAACATCCATGGCAATAGTGGTAATCGTATGGGGGGCTTATAGCTTCTGGCAAAGTGAGCAGGTATTCATACAGGCTCTTGGGAGTTATATTGAAGCTGATAATGAGCTGGCCGTGCTGGTTGCTAATTTTGATGAGCATGGGGCTGGGGTGTTGCAAACTATTTTTGCCTTGTTTCTGGTTGCAATCGCAATATCGTTCACAGCTTTTATGTATATGATAAAGAAAACTATTGTCGCGCCAGCGCAGCAACTGATGAGCGAACTGACAGCGATGGCAGAGGGCGATTTTACCGGTAATGTTAGCGTGTCTTCTAATGATGAAATAGGCCAGATTGCCAGTAGTGCCGCCAGATTAAACGAGGATATAGGCGGTATTGTGCAGAGCATTAATCAGTCCGTGTTTCAGCTGTCTCAATCCGCTGAAGAAATGGCTCATGTGACCGAGCAATCTAATCAGGCCATGTCGCAACAGAAGTCAGAAACCGATCAGGCGGCAACAGCGATGAATGAAATGACCGCCACCGTGCATGAAGTGGCACAGAATGCACAGCTTGCAGCCGACTCGGCGAATCAGGCGAATGCTGAAGTGAGCACCGGTCAGTCGGTGGTAAATGACTCTATTAGTGCAGTGAGTAAACTGGTGCAGCAGATTGAACAGGCGGGGGATGTGATTCACGTGCTGGAGAATGACTCTGAGCAGATTGGCACGGTGCTGGATGTTATTCGAGGCATCGCCGAACAGACTAATTTACTGGCACTGAATGCGGCTATTGAAGCAGCCCGAGCCGGTGAGCAGGGACGAGGTTTTGCGGTGGTGGCCGATGAAGTGCGTACCCTGGCCAGTCGTACCCAGACATCCACAGAAGAAATTCAGACAATGATTGAAAAACTACAGTCTGGTGCAGGGCAGGCAGTGGAGGCTATGAACCAGAGTCGATCCCAGGCAGATGTAACCCGTGATACCGCCGCTAAAGCGGGTGAGGTATTGAAATCTATTACCCAGTCTGTGAACAGCATTAATGATATGAACACATTAATAGCCAGCGCCGCGGAAGAGCAGAATGCAGTATCGGAAGAAATCAACCGTAATATTGTGAGCATTCATCAAAGCGCTGAGATCACTTCTGAATCAACATCCCGATCAGCAGGGGCTAGTGAAGCCCTGAGAAATATTGCTGAAGATTTAAAGCATGTTATCTCCAGGCTTAAGGTCTAAGTCGTTCGTCATTCGTCTTTCGTCATTGGTCGTTCGTCAAAAGCGATCATTCCCAATTTTTTCTGTCATTCCGAGCGCAGCCGAGGAATCTTGCTACCCGGGTAGTCAAGATTCCTCGGCTGCGCTCGGAATGACAAAGAAAAATAAACAGCGATACTCTTTTGACGAACGACGAACGACGAACGACGAACGACGAACGACGAACGATGAACGACGAACGACTTACAACTTACAACTTACGACTTACGACTTACAACTTACAACTTACAACTTACAACTTATTCTTCTACAATATCGACCTTAAGAAATTTTAAATCTGAGGTCCCCCATGCCCGAATACCGCTCCCGCACCACCACCCACGGCCGTAATATGGCGGGTGCTCGCTCATTATGGCGAGCCACCGGTGTTAAAGATGAAGATTTTGGCAAACCCATTATCGCTATTTCCAATTCTTTCACTCAATTTGTGCCCGGCCACGTGCATTTAAAAGACATGGGGCAGCTGGTAGCCCGCGAAGTAGAAAAAGCCGGTGGCATAGCGAAAGAATTTAATACCATTGCGGTGGATGATGGCATTGCCATGGGGCACGGCGGCATGCTTTATTCTCTGCCTTCCCGTGAAATCATTGCTGATTCTGTGGAGTATATGGTCAACGCTCATTGTGCGGATGCGATTGTGTGTATCTCCAATTGCGACAAAATCACCCCCGGCATGTTAATGGCATCTATGCGTTTAAATATCCCGGTGATATTTGTATCCGGTGGGCCGATGGAGTCGGGCAAAACAAAAATGCATGGCAAAGAAGTGAAGCTGGATCTGGTGGACGCCATGGTAATGGCAGCCAGCCCGGATGAAAGCGATGAAGACGTGGCTCAGGTGGAGCGTTCGGCCTGCCCGACCTGTGGTTCCTGTTCGGGTATGTTTACCGCTAATTCAATGAACTGTTTAACCGAAGCCCTGGGTTTATCTTTGCCGGGTAATGGTTCTTTGCTGGCCACCCACGCTTATCGTGAAGAACTGTTTTTAGAAGCCGGTCGTTCCATTGTAGATATTGCTCGCCGTTATTATGAGCAGGACGATGCATCTGTTTTGCCCCGTTCAGTAGCGAATTTTAAAGCCTTTGAAAATGCCATGAGCTTAGATGTTGCCATGGGTGGCTCAACTAATACTGTTTTACATTTATTAGCGGCAGCGGAAGAAGGCGAAATAAAATTCACTATGGACGATATTGATCGCCTGTCGCGCAAAGTCCCCAACCTGTGCAAAGTTGCACCTTCCACACAGAAATATCATATGGAAGATGTGCATCGTGCCGGTGGGGTTATGGCCATACTCGGTGAACTTGATCGCGCCGGTTTATTGCATACAGATATCCCCACCATACACAGTAAAAGCGTGGCAGCGTCTTTAGCTAAATGGGATATCGCCGTGAGCGATGATGAGCAGGCAAAGAAACGTTTTTCAGCAGCACCAGGTAATGTGCCGACACAGGTTGCTTTTTCGCAGGAAAAAAACTGGTCACTGGATATAGATCGCGAAGACGGCTGCATTCGAAATAAAGCTCATGCCTATTCACAGGACGGGGGTCTGGCCGTGTTGTTTGGCAATATTGCAGAACTGGGCTGTATAGTAAAAACCGCAGGCGTGGATGACAGTATTTTAAAATTTAAAGGCCCTGCGCGTATTTTTGAATCCCAGGATGCGGCGGTAGAAAATATTTTAGATGATAATGTGGTTGCCGGTGATGTGGTGATTATTCGCTACGAAGGTCCAAAAGGTGGGCCGGGTATGCAGGAAATGCTCTACCCAACTTCTTATCTGAAATCAAAAGGTTTAGGTAAAGTCTGTGCTTTACTTACAGACGGTCGTTTCTCTGGCGGTACTTCTGGATTATCTATCGGCCATGCTTCGCCAGAAGCCGCAGAAGGTGGCGCGATTGGATTAGTGGAAGAAGGCGATATAATTGAAATTAATATTCCAGATCGAACTATAAATCTGGCAATATCAGACGACGAATTAAAACAACGTCGAGTTGTAATGGATAACAAAGGCAGCGATGGCTGGAAGCCGGTAAACAGAAATCGAGTGGTGAGTCAGGCACTAAAAGCTTACGCTGCATTAACCACCAGTGCTGCACGGGGTGCGGTGCGTGATGTCTCTCAATTAAACGAATCTAAGGAACCTCTGATCAAGTCATGAATCGACATCTTGCGATTAAAATACGCGGCTTCTTTGTTGTGAAACTTCGCAATAGCTCGCTATTACGTGCGTTCCACGCCTTGAATCCGCGCATCTTAATCGGCAATATGTTCGACCCAGACTTAATCAGAGATTCCCTAAAAAATAAAGGGTAAAAAAATGGCCGTAGGTGATTATCTCTCTGGAATATTTGGCTCATCGCCAGTTGCGCCTATGCAAAAGCATATGGCAGAAGTTTTTTTATGTGTCTCTGAGTTATTGCCTTTATTTGAAGCGGTGATTAAAAAAGACTGGGACAAGGTAAAAGAAATACAGAAAAAAATATCCGACCTTGAAGGCAACGCCGATAAACTGAAAAAACAAATTCGCCTGCAACTACCCAAAGGTATGTTTATGCCGGTGTCTCGTCGAGACCTGCTTGAGATACTGACGATGCAGGATAAAATTGCGAATACAGCGAAAGATATTGCGGGCATAATTCTTGGCCGTAAGATGGAGCTGCCCGAACCCATAGCAAAAGATTATTTACCTTTTGTTGAGCGCTGTATTGAAGCCTGCGCTCAGGCTCAAAAAGCGATTAATGAATTAGATGAACTGGTTGAAACCGGTTTTCGTGGGCATGAAGTCAAGTTAGTGCAAAAGTTGATTAAACAACTGGATAAACTTGAAAGTCAAACGGATACATTTGAAAAGAAAACTCGCCACAAACTATTTGCCATAGAAAAAGATCTGCCTCCCGTTGATGTTATGTTTCTTTATAAAATAATTGAACTGACGGGTGATGTGGCTGACCGGGCACAGCAGGTAGGCAGTCGTTTACAGTTGTTACTGGCTAGATAGGGGCGGGAAAGTATGAGTATTATTTCTGAATACGGAACCGTCTTTCTGATTCTGGCAGGTGTGTTTGGTCTGTTTATGGCATGGGGTATTGGTGCGAACGATGTGGCCAATGCGATGGCAACATCCGTTGGTTCTAAAGCCTTAACGATTAAACAGGCAATTCTAATCGCCGCTGTGTTTGAATTTGCCGGTGCTATTTTAGCCGGTGGACAGGTAACCAAAACTATTCGTAAAGGTATTGTTGATACCAATATGATGAACGGCTCCCCGGAGCTACTGGTTTACGGCATGCTGGCCGCTTTACTGGCTGCGGGTTGCTGGTTACTGATTGCATCCAGTAAAGGCTGGCCGGTTTCCACCACCCATTCTATTGTCGGTGCCATTGTGGGTTTTGCCATGGTGGGCATAGGTATGGATGCGGTGCAATGGGGTAAGGTCGGTTCGATTGTTATGAGCTGGGTGGTGTCTCCTGTAATGGCCGGGGTGATTGCATTTTTATTATTTAAGAGTGTGCAAATTTTAATTCTTGATAAAGAAGACCCCATTACCAGTGCAAAAAAATATGTCCCTTTTTACATGTTTCTGGTGGGTTTTATTATTTCACTGGTAACCTTATTTAAAGGTTTAAAACATGTTGGTCTGGAAGCGACTGCGGGACAGAATTACAGCATAGCCATTGCAGTGGGTGTGCTGATTATGTTGCTGGGTAAGTGGGCAATTAATCGAATTAAAATTGACCCGTCTCTTGATCGTGATTTTCACTACACCAATGTAGAAAAAATATTTTCAGTTTTAATGGTGGTGACATCCTGTGCCATGGCTTTTGCTCATGGCTCAAATGATGTGGCGAATGCCATTGGCCCGGTGGCGGCGGTGGTGAGTATTGTTTCATCGGATGGTGAAATTTCATCTAAATCACAACTATCAGTCTGGGTGTTGTTGCTGGGCGGTGCAGGCATAGTGGCCGGTCTTGTTATGTATGGCACACGAGTGATGGCAACGGTGGGCAGTAAAATTACTGAGCTGACTCCCAGTCGTGGTTTTGCAGCGACTCTGGCTGCGGCTACTACGGTTGTTTTAGCATCGGGAACGGGTTTGCCGATCTCTACCACTCATACATTAGTGGGTGCAGTTTTAGGTGTGGGTATTGCGCGCGGACTGGCGGCATTAAATTTAACCGTGATTCGAAATATATTTATGTCGTGGGTTATTACTCTGCCAGCGGGCGGTGTTCTGGCAATTATATTCTTTTATATTCTTAAAACTGTTTTTGGTGGATAGCTAAAAATGTAGGAGCGAGTCTTTAGCTCGCGATTTTAGTAGTCTGAAAGCATCGCGAGCTAAAAACTCGCTCCTACAGAAAAAATAAATATTTTTCTGTGCAAGGTAGTCAAATGAAAATAGGCACACCCTTATCCGATTCTGCCACCCGAGTCATGCTGCTGGGCAGTGGCGAACTGGGCAAAGAAGTTATTATTTCATTGCAACGTCTGGGTGTAGAAGTGATCGCGGTTGATCGCTATGAAAATGCACCTGGGCATCAGGTGGCGCATCGAGCTTATGTTTTAGATATGACCGATGGTGCAGCATTAAAAACTCTGGTTAAAAAAGAACGTCCGCATTTAATCGTGCCAGAAATTGAAGCCATCGCCACCGATATGCTGGCAGAAATCGAAGCCGAACAACTGGCTCAGGTAATTCCCACAGCGCACGCCACTCAGCTTACGATGAATCGGGAAGGCATTCGCAGGCTGGCTGCTGAAGAGCTGGATATCCCCACCTCACCCTATGCCTTTGCCGAAAGTCTGGAGCAGATGCAACAGGCCATTGATGATGGTATTGGTTACCCCTGCATTATCAAACCGGTGATGTCATCATCGGGCAAAGGGCAGTCGCGTATTGAGAGTGCAGACGATGTCGCTAATGCCTGGGAATATGCGATGACATCCGGTCGAGTCAATCAGGGCAAGGTAATAGTAGAAGGCGTGGTGGAATTCGATTATGAAATCACCCAGCTGACTGTTCGTGCGACTAATGTCGAAGGTAAAATTGAAACCCATTTTTGTGCGCCTGTGGGACATATTCAGAAAAACGGTGATTATGTCGAAAGCTGGCAACCCCAGCCTATGTCAGCAACCGCGCTTGAAGAATCACGGCGCATTGCCGAAAAAGTTACTGCGGCTCTGGGCGGGCGTGGATTATTTGGGGTAGAGCTGTTTATAAAAAATGATCAGGTCTGGTTCAGCGAAGTCAGTCCTCGACCTCATGATACGGGGCTGGTGACATTAGCCACTCAGTGGCAGAGTGAATTTGATCTGCATGCACGGGCAATACTGGGTTTACCTGTGGATACTACCCTGCGTAATGCTGGCGGCAGTGCTGTTATTTATGGTGGCATGAATGAAGTGGCTATCAGTTATGAAGGCATCGATCAGGCCATGGCGGTGCAGGGTGCGGATATTCGTCTGTTTGGTAAACCTGAAGCATTTCAGCGTCGGCGCATGGGCGTGGCCGTTGCATCGGGTGCAGATATTGATGAAGCCAGAGGTCGAGCCAGACTGGCGGCTTCTAAAGTACGTCCTGTGTTTGAATAAACCGTGAAGATCTAACGCAGAGGTCGCAAGCTGTTTTTAGAGGCGGCCCAGATTTAATGAATGCCGAAGATGATGGTATTGAGTTGCTTTAGAGCTGAAAACTATTGTATCTCATTAACTATATGGGCTAATTTGTTATTTTATATAGTATTTTTTAAATAAAAAGCTTTACCTTTCGGGCATATTCTACTATTGTCCTGATAATTAAATGATAAAAGACAGGACATTGCCGTGCCACGTTTAGCCGAAGTTGTATCTCAAACTATCCGTTCACTCAATCCCGAAGCCCTTACAGAGCGTCTGTTCGGCGACCGACTGGAAAGCTGGTGGCAGGAACACACCCGACTACTCGAAGAATCAGCCTATCAGGGCGGAGTACAAACCGCCTTTTTCATTACCACCTTTGCTGCCATGGGCCGACTGGCCAAAATAGATGGCCGCATAAAAGAGTCCGAAATTAATCTGGCAGCAAAAGTAATGGATCATCTTAAGCTTGATACCGCACAGAAAAAGCTGGCCATTCGACTGTTTAATGATGGCAAACAGTCTGACTTTAATTTAGATATCGTATTAAATCGTTTTTATCGCCAGTGCAAACATCGAGTCAGTGTGCTGCAGATTTTTATTGAGATTCAGTTACAAACTGCATTTGCAGATGGTGCGCTGAATGATAAAGAGCAGACGCTATTGAAAAAAATGTGCAAGCGTCTGGATGTATCTGAATCTATTTTTAATCGAATTGAGCGCCGCGTTCGCAAAAAGAATTTAACCGGTGAAGTTATTCCTCGAGTCAAGCCGGCCAAAGCCATGAGCCTGTCCAGAGCCTGTACGCTGCTTAATGTATCTCGCTGGTCAAGTAGAGAAGATATTAAAAAAGCCTATCGTCGATTAATGGGGCAATATCATCCTGATAAAATGATCGCCCGCGGCGTAGCAGAAGATGAAATGGAAGAAGCCACAGAATTTGTGCAGGATATTAAACGCGCTTATGAAATTGTTTCGAAAGCGAAAAAGATTCGTTAGCTTTCTGTCTGTCATCCCGAGCGCAGCCGAGGGATGACAGAAACTTTCTCGAATCTGGATCTTACCTTTTGAGGATACAACTCTGTTGCAGGAGCGACCTTCAGGTCGCGATCAGTTATGCCAATATCTGAAACACTCTTAAACCAGGTTCCATCTCCTCTACATGAAAAAGTAAATCGTCACTGGCAGGCCTGGCAGCAGGCATGCGCCAAAAGTGATATTCAGTCTGATCCACAAATAAAAAAATCCCTGCTAGCAAAAATATGGGCCTGCAGTGATTTCGTACCTAATCTATGCGCGCGCTATCCCCATTTATGGTTTGAATTAATAGAAAAAGATTTATTAAATCAGGATATTAATTTACAGACATATCAGTCAGAACTGGAATCTATTTTACAGTCAACCGCTGCGAATAATGACACTGCTATTATGCAGGCGCTGCGATTGTTTAGACAAAAACACATGTTACGCATCGCCTGGCGTGACCTGGCTAATCTGGCGAGCACTAAACAAACGCTACAGAATTTAACCGATCTGGCTGAAGCCTGTGTTGATATTACCCTTGAATTTCTACATCAAAACTTATCTGAACAGGCTGGTATGCCCTGTGATGCTAACGGCAATGAATTGCGCCTGGTCGTTTTAGGTATGGGCAAGCTGGGAGGCTACGAACTTAATTTTTCATCCGACATTGACCTAATATTTGCTTTTGCCGAAGAAGGTGAAACTCAGGGCAAGCGCCCCATTGCCAATAGTCAGTTTTTTACTCGACTGGGTCAGCGGTTTATAAAAATTCTAAATGAAATAACCAAAGACGGTTTTGTATTTCGTGTGGATATGCGCTTAAGACCCTATGGAGATAGTGGTCCGTTGGTTATGAGCTTTAGCGGAATGGAGCAGTATTATCAGACTCAGGGTCGAGACTGGGAACGTTATGCAATGATTAAAGCGAGGATAATTGGCGGTGATCGTAACGCCGCTGCTGAATTAATGGCAACACTAAAGCCGTTTATTTATCGACGCTATCTTGATTTTGGTGCATTCGAATCCATTCGTGAAATGAAAGCCTTAATTGATTTACAGATAAAACGAAAAGGTAATGAATACAATATTAAACTGGGTAAGGGCGGAATTCGTGAAATTGAATTTATTGGTCAGACTTTTCAGTTAATCCGTGGTGGCGGTGATGCGGATTTGCAGATAAGAAGTATTTTATCTGTATTGCAGAGGCTGGCAGAAAAAGGTTTTTTAATTCAACAGATAAGCGATGAGTTAACCCGAAGTTATGATTTTTTAAGACGACTTGAAAATCGCCTGCAAATGTATGCTGACGGTCAAACTCATTTATTACCAGAAGATGAATTGATACGGCAAAGCATTGCACTGGCAATGGATTATGATAACTGGTCTGATTTATTAGCTGCATGTAATCAGCATCGGCACACAGTGCATAAATATTTCAATGAAGTATTTTCAGTGCCAGAATTTTCAACCGACAGTCATCCCGTTAATGAAATATTAATATTATGGCAGGATGAAATAGATGAAGAAGATGCACTGGAATTATTGCAGCAACGCGGCATTCAGGATGGCGAACAGATTATTGAGCATCTGCAAAAATTTAGAAAACTATCCGTATTAAAAAACATATCCAGCGATGGTCAACAGCGACTGAATAAACTCATGCCCTGCCTGATCGATGAATTATCTTCCATTAGAAAACCGGGCAGGGCATTGCCCAGAGTGTTGAATTTAATTGCCGCAACTGTGCGACGCAGTGTGTATTTATCTTTGCTTATTGAATATCCGTCAGCATTAAAACAGATGATGCATCTGTGTGCAGCGAGCCCGTGGATTGCAAATTTACTTGTACGTTACCCTGTTTTATTAGATCAGTTGCTAGACCCTCGTGAGTTGTATGTTATTCCAGATAAACAACAGCTGAGCGCAGAACTTGAAATTGTTATGCAACGAGTGGAAGGCGATGAAGAAGCGCAGATGGAAGCACTGCGAAAATTTAAACAGGCCAGGGTGCTGCATGTGGCAGCGAAAGATATAGCCGAAGCCATATCAGTATTTGAAGTCAGCGAACAACTTACATGGATTGCTGAAGTGCTGCTGGAAAAAACCTGTGAACTTGCCTGGCAGCATCTGGTTCATCGACATGGACGACCGCAGTGTGAAATTGAAGGTGAAATTTTTTATCCGACTATGGCGGTTATTGCCTATGGCAAAATGGGAGGGGAAGAGCTGGGATACGGCTCAGACCTGGATCTGGTTTTTCTGCATAACAGTAAAGGTAAAAAACAGCTCACAGAAAACGCAGATAGCAGTCTGGATAACAGCACATTTTTTGCCCGACTGGCGCAGCGTATCATTCATATTCTGGGTAGTCAGACAGCCAATGGTCGCTTGTATGAAGTGGATATGCGACTCAGGCCGGATGGTTCAGCGGGCATGCTGGTGAGCAGTGTGGATGCATTTGAGCAGTATCAGCGAGAAAAGGCGTGGACCTGGGAATATCAGGCTTTAATCCGGGCAAGGATGGTACTGGGAAGTGCACATCTTGGTGAAGAATTTGATAGAATTCGTCGTTCGGTGCTGACTCAAAGTCGTGACCCCGTTGGCCTGAAAAATGATGTGCTTGAAATGCGCCAGAAAATGCGCGAGAGCCTGGGGTCAAAAAACAGTAAACAGCAGAACCCGTTTCATTTAAAACATGATGCAGGCGGGATTGTTGATATTGAATTTATTACTCAGTATAAAGTGCTTAAAGCTGCGGCTGAGTTTCCTGAACTGGTGAATGCCACTTCAACCCGGCAGCTATTAGAAGGTTTGAAGCAGCACGATATTCTGCAGCAGTTGCAGGTTGTAAAATTGATCGATGCTTATGAATTATATCGATCTCGTGCTCATCAACGAGCACTGCAGGAACAGTCTTCTCTGTTAGAAGAAGATGAATTTATAACTCAGCGTTTAGATGTAAAACAGATCTGGCACGATGTGCTGGGAAATTAAAATTTTAAGACAGTAAATTTTAGGAGAAAGTAGTATGCAAACCATGGCTGATCGCGATGGCGTAATATGGATGGACGGGGAACTGGTTCCCTGGCGCGAAGCTAAGGTACACGTTTTAACTCACACTCTGCATTATGGAATGGGAGTGTTCGAAGGTGTGCGTGCATATAAGGCAGAACAGGGTACGGCAATATTTCGTTTGCAGGCGCACACAGATCGCCTGTTTGATTCGGCACATATTATGAATATGTCGATGCCGTTTGATAAAGAAACTATTAATGAAGCGCAGCGCACAGTGGTAAGAGAAAATAATCTCGAATCGGCTTATCTTCGCCCCATGTGTTTTTATGGTTCAGAAGGCATGGGCTTGCGTGCCGATAATTTAAAAACCCATGTGATGGTTGCGGCCTGGGAATGGGGTGCTTATTTAGGCGAAGAAAATTTAACTAAAGGGCTGCGTATTCGCACTTCTTCATATACGCGCCACCATGTAAATATCAGCATGTGTAAAGCCAAAGCTAACGGCCATTACATAAATTCTATGCTGGCGTTGCAGGAAGCCTTAATCGATGGTTACGATGAAGCCATGCTATTAGATAACGAAGGCTATGTGGCAGAAGGCAGCGGCGAAAATATTTTTCTGGTAAAAGATGGCGTTATTTATACGCCTGATCTGACTTCGGCATTGAATGGTATTACTCGCCATACCATTTTTACTATGTGTAAAGAACTGGGCATAGAAATAAAAGAAAAACGCATCACCCGTGATGAAGTTTATATTGCGGACGAAGCTTTTTTCACCGGCACAGCAGCAGAAGTAACACCTATTCGTGAAGTCGATAATCGCACAGTGGGCTGTGGTTCGAGAGGATCGATCACAGAAAAATTACAGACCATGTATTTTGACGTGGTGCATGGTAGAAAAAATCTACATCCAGAGTGGCTGACGCTGGTTAAAGATTAGAATAGAAAGTGGCGTCATCCCCGAACGCTTCTGTCGGGGATCCAGTGACTTTAAAATACTTAAAAGTCACTGGATCCCGACTCAAAAGCATATCGGGATGACAGCAAAGCTTTTACAAATATTAATTATGAGGAGCACGCATGCCTAATCCAGAAACCGTACTACAGAATAATCTGGCACAGCCTAATGATAAGGATCATTATGAAGTATCACAGGATGATGTTCCCGTGCATTGCCCCATGCCAGGCAGTAGTTTATGGGATTCACACCCACAGGTTTTTATTGCATTCGATAAAAATGGAGTAGGGCAATGCCCCTACTGCGGTGCTGAATATCGCTTAAAGGGCGGCTGATCATTGAATATAAAAATCCCTGATTTTGAAAATGGTAAAGTATTAGTCGTCGGTGACTTAATGCTGGATCGTTACTGGCACGGTCCCACATCAAGAATTTCACCGGAAGCGCCGGTTCCTGTTGTGCGAGTGGATGAGATAGAAGAGCGTCCCGGCGGTGCAGGTAATGTGGCATTAAATGTCGCAACATTAGGCAGCCAGAGTACAGTGCTGGGTTTGACTGGTGATGATGAAGCGGCGGTTGCGCTGGAAAAACGTTTGCTTGCATCAAATGTAAATTGTAGTTTCACAAAACTAAATAATCATTCCACCATTACTAAATTAAGAGTGATTAGTCGGCATCAGCAATTAATACGTCTTGATTTTGAAGATGGTTTTCAGAGTCATGATGGAGAAAAACTAGTTGAAAACTTTAACCAGAAAATAAACGATGCCGATGTGGTTATTTGTTCAGATTATGACAAAGGCTGTTTAACCGATGTGCAGACTTTAATTCAATTAGCAATTAAGGCTAATAAACCGATTCTGGTTGACCCCAAAGGTTCTGATTTTAGTAAATATAAAAACGCGACATTATTAACGCCAAATTTATCGGAGTTTGAATCCGTAGTAGGGCACTGTAAAAATGATGAAGAACTGGTCGAAAAAGCAGAGCGTTTACGAGAACAGTTAAATTTAACCGCACTGTTAATTACTCGCAGTGAGCAGGGCATGACCTTAATAGAAAAAGATCAGCCTGCATTTCACATTACTACCCGTGCTCGTGAAGTTTTTGATGTGACCGGTGCCGGCGACACGGTTATTTCTACTTTTGCAACCGCATTGGCCGCGGGGCAAACTATGCAGGAAGCGACCAGTCTGGCAAATATTGCAGCTGGCGTAGTTGTGGGTAAATTGGGTACCGCCAGTGTGACCGCCAGTGAACTACAGCAGGCAATGAAAGAACTGCACAATATTGAACAGGGCATTATGGATGAAGATGCTCTGGCATCGGTTGTTCGCGACTGTCAGTCACGGGGTGAAAAAGTAGTGATGACTAATGGCTGTTTTGATATTTTGCATGCAGGTCATGTGGCTTATCTTGAGCAGGCAAAACGAATGGGTGATCGTTTGATTGTAGCGGTTAATGACGATGCCTCGGTTAAGCGATTAAAAGGTAAAGCCAGGCCAGTGAATATAGAAGCCAGAAGAATGGCTGTTTTAGTTGCACTGCAATCGGTTGACTGGGTAGTGCCATTTACTGAAGACACACCAGAACGCCTTATCTGCAAAGTTCTACCAGACCTGTTAATAAAGGGCGGTGATTATAAGCCTGAAGATATAGCGGGTGGTCAGTGTGTAATCGATAAGGGTGGTGAAGTTAAAGTGCTGGAGTTTGTAGAAGGCTGTTCCACCACGAAAATTATAGATGCATTAAAAAATGAATAGAACACTAGTGGTTTTTTAAGAAATATTATGGAATTCCTACAATCAATAGTTGTTGATGTGCTGGACTTTTTTCAACGCATGAATAGCATTGACCTTCTTGTTATTTCAATCAATTTATTGCTAATGATTTTTGCCAGACAGATTATTAATCTTGTCTACCATGATGATATGACCGATAGAAAAAGGCTAAATCGAGTTCATGTTTTACGTATTCTTAATCTGTTTATCATAATTGCATTTACCTATTACCATGCCTATTTAACCGCCGAAGAAAAAGGTACGGGTCTAAAACTGGTTTCTATACTGGTTACTATTTACATGGGCTATCTTATTGCCCATATATCTGCTTTCTTTATTCGCCAGAAATATGGCCGGATACGAGAAATTAATGGTGATAAAAAAAGTATAGAAACATATAACAGCCGGTTGCTCAGCCTGTTTTCGGGCATGTTTATTTTTATCATCGCACTTATTTCTGTTATTCAAATTCTTGAATTTGATAGCTTATTAGAAGCAGGCGGTGTAATAGGTTTTATCGGTGTATTTTTTGCACTAACTCAAAATGCCTGGGCGCCAGATATTTTTAGTGGTTTGATTATTCTTAATAGCGGCATGGTTGAAGAAGGCGATGTTATTGAACTTGCTGAAGGAGCCGACTGTCTGGGAGTAGTATTTAAAACCAAAATGTTCCACACAGAAATTTTGAATATGGTGAATAATCATCGAATTATGATTAAAAATTCAAAATTGCGTGAATATATGATTCATAATTTATCCAAATTTGCTTCTGCAAAAGGGCTTAGAGAAAATCTGCATTTTAAAGTAGGGTATAATGTAAAGCCTGAAGATGTACGTGATTTGTTTCAACAGGCGTTTGAGGCAACAGAAAATAATACCGATATCAGTATAGAATCACAATATCCACTGGATATAGGTATTATTGATACCGGCGATCATGCGGTGGAGTGGGCAGTTTATTACTACACAAAAGACGTGAAAAATTTGATCCGAACACGGCAGAGTTTTAGAGAGTTAATTTTAAATTTATCTATAGAGCACTCAATTAGTCTGGCTACACCGAGTACTTTTTTAAAGATAGATGCTTGAAAGTTAAAGCTATAAAAATATGATGGGGTTTTATGAGTAGTGAGTTTGGCCAGTCTTTAAAATATTTATTATTTCGCTATGTGTTAAAGCAACCCTTTCTAATGGCGAAAGAAAATAAATTTGGCTTGCTATATAAATTTAAAACGGAAGATGTGGTCGGTCGTCATATTTATAAACGTGGTAAATATGAAAGTCATATCTCAGATTTTTTATCTGAAAAATTTAAATTTAATGAAGGTGATATAGCTCTGGATATAGGCGCCAATATTGGCTGGTATTCTATTTTATTAAATAAGTTGATGCCAGAGTCTGGAAAAATTTATGCTTTTGAGCCAGATCCGCTTAATTTTAAACTTCTATCTGAAAATATAAAGTTAAATACTGCCACAAATGTTGTGGCAGTAAATAATGCATTATCAGATAAAAATGAAACAAAGAAATTATACCGGTATTCAAGTAAGAATCTGGGTCGACATTCACTTCTTGATATAAATAAAGCAGATTATATTGAAGTTGAAGCACTGGTACTTGATCAGTTTTTACAAAATCAAAATATTGATATTAGTAAGGTGAAGTTTGTAAAAATAGACATAGAAGGCTATGAATATTTTGCTTTATCTGGCGCCAGCAGAGTGCTTGATCATGTTCAGTGTTTAATCGGTGAGTTTGTCCCGGAACATATGGAAAGAGGCGGCATTAAGCCAGAGCTGCTAATCAACCTTATGCAGAACAAAGGCTTTCGGCCTAATGTCATTAAAGGTGGCGAAGTGTGTTCTATCTCCAGTGATGATTTACTGCAAGGTTCAGCTTGCGATATTATCTGGCTTAGAGTCGAATAATTATATAATCTAGCTATATCAGCTAAATCATTTTCTTTATATTCAATAGCTTACTTCAAATATTCTTTATTAAGAATATAATTATATTATAATATTTTGTGGTTTTTTGTCCCGCACTTCTGTATAGTCCCGCCTTAAATAAGCAGAGTTTTTTTCCTGCTTTTGTCACGTTTCTAGCCTTTCAAAGATATTCAAATCGAGGTTGGTGGGCGTTTATTTAACCAACTTAAATTTGTGTTTCTGATAACCGCATTTATCAGAGGCTAGAGGTATATGTGTGTCATTTCAGGATTTCAATCTAAACCCCAGTTTACTCAAAGCAATAGACGATACAGGCTTTCAAACCCCTTCTGATATTCAGCAATTATCCATTCCTCATTTGCTTCAGGGCAAAGACATTATGGCTTCCGCACCAACCGGCACAGGCAAAACAGCAGCCTTTGTATTGCCTGCATTGCAGCGGCTGCTTGATAATGAGCCGGGTGAAGGCAGAGGGCCAAGAGTGCTGGTGCTGACCCCAACCAGAGAGCTGGCAAAGCAGGTGGCGGATAATATTTATACCTTTACCAAATATGCCCGCATGCGTACATGTTCTATTGTCGGCGGCATGCCTTATCCTCCTCAAATTAAATTATTGAGGCAGCCACTTGATTTTATGGTCGCGACTCCCGGGCGATTGATCGATCATATTAACTCCGGTCGAATTGATTTTTCCAGACTTGAAGTCCTGGTACTGGATGAAGCGGATCGTATGCTGGATATGGGCTTTATCGACGATGTTAAAAAAATAGCCGCATTAACTCCCGGCAGCAGACAAACTGTATTATTTTCTGCCACTCTTGAAGGCGAAATTCTACGAGTAGCGCAGAAAATTTTAACAGACCCTGAGCGTGTGCAGGTGGCCGGGGTGAAATTTAAACATGAATCAATCAGCCAGAAAATCCATCAGGTTGATGATTACCGGCATAAACGAGCAATGCTGGCTCATGTGTTAAATGGCGAATCTGTTAATCAGACGATTGTATTTACCGCCACCAAAAAGGGTGCAGACGAGCTGGCAAAGCAATTATCCGAAGAAGGTCACAGGTGTGCGGCACTGCATGGCGATATGAAGCAGAACTGGCGTAGACGAACCATTGAAAATATGCAGAAAAATAAAATCAGTGTGCTTGTAGCAACGGATGTGGCAGCTCGTGGTCTTGATATTAAAGGCATCAGTCACGTTATTAATTTTGATTTGCCTATGCAGGCTGAGGATTATATACACCGAATTGGTCGCACCGGCAGGGGGGGGTCTACAGGCACAGCGGTATCACTTGTTGGAACAAAAGACTGGCTGCTATTATCCAGAATTGAAAAATTACTGGATACAAAGTTGAAGTTAAGTGTTGTCGAAGGCCTGGAGCCAAAAAAACCGGCAGTGAAGCAGCATGGGCAAAAAGTACAGGGCAGAAAAGGTAAGCCCAATATTCGCTTTAAAAAACAAGCAGGCAGTTTTAGACGTCGTTCTGAATCAGGTGAACGTGCAAAATCAAAACCATCAGCTGAAGTAGCGTGATTGAAAATAATCAGCAGCCCAGGATGCTCTATCGTCAAATATAAATGACTGCTGATATTTTATTATTCATAATGTATTATTGTTTTTTTCAGAGTTTAATACGTTAGCAGGTAAGGCTAGCCAGGAGAATATTTCTGACCACGCAGATAATCCTTTTTATTGAAGCAATCATCAGGATTCAAACTAAATGAATCGATATCTGTTATTTGCCGTCCAGCCTTACTGCTATCCAATACTGCGCCCTTTGCAGCAGGCAATATTAAATCGTGGTGATGAAGTTGCATGGTTTTTGCACGAAACACCCAATCTGTTAACAGCAGATGATGCGCCTCTGCTTGAATCAATAGAAGCGGTGCAGCAATATAATCCAGTAGCCGTTTTTGTGCCCACTTACTGGGTGCCTGATTTTTTTCCCGGAGTAAAGGTTCAGGTTTTTCATGGTTTCGATCCAGGCAAGCGCTCAGGAACCCGGCAGGAGCATGCACGTATTCGTGGGCTTTATGATCTCTATTGTACACAGGGGCCAAATACCACCTGTATCTTTGAAGAAAAAGCCAGACAACATGGTGACTTTAAAGTAACTGAAACGGGCTGGTCTATGCTGGATCCATTGTTTCAGCCTGAAAAAGGCAAGTCATTTCGTGAAGTCATCGGCACCGATAAACCCATTATTTTATTCGGTTCAACTTTCAGCTCCACTTACTCCGGCGCAAAAAAACTTGCCAGCACAATAAAAAAATTATCCCAGACAGGTCGCTGGCACTGGATTATTAACTTGCACCCTAAAATGGATAAGGCTGTAGTTGAAACCTATAAAAATATGCAAAGTGAGCATTTAACTTTTACCGATAATACTCAGGATACTATGCCTTTGCTGCGAGCGGCTGATGTGATGCTGTGTGATACATCGTCTTTCTTTTTGCAGTTTCTGATACTTGATAAACCGGTGGTTACTTTTAATACGGCTGTGCCAGGCCCGGCTTTAATCGATGTACATAATGTGGAAGATGTGGAGCCAGCTATAGAAAAGGCATTGTCGCGTCCTCTCGAGCTGATGCAATCAATAAAAGAGTTTGCTAACCAGTTGCATCCTTATAGAGATGGAAAGTCATCAGAGAGGGTATTGCAGGCAACGGATAATTTTATTGCTAATCAGATGGCGTATTTAAAGCCAAGACCTTTTAATTTCTGGCGTAAGTTGAAAATGCGTAAACGGATGAAATATTATCGTTTGAGAGGCGTTAAATTTTAAATCTGTTTTTATAAATGTTAAAAAGCAATATAATGCAGATACTTCACTATACATTGAAAATATATGAATATTCTTATAGTTACGGCAACAGATAGCTCATACAACAGTTTACGGCCTGATTCAGAAATACTCGTAGGGCTGGCTAAAAGTGGACATAAACTGACAGTAATAACACATGCTGATTCGGAATATGCTCAACGCTTTCGAGATTGTGGTATAGAAGTTATTGATGGCCACCCCAGTAAGAAAATTTCACTGAAATGTATAAAAAAAATAAGGCGATTATTAAAAACCAGGCATTACGATATTGTTTATGCAACCAGTTCAAAATCTATTCCAAATGCCGCTTTTGGCTGCATCGGGTTCCCGGTAAAATTTATTACCTACAGAGGTACGACAGGTGGATTGTACCGGCATGATCCCAGTGCCTACCTTACTCATTTGCACCCAAGGGTGGATGGTGTTATCGGTGTTACTAATGCGGTACGGGATGATGTGGCAAAGCGTGTCTGGAAAAATAAACAGAATGTCGTCACTATTTATAAAGGCCATGAGTTGTCATGGTACAACAAACAGCCTGCTGACCTGAGTGAATTTGGCATATCAGAAAATGATTTTACGGTGATATGCGCGGTGAATGCGCGGCCAAGTAAAGGCATTGCCGTGATGATAGAAGCGGCCAGTTATTTAGCTGATATTGAAAACCTGCATATATTACTGGTCGGTAGAAATATGAATAAAGAGCCCTATGATAGCCTGATTAAAAACAACAAAATGAGAGAACGAATTCATTTAACTGGCTACCGTCACGATGCGCCGGAGCTTATTATGGCCAGTGATATACTGGTGCAACCTTCTGTTAGTGGCGAGGGTCTTCCAAGAGCTATGATGGAGGCAATGGGCTATGGTACGCCATCTGTTATTACAACAACGGGTGGAGGTAAAGAAGTGATGGAAGATGGTGTTACTGGATTTATTGTTCCAGTTAAAGATCCAAAAGCTATTGCGGATCGTGTTCGTAAACTGTATCAGCAGCCCGAGCTGGTAAAAGAAATGTCAAAGCGTGGTAAAGAAAAAATTCAGAATGAATTCTCATCAAGAAGAACGGTAGAAAATTATATAAAATATTTTGAGTCGATTATAAAATCTTAAATAAAGATATTTTTATCGTTTATTTTCTGTACTTAAACATAAGAAAATTATATTTGTTAAACGTGTATTGCATTTGAATTATGGATATCAGAAAGCCATGGTATCCATCCAGAAAGCCCAGGCGAAATATATAATGTCTGATAAAAGCAAAAAATGTATGTAATATGATTTCTACAAAATTAGTGCGACGGCCTTTTTTATATTGACTCTCTGCCCAGACAAGAGCATAGCCATTTCTTTTATTTATATAAGCCTCTAAAGTATCATTGGTATAATGAAAAAAGGCTTCTTTTAAATCTGTTATTTGTGCGCCTTTACAATCCACCGCTTCATGAACAATGGCGTTATTGTAATGGTAGTGCTTTTTATTATACAAGCGAACGATGCGATCAGGGTACCAGCCACTGTGCTTGATGTATTTGCCACAAAAATGCGTCAGTCGGTTAAACCTGAATACTTCTTTTTCATCAGCTGATTTGATGGCTTCAATGATCTCTTCGTGGAGTTTTTCACTAATGACCTCATCTGAATCAATGGCGAGTACCCAGTCATTACTCGCATGACTTTCGGCCAGTCTTTTTTGATGGCCAAAGCCCTGCCATTCAGTATTTACAAATATCTTATCTGTATATTCCCGTGCAATAGCCAGAGTGTTGTCGGTGCTGCCAGAGTCAAGCAATACGATTTCATCGGCCCATTTAATGGATTCCAGACACTGTCGGATTCTTTTTTCTTCGTTTTTGCAGATGATAATTACAGATATTTTATGGTTCATGGTGTGTCAGTTTTGCTAATTTTATTGCGGCTCTATTCCAAATGCAGGGCATCATGCTCTTAAGTGATAATCATACACGCATTAGTGTAGATATTGATGATATATACCATATTATATGGTGTTTTGAGCTGTGGTATTGGGTTCAGGATGATGACTAGATCGGCATATAAATGCTACTATAGCATCAGCTGAAATAAGGGTGAAATATGTTTAATAATAAGTCTATATTGATAACAGGTGGCACAGGTTCATTTGGTAAGCAGTATATAAAAACGATACTTGAGCAATATCAACCAAAGCGATTAATCGTTTTTTCCAGAGATGAGTTAAAACAGTTTGAAATGGAGCAGACATTCAATCATGAATGCATGCGTTACTTTATAGGTGATGTTCGAGATCTTGAGCGGCTACAGCAAGCTATGCATGATGTGGATTTTGTTATTCACGCTGCTGCACTTAAGCAGGTGCCTGCCGCAGAATATAATCCTACCGAATGCCTGAAGACAAACGTGCACGGTGCAGAGAATGTCATTCGAGCAGCTATTGATAATAATGTGGATAAAGTTATCGCTTTATCTACAGACAAAGCTGCTAACCCTATTAATCTTTATGGTGCTTCCAAATTAGCTTCGGATAAATTATTTGTGGCGGCGAATAATATGGCTGGAGGTCGCAGAACAACCTTTGCTGTTGTTCGATATGGTAACGTGGTTGGTTCTCGTGGATCTGTAGTGCCTTTCTTTAAACAGCTGGTTGAGTCTGGAAGAGATCATTTGCCCATTACTCATGATGAAATGACGCGCTTCTGGATTACCTTGCAGCAAGGTGTGGATTTCGTGCTGAAAAACTTTACGCGCATGCAAGGTGGAGAAATATTTGTACCAAAAATACCTTCTGTGCGAGTTATTGATTTGGCAACAGCCATGGCACCTGATCTGGAGCAGAAAATTATTGGCATACGCCCTGGCGAGAAAATTCACGAAATCATGTGTCCAGCGGATGATTCACATCTTACTATAGAGTTTGAAGACCATTTTGTTATTCAGCCTACCATTAGATTTCATCACGAAGATGTTAACTATGAAAAAAATTGCATTAATGAAAAAGGCAGTCCTGTAGAGCAGGGATTTGTTTATGATTCAGGGTCTAATCCTCACTATTTATCTATAGATGAAATCAGAGAATTTAATCGTGTTTCAGGATTTGAATAATAGCAGGTGATGGAAGCAAGATTTTTATATGATACCTTATGGCAAACAAGATATAACTCAGGAAGACATCGATAGTGTAGTTGATGTATTGAAATCAGATTTTATTACTCAGGGGCCAGCAATCCCTCGATTTGAGAAATCAATAACTGATTATTGTAATGTTGAGCATGCTATTGCAGCTAATAGTGCAACTTCAGCATTGCATATAGCCTGCCTGGTATTAGGGCTGGGGAGGGGTGACAGGTTGTGGACATCACCCAATACTTTTGTGGCTTCAGCAAACTGCGGTTTATATTGTGGCGCACAGATTGATTTTGTTGATATTGATCCACGCACTTATAATATAAGTGTAGAAGCACTTGAAGCTAAATTAGAAACTGCGGCACACGAAAATAAATTACCTAAAGTTTTAATACCGGTTCATTTTGCAGGGCAATCCTGCGACATGAAATCGATACGGAAACTTGCGGATCAATATGATTTTAAAATTATTGAAGATGCATCCCATGCTATAGGTGGCCGCTATCTTGACAGTCCTGTTGGTAATTGTCAGTTTTCAGATATTACCGTTTTCAGTTTTCACCCAGTTAAAATCATTACCACGGCTGAAGGTGGTGTGGCGACAACTAATAATGAAGTATTAGCAGATTCGATGCGGCGTTTGCGTAGTCATGGAGTTACTCGTGATACTAAATATATGAGCTCAGAAAATCATGGTTCATGGTATTACGAACAGATAGAACTGGGGTTTAATTATCGCATGACAGATATGCAGGCTGCACTTGGTTATAGTCAGATGCAGCGTCTGGAAAGTTATATAAAAACACGGCATAAAATACGACAGCAATACGATCAATTACTGTCTGATATGCCGATCATAACACCATGGCAATATCCAGATAGTTATTCTGCACTGCATCTTTATCCAATACAAATAGATTCATCAACATCGGCAGATCGTAAACAGGTATTTGATTTTCTCAGGCAGGCTGGTATAGGTGTTAATGTTCACTATATACCTGTGCATACACAGCCTTATTATCAACGTATGGGGTTTAAATATTCTGACTATCCGAATGCTGTTGAATATTATCAGCGAGCAATTTCTCTGCCTGTGTTTGCAACTTTAGAGCAGAAACAACAGGTTCAGGTTGTTAATGCTCTTAAAGATGCGTTGCTACAGAGTGCAGGCTAGTGTTTTGATAGAATTCTTTTAAAAAATACTGGTTGTTATCACTGATTAATTTTACATTTTTTTTAAAATTTTAAGAACAGAGTTTATTAATGCATACACGAGTTATTTTGCAGGCAAGAATGTCATCTTCAAGATTGCCGGGTAAAGTTTTGTTGCCAGTTTCGGGTGTGCCGCTTGCAATTCTTTGCGCTAAAAGAATTGCAAGAGAAGGCCTGGATTTAGTGCTGGTTACTTCAAATGAAAAAAGTGATGATGTATTAGCCGCTGAAGCGACTAAGTATAATGTTAAAGTTTTTAGAGGTTCACTGGATAATGTCCTGTCTCGTTTTACTGGAGCCATTAAAGGTTTATCTGCTAATGATATTGTTGTTCGTGTAACCGCAGATAATCCTGTGGTTGATGCTGATTTTGTGCAGATACTTGTTGATAAATTTCAACAGATGAACATAGATTATCTTGGAACATTATCACCATTAGATGCTTTACCTTATGGTCTTAGCGCTGAAGTAATGACAGTTGGTGCATTGCGCCAGGCAGAAAAAAATGCAGTATCAGAGTACCAGCGTGAGCATGTGACGCCGTGGATACGTGAAAATATGCGTTCAGATATTGTGGATGGATTTAATTTATTTAAACAGCAGGATCTCTCTTATCTGCGATGCACAGTGGATACCTTTGACGATTATCAGCGTGCAAATGAAATCTTTAAGGCTGAGCATATCAATGCTATTGAGTCTTCATGGCGACAACTTATAGATGAATTACAGGCCTTGCCATCAACGCCTGAGTTTAGTGTTCCATACCGTAATAAACGCAACAGTATAGAAAGTGTAGTGGCGCTTGGTACAGTACAGTTGGGGCTAGATTATGGAATAGCCAATCAATCAGGTATGCCGAGTGAGCAACAGGCTGTATCTCTTGTACGCAATGCAATTGAACACGGGGTAAGCTGGATTGATACTGCCAGAGGTTATGGTATATCAGAGCAACGTGTAGGTAGTGCTCTATCTGCGGGCTGGCAGTCGCGAACCAGGCTGGTCACCAAACTTGATCCTCTTGGAGATCTACCAGAGGATGCAACAGTTGCCTGTATTAAAAGTGCAGTGCATCAAAGTTTACTGGCATCGTTACACGCCCTTAATATGAAAAAATTAGATGTGCTTTTATTGCATCGTTGGGCGCATCGAAAATCACATCAGGGTAAAATATGGCAATGCTTGCTAGAGCAAAAAACACAAGACCTTATTAATGAATTAGGCGCATCGATATATAATCCTGAGGAAGCAATTGAGGCTTTATCTGATAAAGATGTAACTCACTTACAGATACCTTTTAATTTGCTGGATCATCGTTGGCTTGATGATGGCTTTCAAAATGCATTAGCAGATCGTCGGGATGTACGCATTCATGTACGCAGTATTTTTCTTCAGGGATTACTAATTAATGATGCAGAAATCTGGCCAGCCTGGGATACAGTAGCGCCGAATAGAGTTCAGAAAATTAATCAATTAGCACAGCTGCTGGGACGCAAGAATAAGGCTGATTTATGCATGGCATTTGTGCTAGCCCATGACTGGGTTGATGCTGTTGTTATAGGTGTTGAAACAAATGAGCAATTGCAGGACAGTCTTAAAATGGCCTGTGAAAAGCCACTAAGTTCTGAAGAATGTAATACTGTTGCTGAATATTTTTCTGATACACCTGAACGTTTAATAAATCCATCTCAATGGTAAAAGTTATATGAATAATTTTTCATTAGAAGATCGTGTGATATTGTTAACCGGCGGCGCTGGCTACTTTGGCAGTGCGCTCGCAAAAGGCATTGTCAAATCTGGTGCAGAAGTCATTCTTACTGGACGAACCGAAAAATCTTTAGAAAAATTAACTAAAGAATTAGTAGCAGCAGGAGGCAAAGCTCGATCATTAGTGCTTGATATCAGCAACGCTGAGTCACGTTGTGCTGCAATAGAGTGGATTAAAGAACATTATGATCGTCTCGATGGCATAGTAAATAATGCATACAGTGGTCGTACAGGTTCGATTGAAATGATTGATATGGAGGATTTTTCCATGGCCTGTGCACAAAACCTATCAGGGCCATTTCATCTTATACAGCAGGCTCTGGATATTCTTCAGGATACAGCATCGAAAAACAAGCAAGGAGTGTCTATTGTTAATGTGGCATCAATGTATGGAAAGGTAAGCCCTGACCCACGCATATACGGTGACAGTGGTCAGAATAATCCTGTGCATTATGGTGCGACTAAAGCGGGCATGATTCAGATGACGCGTTATCTTGCCTGTCATCTGGCAGATAGAAATATTAGAGTGAATGCGGTTTCTCCCGGAGCTTTTCCCCGTCCAGAAATTAAACAGTCAGCACCTGATTTTTTAGTCAGTCTCGAACAGAAAGTTCCAATGGGAAGAATAGGGTTGGCTGATGAAGTAGTAGGCCCAGTTTTGTTTTTATTATCATCCTCCTCATCATATGTTACAGGTATTGATTTGCCGGTTGATGGTGGCTGGACAGCATGGTAACAACATGCGAGTAGCTATTCGTGCAGATGCGTCAATAAATATTGGTACCGGTCATATTATGCGTTGCCTGACTTTAGCTGAAGAGCTAAAGCTAAAAGGTGTAGAAGTGTTATTTATTTGTCGTGAGCTTGTCGGGCATCTGGCGGATATTACCCGAGATAAAGGTTTTGAGACCTTGCTGTTACCTGGCATTAGTGGGGAAGGGGATTCAGAAGAAAATAACTGGTTATGCGTACCCTGGGATCAGGATGCAGAAGAAACAAACAAAGCTCTTTCAGGTGAAAGACACTGGGACTGGCTTGTGATTGATCACTATGGAATTGATGAACGTTGGGAAAAAAGACAAAGGAATAACGCAGAAAAAATAATGGTTATAGATGATCTGGCAAATCGCACACATGATTGTGATGTATTACTGGATCAAAATTATTACGAAGATATGGAATTTAGATATCAAGGTAAAATTCCTGAACTATGCAGGAGTTTGATTGGACCTGAATATGCTTTGATTCGAACTGAATTCAGTGAGCAGAGAAAAAAATTATCTCATCGTGATGGGGTTGTAAAAAAAATACTGGTGTTTTTTGGAGGCATTGATGTGGTTAATATGACTGAAAAAGTTATAGATGCAATCATCGAACTAAATATCCAGAATATAATCATAAGCATTGTGATTGGTGAAAAAAATCCACATAAAGAAAAACTCAGTTTAAAATGTTCACAACTGAATAATATCGTCCTGCATATACAGGTTTCAAATATGGCAGAAATGATGGCTGATGCAGATTTGTGTGTCGGTGGTGGAGGCTCTACTACATGGGAACGGTGCTGCCTTGGCTTGCCGGCACTGGCGTGGTCCATTGCAGATAATCAGAAAAAATTACTGAAGGACAGTGCTAAAGCAGGCCTGGTTTATGCGCCAGACTGTGAAAATCCTACTGTTAAACAAATATCTAATCATCTAAGTGCGCTACTGCAAAATTCAATGATGTGTATGCACATGAGCGCTACTGGGCTAGAAATGATTGATGCTAAAGGCAGTGCTCGTGTTGCTAATATTTTGTTAAAACATAATATAAAGTTTCGGTCTGTTGAATTAGATGATGAGCAGAAGATATTTGAATGGCGCAATGATATTAATGTGAGGGAATATTCTCGCAATACTGAAAAAATAAATATTGATCAACATAAAAAATGGTTTAGGCAGGTGCTAGCTGATCCGGATAAGTTATTTATTATAGGCAGTGTTAAGAAAGAAGAAATAGGCGTATTGCGGTTTGATATTTCAGGTGAGGAAGCTGAAATATCAATTTATCTTGCTCCTGAAAAACATGGTCGAGGATATGGTGCTGCATTAGTTGAGTCAGGCGAAGAATGGTTGCTTAATAAGCGACCAGAAGTTAAAACTATTCTTGCAGATGTTCTTGCGGACAACAAAGCATCTAATAAATTATTCGAAAAATGTGGATATAGAGTAAGCGCAATGCGTTTTCAAAAGAGTATTAAGTAATGGCAGAAAAGAAAGAAATTAATATTGCAAATAGAAAGATTGGTGAAAATCATCCACCTTATATCATTGCTGAAATGTCAGCCAATCATAATGGAAAAATTGAAAGGGCATTTGAAACTATAGAAATGGCAAAAGCGATGGGGGCTGATGCCATTAAAATGCAAAGCTACACAGCAGATACTATAACCATTAATTGTGATAATGAAGACTTCCAGATAAAAGGAGGGCTGTGGGATGGTTACAATTTATATGATTTATATGAAATGGCACAAACACCTTTTGAATGGCATAAGCCTATATTCGATTATGCAAAAAAAACAGGCATTACAATATTCAGTACACCATTTGATGAGACTGCGGTTGATTTACTGGAAGATCTAAATGCACCAGCTTATAAAATTGCTTCATTTGAAGCTATTGACTTGCCTCTAATAAAATATGTTGCACAGACAAAGAAGCCGATGATTATTTCAACTGGTATGGCAAGCCTTGAAGAAATAGAAGAAGCTGTTGAAACTGCAAGGCAAAATGGCTGTGAGCAACTGGTTTTGTTGCACTGTATTAGTAGTTATCCTGCCCCGGTTGAGCAGTCAAATTTAAGAACAATTCCCGATTTAGGTCAAAGATTTTCTGTGGTGTCAGGATTATCTGATCATACTTTAGGGACAACGGTTTCAGTAGCCAGTGTTGCTTTGGGTGCTAGTGTGATTGAGAAGCATGTGACATTAAGTAGAAAAGATAAAGGCCCTGATAGTGATTTTTCCCTTGAGCCGGATGAATTAAAACAGTTATGCACCGACGCCAGAACAGCATGGTCAGCTTTGGGTATGAGTGGGTATGACAGAAAACCCGCGGAAGAAGCTAATTTAAAATTTCGACGCTCAATCTATATAGTGAAAGATATGAAATCAGGTGAAACGTTTACTAAAGAAAATATCCGAAGAATAAGGCCTGGATTTGGGCTTTCGCCAAAGTATTATGATGAGTTGCTTGGTGCGTGTGTTAACGGCGATGTAAAGCGTGGAACACCACTAACCCGGGAATTAGTAGAGTAAAATTTAATGTTCGGTATTTTTTTAAAATTCAGTAACATGTGAAATATGAAAAGTGTTTTTTTAATTAAAACGCCATTGCAACTGCTTAATGCGGTCGAAGCAAAATCTCATTTTAATTTGAAATCTGATGATTGTGTATTAATTATAATGGGGGATCGAAAGAGTCAGCCACAAATACTTAATCTGGCAAATGTAATGAATGAGTGGGGCTGTGTGATTGTTCTAAATAACATTAATATTTTTTTTGGTAATCCGTTTGAATTTGTTGATTCGTCGTTTTTCAAAAAAATATGGCAGTCAAGAATATTTAGCAGATCTTTTTTTAATGTGTATCGTTTAAATAAAATCAGCCGGCATCTCGGGGAGGTTGAATATGTTTTTATAGGCTATGCGAGATATATTTACATGAAGCACTTTGTGAATATTGTAAAGCATAAGAAAACAATTGTTTTAGATGATGGGCATGCAACAATAGAACTGGCCAAAGAGAGAAGAAAAAAACTTGTTGCTAATATCAAGTTTAAGAAGAAATTAAAATTATTAGCTAAGAGATATTTCCAGGGTATAAAAGATCAAGATAAAGAAAGTTTATGTTTTTTCACAATATATGATGTGCTTCTGGATGTAAATGATCAGCTTATAAAAAATAATTTCTCACATATAAGATCTAGCATTTCTGAAATAGGCTTAAAGAGTGAGGTTTACTTTCTGGGGTCGCCAATTAGTGAATCAGGAATTATGAGTCAGGATGATTATATAGAGCATTTAGCAAGAGTTAGAGATTATTATAAAGATAGTAAATTGACCTATATTGCTCATCGTAGAGAAAGCCCGGACTCCCTTAAGAGAATAGAGCAGGATTTAAATATAAATGTGGTGTTATTTGAATATCCAATTGAATATCAATTAGCTATTATTGGGCCCAGGCCACGGATTCTGGCCTCATTTATTTCCTCCGCATTAGATAGTTGCAGAATGATCTTTGGCAATAAATTATCTATAACTTCTTTCAGGCTTGATCTTGAGAACTGCGTAATACGAGAACGAGAGGAAATAGAATCTATATATGATAGTTATGAGTCCAGTGTAAATGAGACTTTTTCTGTTGAATCTGTATATTGAGGTAGATTGTGAAGTCTGCTAGAGCAGATAAAGTGGTATAATTCAAAGGCTTGTTCTAGTCAATACTTAAGGAATTAGTGATTATATATTTATAATTAATGTAGCATTATATTTAATGCAGGTGCCATTCAATATAGGCTAATCAGTAAAACAAATATAATTTTATGAATTTAACTCAGGAAATAAATTAATGAAGTACTGTAAACAATGTGTAATGCCTGATACAAAACCTGATCTGCCTTTTGATGAATCAAATGTTTGTGATGCCTGTCGTAATTTTGAAAGAAAACAAGGTGGTCATGCAGACCCTATAGACTGGGATGCAAGAAAGACAGAGTTTGAAAATATAATTAATGAGCATAAAGGTAAAAATCCATTAGGTTATGATTGTCTTATTCCTGTAAGTGGTGGAAAGGACAGCACTTATCAGGTGTATGTCATGAAAGAAATATATGGGCTGAAACCATTATGTGTCTGTTTTGAACCTACATTACCTACAGAAGTCGGACGAAAAAATCTTAATATGCTTAATAGACTGGGTGTGGATTTAATTCATTTTAAAAGAAACCCCATTGTGTATGAAAAAATGGTATTAGAAGGGCTTAAGCGTGTCGGTGATCAGGAGTGGCCAAATCATCTGGGTATTTTTACAGTGCCTTTCCATTTTGCTGTTAAATTTAACATTCCTTTAGTGATATGGGGTGAATGCCCTCAAACTGAATACGGTGGTCCTAATGCCAAAGCAAGTGATGCCAGTGAGCTGAATAAAAGATGGTTAAATGATTTTGGTGGTTTAATTGGTAATAGACCAGAGGACATGGTGAGTGATGAGTTGGGCATTACTCAAGATGATATGAAAATATATACCTGGCCTGAAGAAGAAGACCTTGAACGTGTTGGTATAAAAGGATTGTTTTTAGGTTATTTCCATAAATGGGATGTTCCAAAGCAACTGGAAAAAGTAATATCTTTAGGCTGGAGTACAAGACTTAATCGTGTTGAAACCACATACGAAGACTATGAAAATATAGACTGTTATTCCATGCATATTCATGATTACCTGAAATATGTCAAGTTTGGGTTTGGTAGGGCAACAGACGATGCATGCCGAGATCTTCGTAATAATATTATTGATAGAGATCAGGCGCTTCGTCTGGTTGAAGCCTATGATGGTAAATATCCAATAGAAGCTGTTAGAAGATTTTGTGAATATTTTAATCTGGAACAGAATGAATTTGACAAAATCGTTGATGGATTTACAAACAGGGCTCTGTTTGAAATGAAAGATGGAGAGTTTGTTCGTGATATAGATTACAGCCTGGTGATGAAGAAAAAATATCGTGACTTAAGAAGGAACCCATAAGGGTGAAAATCACGGATAATATGTAGCTATGCTGATAATTGATTATGATGTTGGAAACCTGAGAAATGTTCAAAAGCTGATTGAGTCCTTAGGTCAGACTACAAAAGTCACTAATTCAATTGATGAAATAAATAATGCTTCTAGTTATTTGCTTCCAGGAGTTGGTGCGTTTTCTGATGCTATGAAAAAGTTGACGGATTTAGGTCTGGTGGATGTTATAAAGCATAATGTTCTGGTTGAAAAAAAACCTATTTTAGGAATATGTCTGGGTATGCAGATTTTAGGTACAGATAGTGAAGAAGGTGGGCTTTCTAACGGTCTGGACTTATTAGGTTTTTCAGTAAAAAAAATAGAAATATCAGAAAACTACAGATTGCCACATATAGGCTGGAATGATATAAAAATAGAAAAAAATTCTATCTTACTTAATGGCCTTCCTGACAGCCCTGATTTTTATTTTGTTCATAGTTACCATGCACAATGTAATGATCCTTCAATAATTGCAGCAACCTGTGACTATAGCCAGAAAATCGTAGCAGCCGTGGAGAAAGATAATATTTTCGGGGCTCAGTTTCATCCCGAAAAAAGCCAGGCGTATGGCGCTCATATTATTAAAAACTTCATTAACTTTTGTGAAAATCAGAAAAATGATTAAGACTCGTGTTATTCCTGTTTTGCTTGTTCAAGATGGCATGCTCAAAAAACGAATAAAGTTTAAAGAAACAAGAACTATTGCTATTCCAGTTACTATTGCCAGGGTATTTGAGTCGCGTAGAAGTGATGAGCTTATTTTGCTAGATATTGGTAGAACTGTTGATCATGAAGATATTGATCCATATTTAATTTCGCAGATTGCTGAAGAGTTGTATATGCCATTTGCTTATGGTGGTGGAATTGATAGTGTTGATAAAATGCAGCAGGTAATTAAAAATGGAGCAGAAAAAGTAGTCATTAATACTGCTGCAGTATTAACTCCTGATCTGATCACAGAAGGCGCTAAAAAATTCGGCAGTCAGTGCATTGTAGTTTCTATAGATGCAAAGAAAAATGAATCAGGTCAATATGAAGTATTCATCAATAGTGGGGAGCTTGCCACGGGTTTAGACCCTGTTGAATGGGCAAAAAAAGTTGAGATAAATGGTGCAGGTGAAATACTTATTAATTCGATTGATCATGAAGGAACTATGACAGGCTATGACCTTGAGTTAATAAAAATGATAACCGATGTGGTTTCTATACCAGTAATAGCAATGGGCGGAGTTGGTGATTTGAAACATATACCGCCTGCGATCTTAGAAGCTAATGCATCAGCTGTTGCAGTTGGAAGTTTATTTCACTACACGCATATAACTCCTAATATGGTAAAAGAGACTTTGGTTGATGCTGGAATACCGGCAAGGGTAAATAATCCAGAATTTACACTTTGAACTGGTAAGGCTTTAACAGGAGTAGAGTAAATTAGTGCCTTTATTCATGTATCCTATTAATACTATTACCACGATAATCCTTTTCATAACTCCCCACTTTATTCGACTCTTTCATATCCACTAACACAGCAGACTGATTTTTATCACTAAGCGCACCAAACAGCATCAGCAACTCTGCTATTTCATCTTCATCAGAAAAAAAATAAGCGGTGGGTACATTTAATGCCCGGGCAATATTTCTAACCAGTGGAAACTTGGGTAAATGGGTTCCTCGTTCATACTGGTTCATGATTGCGCTGGCATTGGATTCTTCTATGCCGGCTAATATTCCCAGTTTTTTCTGTGAAAGACTGGCATGTTCTCTTGCCTGTTTTAATCGTTTGCCAAAAGGGGCGGGTACTGTCATTTGCCTGCTCTATCGTTAACTTTACTCATAGAGCTAAGATTTACCTAGTTTCGGTCTCTTGAATACTAAGTAAAACCTAGTATACTATGTTTTACTTAGTTTCTGGGCTTTTATGCATACCTGAATGCCTTGAACAGATTTTGGATATGAGTAAATGGATTGTTAATGCGAGGGCGATAATGAATAAGTCTAATGAAGTACTGGTTCTGGAAATTAAAACTATTCTGCATGTGGTGCAGGGGTTAACGGCTGATAAAGAAGACTGGACGGAGGATATGCCCAGAGAAGAAATATCTTATTTTTTGCACATGGCCAGAGACAGACTTGATGTGTTGAGTTATAAATTACAGTATTTAGAACAGTTGCATTAGAGTTGTGTGTCCAGCGGAATTTTTGGGCAGGAAAATAAGATAGAGTTATTTTTCGCACTCAAAAGTATGAACGATTGAGTTATCTTCAGAAACAGTTTCCAGTCTGACGGTGAATCCCCATAGTCTGGCTACGTGCTTCATAACCTCATTCGCGCTTTTATCTAAAGGCATACGATTATATTGAGTGTGTCTGAGAGTGAGAGAACGGTCGCCTCGCACATCAACGTTATATACTTGAATATTGGGCTCGATACTGCCGAGATTATATTGCTCTGATATGGCCTGACGGATGTGTTGATATCCATTTTTATTATGAATGGCCGTAATTTCCATCTCTTTATTTTTGTCATCATCAAGCAGTGAGAACAGTTTCATATCCCGCATAACTTTAGGCGACAGGTACTGGCTGATAAAACTTTCATCTTTGAAATTACGCATGGCAAAATCAAGGGTCGTTATCCAGTCGCTGCCAGCAATGTCAGGGAACCATTCTTTATCTTCATCCGTTGGCTGTTCACAAATTCTGCGAATATCAGTCATCATGGCAAATCCCAGGGCATAGGGATTGATGCCTGAGAAATAGTCACTATCAAAAGGAGGTTGATAAACAACATTGGTATGAGATTGAAGAAATTCAATAATAAAACCATCCGTGACAAGGCCTTCATCGTACATCTGATTAAGAATGGTATAGTGCCAGAAGGTTGCCCAGCCTTCATTCATAACCTGAGTTTGACGTTGTGGATAGAAATATTGTGAAATCTTTCTAACAATGCGAACTATTTCTCTTTGCCAGGGCTCCAGTAAGGGGGCATTTTTTTCAATAAAATAAAGAATGTTTTCCTGTGGTTCGGCAGGATAATGCTGCTCAATATTATCTCTGTCTTTAGTTTGTTTATCAGGAATGGTTCGCCATAATTCATTGACCTGAGATTGTAAATGTTTTTCTCGTTCTGCCTGTCTTGCCTGTTCTTCCTGCATCGATATACTGGGTGGCCGTTTATAACGATCAACACCAAAGTTTTTTAAGGCATGGCAGGAATCAATAAACGTTTCAATATTCTCTTCCCCGTATCGCTCTTCACATTGTGCAATATAATTTTTTGCAAATAAAAGATAATCAATAATAGAGTCTGCATTGGTCCAGGTGGTGAATAGATAATTGTTTTTAAAGAAAGAATTGTGGCCATAGGCTGCATGAGCGATTACAAGAGCCTGCATGGTCATGGAATTTTCTTCCATCAAATATGCAATGCAGGGATTGGAGTTGATCACTATTTCATAGGCCAGCCCCATCTGCCCACGTTGATAACGTTTTTCATTTTTAACAAACTCTTTACCAAATGACCAGTGAGTATAACCAACAGGCATGCCTACAGAAGCATAAGCATCCATCATTTGTTCGGCTGTAATAATCTCCAGTTGAACAGGGTAGGTTTGCAGGCCGAAATTATCTGCAATTCTTTCAATTTCATGGTGGTACTTTTCAATTAACTCGAAAGTCCATTCTGAAGTTGTAGATAGTTGTTTATCTGTCATTTACTTTGTTTCTGAAAAAGTTTTCTAAAAACAGGATAAATATCAGAGATTTTTTCAATTCTCTGCATGGCAAAGTTCCCCCATTCCTGTTTCAGGTTTAAATATTCCTGCCATAAATTTTGATGTCTGTCTTCGGTAATTTCGATATAAGCGTAATATTGCATATACGGCATAATCTTCTCGGTTAAGATTTGATGGCAAAATTTGGAATCATTGTGCCAGTTATCTCCATCTGATGCCTGGGCAGCATAGATATTCCACTCTGAACTGGGGTAGCGATCCTGAATGATTGTGCTCACCAGTTTAAGTGCGCTGGAAACAACAGTGCCTCCTGTTTCTCTGGAATAAAAAAATGTTTCTTCATCAACTTCACTGGCTAGGGTATGGTGAGAAATAAAAACCACCTGAATTTTTTCATAAGTTTTGGTCAGAAAAAGATACAGCAACATGAAAAAACGTTTTGCCATATCTTTTTCTTCCTGCCCCATAGAACCAGATACATCCATAATGCAGAACATAACTGCCTGTGTTGTGGGCTTGGGTTGGTCTATTTTATTGTTGTAGCGTAAGTCGAAAGTATCAATAAAGGGGATGCGTTTTATTTTCTGTTTAAGCTCCTGTATTTCTTCCCGTAAATTTATAATAATGGCATCGGTTTCATTGTGCCGTTTAAGTAAATCTTCAAGTTCGTTTTCTGCTTCTTTAAGCCGCTTTGTGTAGGGTGCGCGTAACGCGATGCGCCGCCCCAGGGCTCCGCGTAATGATCGCACGACATTAATATTAGTAGGGATGCCATCACTGGTGTGCCCGGCACGAACTTTTCTTGTTTCAGTGATTGAGGTGAGTTTTGTTTTAATCAGATCAGGTAATTCCAGATCTTCAAAAAAGAACTGTAAAAATTCTTCCCTTGATAATTCAAACATAAAGTCATCCTGGCCTTCGCCACTATCCGATGCTTCATTGCCGCCACCCTGGCCGGCTCCTCCCTGTGGGCGTTTTATTTTATCGCCTGTCTGAAAGTCTTTATTGCCAGGAAATATTTTCTCTCTTTTTCCGCCTTCTCCATGGTGAAAAAAAGGCTCATGTATATCCTTTGCTGGTATGGATACCTTTTCTCCTTTGTTTAAATCAGTGACGCTACGTTCGGCGATAGCATCGGTTACTGCTTTTTTTATCTGTTTCTGAAAGCGCCGAATAAATTTTTGCCGATTTACAGCACTTTTATTTTTTCCATTAAGGCGTCTATCGATAACTTGAGCCATTTGAGATGCCTTTTATTAAGACGACTTGCGTACTCGTAAATACCATTCGCTAAGTAGTCTTACCTGTTTTTCGGTGTAACCTTTTTCTACCATGCGGTCGATGAAAGCTTCATGCTTTTTCTGATCGTCAGGTGAGGCTTTTGCATTAAATGAAATAACGGGTAACAGGTCCTCGGTATTGGAGAACATTTTTTTCTCTATAACGGTACGTAGTTTTTCATAACTAACCCAGGCTGGGTTTTTGCCTTCATTATTAGCGCGAGCACGGAGTACAAAATTAACAATTTCATTTCTGAAATCTTTTGGGTTGCTAATGCCTGCAGGCTTCTCAATTTTTTCAAGTTCTTCATTGAGCGATGCACGATCAAACATTTCGCCTGTTTCTGGATCTCTATAATCGGTATCCTGTATCCAGTAATCTGCATAAGTAACATAACGGTCAAAAATATTCTGCCCATATTCTGAATAAGACTGTAAATATGCGGTTTGAATTTCTTTGCCAATAAATTCAATATATTTTTGAGTAAGATAACCTTTTAAATATGACAGGTATTTTTCTTCAACTTCAGATTGAAACTGTTCACGTTCGATCTGTTGTTCGATAACATATAAAAGATGTACTGGATTAGCAGCAATTTCACTATTATCAAAATTAAATACTTTAGAAAGAATTTTAAATGCGAACCGGGTGGATAAACCTGTCATACCTTCATCTACACCAGCGTAATCACGATACTCCTGATAGGATTTAGCATGAGGATCAGTATCTTTAAGGTTTTCACCATCATAAATTCTCATCTTGGAAAAAATATTTGAATTTTCGGGTTCTTTAAGGCGAGACAATATGGCGAATTGCGCCATCATTTCTAATGTGCCGGGAGCGCAAGGCGCATTATGCAGTGAACTATTGGCGAGTAACTTGTCGTAAATTTTTAATTCGCCGGATACACGTAAACAATAAGGCACTTTAACAATATATATGCGATCAAGAAATGCCTCGTTGTTTTTGTTGTTTCTAAATGCTACCCATTCTGATTCATTAGAGTGAGCCAGAATAATGCCATCAAATGGAATGGCGGGGAAACCTTCTGTTCCTTTGTAGTTACCTTCCTGGGTTGCAGTCAATAATGGATGCAATACTTTTATTGGCGCTTTAAACATTTCGACAAATTCAAGCAGTCCCTGATTGGCTCGGCATAAACCGCCTGAGTAGCTGTATGCATCTGGGTCATCCTGTGAATATTCTTCCAGTTTGCGAATATCAACCTTACCTACTAAAGATGAAATGTCCTGATTATTTTCATCCCCAGGTTCTGTTTTAGTAATAGCAATTTGTCTTAATATTGAAGGGCGCAATTTTACAACGCGGAACTGAGAAATATCGCCATTGTATTCCTGTAAACGTTTGGTGGCCCAGGGGGACATAATTTCAGTTAAGTAACGATTAGGTATATTAAAATCTTTTTCTAAAATATCACCATCTTCATCCGAGCTAAATAGAGACAGGGGGGATTCAAAAACAGGTGAGCCTTTGATGGCATAAAAAGGAATTTTTTCCATTAATGCTTTTAATTTTTCAGCCAGCGATGATTTGCCACCACCTACCGGGCCAAGTAAATATAAAATTTGTTTTTTCTCTTCAAGACCTTGTGCTGAATGTTTGAAATAAGATACGATTTGTTCAATGACATCTTCCATGCCATAAAATTCACGGAAAGCAGGGTATATTTTAATAACCTTATTAGAAAATATGCGGCTTAATTTAGGGTCGTTATGGGTATCAATTAACTCAGGTTCACCGATAGCGGCAAGCATGCGCTCAGCTGGACTGGCATAGGTAAGTGGATCTTTTTTGCAAAGCTCCAGATATTCCTGAAGACTGTATTCTTCTTCCCTGGTTTCTTCGTATCGAGATGTGTATTGATCAAAAATACTCATGGCATACTCCCGTTTATTCTCTTTACAAAATAATGATTATCAATCAATGACTATCAAAAAATGATGATTTAATGATTGATATATCTTTCTCCAAAAGGCCTTATTTACTAATATGGTTAAGCGTATTTAAACTATAGACTAGATGCATGAAAATTAATTTCCTAAATATCAGAAAAAATTGACCGAGCGTCTATTAATAATAGTGTAGGCAATATACGAGCCAATAGTCGCAAATTATTAAACTATCTAAAAAATATTGTAAATTTGCGAGGCTTATGTTCAAAAACATACGAAAATATCAGGTCACTTTTATATAAAATTATTAGTAATATTTAAATTGTCAAAATAGTAGCGCTTGTGCCATAAAGCGGTCATAAGTATTATTTTTGATTGATTAAATAATGGGGTGAAATTTTATGAAGAGTTACTAACTGAAAGACAATAATATAATAATGCTGATTAAGTTGATTCTGTAGATTTAGAAAACACTTATATGCATGTTTCTATTTTTTCAAAATGAGCAAGTGGTCACATTTCTTTGAATCAGTCATTTTTGACTACATAAAGAATTCTCACAAGACTCTGCTGCTGAGCTACACTAAGTCATTAAATAAATAATAAACGAGTACTGGAGGCGTTCATGACGTCTGATTTTTTGAATATCTGGGCGCCTGGTCAGCCAGGCGTATCACTTGCTATCTGGCTGGTTATATTAATAGTCTCAATGTACGCTGCTCGTAAGCCTGCACATATTGCAATTATGTCGCTCGCCCGTAGTCTTAGAAATACTTTGCGTATTATGTCGCATTCTATTTTACTTGCAGAGTCTCAATTAAAGAAACGCAACAAAGAAGTTCTTATAGCCCATGGCCGTGATTCGACTGAGCGTTATATTGAGCGTGAGTTTCAGCGCGTAGAAGCTTTAATTAGTCGTGATCTCAGTGGCTATCCATCATTGCAACGAGACCTGAAAGATCAGATTACGCGCATTGATGAAGACTATGTGCAGTCTGGTGAAGTCCCGCCTAAACCGCCTGAATGGTTAGAAGCTATTGATGCAGTTGCGAAAATACCTTCAAATGGCTCTCCTGTGGTTGCCAAACTCTTAGGTGATATTCACGGCACACTGAAAAAAGCTATGGATAAGGATACAGTTGAGTATCGGCAGGCTAATAAACAAAGGCATCAGTTGCTAAAAAACATGATGCCTTACTGGCGCAAACTGACCAGAATTCTGGGCAGTGTTGAGAAGAAAATAACCGGCCTGGAAAGTCGATCAAATATTATTGATCAACAGATGACACAGTATGAACAAATTCTTTCTAAGACAGATTATTCAGAAAGAATGCTGTCGTCGTCATCACTCACTCAGTTTTTCATTTCAGGTCTGGTGCTGTTTATAGCTATTGTTGGTGGTTATGTGAATTTTCAGCTTATTGCTTTGCCTATGTCAGAAATGGTGGGTGCGGGAAGTCACATTGGTTCAGTTAAGTCTTCTGATGTTGCGGCGTTGTTTATTATTGCTATTGAAGTTTCATTGGGATTGTTTCTAATGGAATCCATAGGTGTAACACGCCTGTTTCCTGTAATTAGCATGTTAGATGATCGCAAGCGTAAAATTATTCTCTGGGTTACCTTTAGTTTTCTTTTTGTATTTGCCAGCATTGAATCTTCACTGGCCTATATGCGTGACATGCTGGCTGCTGACTCAGAGTCATTAACTCAAATGCTGGCAGGCGTGGAAGTAGCAGAGCCTGAGTTTCGCTGGATTCCTTCTGTAGGGCAGATGGTGATGGGATTTATTCTGCCATTTGCATTAACGTTTGTTGCTATTCCACTGGAGTCATTTATTCATTCTTCCAGAACAGTCATTGGCCTTTTTCTGGTCTGGGTGTTGAGAATGTTCTCCTTTATTATTCGTCTGGCGGCTAATTTTATTCATGGAGCAGGCTTATTTATTATCAGTGTGTATGACCTGATTATATTCCTGCCTTTACGAATAGAGCAGGCAATAGGTAAAAACAAAAAACCGGTAGAAACGGATGATTTACTGGTAAATACAGACCATATATCGGAGCAATAAAATGAAAAGATTATCCTGGTTGTTCCCGGTATTGCTGGCAGCACTAATAGCTGCATGTTCTGAGTCAAAACCACAAACAAGAGCCGTATACATGTTGTTAGATACATCAGGTACTTACACCAAACAGATGGATAAAGCTCAGAAAATAGTTAAGTTTTTACTGGGTAATCTAAGCTCGGGTGATTCACTGGCATTGGCCAGAATTGATAGTGCCAGCTTCAGCGAAAAAGATATTATTGCTAAAGTGACATTTGATTTAAGGCCCACCAAAGCCAATGCTGAAAAGCGGGCATTTTTAGATGCAGTTGATCAGTTTGCTAAAAAGGTGAAAGGTAGTTCATACACCGATATAACGGGTGGCATGCTGCAGGCTATTGAGTATTTAAATGAAACTGGTGCGGGCACGAAGTACATACTGATTTTTTCTGATTTAAAAGAAGAAATTAAAAAAGGGCATATTCGCGACTTTCCTATTACTTTTGGGGGCGTGAAGGTAGTGGCTCTAAATGTAACAAAGCTAAGCTCTGATAATGTTGATCCCAGGGAATACATGAAGCGGCTAGACGCATGGTCTAAACGTGTAGAGGAAGGTAATGGCAGCTGGAGAGTGATTAATGATCTTGACCGAATGGGATCACTACTCGATTAGCTTTTCATTAATAGCTGACTCATTAGTCGCAATTCCCCGGAGCAGCATTTCACATAACATGCGAGTTAGAATTCTGACCTGTTGCTCTGAATCTATGGTTGAACTTAACTGGTTGCCAATAATGAGCATGGCAAAGCCATGAATTAAGGATCTGACTGCCAGAGTTAGAGCCTGTGGGTCGTGCTTGATGTAAAGCCCATATTGGCTACCTTTTTGCATTACACGTAATAACGAGGCCAAGGTATTGTCACTGGCTTCTAGCAGTGCTTTATCACTAGCTATATCCAGTACTCCCCCAAACATCAGTTGAGCAATCTCAGGTGATTGCATGACGAATTCTACATAGACCACACAGGTTTCAATTAACTGTTTCTGTGGGAGATCGTAAAATTTTTGCGCTATGAGCGAGATCTGAGCTTCTAACGTAACAAATCCCTGTTGAGCAATAGCCGCTAGCAGGGCATTTTTATTATTAAAATGTCTATATGGGGCAGCATGGCTGACCCCCGCTTTTTTTGCTACTTTTCTTAAACTTAATGCCCCTGACCCGTGCTCGATTAAAAGACTTATGGCTGCTTTTAATAGCTCTTCTTTAAGATTTCCATGATGATAATTAGCCAGCTTTTTTTCGGACATTTTGGACTCTAAAATTTAAATAATGAATGTTTCTAATGCAAACATTATAATGTTTGCATTAGAAACATTCAAGATAAAAGCATTTTATCAATGTCGGTATGCTTTACATTGAGTTTTGTGTGAAAAAATATCAAAAATAATATGTAAGTTATTGATAAGTATTAATTATATTGTATTCAATTAATCTATTTATAATGGTTTTACTAAAAATTTAATTGATTATATGGAAAATAAGCGACGGAATAATTTACAGTATAGGTGCTTTTTGTATAAATAAAGAGCATATTGAAATACTGATGATTTTAATTGACTGATTCTTATAGAAAATTTCAGATTGGCTTATAAATTGCAAAATCACTGTAAAACAATAATTAAATGATCAAATAAAGTTGCGAATTAAATTAAATGATCATTGCATGATTCAATATTAGGTGTCTTATGGATATAAGAAGGGTGTTTAAGCCCAGAAGCATTATGTTGTTAGGTTGTGTCCTAATTGCAGGAAATGCACAGGCCAGTAGTGTGTTTATGGGTTCAGTTGCGGGTTATTTTAGCAATGCTGATGCTGGGCGCGGAGATTACACAAAAATAAAGAATAATGATATTGGTTATTCTGCTTCGGATAGTAGCGTATTCAACTGGGGCTTGACCAGCTCACGCTATCGAGATGGAAATAAACATTATCGTAACCGTTACCGCAATGGTGATGAACGCTATCGTCGTGCTGATAAGAAGCATGGCCGTGGGCGCATGCCATCAACAAGCAGTAGTTTTGCGTTTGATGGTGTAGGTAGTGACTATGGTGAGACTGGTTTTTCTGCATCAACAGGTCAGGCTTTTTCATTAGGCAGTTTTAGTTATATGAATGAAGCCACCTATTTTTCGAGAGGTGTTAGAGGGGTAGACTTTTCTCTGGCAGTAGAAATTGACGGTGATGCAATTGAAATGCGTGAATTCACGTATATGCTGGAAATACTTAATACGCCAAATAAAAGCAGCAACCCGGCTGATTTTGTATCACTGCTGAATAATGTTAATTCGCAGTCAATATTGCATGATAATGTTTTATACGAATTAGAAATTCTTGGCTTTAGCCGAGATGGTGGCAACACTTTTGAAAATTCTACCTGGGCGGATGAGGGCTCGGGTACATCGGCTGAAATATATGCGCGGTTTAATACTGTTTCAGCTGTACCTGTTCCAGCTGCTGTCTGGTTATTTGGTTCAGGGCTTTTAGGGCTGGTGGCATTTGCTCGAAAACACTCATAATCACAATAAATTTTAATAATAAAATAAGTATCGTATCAATTGTTGTATTAATCAGGCACCTTCGGGTGCCTTTTTCTTTTGGGGAAGAAAATAATTATTAAATTATTTTCTATAAATTAACCCCTTTTTCCAGTTACTCCGTTTATAAAAATACAAAAAGAAAAAGGAGTGCAGGAATGAAAATCTATTTGGTGTTAATAATACTGGTGGGGCTGTCTTTGCAGTCCTGTGGAATAAATACAGGCCGGGAGCGAGTAGAGCATGAAGAGTCGGTAAAACAGGATAATATGGCAATAAAGCCTCTCGCTTTGAGTGAGCAGCTCGCAGCTAAAAAACAATCAACAAAGATGAATCAAATGAAGGCTAAAATGGCGATGTCTTCAATTTATAATATTTCATCAATGGAGGCCGTGCATCGAAGAACATACGCAGAGTCAGACAATAGAGAAAATTACAGAGAATACGAGACAGGTTCAGTTAAGAGTGTTACAGAGGTTCCAGTGTCTACCTTTAGCATTGATGTTGACACAGGTTCTTACTCAAATATGAGGCGATTTTTAAACCAGGGTCGTCTGCCTGACAAGCATGCTATTCGAGTTGAAGAAATGATTAATTATTTCAACTACAGTTATCAACAACCTGAGAGCCGATTAACGCCTTTTAGTTTAAATACAGAAATAGCGCCCACGCCATGGAATAAAAATAGCTACCTGCTGCATATTGGATTGCAGGGGTATGAAATTAGCCAGCAGAATTTGCCGCCAGCTAATCTTGTATTTCTGATTGATGTTTCAGGTTCTATGAGAAATCAGAATAAGCTGGGATTGCTAAAGTCAGGTTTGAAATTATTGGTCAATCAACTGAGTAAACACGATCATGTATCACTGGTAGTTTATGCCGGAGCATCGGGTGTTGTTCTGCAACCAACAGCGGCTGACCAGAAGTCGAAAATATTAACAGCATTAGATCGATTAAATGCAGGTGGCTCAACAAACGGCGCAGCGGGTATTAAGCTGGCTTATCTTATGGCGCAACAGGGGTTTATTAAAAATGGCATCAATAGAATCATATTGGCAACAGATGGCGATTTTAATGTAGGCACCATAAACTTTGAAGCACTCAAACAAATGGTAGAACAAAAGCGAAAAACAGGTATTTCATTAACAACATTAGGCTTTGGGGCAGGCAATTACAATGATCATCTAATGGAGCAACTGGCTGATGCAGGCAATGGTAATTATGCTTATATCGACAATATGAATGAAGCAAGAAAAGTTCTGGTCGAGCAGATAGGCGCAACCTTAAATACAATTGCAAAAGATGTGAAAATTCAAATTGAATTTAATCCTGCACTTGTTTCAGAATATCGTTTAATTGGCTATGAAAATAGAACTCTAAAAAGAGAAGATTTTAATAACGATAAAGTAGATGCGGGTGAAATTGGAGCAGGGCATAGTGTGACCGCTTTATATGAAATCACCCTGAATGAAAGCAAAATAAAGCGCCTTTCTCCACTAGGATACGGTCAGTTTTTATCAGAAAAAAGTAATGTTATAAATAGCAAAAGTGAACTGGCTTATTTGAGTTTGCGCTATAAGCAGCCAGGCAAAGATAAAAGCCAGCTAATACAGAAAGTTTTATATACAGGCAATATAATAAAGGAGAAGAATAAGATGTCTCATAACTTCATTTTTTCTTCAGCGGTAGCTGCTTTTGGACAGAAACTCAGAGATGGAAAATATCTTGAAGATTTTAATTATGGCGACATACTGAGTCTGGCTCGCGAGTCAAAGGGTGATGATGATTCTGGTTATCGCGGTGAGTTTATTCAATTGGTTGCATTAGCAAAAGCCCTGAATTAATAAAGATGCTGTTGAAACTGGTGAGAGTTGAGAATCAATGAAAAAAGGATTTTTAAAAAACAGGAAACGGGTCATTGAATGATCTAACAGATGAAGCATTAATGTTGAATTATTGCAATGGTCAGTCAGCAGCTTTTGATGAACTTTATGCAAGACACAAAGGTGGTCTGTATCGATATATAGACAGGCAGCTAGGTAGTGGTGGTGAGTACACTAATGAACTTTATCAGGATGTATGGATGAAAGTAATAAAATCCAGAAACAGGTATAAAGTCAGTGCAAAATTTTCCACATATCTATATCACATTGCTCATAATCGAATAATAGATCACTGGCGCAGTCTAAAGCCAGAAATAAAAAATGAAATAGAAGTAGATACAATAGAAGCCGAGGCACTATTGCCCGATGAGTTGTTGCAAAATCAGGAATATATTCAGCAGCTAAAGCAACAAATTGTGCTATTACCTGAAAATCAGCGGCAGGTTTTTATGTTGCAGCAGGAGTCAGGTTTAAGTCTGGAAGATATTGCAAACGTCACAGGTGTAAATAGAGAAACGGTAAAAAGTCGTTTGCGTTATGCATTTAAACGATTGCGTTATGGCTTGGCATCATTTCATGCTGGTGAGTTATTATGACGAAAAAAAATATAATGAACCAGAATGAAAAAACAATACAGGCTCTGTATTCAAGGCTTGATAAAACTGAGTCGCCGGCAGAGCTTGATTCATTTATCCTAAATGCAGCGCATCATGATGTGGCTGTTAAAAAGCACGTTACCTTAGTAAAGGCATCGAAAAAATCATGGTATGTGCCCGTTACTTCGGTTGCAATTTTGATTATCAGTTTAAGCGTGGTTATTAGTATTGCGCTGGATCCTGAATTGATAATAGAAGAAGTAGAATTTGAAACCAGTGATATCAATGCCAATATGAAAGCAGATCGTAATTTTGTAAAGAAAACAGAAGACCTATCATTAGAAAAAGAGGGATTAAAATCCAGACTTATGCGCGAAGAGAAAAATCATCGGGCATCTCGTCGTGTGGATGAAGCAAGATTACAACTTAAGCAACAATTAACTGACAAGCAAAAAGCCCGACAAAAACAAAAGCTTCAAATTGTTAAAAAAGTAGAGTCCAGATCTACCATCAGTTCTATGCAGGCGGGAGATATGCCATATGCAGTATCAGCGTCTGTGGCGAAAGAAAAGCCGCAAATGGCAACTGCTACAGAAAAAGACGCCTCGGCCAGTGAATGGGTTCAGCGACTACAAAAGCTATACAGACAAGGCCAGAAGCTGAGGTTTGAGCAGCAACTAAAGAAGTTCAGGGTGCTTTATCCTGCGTACAGTCTGCCAGAAGAGCTGGCTAAATGGGAGAATCCAGACAAGTAAGTAAAATTGATTTAGCTCACGCTTTCTCGGGCTAACCCCTTATCTTATGGGATAATGTCAGTTATTATCTATCAGGTAATGTATCTAATTCTCAAAATGGAGATTCTAATGAGAGCTTTCAAATTAATATCCCAGTTGCTGGTTTTTGTTCTGGCTTATTGCATGACTAATGTTCAGGCGGATGAATTTCGTGGTCGAATAGTGAAAGTGCATGGTAGCGTTTATGTTGTTAATGACAAAGGGCAAAAACGTTCACCTGAAAAAAGCCAGTTTCTGGTTAATAGAAATGAAACAGTTGTCACCGGGAAAGGTGGTAAAGCTGTGGTTCAATTTGATGATGGTGCACTGTCAGTGCTCAATGAAAAAAGCAAAGTTAAGGTTGAGAAATCTGGCTGGTTATCTCATTTAAGTGGTAAGATTTTTTATCTATTTAGAAAAGTATCAGGCAAGGAAAAACCAAGAAAAGTAAAAACAGGATTTACAACTATTGGCATAAGAGGAACTACTTTTATTGTTTATGATGAAGGTGATGAAAAGGGCGTTGCTCTGCAGGAGGGTAAGCTTAATATTGAGTCACCAGATAAGCCCTATGAGATTCATAAACAGAAACAGAGTGATGATTTTGATTCCTTTAAAAAACAGATGCAGGAAAAAAGAGATAAACTTAATCGCGAGTACAGTGATTATAAAGATAAAATATCAAAAGATTTTGTAGAATATAAAAAGAGCTTTGATCTGGAGGAAAATCGCACTATTAGTTTTAGTGGCAGGCGAGTAGATGAAACAGATCTGTCGGATTTTACAAAAAAAGAATTTAGTGATTTTTCAGATTATGCAAAAGATTATATTAATGCATATAAAGAACTGGAAGCAGAATCTACGCAATAATTCTATTTGATACAGTCATTAAAGAAGGCGGTTAATCCGCCTTTTTTTACGGCTTAAATTTAATTATTTTTTTAAATTAAACAGGTAAGTTGTTGATTTTTTTATTGGGATCAAATATTTTTTTATAAAGTTTGCCTGAATATATTTCGAGTGTTAGATTATTAATATAATAAAGAGTGGTTTTTTGGAGCGGGAAACGTAGTGGAGTGTAAATATGGATTTGCCAGATTTTGATTACCTTGTTTCATTGGCTGAAAAGCATCCTGATAAGCTTGAGGCTTTACGACATCGTTATAACCGGCACTTGATTGATGCGGCGCCTGATTATTTAAAAAGAAGGCTAGAAGGCCTGCTATTTAAAGTTGATATGGAAAAACGTCGCAGTAAAAATACAACACAGTGCTGTATTAAACTTTCAGAATTAATGATGGATTCATTTGTTGATATGCAAACAGCAATCAAACATTTAAGGTTATCTCGAGCTTCAGAAATGGCGGTGCCTTCAGCTGATCTGGATAACATAATTTTATTTCCAGTTAAAAATGAATCTTTTGAGATATGATTTAAGTATTGTTTAATTTATTTAAAGCCTCGTAATCCCTGCAGCCCCCCAGTATGTATAACCAGAATTCTTGAGTTATTTTTAAAGAATCCCTGTTTTATTAAATCAAATAAGCCAAAAAATAATTTCCCAGTGTATACAGGATCCAGCTGTATTTTATAGTCTATATTAAATAACTGGATGAATTTAAATAGCTCATCAGATGTTTTAGCGAAGCCACCAAAATGGTAGTCAAGATTAAGTGACCAGTTATTTATTTTTTTACTGGAGTGATTTTTAATATGAGCTTCGATATCCCGAGTTAAAAATCCAGCGCCTTTTAATACTGCAAATCCAAGTACAGGTAATCGATTGTTTAGTGCGGTAATAAGGCCTGCCATAGTGGCGCCTGTGCCGCAGTCGATGCAGATAGTATCGAAGTCATCTTCTATTTCATCAATAATTTCTCTGCACCCTCTTACGCCCAGTTCATTATTTCCACCTTCGGGAATTAGATAAAAATCACCGAACTGTTGTTTTAGTTGAGTAATGAAGTCTTTGGTATGCTTTTGTTTATATGAGATACGAGAAATATATTCCAGTTGCATGTCCCAGTTTGTTGCGTCCTGCAGTGTCGGATTTAATTTTTCATAGGGTTCACCACGAATAATACCAATGGTTTTGAAATTAAAATATTTTCCAGCTGCTGCAGTGGCGTGTATGTGATTTGAATAAGCGCCGCCAAATGTTAGCAGGGTATTCTGTTTCTGTTGTCTTGCGGCGAGTAAATTATATTTTAGTTTGCGCCATTTATTGCCAGAGATATCTTGATGAATAAGATCATCTCGTTTTATAAACAGGTTTATTTTGTGCTGCGTAAGAAAATCACTGTGCAGCTGCTGTATCGGGGATGGGAGTTTTAAAATAGATAAATCAAGATTATTACCAGGCATGGCATATACCTGTGTTTAATATCAAACAGCAATTAATTTTTGTTACCGATGCTTATTTGGCAACCACATGTAGTACTGTGGCGAATTCAAAATAAACTATACGGTCGTCATATACCCACTGGCTAATAGGCGGCTGGCCTACAGCGGGTTTAATTTCACCAGGGCTACCCAGCTCATTTTTTACCTTGTCTTCGCTCATGCCGCGGCGAGGGAAATCAACTTTGCGTACCAGTATGGGCTCACCTGTGTAATCTGTGGTATCCAGATTAGTGCCAGTTTCTACTGTTTCAGTGACTTCATCTACTGCGGGTGACTCTATGTTTTCTGGCTCATTTATCACTTCGTCATTAGCCAGATTTTCATCTACCGGGCGTACATCGTCAGTGTCAATAAAGACAGGTTCGATATCGGTATTATTCACATCGTCTATTGCCGGGCTTTCAGCAAACGCCAGTGATGTGATAAGAGTGCATGCAGCAAAAAGCAGGCTAATTGAGAGTCGATTGTTCATTGTGCTCGCCATTCTGATTCCAGTTGATATCAATTCTAGCGGTTTTTTGTAAAAAATACAGTCGTTTATGTAAACTTTGTGAAGTATAGTCTGCAGAAATTTTGTAGCAGCGATCTTCAGGCCGCGATTTTGGTGGGCTGAAATCATCGCGACCTGAAGGTCGCTCCTACATATTTCCTGTGAATAGCTGCTTTTCTAAAGTCTGAAGGCTTCATTTTCCTGTAGCAATGAGAACTGTTCTCTGAGTTCCAGTACGTGCTGCTCCCAGTAGTTGGGGGTATTAAACCAGGGGAAATTCATCGGAAAGCTGGGGTCCTGCCAGCGTCGTGCTAACCAGCCGGCATAGTGCATAATGCGTAGTGTGCGTAAGGGTTCAACCAGGCGAGCTTCAGTGACATTGAATTCATGAAACTCAAAATAGCCATCTAAGACATGATTTAACTGAGTGTTCTGTTCAGAAAAATCACCAGATAACAGCATCCACAAATCCTGAATACTCGGCCCTGTGCGGCAGTCATCAAAGTCTACAAAATGTGGACCATCGTCTGTCCACAGTATATTGCCTGGGTGGCAGTCGCCGTGCAGGCGTATGGGGTCGATATCAACAGCGGCAAAACGTTGGGTTAATAACTGGATAATATCCTGAGTCAGGCTCTGATAAGCCTCTATTAAATAGTCGGGGATAAACTGGTTATTGAGCAGAAACTGACTGCTTTCAATAGCGTAGCTGTCTATATCAACAGTGGGTCGAGACTGAAATGATTCAGTTGCGCCAACGGCATGAATCCTGCCCATAAAGCGCCCCAGCCATTCAAGATGTTCTTTATTGTCCAGCTCCGGAGCGCGACCGCCGTGGCGAGGATACAGGGCATAGCGGTATTGATTGTGAAGTAGCAGGCTGCGGTTATTGAATTTAAGCGGGGTAATGACAGGGATTTCTAAATTGGCAAGCTGGTCGGTAAAGGCGTGCTCTTCCAGAATTTGTTCATCGCTCCAGCGGCCAGGTCGGTAAAACTTGCCGATAACGGGAGTCTGGTTTTCTATGCCAATTTGATAGACGCGATTTTCATAGCTATTAAGCGCAAACACACGGGCATCGCAATCCAGACCGAGCGACTCTACCGCCTCGATAATGGTGTGAGGCTGCAACTGGGCGAAGTCATGTTCAGCTTCGGGGGGGGCGGAATAATTCATCTGGGGATTGTTATGCTTAAATCAAAAGATTAAAAGCATTTTGTCCGCAAATGAACACGAATAAGCGGACAAAATGCCTTTGCTTCTTAGAAAATATTTGGGATAGCTCAGACTCAGCCCTGAAATTTCTGCAAAACCAGACAGGCATTAGTGCCGCCAAAGCCAAAATTATTGCTCAGAATGGTATTGAGCTCAACATCATCCTGGCGTTTTGTCACGATGGGCATATCGGTCATTTCTTCATCGAGGGTTTCAATATTAGCGGAGGCCTGAATGAAGTTATTTTCCATCATCATTAAGCTATAGATGGTTTCCTGCACACCCGCGGCTCCCAGTGAATGACCGGCCAGTGACTTGCTGGAACTAAGCGGTGGGATGGCACTGCCAAACACTTCACGAATGGCTTTAATTTCTGCCAGATCGCCCACCGGGGTGCTGGTGCCGTGGGTATTAATGTAATCAATCGGTGCGTTAGCTGTTGCCATAGCCTGTTGCATGCAGCGCACTGCGCCTTCGCCAGAAGGGGCGACCATGTCGTAACCATCGGATGTGGCGCCATAGCCTACGATTTCAGCGTAGATTTTTGCGCCACGAGCTTTAGCGTGTTCCAGTTCTTCCAGAACTACCACACCGCCACCACCGGCAATAACAAAGCCGTCACGATTCGCATCATAAGTGCGGGAGGCTTTATCCGGTGTTTCGTTGTATTTGGATGACAATGCGCCCATGCCGTCAAACAGCATGCTCAGTGTCCAGTGCTCTTCTTCACCGCCACCGGCAAAAATAATATCCTGTTTGCCCAGTTGAATTTGCTCCACTCCATTACCAATGCAATGTGTGCTGGTGGCACAGGCTGAGCTGATGGAGTAATTCACACCTTTGATTTTAAAGGGTGTGGCGAGGCAGGCTGACACTGTGCTGGACATAGTGCGAGGCACCATATAAGGCCCAACCCGGCGGATGCCTTTTTCTCTTAAGATATCGGCAGCTAATACCTGATTCTCTGTGGAGCCGCCACCCGAGCCCATAATAATGCCAGACATGGGGTTGGAGATCTGATCTTCATCAAGGCCTGCATCGGCCACAGCCTGCTGCATGGCAATGTAGGAGTAGGCTGCTGCGCCACCCATAAAGCGTTTTACTTTGCGGTCAATATGCTCATCAATGTCAATATCGATACTGCCAGCAACCTGGCTACGCATGCCCATTTCTTTGTATTCTTCCTGAAATCGGATACCCGATGTTCCGTTTTTCAGTGACTCAGTAACAGACTGTTTGTCATTGCCCAGGCATGAAACAATGCCCAGTCCGGTGATTACGACTCTTCTCATTTAACTTTCCTAAAAATCATCTGTTGATGCAAACAGGCCAACTCTAAGGCCTTTTGCAACATATATTTCTCGGCCATCGACTGACACTGTGCCATCGGCTATGCCCATTATAAGGCCACGAGCAATGACTCGTTTAACATTAATTTGATAACTCACTTTTGTTGCAGAAGGTAAAACCTGGCCGGTAAATTTTACCTCGCCTACACCCAGTGCGCGACCCTTGCCAGGATGACCTAGCCATCCCAGATGAAAGCCGACAAGTTGCCACATGGCGTCCAGACCCAGGCACCCTGGCATTACAGGATCGCCGGGAAAATGGCATTCAAAGAACCACAGATCAGGTGTGATATCCAGTTCGGCCTTGACCTCACCCTTATTATACTCACCTCCGGTTTCATCAATATGGATAATGCGATCCATCATCAGCATATTAGGTACAGGTAGCTGGGCATTGCCGGGACCAAAAAGCTCACCGTGGCCACATTTTAAGAGTTCATCGCGGTCGAATGAGTTTTGTTTTGTCATGACGAGATTTAGCCTTTATCTGTTTGGTTCATATTAGGGGAGGGATTGTAGCGGAAATGAGGCAAGGATGGTATTCAGGAAGACGCTTTTTACCAGTGCAATAAAAAGCCCACTTAATCATTGTGTGGGCTTTTTAAAAAGTGGTGAACTCAAATATTATAGCCAGCTAGTCAGTGAAAAACTGCTGTTTGAATTTTATTTTGGCAGTAATGGTTTCACCATCAGGGGTGGCTTTAATATCAAATCTTAAGGTTTCACGGTTACTGACCTGAGCCTGTGCCAGATAATAAATGGCTTCGCCATCGTGTATTTCTCTAAATTTCAGATTTTTTACCTGACTGTTCAGGTTGCTGGCAAAGCCGGTAACTTTAGCTTTAGCAGGTGAGGTTTTGCCCCCCGCTTCTCGTTTACGTACCGTAATATTAACCACCATGCGGTTATTCCGGCGAGTTAGCTGATAGGCTTTGGCTATTTCAGGTGTTAATGAATCGCTTCGAAATGCATTGAAATGGACGGTATAATCGCCAAAATCCAGTGATTTTTCGGCAAATGCACCTAAGGGTAGAGTGCTCAGAAGGGCTAGTAGAATACTGCTGATGATGGCTTTCATTTTAATCATATATTTAGTCTCCCCATTAAGTGGACTGTTCTTATCTATTATGACTCTAACTATAGTTCAGAACTCGTTGAGCTGTCATCTTAAATAAGTGTGTAATCGTTCTTAATTTACTATTAATATGCTATGAATATATAGTAGTTTCAAAAAAATAACTGAGAATATATGCCTGCTCTAGATAACGATAACGCGCTTCAGGATTTCCTGCTGATTGAAAATACTGCAATTAAAGCAATCCACACCCATCAAAAGTTTATCTTCTGAATAATGCAGAGCCTGAAATTAAAATGACTCAGATAGATTCAGATTTAATGAAATATTTAGTGCCTGTTCGTGAGTTGAATCCCGCCGAGCGATTGCACCTGTCTCGTCTCTCTAAAATTAGAACCATTAATAGCGGAGATAAATTTTACGCTAAAGACTATAGCCATTATTTTATTTATCTATTAGAAGGCAAGCTGGATTTATGTGACCAATATATTGACCCTCAGTTGTGCTCTGGAGATGATTCGCAGGCTCAGTATTCTTTATTTAAAGAGACATCGGCTGATTCATATGCTGTAGCCAGCACCACCTGTAAAGTGATGTTTGTAGAGAAAGAGCAGTTTAATTCTCTAATTGATAATGAGATGGTGACAGAAAGTGACCCGATTAATTATGATATTAGTTATATCGAAACTAATATTTATAATGAAATTTTTCAGGCCATAAAAGCTGAAAAACTTAAATTACCCAGCCTGCCAGAAATCGCTCTAAAAGTTAAATCGGCAATAGCCAGAGACAATGTTGGTGTTGATGATATTGCGCGTATTGCAGAATCAGATCCCGCTATTGTTGTGAGATTAATACAGGTTGCTAACAGCCCACTGGTTCGTGGAGTAGATCCTGTGAATAGTATTCATGAGGCAGTCGTTCGACTGGGTCTGTCGATGACTCAAAATCTTATTCTAAGTTTTTCAATGAAGCAGTTATTTAAAACAGACCAGCAAATTTTACAAATACGCATGGAACAAATGTATAAACACAGCGTAGAAATTTCAGCAATTAGTTTTGCACTATCCAGAAAATTAAAGCGATTTAATGCAGATCAGTTACTACTGGCAGGCCTGATTCACGATATTGGTGTTATACCGATATTAACTTATATGGATGAAACTGGTTTTGAAGTTCATAGTGAAAAAGAAGTCGATAGCATAGTGGCCAGATTAAGACCAGCAGTGGGCAGCCTGGTAATAAAAAGCTGGGGATTTTCTGAAGAAATGATTTCAGTTGTAGAGCAGGCAGAGAACTGGTTTAAAAATAATTCTGATGAAGTAGATATGGCTGATATTGTTATTGTGGCTCAGGTTTATAGTTTACTGCAGCACAAAAAACTTGATGCCTTGCCAGATATTAAAAAAGTCCCTGTCTTTAAAAGAATGTTTTTAGAAGAGCCTGACCCCGGTTTTGTTTTAAATATATTAAATGATGCCGAGGATATGATCAGTGAAGTAAAACAGATTTTATCAATTTAGTTTTCTGTTTTAATTACGCTTAGTTTCTAAGGGCAGGGGAATTAAAAATGAAAGCAACGTCGTTACTGGAGGCTGCTTTTTTTGCTTCAGGTGGGTTAGTAAAACTATCTTTCCATTCGGTGTAGTTAATGCCTTTAGATTCTAAAAAAACACAGTTAGTTAATTCGGCTGTGTTTAATTGTTCATTACAGACTGCCATTACAGAAGGTATAAAAAACACAGTAATTGCCAGCAGAGTTAAAGCTTTGGTGTTCATTGTTAGTCATGCCATTTTTGATTGATAAGGCAGACTATAAGCTTATTAAAAAATTACGCTGTAAGGATGAAAAACCACGCTTTGTAGGGAAAATCTGACACGGATAAACGGTCGCTTATCCGCGGTTTGCAGGCTTTGATTTATATATTTATTCGCCTGAAAAGTGGCGGATAACACCGGACACTATACCCAGTACCTGCACTTCTTCATTTTTAAGCATAATGGGGTTCATATCAGGATTAGCCGGCTGCAACCGGATGCCGTCCGCTTCAATATAGAATTTTTTCAGGGTTACCTGTTCATTATTAATCAGTGCGACGACAGACTGGCCATTTTCAGCCGACTCTCTTTTCTCCACAATAATGGTGTCACCATCCTGAATATTGTCATCAATCATAGAATGCCCCTGAACCCTCAGGGCATAAGTGTTCTGCCGAACCATATCGGCAGGAACGCTGATGGTTTCGTGGTGCTCTATGCGCTCAACAGGATTGCCAGCGGTGATGATACCCAGCAATGGAATATCCACCATATCGGCGGCTTCGGCTTCAATATTATCCAGATTATCGACCCAGACAGATCGTTGAGATTTGGGTATAAGCAGGCTGACGTTATTCATTTGGCTGTATCTTTATATTGTTATTAACAATAAAGATACTAGAAATAAATCCATGAAATAGCAAGCATTTATCTATTTAAATTAAATAGTTATCGAGGATACTTAATTTAATCTATGAAAATTGTTTAAATAACTCACCAATAGCTTTTGACAGAGTATCAGAGCGATTTTCATTTCTTATCGCCTGATGGATGCTGTCCTGCATGCCGGGGATATTGATGAGATCAACAATCACCAGGTTAAAAAATGCCTGGCCTTCCGGGCACTGAGCAAGGTTTTCCAGAAAGGCCTGAATAATATTCGTCTGCTTCAGGCTTAACCAGCAACGGCCTGAGATCGAAGCCAGCACTTCAGGGTGTGATCCCTGAGGGCTTTGCAGAACTTTTAAAATCTGTTGCTCGCAAAGAGGCGGAGTGGCCGCACCCGATACGGCGCGCAGTAATAGAGAAATAAAATTAGGGTTGGGCTCATCGTAACTGAGCTCGGTATCCAGGCACTGGCCTAAAACCTGAGCCAGCTCATCGCTGATGATTTCATGTTCCAGGCACTGACACAGTGCTTCAAAAGGCTGGGGGGGAATCTGTGGCAGTGCCTGAATTAAATCGATAATATTTTTATCTTCATCTAAGCGGCAGGCCATATCAGCTATGCCCTGAAAGCCGACAAACGCCCACTGGTCGAATCCTGTTTTACCTGAGAAATAATTCTGAGCATGGGTATAAAATCGAGAGCCGGGCTGAGCGAGTAGCTTGGCCGCTTTAGCGTGAAAGCTGGCCATATGTTCCTGTTTGGGCTTAAAGCCATAGGGGGTGTCGTCGTCTGATTTTTTGTCATCTTTTGAAATAAGACGTGCAACGAAGTCATCTCGAACCCCCGCAGTTAATTTGCCAGTGGCATCCAGAGGGAAGCGCAAAAACCAGATCACCAGATCATCTGTTTTATTGCCCGATACCATAATGCCCAGCCAGGCCTGTTGTTGCAGAGGGTAGGGGTAGGGTTGTTCGCCCTGTTCAAAGGCCAGAAAAACATCCGGATCAAGGGGCTGTATGCGCCGCCCCATATCAAATACTTTAAACTGGGTGCCTGCCTGATTAAGAAAGTCAGTAATACCGGTGATGGTTGCCATGCTTAGTGTCCAGAGTAGGGTTCAATGACGGCTTTGCCTGCCTGAATATTTAATGTCAGTCTGCCCTCAAGAAAATCAAGCAACATCTGGCCGGCGTGGGATTTTCGCCAGCCAGTTAAAATTTCCAGATCACGTTCGCCGCACACCAGAGCCTCCAGCTGCTTACGCGTGGCCAGGCTGGTGTGATTAATATTGTGTTTGCTGGCATTGTATTTTAATACTGCGGTCAGACTATCGACCAGCGTATCCTGTTCTGCATTTATCTTATGTTTCTTCGGCAGTCTTGGCCATTGCTCGGCGGGCAGTGCCGTGGCTTTTATAATGCACTGAACGAGCGTTTCTGCTTCCTGTTGACTGACTCTTGATTTATTTAGTGAGCGTAATGCCAGCAACTGTTTTGCGTTTGCAGGCTTCTGTTTGCACATATCAATTAATGCATCATCGGGAATTATTCGTCGCCGCGGTTTATTTTTATTGATGGCCAAGGTTTCGCGCCAGCTACTTAGCGCCTGTAAAACAGCCAGTTGTTGGCCGTGTAATCGCTGATGCCCTTTTACTTTGCGCCACATTTTTTCAGGATTAACTTTAAAAGTATCCGCATTACTTAACTGGGCAAAGTCTTCAGCTAGCCAGCTGAGCCTGTCAGATTCTTCTAACTGTTTTAGTATTAATGGATAAGCCTGAGCTAAATAAAGTACATCATTGGCAGCGTATTCCAGTTGTTTGTCATTGAGTGGCCGCTTTAGCCAGTCAGTTCGAGTCTGAGATTTATCGACCTCAATATTGAGGCAGCCTTTCATCAGTGCGGCGTAGCCAGTTTGATCGCCATAACCGATAAGTGTTGCCGCAATCTGTGTGTCAAACATGGGGCTTGGGAGAGTGCCGAATAAATGGTAAAAAATTTCCAGATCCTGGTGACAGGCATGAAAAACTTTTAGAATACGGGTATTAGAAAATAAATCAGCAACAGGGGATAAATCATCCAGCGCCAGCGGATCGATGCAAACAGTGAGAGATTCATCGGCAATCTGTACCAGAGCCAGTTCAGAGTAGTAGGTGGTTTCTCGATGAAACTCAGTATCAACACAGATAAATGGGCTATTTTTAAACTGGTCGCAGGCTGAAATTAGTTCTGATTGTGAATTTATAAATAAAATACTCATAAAGATGACTTGGGTTAGGAAAAAACAGGCTATATTGTACCTATAAAGAATAATAATTAGTGAATTATGAAACGACTATTTGTAAATGACACTGGATCACTGACAATATTTGGTTTTGGGGTCGTAGTGCTGGGGCTATCCGTTGTCTTTATCGTGCTATACCAGCTTGATAAACGGAACTCTGACGCTTTTAAGCTTATTAAAGAAGCAAAGCTGGAGTCAGAGTACACGTATAAAATGAGAGACACTGTTCGTCTCCGAGAGCTAAGCATACAGCACATGCTGAATGCGACTGATATATCTGAGCGGGATAAAGAGAGATTAAAATTTCTTGCCTATGGCACTGAGTTTGCTCAAGCTAGAGATCAATTGAGTAAGACGCATACAGCAGCTGAAATTCGGGCACTGCATGAGCGCTTAAACGATGCAGTTAATTATGCTCAGCCTTTTCAGAAAAAATTAATTGAATTACTTATTCAAGGCAAAGCACCTGCACAGAATTTAACAGTCGCTGCACAGGAGAGTGTGAAAGCGACACAGCAAATAGTTGCTCTGCTTGATCGTCTACTTCAGTTGCAGTATCAGCGGCATGCACAGGCTATAGCTGGCTATGAAAAATCGCACAGCAAAATGGGAATTATTTCTGCTGCTATATATATATCCAGTTTGATTATTGCTATTTTTATTGTTCGCCTGTCTGGCAGGCGGCATAAATTTGTATCACGACTTTCTATTCATGATGAAGTAACAAATTCTTATAACCGTCGTTATTTCGAGATGGTGATGGAAGAAGAATGGAAACGAAGTATGCGTGAATATACGCCCATTAGTCTGGTAATGGTGGATGTCGATTTCTTTAAATCTTATAGCGATAAATTCGGTCATCAGATGGGGGACGCCTGTCTATTTTCAGTAGCTAAAATCATGTCTGGTCAGTTAAAGCGCTCATCAGATTTTATTGCTCGATATGATGAAGAAGAATTTGTTGTGGTACTACCAAATACTAATGCGGAAAATGCTCGTATTATGGCAGAGCGTCTTCGCCGCACCGTAGAAGAATCACGTATTCAGGCAGCTAGTGACGAAGTGAGTTCATGGGTGACAGTAAGTGTGGGCGTGGTGACCACTACCGCAGAATTTGAACAGACTAGCAGCATATTAATTAAAGCAGCGGATCAGGCGTTACATAAAAGTAAACAGGATGGTCGTAATCGGGTTACAGAAATTAATCTGGCTAATATTGATTAATTTTTTCACGGAGTATTTTTCTTCGCATTCAATAGTTCTATCTGATACCCATCAGGGTCTTCCACAAAAGCAATAATAGTTGTGCCAGCGTTCATTGGCCCCGCATCACGAATAATTTTACCGCCCTGTTGTTTTATCTTTTCAACAGCCTGATAGACATCATCGACTTCAATGGCAATATGGCCAAAGCTATTGCCTAAATTATATTTTTCAGTATCCCAGTTATGAGTCAACTCTAAAACAGTATTATCTGCTTCACTGCCATAGCCTATAAATGCCAGGGTAAATCGTCCGTCAGGATAGTCTTTCTGGCGAAGTAGTTTCATATTTAATATTTCAGTATAGAAGCCTATAGATTGCTTCAAATTTCTAACTCTGAGCATAGTGTGTAATAAACGCATAAATATAACCTTTTATTTTTTCCTGTTACGTATTTTTTTCCAGTATCTAATTAATTTAAGACGCAGCAACAGGGTATCAACAATACGAATAGAAAATGACCAGAATCGAATTTTTAAGCGACGTAAAAGAGAACGTTTTTTCCAGTCGGATAGATTGATTTCAATACTATTACTAAAATCATTTTTAAACATTACAATAACTGATTCAGTAAATATCTGGTCAATAATTTCCTGATTGGCATCCAGGTTCCAGCGTAAATTCCATCTATCAATATTACAGGAGCCCAGCGAAACCCAGCTGTCACATAGCGCAATTTTAGCGTGCATAAATCGATGTTGGTATTCATAAATTTTAATGCCATATTTCAGCATATGAGAATAGTATCGCTGTGCAATATAACGAGTCATAGGATGATCTGTTATTTCACCAGGAATAAGTATTCTAACATCAATGCCTGCCTGTGCTGCGCGTCTTAATGCCCTGCGTAATTTTATTGAAGGGGCAAAATAAGCAGTGGAAATCCATACGCGCTGTCTGGCATTTCTAATCTGGTTAAGAAAAGAGCGTTTTATTTCCAGAAAATTTGGCCCCTGAGTCATGACTACACGACCCTTCTGGTGCAATGATTGAAACTCAGTGGATTTAAGATTGATTTTTTCAGATGACCAGCGATACCAGTTATCTGTAAAAAGGCTTTGCCATTGTGAAACATTCTGACCCTGAATTTTAACCATATTTTCACGCCAGTTATGTTGTGGTGACTCTATAGAATCAAACTCATCGACTAAACCAGCGCCGCCTACAAAAGCAGTATGACCATCAACCACAAGTAATTTTCGATGATCTCTAAACAGCATGAGGTGTCGGGCATTTAAATGAATAGGGTTATAAAAACAAACCTTAATATCATTGTCGAAAAGTAGTTTTCTATCTTTGCTGGTTAAATTATGAGAGCCATAATCATCCAGCAGTAAATAAATATTAACATTACGTTGGCGAGCCTCAATAAACGCCTGGAAGAATCGTTGAGATATGTGTCCTGTTTCTACCAGATACATTTCTAACAGGATATAATGCTGAGCCTGTTGTATGCTATTAAGCATGGCAGTAAAAAAAACTGGGCCATCAATCAGTAATTCAAATTGATTTCCAGATTGCCAGGGGAAACGATATTTATGCTGTTGGGCGCTATGATGCATGGCATATATTTTATATGATTTTAAGAGAATTATTATGGATTTTATAGTATTTCAGGCAGAAACAGTCAGATCTGAATTTTCAGATGCAATAGAAGAACTATTGCCTAATCTGAAAGTGGCTGATGGTAAAGCATCAGCTGCTGCACTTGATATGATAGCCGCGATGAAGAGTAATATTGATGTAATGGAAAGAGTGAGTGCCGATTTTAATTCGGCCAGAAAAAATGCGTTAAAAAATGACGATATAAATAAGATCGGTGATTATGCCTTAACTATACTGGATGAATTATCAAATACAGCAGCGAATCAAAACCTGCAGAAAAGTCTGTTATTGCTGAACAGGTTATCTATACCCGTCGCTATATGGATAGCAGATCATGGCGGCAAAATAAATAAGCTGGAAATCATCGTAAATGCGTTTGCCAGTTATGCAAATGAATTAACAGATATGGAGCAGCTTGCGGCATTCTGTGATGTTATTCGTAAAGTGATTTTTTCAGTAACAGATGAAATAAAAATGGATATGGAAGCAACTAACCCTATGCGGCCATGGCGTATTTTAAATCTTAACTGGGGCATCGTAGCTACACGCAGTCATAATGCAGAAACAATGGAAGTGGTTTTTAATCAGCTGATTAAAAATATACCCGTTGATGCCAGGCAGTTTTTTAAAGAAGGCATGCAACAAATGGATGTTATTGATTATCCGGAGCATGTAAAAGTTGTTATGGAAAAATATAATAACTTATTCAGAGATGAAGGCGCTTTTCACTAGGGAACTTCTGATTAAGTCTGGGTCGAACATATTGCCGATTAAAATGTGCTGATTCAAGGCGTGGAACGCAGGTAATAGCGAGCTATTGCGAAGTTTCACAACGAAGAAGCAGCGTATTTTAATCGCAAGATGTCGATTCATGACTTAATCAGAGGTTCCCTGGAATTGATTTTGATGAAAAGCACCTTACGATATTTTTTATTATTTCTTTACAAGTTTTGGAGATCTAAGATTAAGATAGTCAATTAATATATAGCCCGTTTCGGTTAGTAATGGTGTGGGCTCGTCATTTTTATCTTTTTTATCTTCCTTCTCTTCATCATTATCAAGTTCATCAACGCTTTTCAGAGGTTCCATGTTTTTAGCCAGGCGGCGTTCATTTTCCAGTTTAAGTTGTGTTTTCTTTAATGACTCTGTTTCTGTTTTACGCTTAGTTTCATTTAAGGTTATTTCTTTAATTTCTCTTCTCTTTTCAATTAACTTATTAGTTTTAACTAAAAAGGTATAGTCTGGATCTTTACTGGCTCTTTTCTCATGCAGTAGTTGTAATTGCGGGATGATAGAAGAAAAATCATCAAATGTCTGGTATCGGGCTTTACGAATATGATCCCAGGGCAGTGCGCCATCCAGTGAGCTTTCACCAATTTCATTAATGTCATAAAGCGATGGCAGATCTATGTCTGGAATCACGCCACGGTTTTGCGTGCTATTGCCTGATATTCGATAAAACTTCTGCTGGGTCAGAGTGATTTGTCCCTGGTTCAAAGGCATCATAGCCTGTACTGTGCCTTTTCCGTAAGTTTGTGTGCCAACAACAATGCCTCTGTGGTAATCCTGAATGGCACCTGCAAAAATTTCAGATGCTGATGCGCTAAGCCTGTTAACCAGAACAGCAAGCGGGCCATCATAGGCAATGTAATCATTTTCATCCTGATGAACAAAAACTCGACCACTGATATTTTTTACCTGCACGGTTGGGCCTTCTTTAATAAACAGCCCCACTAACTCATCTACTTCTCGTAAAGAGCCTCCGCCGTTATTGCGTAAATCAATAATGACGGCATCAACTTTTTCTTTTATAAGTTCTTTCAGAAGTCTGTTTGTATCTCGGGTTGTGCTTTTATAATTTGGATCGCCACGACTGGCTGCATCAAAATCAATATAAAATTTAGGTATTTCAATAACGCCTAATTTGTATTTCTTACCATAACTATTAAGTTCGATGATTTTTTTACTGGCCGCCTGTTCTTCAAGTTTAACCGTATCGCGAACTATAGAAATAGTTTTTCTGGCCTGAGTATCCGCAGAGCTGGAGGGTAGTATTTCGAGTTTGACCGTGGTGTTTTTAGGCCCACGAATCAGGTCAACGACGTCATCAAGACGCCAGCCAATAACATCAATTATTTCACCATCTTTGCCCTGGCCGACACCAACAATTTTATCATTAGCTTTTAATTCACCCGCTTTGTCTGCGGGGCCGGCAACAATAACTTTAGTGACTTTTGTGTAGTCATCTTCAAGTTGCAGCATGGCTCCAATACCTTCTAAAGAAAGCTTCATGCGAATGTTAAAGTTTTCTGTGGCACGGGGAGAAAAATACTGTGTGTGTGGATCGTAACTTAAAGTCAGCGAATTTATAAATACTCGATAAGCATCTTCACTTTTAGACTGTTTGATACGCTTAAGCTGGTTGCTGTAGCGTTTAACAAGCAGCTCTTTAATTTTGTCTTTTTCTTTTCCAGATAACTTTAAATTAAGTACATCATTTTTCAGGCGCTTATACCAGAGCTTATCCAGTTCCTGTATGGATTTAGGCCAGGCCAGTTCTTTGCGGTCAATAATTAATTTGTCATTGCCGGTAAAATCAAGTTTATCAATACCTTTGTTTAGCTGCGTTAACATATAGTTAAGGCGTTCAGTAATGCGCTGTTGATAACGATTAAAAATATTAAAAGCAGGATTCAGATTGCCTGTTTTAAGCGCATCATCCAGACGGAGTCGATAGCTTTCAAATTCAGCGATATCGGTGGCAATGAAGTAACTTCGGTCTCTATCCAGTTCTTTCAGATAACGGTCAAGTACAGTTGATGACAGGTTGTCGTTTAGAAAAATAGAAGTGCGTTGAAAATGCTGGTGTCTCAGTCGATTAACAATTTCAGCGGTAGTTTTGCTGTGTTCATAGTTGGGCTTCAGTAGATTAGACTGGTCTGAACTAATACTGAAACTGTTAAAGGAAATGGTTAGAGCGAATAATGCTGCAGTTTTCTTGAAAAAATTCATATAAATCAGTATCTTAATGTTTTTTGGTGGGACTGGGATTATTTTAGACCAGTTTAATATTTATAAATCAGTAGCGGTTAACAGAATTAACCACCCTTTATATTAATATATAGGCCGCAGTGACAATATTAAAGGTATAAATTCATAATGCTGATTAAAAATAGTATTTTTTATCAATATTGAAGTTTATGCCCGAGTGCCTTACCTTATACAGACTTTCTAATACAGACTGAAATCTGTTGATTTATAGATAGAGCTCTTTTTAAGAATACACTGAAGAAACTTTACTGAAAATGACTAAATTTGGGGTTTATAAATGAATAAGCAATTATCGATATTACTTGCTCTGCTACTGTTATCAACACAGGTTACAGCAGCAGAAGTTGCCGCAGAAAAAGAAGCTGAAAAGAAACCATTGTTAGATAAACAGAAATTCTCCGTTGGGGCTGGTCTCTCATATAACTCTGCTGGGCCGTTTGATGAAGTCGGTTTTCAATTCTTTGCTGCTTACGATATAAGTGAAGTTGATTTAATGGAAGGAGTAGATACCAGTATTGAGCTTGGTTATATGGATTACGGCTCTTTTGCAGGTGATAGCGGCGGCTTATGGGCGACAGCGGTTATTGATGGCAATATCAGTGATAAGCTGGGGTGGTTAGCAAGAGCCGGATTTGATTTTGGTGATGACAATGGCTTACTGATTGGCGCAGGTTTAGGGCTGGATATAGATGAAAAAATGGCACTGCGCTTTGAATATGTTATTCGAGATAATATTGACTCAATACAGCTGAACCTGATTTATCACATGTAAGTTGTAGTGATTTGAGTAGTCTGCTATTTAGTCATAAGCAGAACCATAAAACCAAAAGTTTGAACCGCAGAGGCACATGGAGAAAAGCCATATATTTTTGTGTGTTTCACAAAAATAAAACACCTCCGTGGCCTCTGTGGTTCAGGATTTTTTTTAAACTTCCTTATCAGAAAAAACAGCACTTTATTTTAACTGGCAGGTTTTACAGCTTCAATACTTGCAGACAGAACATAATCTTCAATATTTCTACCCGGTGCCCAGTCTTTTAAAAACTCTTTAGACTCATCTTTAGGTTCAATTTTTATATCTATAAAGCCAGCGTTTTGCATATATTCTTTTAGCTCAGAAATAAGTGGTGCACCAGCGATACATGCTGAGTGAAGAAAGGGATCGTTTTTTATTTCATCGGGCAGTGTTGTGCTTGCAACCACATCAGAAATGGCCAGGCGTCCACCGGTTTTTAAAATCCGACAGGCATCATTAAAAACCTGTTGTTTATCGGGAGACAAATTAATTACACAGTTAGAAATAATAACATCAACAGATGAATCGGCTACAGGCAGATGTTCTATCTCACCTAATCTGAATTCAACATTAGTGTAATTACCTTTTTCGGCATTGTTGCGCGCTTTGCTTAACATGATGGGTGTCATATCAATGCCAATTACTTTTCCTGACGCGCCTACTTCCTGAGCCGCCAGAAATGCATCGAAGCCACCACCGCTACCAAGATCAACCACCACTTCACCTGTTTTAAGTGCGGCGATAGCTTTAGGGTTGCCGCAACCTAAACCCATGTCGGCACCTTCAGGCACGTTGGCCAGATCTTCTTCTGAATAACCAAGACGTGTAGAAATTAAAGTATTGATTTTTTCATCGTCTGATACACCGCAGCAGCTGCTTTCAACGCCACAGCAGTCACCGTTGTTACTGGCTTCTGCCACTTCGCTATAGCTGTCGCGAACAGAGTTACGGATATTATCGTTTTGTTTATGGCTCATATTGTTATCTCATGAAAAAGCGGTTTGTAAAAATTGCCTGGGTAAATGATTTAAGTCTTCGTGGGTATCTACGTCAGATAATGTGTCCAGTTTATAATATTTCAACTGTAACTGGTTTATATTTTTTAATGTCTGCTCCAACACTTCGGTGGTGCTCCAGCTTATATTGCTGAAAATCTGAGCATCAAAAGTTCTACAGCCGATTAACACATAGCCGCCGTCTTTTGCTGGCCCAAGCACAACATCAGCTTTAGTTAACTGTTCAAAAGCCTGATACAAATAAGGTTCATTCATCATCGGGCAATCGGTGCCAATAATAATGCATTGAGAACTGGCATTGAGGGCGGCTTCCATTGCGGCTGACATTTTTTCACCCAGATCTAAACCCTGTTGTGGCACGAGTTTTATATTATATTTTTTAGCGAGGGCTGTAAAAAAATGATGATGTATATCTGGTGCACAATGTAATTCACAGTTTATATTACTTAGGCTGGAGGCTTTAATCACAGTTTGTTCAAGCATATATTTATATAGTTGAGTGGCTTTGTCTGCACCTAAAGATGGAATCAGCCTGGTTTTAACCTGGCCTGCAATCGGTGCTTTGGCAAAGATAATAAGTTTTTTTTCAGCCATAAAATTTAATTTTTATACAGTCGAATCAGTTTATCTGCTGGTGTGCCGATAAAATAGGCGAAGCGCAAATACCACATCAGCATCACTGTTTTAATTACGCCATTAGATTCCCAGCGGCGACTGGATGTAATAATGGTTTGTTGTAAACAGATAGGCAGGCTGATTTTTTTTAATCGTTTAGTTAAATTTATATCTTCCATTAATGGCAGTTCAGCGTAGCCATTTAATTTTTCAAATTCTCTGCGTAGCACAAATATTCCCTGGTCTCCGGTGGCAATACCGGTCAACCGAGATCGTTTATTAATAAACTGCTCAATAATTCTAAATACCCATTTTGAGCCAGACAGGCGAATATTAAATCGACCCCATACAGAATGAGTTTGTTGCAAGGCGTTAACAATCAACTGATCTGCGTTATCGGGAATTAAACTATCGGCATGCAGAAACCATAAAATATCACCGTTGGCCTTGCTGGCTCCATAATTCATCTGACGTGCACGGCCTTTTTCAGATGTAAGAATAATATCTGCATAAGGTTTGGCTATGGCGAGAGTATTATCCTGACTGCCGCCATCAACAATTATTATTTCGTGATCACATTTTTTTAAATAAGATAATGATTTTAATGTCGGTAATAGATCATCGCCTTCATTTAATACAGGAATAATAATGGATAATTTCATTGTCAGGGGGTCTTTGAGTTTATTGCTCACAATAAAGCTGTGAGCTTGTCAGTTTGTATTCTCATAGGGCTTTAATTATATCTAATTTTTTTGTCATCCTTCGGCTGCGCTCAGGATGACAAAACACTTTACTCGGGATGGCATAAAACCTTACTCGGGATAACAAAACACCTAAGTTAATGCGCCGCCACAACTGCTGCCCTGGCCGGCGGTGCAGCCATAACAGTGATCTGCGATAACAATGGGGTTATCATTAATGTCTTCATTTAATAGATCACTAATATGCAGTCTCGACTGGTTATTAAATTTTAATGGTAAATCGAGCATCTGATTAAAATCGCAATCAAAAATATAGCCTTTCCAGTCAACACTGATTAAAGACGTACACATAACTGTTTTTAAATTCTGCTGTTGATGTGCTGACTTTAATAAATCCATGTATTCTTCAAATATATTTTTAGATATCAGTGTACTGCCAAAACGTTTTATTGGCATATTGGCCAGACTGTATAAAGTATTAAATACAATACCTGCGCGATTAAACAGTTCGGCTTTGTAATCTTTTTCAAGTTGTTGCTGGCCGGGAGGCAAAGAAGGGCCGGCCGGATTGTACATTAAATTTAATTGCAAACTTGATTGTTCTTTTCCGTACCCCAGCGCATTAAGTTTTTTTAATGCCTCTATGCTGGATTGATAAACACCGCTGCCACGTTGAGCATCCACATTTTCTTCCAGATAGCAGGGTAGAGACGCAACAATTTCTACTTTATGTGTAGCCAGAAAATCAGCCAGATCTTCATACCCGGGTTCATTGAGAATGGTCAGGTTGCAGCGATCTATAATATGCACACCGATTGCATGAGCCTGACTAACAAGATATTTAAAGTGGGCATTGAGTTCCGGCGCGCCACCGGTCACATCCAGTGTTTTGATATTCTGTTTTTTAATAAACGATAAAATATGTTCTATGTTATCCCGTGTCATTTCTTCGCTGCGTTTAGGGCCGGCATTTACATGACAATGCAAACAGGACTGATTGCATTTATAGCCAAGATTCACCTGCAGGGTTTCAAGCCCTGAGCGTTGAATGGCGGGGAAGTCGGTGTTTTTTAGCAGAGGTAATGTATCGTACATATTTTTTACAGGCTTTAAGATGTGTTAATGATCGCTGGATTTAGCTTTGTCGGCAAGTGGTTTCACAGATACTGCATTTATAAGTTAGGCTGCTCTGTTTGGCAGCCTGCATATCTTTCAGTTCCATAAGATAGTTAGAACGTTTTCAAATGAGTCAGTGTCTATTGAAATAACTAACCTGGAAAATACCTCTATATTACGCCAGCTCCGGGTTAAAAATATCAATACTTATAAACAGTTAGACCTGTTTTGAGCGATATCTGCCAACCTGGTCAGCCGGGAATAGAGCGACTAATCTGGTCTATCTATTGACATGGCCTTAAATTCCACTATTCTAGTAATCAAGTAACTAGTAGAATACTCGATTTGGAATTGTAATCCAATACCCCAGAGGATTTTTTATGACACTCTTTGAATATATATCCAGCAACGAAAAAACCATTCGCCTCAGCTTTTTCCTTGGCACACTGGTGCTGATGGCAGTGTGGGAAATCATTGCCCCCCGTCGAGCCTTAACCGTTTCTAAAACACTGCGCTGGGCTAATAATCTGGGTCTGGTGTTTTTTAACAGTTTTATAGTGAGACTGATTTTCCCTGCCGCCGCGGTGGGTGTGGCGGCATTTGCGGCGGAGCATGGCTGGGGGCTGCTGAATTATTACACCCTGCCATTAACACTCAGCATTGTGCTCTCGATTATTGCTATGGATTTTATTATTTATCTGCAACATGTTCTGGTGCATGCGGTTCCCGTGCTGTGGCGGCTGCACCGAGTGCATCATGCCGATCTGGATTACGATGTCACCACCGGCGCTCGTTTTCACACCATTGAAATCATTCTCTCTATGCTCATTAAATTCGCCACTATTGTGGTGCTGGGCGCTCCGGTGGTAGCCGTGATTATTTTCGAAGTGGTACTCAATGCCATGGCCATGTTTAATCACGGTAATGTGGGGCTGCCCAAAACTCTTGATACCCTGTTGCGCTGGTTTATTGTTACCCCCGATATGCATCGAGTACATCACTCGGTTGAAGACGATGAAGCGAATAGCAATTTCGGCTTTAACCTCAGCTGGTGGGATCGCCTGTTTGGCACATATCGAGATCAGCCCCGTGACGGGCATCAGGGCATGACCATTGGCATTCATAACTTCCGCGAGCCTAAACAGGCCAGCTGGATTACCGGCATGCTGGCCATGCCGTTTATGGGCAAAATTTCCGGCTATGTAATTAATCGTCGTGAGTGGAATGGTCAAGATGAAAAATAAACTGACACGTATTTTTATTTTACTGGCACTGGTTATCGGTATTGCACTGGTGGTGATTTACCGCGATCAACTGAGCGCAGAACAAATTCAGTTATTGCTCGCCAATGCAGGCGTTGCCGCACCTCTGGTGTTTATGCTTATCTATATTATTGGCACCGTTTTTTTTCTACCCGGTTCAGTGCTGACTTTATTAGGCGGTGCTCTGTTTGGCCCCTGGTGGGGCAGCTTCTATAATCTCACCGCCGCCACCATTGGAGCCATGCTGTCATTTCTGGCAGCCCGTTATCTGGCATCAGACTGGGTGGCGCAGAAAACCGGTGGCCGCATGAAACAGTTAATTAACGGTGTTGAAAATGAAGGCTGGCGATTTGTTGCCTTTACCCGACTGGTGCCTCTGTTTCCTTTTAATCTGCTGAATTATGCCCTGGGTCTGACCAGAATCAGTTTCAGTCAATACAGTATTGCTACCTATATTTTTATGCTGCCCGGTGCCATTGCCTACACCTATCTGGGGTACATCGGTCGCGAAGCGGCAACCGGTGGTGAAGGTTTAATGCAGAAAGCGCTGCTGGCATTAGCACTATTGGCCATAGTCTCATTTCTGCCACGGCTGATTGGAAACCTGCGTAAGGGTTCAATGGTGGACATTACAGATTTGAAACAACGATTAGATTCAGCAGAAGATTTTTTATTACTCGATGTACGCACAGCAAATGATTATGTCGGTGAACAGGGGCATATTGCCGGCTCTACTTTAATCCCGCTAGAAGAGTTGGAGCAGCGCATCGATGAGCTGGGAGATTATTTAGAAAAACCGGTAATCACAATTTGCCGAACTGATCGTAAATCTGCGAAGGCCGCACAACTGTTAGCACAAAAAGGTTTTGCCGATGTGCATGTGGCCAGAATGGGAATGACTGACTGGATTAAAAATACCTATCCAGTTGAGCATTAAATTATAAATTAAGGAGAACGCAGTATGTCTATCGCCGTTATTATTGCCGGTATTTTTACGGGCGCGCTACTGGGTGTTTTCGGCAGTGGAGGCTCCATTGTCACCCTGCCAGCACTACTGTATCTGCTCAATGTGGAACCCAAGGCAGCCATTGCTATGAGCCTGGGTATTGTGGCCATCACCGCGGCTATTACCGCGCTGCAGCACTGGCGACAGGGAAATGTGAATCTTAAAATCACCGCAGTGTTCGGCCTGTTTGGCGTCATTGGCACCTATGCGGGAGCTCGCCTTGGCATCATTACACCGGTGGTGATTCAGCTCGGTCTGTTTGCCCTGGTTATGTATATCGCGGCCTGGAAAATGTTCAAGCCCAGCACCAGCCATAAATCTCTCGGTGCTGCTGCCTGTGCGGACGGATTTTGTGATGAGCTGGACTATCGTGACATTGCTGTTCACGGTATTGCTGTGGGTATTCTTACCGGACTGGTTGGTGTGGGTGGCGGTTTTATGATTGTGCCAGCCCTGGTGCTGCTCTCTGGCCTGCCAATGAAAAAGGCCGTGGGTACTTCTCTGGGCATTGTTTCGCTCAAATCCATGGCCGGCTTTGTCGGTTATGCCGGAGCCATTGCCATAGATTATTCCCTTATGGGCATGTTTACCCTGGTTGCCATTGTCGGCAGTCTGGCGGGCAGTCAACTGGCACATCGCCTGCCTGCCGAATTGTTGAAAAAAGGCTTCGCCGGCTTTTTGTTACTGGTGGCCAGTTATATTTTAATCAAACAAATTTTCTAGGAGACAGCACTATGTCAGCCGTTACCGTCGTTATCCAGAATGCACCTTATAAGCCTGACAATAAAGCCTGGCATGCGCTGCGTTTTGCCGGTGCCGCACTCACTGTAGACATGACCGTGTTTGTTCATCTTTTAGATGATGGTGTGGAAGTGGGTCGTAAAAATCAACAGGAACCAGAAGGTGCTGTCAATCTGGAAGAGCTACTTGGTGAACTCATTGAATGCGGGCTGGAGGTTCGCGCCTGCGGTATGGCACTGGATGATTGCGCTATAGATGAATCGACCATGATCAATGGTATTGAGCGTGGCTCGATGACGGCGCTGGCTAACTGGGTTAAGAACAGTGATCAGGTTATGGTTTTTTAGCGAACAGAATTTAATTTAAGAGTATGGAGTAACCCCTGTTTATGGAGGAACAACAACACATGGTCGGTAAACCGGCCAGGAGGCTATTATGAGCAAAGATATAAACATTGCAGACATTCTGGTTCATCTCCATCCGGAGAGTTCCTGTGATGATAGAAGCATGATGGAAAAAGAACTTCGTAACCATGAGGGTGTGGTTTCTGTGCGCTTTAATGCACAGGAGCATCCTTACTCTGTGGTGGTGGCGTATAACACTGACAGCATCACCTCAGGCGATTTGCTTGCAGATATCAGAAAGTGCGACAAAACAGCGGTGATGGTTGGCATTTAGCTGATCCCGTTAAATCGACCTGCTCAGGATGGCAGGTCGATTATTGTCTCAAAACGCTAGTTAAAACTATGCACTTTAGTGCAAGGCTTTAGCTGCTACACACATAAATACTGTGTCAGAATTATTTAAACAAAAGCAGGGTGGATCCGCTGTGCTTGATCCACCCTACGAGAGTTAAAAATTTAGAGTGTTTTCTGGAGTCAGAATATAGCACTCTACAGAAGAGGGCTCTTAGTCCTATGTAGTCAACCTATGGACTTTCAGTTCATAGTCGTTGAGTCAAAAGTAAATATCCACATTCTAAGAATGTGGTTCTAGCTTCACCCTGTAAGGGTGGCAAAATCGAATAAAGACTTCGTCATTCCTGTGCAGGTGTAGTTAATATTATGAATTCCCAGAATGCTGAACAAACGATTTATCATATGCCAAGGAGCTCGGCCAGCACGCAACAAAACCTGATGCCGAAACGCTACAGTTTCTCAGTACAACTGCTTAGCATGGCGGCATTTACGCTGGCCTTTGTCGGCTGGCTCAATGAAACCTGGCTGATGTGGTTTGAAAATCCCATCTGGTTAAATCGTTATACAGAATACGCCATTATTTTATCATTTGGCCTCTGGCGTATTTTTGCCGAACAAAATGCTTATACCCGCAAGCGGCTTATTATTCTGGTCACCATGGTCACGGTTTTCTGGTGGCTGATTCCCTGGCTCTATCCCTTTTATGAACCCTATATGGGATTTCTGTGGGGGCAGCCTGTATTTCCATCCCTGCATGTGCCGGGCACCATTACTTTCTTTTTAATTCTGGCCGCAGTGTTTTTATTTGGCCGACGTATTATCTGTGGTTTCAACTGCCCCTGTGTTGGCATACGAGAAACCGTGGGATTCCCCTTTCGTGATCGTACCCTGCGCTCCAACTGGACCTGGATGCTGCGTCACAGCAAATGGGTTTTCTTTAGTTATTATGCGGGCGTGATGGTGGTGACCCAGTTCCCACCCAATTCCTGGACGGTGAGTTTTGTTGGCGGTTTTTATCTCGTTGTGGCGATGACTTATTTCGGCAGTTTTTTTATTGCGCCCATCGTTGGCAATCGTTTTTATTGCCGCTATCTCTGCCCCTATGGTGCAACTTTTGGTCTGCTGAATCATGCGGGTTTTTACGGCATTAATATGGATACAGAAAAGTGTATTGATTGCCAGCGTTGCGAACAGGTTTGCGATATGGGCATTCCGGTTTGGCGGCAGGGAAAAGAAGCCGGGCGGGTGACCGCACTGGAAGACTGCATGGGCTGTGCCCGTTGCGTGGTGTCCTGTCCCACCGATGCACTGGAAATTAGAGATGTGCGAAATGTATTTAAAAAATCACTGGTGCAAAATGCCAGCTATTTATTAAAGCGTGATAACGCTGTTGCTATAAATCGTTATGAAGGTGAACTTCGTCCCGCGATTGAACGCAAAACAGACTGGTCTGAAATTAATCAAACACCGAGTCTTGCCAGCATGCAGGCACAGGCCAGTCGCTGCCTCGACTGTGGTCTGCCCGGATGCAGTAATGCCTGTCCATTACACAATCGCATTCCAGAATGGCTGGAACAGGTGGCTGCGGGGAATATAAAACAGGCGGCGAACATTGCCCAGAGCACCAGTAATATGCCCGAAATCTGCGGCACACTTTGCCCACAACATCGTTTATGCGAAGGCGCCTGCACCAAAGCGAAGGAGCCGGATGGTGCGGTGACTATCGGCGCGATTGAGCGTTACCTGACGAATACTGCATTAGAAAATAACTGGAAGCCTGAAATTAAAGTAGCTTCTATTAATAAACACATTGCCATTATTGGAGCGGGGCCTGCGGGTCTGGCCTGTGCCGATGAACTGAGCAAGGCTGGTTGTAAAGTAAGAATTTATGATCGAGAAAAAAAGATCGGTGGTTTACTGGCAACCGGCGTCCCATCTTTTAAATTAGATAAAACCATGTTGCAAACACGCTATGAAATATTGCAGCAGCAGGGCGTGATCTTTGAGCTGGACATTAATGTAGATGAAAAGTTTTTACATCAACTGGTGAAAAATAACGATGCTGTTTTTGTTGGCACCGGCGCACAAAGTTCACGGGATTTAAAACTGCCGGGTCAGCAACTTAAAGGTGTCACCGATGCCATTACCTATCTGGCGAAAGTCAATCAACATTTAGATGGCGCTGCAATGAGAAATAAGCGGGTTATTGTTTTAGGTGGTGGAGACAGTGCAATGGACTGCGCGCGTTCAGCGATACGCCAGGGTGCAGAAAAAGTGATGGTGGCCTATCGCGGTGCAGAAGAAAAAATGCGCGCCTCACCTAAAGAAAAACAGGCGGCACTGGATGAAGGTGTGAGCTTTCTGTTTAATCACCAGCCGCTGGAAATAGTGGGAGATAAAACAGTAATCAGCATAAGTTTTAAACATAATGACAGTAATTCCAGTTGTCATTGTGACGACATTATTTTTGCCGTAGGCCAGACTAACAAAACAGAACGCTGGATGACTCAACTGGGCATACAAACTAATCAGCGCGGTGAAATTATTATTAATGAACATGGGCGAACCAGTCATGAAAAAATTTATGCCGGTGGCGATAATACCCATGGCCCGGATCTGGTGGTTACTGCAATTGCTTCGGGTCGGTGTGCGGCGGAAGGCATACTGCAAAGTTTTCAGCCCCTTGAGCAAATTAAAGAAAAATTCAAAAGCAAACTTTTTATTAAACAACCAGAAGCTCTTGCGGCTATGAGTTCTCAGGCGGGAGAAAATGTATGAAAATAATGAATGCCTTTTTACAGAATCCGCTAAGCCAGAAAACAAAAAAGACATCGTCATTCCGCTATGTATTTGAGCCGGAATCCAGTGGCTTCTGGCTAAAAAAGTCACTGGATTCCAGCCACAGGCATGCTGGAATGACGAAAGTATCTACTATGAAAAATGCGCTTGTGTTTATTTCTCTTCTATTTTCAACCAGCATTCAGGCGCATCACACTAAAGAGCACATGATGTTATTTGAAGATTCCAGGCAAATTGTTTCAGCCACCCAGCAGGGCGCTGAAGGTGGAGTCTTCTGGTTATTGTGGGTGGGTGCGCTGATTCTGCTGTTGCTGGGCTTTATTCGCTGGTGGAAAGGTCGTTTATGAAGTTCACTCGCGTAAAATATATCTGGATACCGGTGCTGGTTTCACTTGTTTTAATTCCACTCGGTTTTTATTTTGTTGACTGGAGCAAGAGCGGCGAGGGTGCCGGTTTATATTCCCGTGACTGGTTGCCCGAGGCTATCTTTGCCTACTGGAACCCCGACGACTTTTATCAACCAGTAAAATCGATGGTGGGTGTATTTGAGGGAGAGGCCTGTGTTGAATGTCACCTTGTGGTCACTCCGGGTATTGTTAAAGACTGGCAGGCATCCCGTCATTCAAAGGTCGATGAAAAAGTGTATTGCAGTGACTGTCACGGCAGCAACCATGAAGAGCTGCGTTTGCCTACGCCGAAAGTTTGCGCCACTTGCCATGCCGAACAGCATAATCAATTTGAAGATGAAAAACGCTTTGGTTTTCCCAGCCACGCACTGGCGATGGAGCGAGCACTGGATGCGAAACATTTTGTCGATAAACCCAAAGCGGAAGTTACCGCCTGCCTGCAATGTCATTCTGTGGCCACGAAATGTGATTCATGTCATAGCCGTCATAAATTCAGTGCCGCTGAAGCGCGCCGTCCTGAAGCATGTATTACCTGTCACAGTGGGCCACCGCACCCGGATGATGAAACCTATTTTAATTCTGCCCATGGCAAGCTTTATCTTAAAGAAGGTGAAAGCTGGGACTGGACTAAACCGCTTAAAAAAGGCAATTACCCGGCGCCCACCTGCGCCTATTGCCACATGGATGAAGGCAAACATCAGGTGGCCGATAAATCCATCTGGAAATTTGGCCTTAAACAGATCAATCCATTAAGTTCGGGCAATGAAATTAAACGCAATAAATGGATCAAACTGTGCAGCGACTGTCACGATGCAAACTGGTCAGCACAGCAACTTAAAGCTATGGATGCAGGGCGCAAACGCACATGGAATAAACTATATCAGGCCGAAGCGATTCTTAAAGATCTGCGCGCCGCGGATAATATTTTTCCCTCAGTAGATCAGCGTCCATTCTACCCCGGTGATACCGCTGACAGTTTGTTTCAGCGTGAACGCATTGGTTTTTTTGAAGGTCAGGCCTCCGCTTTTTATAATGTATCTCCCATCGAACGGGACTATTTTGAAATGTGGTATTTTGGTAATCTAGGTGCTTATAAAGGTTCGGCTCATGGCGATAATTCATTTGTTAATAAATGGCATGAGTCCATGGATAAAAATTTACAGAATATAAAAGATAAAGCAGAAAAGCTGCATTCATCAGGAAAAATAAAAATAGATAAAAGTATCATTAAAGATATCTGGAATAAGGGTGAATATACTGAGTTTAACCGGGAGCATAACTAATGCGTATCCGGTTATTCAGAAAATATTATTTCGCCATTGCTTTAAGTATTATTAGTAATCAAAGTCATGCCGATAATGAATTTATTCCAGCAGAAAATATTGAAAATAAAACCTGCATAGAATGCCATGAAAAAAATAATCCGCAGTTAATTAATGACTGGAAAAAAAGCATTCATGCCAGAACCCAGCCGGTAACTGACTGCGTTGCCTGTCACGGTAAACTGCATCAAAACGTAGCAACTCATTCACGGCGTGACACCGCCTGTATTGATTGTCACGGAGGAAAAAAATCGCCAGTAGTACGCAGTTATACCAGCTCAAAGCATGGCGTTATTATGCGGCTGGAAAAAAACAGTTATGACTGGCAACAGCCTTTGGCGCAGGCAAACTATCGTGCTCCCGGTTGTAGTTATTGTCACTTGCATAAAGCGAGTCATAATGTGAATAGCATGACTCGAAACTCATTAATGGATAAAAATGCGCTGGATAAAATTGATATAAAAATACGCAGTGTCTGCCAGGACTGTCACTCACCTCGATACATTACACGACTGCTGGCTAATGGTGAAAATATGCTGGAGATTGCGCGCAAAAAAGTTCGTGAAGCTGCTGATTTTATTGACCAGGCATCTGTAGACTTCAGTGATCCTGAACTGAGGCCTGCCAGAAAAATAATGAAAAAAATGCAGCTGCATTTAACCAATGTTTATCTGGGTGCTGCTCATCAATCACCAGATTATCAATGGTGGCACGGCCAACCGGCACTGGATGGCGATCTGTTGCGTATCAAGGGGGTGCTTGGCGATTTATATCGTACAGAAAATAACAGAGAAAAATAAATATTGTTAAATTAACAGAGGAATAAGAAATGAAGCGGATTATTATTACGCTACTTATCATTAGTATTGCATTTCTTGGCTGGCGTTTTATTCGCCCAATGAATATTTTTGTTGTTAATGATTTATTTGCCTGGCCCATTGATACTTCACAGGTTGCAGCGCCATTAAATACACTTAGTGCAAAAGAGTGTGGTGCCTGTCATGAAGAAATATACAGAGAGTGGAAAACTAGCATTCATAGTCAGTCGTGGACTGATCCCTATTTTCAGGCAGACTTTGTATTTGATAATCAGCAATATATTTGTCGTACCTGCCATACGCCGCTGGATCGTCAGCTACCCGAACTGGCGGTAGGCTATAAAGACAAAGACAAATGGTATCCCATCCTTAAAAATAATTCCGACTTTGATCCAGAGCTGCAACAGGAGGGTGTGACCTGTGCAGCGTGTCATTTTCGTGAAGGTAAAATCAGAACGGTGATGATGCATAATAATGCGCCTCATCCATTATCCAGACTGGATTCTCCTAATCGTATTTGTGTGCGATGCCATGTCGTATCCGGCGAACGCTGGGATACTTTTTTAACTTTTCCACCCTGTGGTACGGTGGCTGAAATTGAAACATCAAAAGGTAAAGGTTATGAGGAGCAAAGCCAGGATATGAGTGCCGAAGTTGTTGATAGTCTGGGTTGTGTGAATTGTCATATGCCATTGAAAAAACGGCCACTGGTTGCAGGTGGTGTCAACCACAATGCAAGGCAGCATTTATGGCGAGGGGGTCATGATCCTCAACAGGTTAAAAAGGGTTTAACCATAGCTCTGCATCAAACTAAAAATTTAAAACCGAATCAGCAAAGTTATACTCTGAGCATTTCTAATACAGGCGCTAATCACTATATACCCACCGGCACTCCCGACCGACATCTAATTGTGAGATTACGAATTCTTGATGCCAATGAAAATATACTGGATGAACAGGAAAATAAATTAATACGTACCGTTTTATGGCGACCTGTTATTCTTGATTTATGGGATACCCGTCTGCCCGTTAATGAGCTGCGCCAATATACTATCGATATTACTTCGTCATATAAAGGCAGAGCAAAATATATAGAAGCAGATGTGCGTTACTACCTCGTCGATAAAAAAAGGCTGCAACGCATTAACTATCAGAGTAAAAATCCGTTGAACTATGAAATATTTAGCAAACGAATTGAGTTAGCTAATGAATAAATACAGTTTCATTATTAACAATAATACAGATATTTATCTGTGGCATGTTAGAATTAAAAAATAGAAAAACAGATGGTGAAATAGAGGTTGTTATATTATCTCTATAAATTAAAAATATAGATTAGTTGAAATTATGCCAAAAGAATCATTTAAGCAAGATCTGTTTACCCAGTTTGCACGGGTAGGAAAATCTTTAAGCAACGGTAACCGGCTGGAAATACTTGAATTTCTGGCGCAGGGCGAGCGCAATGTTGATGAGCTTGCGCGCATTATCGGCATCACTGTTGCCAATACCTCACAACATTTGCAGCAACTGCGGCAGGCGGGTCTGGTTGTTTCCAGAAAAGAAGGTCTAAAAGTTTATTACAGTGTCAGCAGTGATGATGTGCTGTTATTGCTGGGTGCTTTACGCAATGTGGCAGAACGACATGTGGCAGAGGTTGAGCGTCTGGTAAAAACATACCTGACTGTAAAAGATGATCTTGAGCCCATTCCCAGAGATGAATTAATCAACCGCATTAAAGAAGGCTCGGTTGTGGTGCTGGATGTGCGACCAGAAAAAGAGTTTGATTCAGGTCATGTCCCAGGTGCAGTGAATGTTCCATTGAATGAGCTGGAAGATTATCTGAAAAAAATGGATGCCTCCCAGGAAGTGGTGGCCTATTGCCGAGGTCCACATTGCATACTGGCCTTTGATGCCGTTGCCAGACTTAGAGAGCAGGGAATGGATGCGAGGCGTATGGAAGATGGTTTTCCTGAATGGAAGCTGTCTGGTTTTCCTGTAGAAAAATAAAGCTTTTTCCGCGAATGAACGCAAAATACGCAAATAAAAGCAAAAGCGTTAACAGTGTATAGTGCGCCGTAGGCACGCAAACAAAACATTAGCGTGTTTTGCGTTCATTCGTGGAAAAATATTTTTTTAATAATCAGCTTTGGAATTATAAATTATGGCGAGCACAAAACTGGTTTTTGTATACAACGCTGATTCAGGCTTGTTTAATACAGTGACTGATATCGCGCATAAAATGCTGTCACCGAAAACATATGAATGTAATTTGTGTTCTATCACTTATGGTGTTTTTAAAATACGAGAGACATGGGTGAAGTTTTTAGAAGAGCTGGATGCCGAGTGTGAATTCTTACATAAAGATGAGTTTTTAAAATCTAATGCGGGTATAGATATGATGTTTCCGGCTATTTTTAAAGTGGTGGATGGGAAGTCGGAATTGTGGGTTGATGCCCAGGCTATTAATGTACTGGGATCCGTTGATGATCTTAAACAGGTTATTTTGGATAAGCTTTAGTTTTTTTATGCTGAGATTTAGCGTTTTTTTAGCCTGGTGGTTTCGCCTGATGGCGAGTTACTATAGATTAAATTATTAATTCTATATTAGAAAAAACTGTGTTCTGACCCTGGTTCTTTGACCCTGGTTCTTTCTAGTTCTTTGTATCCGAGGCAGCATTCCCAACCGGATTGATCTGGGCGTGGGGGTAGTGCGGCTCACGCTTTTGAAACGCCAGAATAGAGGGATCCAGAATCACGCCACCATCAATATTTATAGCCCGTCGAATGGTCTCATTTTGCTGCCAACTATCACGACCTTCCACCACCGTAGGTAAATGAACAATGAGAGCGCCAGAGAGTGAGCGCGAGGCACTTTCCCAGAGATAGCTTGGAGTATGATCCACTGCGTAGTAATCTATCGTTTCATATTTAAACATTGGATTCTTGAATGTGGTTGGTTTGGCAAAAAAGAATCCCATGCCCTCGTCGCAACTGACATCAATAATCAGACAGCCTGGCTTGAGGCATGAACTTTCCGCTTCGGTCACAAAGTGGGTGGGATTTTCCGTTTCTTGAAAGGTTCCGTTTATGATGATGTCTGCTTCACTGATCAGATCAGTCAACGGTCGCTCAGTACTATCGTGTTCCACCACCAACATGCGTGCTTCGCCCTCATTGCCTGCCCGAATCCGGACATAGTGACAATCAAGTACCTCTTCACGTACCTCGTGGTCGGGGCGCTGAATGCAGATTGTGATATCTCTAAATCCATGTGCTTTGAGGGCGTATATCGCGCCACGACTGACAGCACCAAAACTGAAAATAATCGTTTTGCGTTGGTTGCCATAGTGCCCATCGATACCTTTGAGTTGTAAGGCATGTAATACTGCGCAATAGCCAGCCATTTCGTTGTTCTTATAGAACGTGTGGCGGCCAATCTGACCGTTAGGAGCCCAAACAAACATTTCCTCAAAGGCAATGAGCGTCAGCTTACGATTGAGTGCAGCCTGGGTGATATCTCGTTGCTGTACGCAATGCACATAGCCCCAAAGTGTTCCACCTTCACGAAGTTCTTGTAAATCAGCTAATACTGGCTTGGCAATGATAACCTTGCCAATGTCGGCCAATAATTCGTGGCGTGTGGCAATGCCTCCTGTCTGAGCGGCAATTTCCGAGTCTGCGATACCGAATGGTGTTCCATAGCCCTCCTCAAATATCAGCTGGCGACGAATTTGTTCAGGAAGACGCAATAAATGCTCTGGATGGATTGGAACACGTCGCTCATCCTCTTTTTTTGAAGTCCCAATGACTCCCAATGTTAATTTACTCATGCCGTTCCCTTTTTATTAAATAAATCAATATGTGTGACTTACATGAACGAATTATCAGCTTCGCCAATAGGCCTTCTTTTTTATGATCTGGTCTGTGGCAAACATTCCAGAGTTTCAGAAAGTGAAACTCTGTACAAAATACGGGTGTATCAAGCCTAACGTTATAGTTAATGGGCAACCACCCAATGAACTATTTATAATTGTAGTGATTGGCAGTGTAAACTAAAAAGACCCGAGAAGCTAAGGGTTGGCTTGTCCCGATTTAACGTCTTGGCATTAAAAATTATAGAATATCTGCTCTTTCACAGCGGTTAGCAAGTACTGGTTTTTCTTTTGTCCATCCGCCTTGACACTTCACATTGCCGTTTATATTAACGCATGTGCCCCTTGGTTCTTTTGCGCAGCGCACATTGTCATTGTGCTTTATACATTTTCCCGGGCCTGACCAAAGAGCCCCATAGTTTTTAATAATGCCACCACCAGGATATTGCGAGCAGTATAAACTTCCGCCTTGAGTGAGGCATTTACCTGCACCACATAATGCTCTGCCTTTGTGTATGTGTGCTTCTCCGTTTTCATGTTTTGAACAGTAGCCAACTCCATTTAACTCAACACATTTTCCTTTACCACAGTAAGCGTTGTTGTTAACAATAATGCAATCAGCCAAAACGATATTTGATAGGAAAAAATAAAAGATAAATGTTGTGATTTTTACTTTCATTTATTTTGCTCTAACAGTGAATTAAACCGCATGCGGTGTTTTGTAGTAACTATAATGCGTGCAGCCTATTGAGTAATGGTAAAAGCATTCTTATCACTCAGTCGCTCTGAAATTTAACCCTTCTGATACTAATACATTTTTTGTTTGCAGGGAAGGTAGATAAAATTGGGTTTATTTTAAAATCAAAGTCACTGGATTCCATCCTTTGGTCCGTAAACAGTGCATCCATGCACTACTTCTCCCGCCTGCGCGGGAATGACGGGGTTTTCAGGGTTTGATTTTTCTTTTGATTTTTTTTGATTTTGAACTGACTTCCCCATAAAGTTTGCCGGTCATTACCAGCAGAGGGGCAATTCGCCAGGGAAGGCGAATTGAGTTTTGTTGAGCAGGGATGCGATAAATTTGTTTGGAACAAATTTAAACAGCTCTGCTGACCCGGAGGGTGAAATACAGGGATGTATTTCATAATCAAAACGACCCGGCAACGAAGCTAATCTCTTAACACTTGCAAATCAGGCTGTGACAATGCATCAGCAATGAACGGGAACCCGAAGGGCAAACTGTAAAAGATAATCTGTGTGCTATAGCACTCTTGATATACGTGTCTCCACACACGCAAGTGCGGGCGGCATTTCTTTGGTTCGGTTTCTTTTGCCTAGATGGATGTAAGTAAGGGGCGTGAGCATATGTGCAGGATGCACGGTAATAGGGCAATGCAGGAGCAATTGCCGAGGACGCGGAAGCTTTGTGCGAGCAAAAGAAATGAACTCGCCAACAGGCGAAACCACCGGACTAAAAAACGCTAAAATTTTAGAATAAAAAACTCAAACATAAACAAGCTCAACAACATCAAACGTACCATCAACCAAATAAAACCCCTTCATCTCCAGCACCCCTTTAATATCCAGAGAAATAATAAAATAAAAAACATCAGAATAATTAGCTCGCTGAATATCCAGCAAAGAAGGTTTCGCAGGTGCATGAGGATGGGAATGATAAATAGCAAACAACGACTCCTGTCTCTCTCGCATTAATTTCATCGCAGCGATTTGTTGAGCTGGTTGCATTTCAAACAAACGCTGTTTATCAGCAGCAATATTTTCCACAGGATAAACATGAGTCGGTATATTATTGATTGCACCAATCAGCCCACAGCTTTCAATCTCGAAATCCTGCTGGGCTAAAGTTAGTAAACGGTTAACAATATTGCGCGGTAAATTTATGCTTTTCATTTTTTTTGGATTGTTTTAATTACAAACTGGGCAGTCTGGGTCTTTATTTAATTTCATCACTCGCCATTCCTGATAAAGGCTATCCGTAATCAACAGTTTTCCCGTTAGTGGTTCACCAAAATTGGCGATAAGTTTAATTGCTTCCATTGCCTGTATGCTGCCGATAATGCCAACCATTGGTGACATCACGCCATTTTCACTGCAGCTTTCATCGAGGTTTCCCTGTTCGTCGTACAGGCAGCGATAGCAGGGGTTGTTCTGGTTTCTTAAATCAAACACGCTGACCTGACCTTCCATGCGAATCGCTGCGCCGGAAACCAGTGGGGTTTTATTTTTAACGCAGGATTTATTGATGGCGAATCGGCTATCAAAATTATCGGTTGCATCAATAACTACCGTTGCCTGTTGCACGGCTACGTCCAGTTCTGTTGAGTTTAGTTTGTGGTTAATGCAGTTGATTTTTATTTCAGAATTCAGTTTTAATAAATTCTGTCTGGCAGATTCAACTTTATCCTGATCGATATTATCGCTGCGGTGAATAATCTGTCTTTGTAAATTAGATAATTCAACCTGGTCGTGATCAATCAGGGTCAATTCGCCCACACCGGCAGCAGCAAGATACATGGCAACCGGTGAGCCTAATCCACCGAGGCCAATAATTAATGCATGAGCATCGAGTAATGCCTGTTGACCTTCGATGCCAAATTGAGGCAGGAGTATCTGGCGACTATAGCGAAGCAGTTGTTCATCATTCATGGAGCGGGTTTTAAGTTGCAGGCTGTAAGTTGCAAGTATAAAGCAAAACAGATGTTTTCTTTTAACTTAAACCTTAAAGATATTTACGCCAGTGCTCGGGGCGTTTATCCCGGCAGCCGTGATAATTAACGCTGTAGCGTTTGACAAAGACTTTGGTGGTGGTGTCGGTTTCAACAATAGTGCCGAGGTTGGCTCTTTGAGTTTCTTCTGAATAACCGTAAAGCGCGCGCTTCATGCGTGAGATTAATCTGTTGTCGAGGTGATAGCCCAGTCGAATCAGAACATCTTCTATGGCCTGCAAAGTGAGCAGGCGAACATCGTAGCTAATGGATAAGCAGAGCTCGTCGATAAAGCTGATATCTACAACGCCTTCGGCATCGCTCAGCAGCAGTAATGCGCTTCTGGCCTGATCCGGGTCGGGATGCAGATGGCAGAAACGAATTTCTCTTCTTTTAATTAGCTCTTCAACGTCATTCATGAGTCTTAAATTAGGCTAATTGATTAAATATATCAAGCTTTTTGTGGTTGTTTATGACTTGCTGATACGGCTATTTTCTTACCTAACTGTATGAAAATCAGGCGATTATTCCCAAAGTGCTTCTGGGCTGGCCTGCCAGATCCAGTTGCTGCTCTATTTTTTTAAAGCCATTTTGTTCAAAAATACTTTTCACCAACTTTTTTTGATCATAGCCATGTTCAACAATGAGTATGCCATTGCTATTAAGATGCTGGCTGGCCTGCCGGGTAATGAGCCGAATATCGTTTAAACCATCGCTGCCTGAAACCAGCGCAGTGTCTGGTTCAAAGCGAATATCTCCCAGAGAGAGGTGAGGGTCGGATTCGGCAATATAGGGTGGATTGCTGACGATAATATCGAAGTGCTGGTGGTTGACTGCTGCAAACCAGTTGCCGGATTTAAATTCAATATTATTTAACTGATGCCGCTGAGCATTTTTTTGTGCAATCTGTAACGCCTTTAATGACTGGTCGGTGGCGGTGATATGCCACTGCGGTTTTTCTGTTGCAATGGCCAGTGCAATCGCGCCGCTTCCCGTGCCTAAATCCAGTAGCGATTTTTCTGCTGCTTCGGGAAAATAGTTTAAAACCTGTTCAACGATGAGTTCTGTTTCAGGACGAGGAATTAATGTGTCGGGGCTAACGATTAAATCAAGTGACCAGAATTCTTTTTGCTGAATAAGGTGGGCAATTGGATGACCCTGAGATCGTTGTTTAATTAATTGCTGAAACTGTTCGAGCTGTGAGTCGCTTATTTCTTTTTCTGGCCAGCTAATTAAATAGCTGCGGTCTTTTTTTAGTATATGGCAGAGTAGAACTTCTGCATCCAGTTTTGCGGATTCTGAAATTTCAGATAACTGTTGTGAGGCGGTTTTTATTAGATTGACCAGGGTCATTGTTCTGAGCCTGTAAAAAAAGACTAACGCAAATGAACGCAAAGAACCGCAAATGAGCGCAAATAAAAGCCTGGTGATATTGCTTTATTGCGTTCATTTGCGGTATTTGCGTTCATTTGCGTTAATGCTTTAAGATTTTTAGATTTTAGTTAATGGATGTTTTTTATTCAGCAAGGGATGCCAGTTGCTCAGCCTGGTATTCATTAATCAACGGTTCAATAACCTGATTTAGGCTGCCCTGCATAAAGTCATCCAGTTTATATAAAGTCAGATTAATGCGGTGATCCGTTACTCGACCCTGTGGATAGTTATAGGTTCTAATGCGTTCCGATCTGTCGCCGCTGCCCACCAGCGATTTACGTGTCTCTGCCTGTTCCGCATCCTGTTTTTCTTTTTCTGCATTGGCAATACGAGCCTGCAGTAATGACATGGCACGAGCTTTGTTTTTATGTTGTGAGCGTTCATCCTGACATTCCACTACTGTGCCCGTTGGGATATGAGTCAGGCGCACAGCCGAGTCGGTTTTATTAACGTGCTGACCACCGGCTCCCGATGCGCGATAGGTGTCAATGCGTAAATCATTTGTGTTAATGGTGATTTCTTCCATTGCATCGGGTTCGGGAATAATGGCAACGGTGGCAGCGGAGGTGTGTACCCGACCCTGAGATTCAGTTTCGGGGACGCGCTGCACACGATGAGCGCCGGATTCAAATTTTAATTTTGAATAAGCGCCCTGGCCGACAACTCTAGCAATAACTTCTTTGTAACCGCCGTGGTCACCAAAATTTTCACTCATAATTTCAACCTGCCAGCGTTGAGTCTCAGCATAACGGCTGTACATGCGAAATAAATCACCAGCAAAAATAGCCGCTTCATCACCGCCAGTGCCCGCACGAACCTCCAGAAAGATATTGCTATTATCGTGTGGGTCTTTAGGCAGCAGCAGTTTTTGTAAATCCAGTTCCAGTGCTTGAATACGTGCAGCGGCGTCTTTCTTTTCTTCAACGGCCATTTCACGAAGTTCAGCATCGTCTTCGTTGAGCATTTCGTTTGCGGCTGCTAAATCTTTTTCGGCTGTTCGGTAGTTGCCAAAAGTTTTAGTGACGGGTTCCAGTTGTGAATATTCCATAGACAGTTCGCGAAATTTATTCTGGTCAGAAATAATTTCAGCATCACCCAGTAGCAGACCAATTTCTTCGTGGCGTTCAACCAGGGTTTCAAGTTTTAAACGAATGGAATCTTTCATTAAATTATTTACTTTTTATTTTTTGTGTTTGAATCGGAGTCTGAATTCAGAAAAATTGAGCGCGCATATTCAATTAGATCATGACGATTATCAAGACTGGCCTGGCGTAATTCTATACTGGGCTGGTGCAGAAATTTATTGGTTAAAGTCCGCGCTAGAAAATTAAGCGCTTCTTCCGGACTTTTGCCCTGAGCTATCTGTTTAATGGCTTTGTCTAAAACCTGCTGGCTTAGTTCTTCTGTGTGTTCCCGGATGTCGCGAATCACATCGACCACTGTGAGTGAGCGTTGCCAGTCGAGAAAGGCCTGCACCTGAGCATCAATAATTTCATTAGCCTGCTCGGCAGCCTGTTGACGTGACTGTAAATTTTCTTCAATGATTTCCTGCAAATCATCCACGGTGTATAAATACACATCATCCAGTTTACTCACCTCCGGCTCAACATCTCTGGGTACGGCGATGTCCACCATAAATATGGGTTTGTGTTTGCGTATTTTTAATGCGTTTTCAACTGCGCCCTTACCTAAAATAGGCAGGGGGCTGGCAGTGGAAGAAATGACGATGTCGGCGTTGTGTAAATATTCGGGGATTTGAGGCAGGGCAATGGCTTCAGCGTCGAATTTATCCGCCAGCCCCTGGGCGCGTTCAACGGTTCGATTGGCAATAATAATGCGTTTGATATTTTTGCTGTGTAAATGCTGAGTGGCCAGTTCAATGGTTTCGCCTGCGCCAATCATCAGTGCGGTCAGGCCATCCAGTTCGCCAAAAATCTGTTTCGATAAATTAACCGCAGCAAAGGCAACGGATACCGGGCTGGAGCCAATTTCAGTATCGGTTCTAACCTGTTTGGCAACAGAGAATGCGTGCTGAAATAATTTTCCCAGCATAGCACCCATAGTGCCCATTTCATTGGCGTGGGCATAAGCCTGTTTCATCTGACCAAGAATCTGGGGTTCGCCCAGTACCATCGAATCCAGCCCGCTGGCGACGCTCAAAGCGTGATGAATAGACTGGGCATCGTGGTGTAAATAAAGGTGCTGACTCAGGTCATTAGCGCTGAATCCATGAAACTGACTGAACCATTCAACCAGCTGGCGGTCATTCTGAGTGTTATCGCAGGGTTTTGATGAACAATAAAGTTCGGTGCGATTACAGGTAGAAAGTATGGCGGCTTCAGATATGCATTCCAGTTCAGACAGGGATTTCACCGCACGAGACATATTTTCTGGCGTAAATGCCAGCCGCTCACGCATTTCTACGGGCGTTGTCTTGTGGTTTAAACCTAGTGTAATCAATGTCATAGGATGTTATCAGAGGTCTGGATGATACGGGTCAACTGTATGTTAATAAGAAAATGCTAAATTTTGAGCTATAGACCGGCTTAATACAAGCCCATAGTTTAGAGTCTCTCTGCCTCAGACTGATTGATCGGGGTTGATGATTTTCAGATATACGGTTTCATATATAGAGCAATAATTGAAATATGGTTTATATTTAATGTAAGCCGTTTTTGTTTGTAGGAGTGTTGTTATGACATGGCGAGCTGTCATTAATTATCCATATCGTCTGTTTTTGCTGGGTCTGCTGATATCTATACTCAGTGGCTGCGGAACCACATCAAGCTTTAAAAGACCTGCTCCCGTTGTTGTGTCTGAAACTGAGACGATTCAGTCTAATTTAATGTATCAAATACTGGTTGGTGAATTTGCCGGCGTGCGCGGAGAAGTCGATGTTGCGGCAAACTCTTATCAACAGGCTGCAAAGTTATCAAAAGATCCGAACGTTTTAGCCCGAGCCGCTTTCATTTCTCTTTATGCCCAGCAATACGATGAAGCGCTGGAAATAACAGAGCGCTGGCAATCAATGGCGGGTAATAAAATTGATATTAGCCGGACTAAAGCATTAATTTTTCTACGCCAGGAAAAAGCAGAAGCGGCGGTAAAAGAGATTGAACAGCTACTGGTTACAGATGGAAAAATTGAGCGAGCAGATATAGGCAGCCTCGCACAGATGTTGAAAAAAGAAGCCAGGCCTGATGTGGCGGTGATGGTGCTGGCGCTGATCAATAAGCATTATCCGAAGCAGGCAGGTTTACTATTATTGCAGGCTCGGTTTGAAACAGATGAAAAACTTTTTAAAGCAGCAAAAAACCACATTGATCAGGTGATCCAGCTTTCACCCGATATTTCTGATGCGTATTTAATTAAGGCACAAATATTCGCAGCTGAAAATAATGAGAAAGAAGCCGTTGCCGCGGTGGCTCTTGCGGTTGAAAAACGCCCACAGGATTATCATCTAAGATTGCAGTACGCACGCATGCTGGTGCAGATGAAGCGTTATAGTGAAGCATGGCAGCATTTTCTGAAGCTTAGAGAAGTCATGCCCCGCGATGAAAATATTTTACTCAGTCTGGGTCTGTTATCGATTGAAACTGGCAAAGCTGATTTAGCGAAGCAATATTTGCAGGAATTAATTGATCAGGGGTTTCATAATTTACAGGCTCATTATTATCTTGGCCGTATTCAGCAGAGTCAGCGTGAATACATGCCAGCCATTGCAAATTACGAACGTGTAATCAGTGGCCAGTATATGCTGGATGCAAGTATTCGTTCAGCAGGATTGCTGGCAGAAACAGGCAGTGTCGATACTGCGCTGGATAAATTAACAACTTTAAAAAAAGGCCAGGATAATAGCAGCCAGGTAAGAGTGACACTGGCTCATGGCGAAGTACTTAGAAATGCAAATCGTGATAGAGAAGCGCTGAGTGTTTACAATGTAGCGTTACAGGGATCACCAGAAAACACAGACTTACTTTATGCCCGAGCACTAACCGCAGAAAAACTGGACATGCTGGATATCACAGAATCTGATTTGCGTATGGTGTTAATCCACGAACCAGAAAATGCCACCGCACTAAACGCGCTGGGTTACACACTGGCTGATCGCACTCAGCGACTGGATGAAGCCAAAGAATATATTTTAAGAGCTGCCAGACTTATGCCCAATGACCCTTCCGTGCTGGATAGCCTGGGCTGGGTATATTACCGACTGGGTGAATACGCAGAGTCTATTAAATGGTTGAGCAAAGCCTTTGCTCAATATGAAGACGCAGAAATAGCCGCGCATTTAGGTGAAGCTCTGTGGATGAATGGCCAGCAGGACAATGCCGGTAAAATCTGGCAACGAGGCCTTGAGATGAAGGCGGATCATCCTGTATTGTTAAACACCATTAAACGATACAAAAAGTAATCACCGATTTCATATGATTAAAATTCTTCTGGCAGCATTAGCTGCCACGCTCACCTCGTGCGTGATGCCCGTTAATACTCATTCTACTGCTCCCAATACTCAACTGTGGCAACAACATCTTGAACAGGTAAAAAATATAAATCGCTGGGATATTCGCGGTCGTGTATCTATTCAGACTCGGGATGATGGTGGCCCGGCGGATTTATTCTGGCAGCAAACAGGTAATGAAAATTTTGATATTAAACTGGTCGCGCCTTTCGGTGGTGGCACTCTTCGTTTACAGGGGCAGCCAGTCGGTGTGTTATTAACCACATCTGATGGTGAGCAGATGATGGCCACCAGCGCCGATGATTTAGTTGAACAGATGCATGGCTGGCGCTTTCCCGTTAGCGGATTACGTTACTGGCTGCTGGGTATGCCGGCTCCCTCATCCGAGGCAAAACTAATTAGCTGGAACGATCAGGGTTTATTGTATGTGATGCATCAGGATGGCTGGCGCATTGAAATGCGAAAATACAAAACCGTGGGTGATCTAACATTGCCCGAAAAATTATTTATTTCCCGGCTGGATGAAGAAGAAGTGGATGTGCGGCTAATAGTAAGAGAGTGGAATTTTGGCCACTAACTTATTATGGTCAGCCCCCGCCAAGCTGAATTTATTTTTGCATATCACGGGCAGGCGAGACGATGGTTATCATTTATTGCAGTCGGTATTTCAGTTTGTGGATTTTAGTGATGAACTGCAATTTAATATTCGAACCGATGGAGAGATTCATCGCATCAATAATGTGCCCGGAGTAGCGGAGCAGGATGACCTTATAATCCGTGCAGCAAAATGCCTGCAACAGAAAACCAGTACTTCACAGGGTGCGGATATCCAGTTAAATAAAAAACTGCCCATCGGCGGTGGAGTCGGGGGTGGTAGTTCTGATGCGGCCACCACTTTAGTGGCACTGAATCATCTGTGGCAAACCGGCCTCGATTTAAATCAGCTGGCAGCACTGGGCTTAAATCTGGGGACGGATGTGCCGGTGTTTATTTATGGCAACGCCGCCTTTGCCGAAGGCGTAGGTGAAAAACTGGAAGCCATAAATCTACCCGAACCCTGGTTTCTGGTAATAAAACCCCCAGTTCATGTATCAACAGCCGAAATATTTAACGATCCCCAATTGACACGAAACAGTTCAGCCATCAGAATATGCGACCTCCAAACCGGTGCGATTGGAATTGATGAATTAAGCAATGTGTGTGAGCCAGTTGCCACGCAACATTACCCTGAAATAGCGGAAGTCATCGAATATCTAAAACAGCACGGCAAGGCACGAATGACCGGAACCGGCGCCTGTGTGTTTAGTCAGTTTGAAACACAGGCAGAAGCGCAAACCGTGTTAGAAGGTTTGCCAGAAAAATGGTCTGGATTTGTGGCTAAGGGAATGAATCAGTCTCCTCTGCATAAATATTTGCTAGAGTTGAGCTAGAGTGTTATTTGAGTTGTCGTCAATGGTAAGCGATAACTAAATTAAAAAGTTTATTGGGCCGTCGCCAAGCGGTAAGGCAACAGGTTTTGATCCTGTCATGCGGAGGTTCGAATCCTCCCGGCCCAGCCATATTGAAAGAGTATTGATCTAAAATCTGTTTTAGTAGCAGAAAGATTAATACCTGTTACACGGGAGGATCGAACCGTAAGAGGTTCGACAAATTCGCCGGGAGCGAATTTGAACAGCGTAGCATTAAACGCTGACCCCGTAGGGGCGAAGGGAAGGACGCCCGGAGTAATCCTCCCGGCCCAGCCATATTGAAAGAGTATTGATCTAAAATCTGTTTTAGTAGCAGAAAGATTAATATCTGTTACACGGGAGGATCTCCCGACTAAGTTAGGTGCTTTTAGGCAAAAGGCTAAATCTAAGTTATTCTTTAGCTTTTTAACAAACTGATCTTCAAATAGCGAAAATAAGCAGTGAATGAATCTGACTCAGATATGATGATCTTCACGGGTAATGCCAACCCGGAATTAGCCAGAAAAATAGCAGATCATCTCAATCTGCCTATGGGCAAAGCCAGTGTTAACAGTTTTAGCGATGGCGAAGTCAGCGTTGAAATAGAAGAAACCGTTCGCGGCAAAGACATCTATATTATCCAGCCCACCTGCCAGCCCACCAACGACAACATTATGCAGCTTATGGTGATGGTGGATGCCATGCGTCGAGCATCGGCGGCGCGCATTACCGCGGTTATCCCGTATTTTGGTTATTCCCGTCAGGATCGTCGCCCACGTTCAGCTCGTGTACCTATTACCGCAAAAGTGATTGCTGATATGCTAAACAGCGTAGGGACGGATCGAGTACTGACGGTTGATATTCACGCCGATCAGATTCAGGGCTTTTTCAATATTCCAATGGATAATGTCTACGCCTCACCTATTTTACTCGGTGATGTATGGCGTCAGCGTCATCCCAATTTACTGGTTGTGTCCCCTGATGTGGGCGGTGTAGTGCGTGCCCGTGCTTTAGCTAAACGTCTGGGTGATGCGGATTTAGCCATTATCGATAAACGTCGCCCTAAAGCGAATGTGTCTCAGGTAATGAATATTATCGGAGATGTAAAAGACAAGAATTGCGTACTGGTGGATGATCTGGTCGATACTGCGGGCACTTTATGCAAAGCGGCAGCGGCATTAAAAGATCACGGAGCAATCAGCGTATCGGCTTACTGTACCCATGCCGTGCTTTCCGGGCCGGCGATAGATAATCTCACCGGCTCTGAACTGGATGAGCTGGTGGTGACCGATACGATTCCCTTATCAGAAGAAGCTCTGGCCTGTGACAAGATCAGATGCCTGTCTGTTGCGACTATGCTGGCAGAGACCATTCGACGGATTCATAATGATGAGTCTGTTAGTTCTATGTATATGGATTAAGAGATCGTCTTTGGTCTTTGGTCGTGGGTCTTTCGTCAAAAGCAGAAATGCGAAAACTGTAATACTCTGTTGTTGACTAACGACCAAAAACGTTCTTTTCTCTTCAAAATCATGTATAATTCGCGCTCTTTTTTCAGCCTTGTCTATGGTCGCGTGGACAGGGCATAAACATTTCGGAGCAGTATTATGCCTATTGAACTAAACGCAGAAACGCGCACAGACGAGGGGAAAGGTGCGAGCCGCCGCCTACGTCACGCGGAAAAAATGCCCGCCATTATTTATGGTGCTGGCAAAGACCCAGTTAGTCTGGTATTTGAGCAAAAAGATATTCGTGCCCATCAGGACACAGAAGTATTTTACGCATCACTTATCGATCTGAAAATCGACGGTAAAAAAGCTGAAAAAGTCATCGTGCGTGATGTTCAGCATCACCCATACAAAGTTGACATGATGCATGTCGATTTCCAGCGTGTTGACGCTAAATCTAAAATGCACATTCACGTACCCTTGCACTTTATTGGCGAAGAAGAGTCTCCAGGTGTTAAAACTGGCGGCCAGATGAGCCACGTAGTATCGGATGTAGAAGTTATCTGTCTGCCCAAAGATATTCCAGAGTTCATTGAAGTGGATGTATCCAAAATGGAAACAGGTGATTCTATACACTTAACAGAACTGGTTATGCCTAAGGGCGTTGAACTGATGGCTCTGACTCACGGTGATGAAAATCACGATACTGCAGTCGCAGCGGTTCATGCACCTAAGGTTGTTTCTGAAGAAGAAGAGGATGAAGATACTTCTGCACCAGAAGCACCCGCTGCACCGGAATCTGCTCAGGGATCTGACGAAGAGTAATTCTGGTCAAACCGGATGGCAGCCAAAACCGTAGATATCGATCTTATTGTTGGTCTTGGTAATCCGGGCAGTAAATACGAACAGACTCGACATAACGCCGGGTTCTGGTTCGTTGAAGAAATTGCGCGCCTTAAGGGCGCGCATTTTCGTGTTGAGGCAAAATTTTCTGGCGATGTCTGTAAGGTCGTGCTCGAAGGTAGAGAAATCTGGTTGCTTAAACCGAACACCTTTATGAATCTCAGCGGCCAGTCGGTTAACAAGCTGGCCAGCTTTTATAAAATCCCTAAAGATAATATTCTGGTCGCCCACGATGAGCTGGATCTTGATCCCGGCACAGTGCGGTTAAAAACCGGAGGTGGGCATGGCGGTCATAATGGCTTGCGTGACATCATCAATCATCTGGGAAAAGAATTTCAACGTCTGCGAATAGGTATAGGTCATCCGGGCAATCGAGATGATGTGGTGGATTATGTATTACGCCGAGCCTCTAAAGACGAGCAGATAGATATAGATAACGCACTCGACGATGCATTAAGAGTGCTGCCCCTGCTGGCCGAAGGCAGCTGGGAAAAAGCAGTAAACAGATTACACAGTAAATAAATCTTTCTGTCATCCCGAGCGCAGCCGAAGGGTCTTGCCATCCGGGTAGTAAAATCTCTCGGCTGCGCTCGGGATGATAAAGTGGAACAATCAGGAGTAAAACATGGGTTTCAAATGCGGCATCGTAGGTTTACCAAACGTAGGTAAATCCACACTATTCAACGCACTGACAAAGGCAGAAATACAGGCAGAAAATTACCCCTTCTGCACCATCGAGCCCAATGTCGGCATGGTGCCCATGCCCGACCCACGTCTGGATAAACTGGCAGCCATTGCCAGGCCACAAAAAGTCATCCCAACAACAATGGAATTTGTTGATATCGCAGGCCTGGTAGCGGGCGCGTCAAAAGGCGAAGGTCTGGGTAACCAGTTTCTCGCCAATATCCGCGAAACCGATGCCATTGCCCAGGTGGTGCGTTGTTTCGATGACGATGATATCGTTCATGTGGACGGCAAAATCGATCCCGCTAACGACATAGACGTCATCAATACTGAACTGGCACTGGCGGATATGGAATCGGTAGAAAAAGCCATTAATAAAACCAGCAAGGTAGCCAAGTCTGGCGACAAAGATGCTAAAGCCCGCATGGCGGTGCTGGAAAAAGTGCAGGCGCAACTCAATGACGGCGGCATGGTGCGTACTCTGGAGCTGGACGACGATCAGAAATATCAGATTCGAGATCTGTTTCTACTCACCATCAAACCCACTATGTACATTGCCAATGTGAACGAAGACGGTTTTGAAAATAACCCCTATCTCGATAAAGTTAAAGCCATTGCCGATAGTGAAGGCTCGGTAGTGGTCGCAGTGTGCGCCGCCATAGAAGAAGAACTGATTCAGCTGGATGAAGAAGAACGCAATGAATTCCTCGACGAAATGGGTCTTACCGAACCCGGTCTTAATCGCGTGATTCGCGGCGGCTACCAACTACTGGGGCTGCAAACCTACTTCACTGTGGGCGAAAAAGAAGTCCGCGCCTGGACGGTTAAAATCGGTGCCTCCGCACCTCAGGCCGCAGCAGTGATTCACACCGACTTTGAAAAAGGTTTTATCCGGGCCGAGACCATGACCTATGATGATTTCATCGAATGTGGTGGCGAACAGGGCGCTAAAGAGGCGGGCAAGCTCAGAGTTGAGGGTAAGGAATATATTGTGAAAGATGGGGATATCCTGCACTTTAGATTCAATGTTTAAATCTTTTGCCGTCATTCCCGCGCATGCGGGAATCCAGCGACTTTAAGCTCCGCATAACCTTGACAAAAAGGCCGAAAACCCCCAAAATTCGCGCCCTTATCGCTAGTCACATAGCACGGCTACATAGCTCAGCTGGTTAGAGCACATCACTCATAAGGAATGGGTCGTCGCCAAAATGAAGAGAGTAGAAAGGTTGAGAGGCTCTTTTCATCAAGTCAAAAAAATGGATGGATTTTGACCCAATCACTCAACAGAGAAAAAAGATCATGGCAACATAGCTCAGTTGGTTAGAGCACATCACTCATAATGATGGGGTCCCTAGTTCGAATCTAGGTGTTGCCACCATATTC